>ORJL010049692.1_pt1 | contig 26186 bp, 24 predicted proteins | sample 1779941 | NCBI WGS metagenome assembly ORJL01 (sample SAMEA104232317, study PRJEB22302) | groundwater metagenome | biome: forest; feature: aquifer; material: groundwater | place: USA | collected 2011-08-07 | depth 5.8 m
GCGAAAGAATTCTTGCGGAATCATGCTCAGCAATCCTGCACTGAATCCTGTTGCTACTTCTGCAATCGCAGTGTACAAAAGATAACTCGCGTTTACGGCAATAATCATTAGCAGAACATTTTGCAACCACTCTTTTGCTATCGCACGACGTTCTGCACTGTAACCCGCAGTAATCAAGTTGAACCCTGCAAACAACACTGCAAGACCATAGAAGGCACTAATCACTCCAACAATCACCAACCACAATGAATAAAATAATTCTATCGCAGGTTTTGTTGTGAGAAGAGTGTGAATTGCGGTCAATAAGAAATCTATCGGTGCATTCACGAGCATCAGCACAAAGTCAGTAAAATTACTGATGACGCAATCTGCAAGATTAAGAATTGAGCAAGGCATCAAATTCCTCCACAAGATAGTGCATGAACTTCCAAAACAACCAACCTGAGAGAAAGAAGAGAATAGTTCGAGAAACAGTTTGCCATTCTGTAAACCAAGAAAACTGAAGTGGCGGTTGCGTGCTATTTTCTGCGTGTTGTAGTTGTGTATTAATTGCGCAAGGTTGTGTTCTGTTAGTGAAATAGTCGGTAAGCGTTATGGTGCAGTTGTTGAATTGGTGCGCCCAAAACGTTCCATTAGCTGTTTTAAGGTTGCGGGTGCTTTTCTGATTTACAGGAATAACTTTGTATTGTAAGGCATAGTATGGTGGGTGTGCGAGAAATGGCTGAAGAACAGTTGTTTGCCGTGCATAATACGTCTCTGGAGTTATTTGTAGATGAATTTTGGAATAGTTTTGTGCGCTGAAAGAGAATTGTGTTGTGTTCCAGTATTCTGCTTGTATTGTTAGGTCATAGTGCGGTGTATTCTGGTGTTTTATTGCAGTTAAAGTGTCTGTTGTCGTGAGTGTTTTTGTTCGACGTTCTGTGTTGCTAAATGCACAGATGCGTTGGTGTCCGATGCGTTTCCATTGATAGTGCTTGAGCGTGTGCTCTGTTTGTATTGTTAGCGTGCTCACAAATTGCAGACTGTCTTGTGTGGTGCTGAAAGAAACGAGATTGGCACTTCCGAGATTTATTCCGTTGAATGTAGTGCTTGTTTGTGCGTTATGGGTTAGTGAATGGGTTGTCTTGCAGTCGCCTCGTTCTGTGCCTGAAGGTTGCTTGATTTGGTAATTACTTCTGAACACCAGCGTCCCATTTCCAGTGCTGAGCAATGTTTCATTTTCGTAAGTGCTTGGCGTTATTACAAGAATCCGAATCCATGCATCCTGCACGTATTCATTGCTTGTTATTGGTGTGTTTGGTGGTGGCGTGCTTGCGAGTGGGAGGTTGGCGTTCCATTCTTGTGCGTCCGGAATCATTGTGGCGATTGCTTCTTGTTTTTCTTCGTCAGTGAGTTGGCTGTTCCAGAGTTCGAAACAGTCAGTGCTGTCACGAATTCTGTCACAAGGACTGCCAAATACTGAGGGCACGAGCAAGAGCGTCATAAGCAGTCCAATCAGGTAGTGAGTACGGTGACGATCCATGGTGTGACCCAGACCACGATTAAGCCAAGCACGACAAAGCTCATCATGTGTTTTGCAGTGTCTCGTTTTCCTACGTCGCTACCGCTTGCCATGAACACAATTCCTGCAATGAGCAATACAAGTGCTGCGATGACTGTTGCAAAGTATTTGACAAAGTTGTAGACTTTCCAGATTGGTTGCGCAATTTGAGCGAATGCTTCTGTGTCGCTATTCGATGGCGGTGGTACTGCTATCTGTGCTGAAGCCATTGTTGTCGTCAGTATCAACAGTATGCAGGTCAGGAGTATTGTTGGGGCGCAGCCCATCTTGTGCCACCCCGTTGATTGGGGTGGTGGGGTTTTCTTTGGCATAGGGGTTTACCTCCATTGGTTGTTCAGTTTTTTCTTTCTTTTTTGCGCGATGCTTTTTTGGTACAATTTCTTGTTCTGGTTCTGGTGTTGGTTGTTGGGGGGATTCTGTTGTGATTTGTTTTCGTGGCATAATGATGCCTGGCACTCGCGCAATAATTGCCGTGAAAATAATACTACAAAATGTTCCAATCCCAACGATTATTGCCGTGTTTGCTTCTGGTGCAATTACGAGGCTCAAGGGCAAATACAAAGTCCAGTACAGCACATTCCAGAGTAGTGTTTCAATGATGTTCATGGCGCACCTCGTTGATGTGTTCGGTGTAGCATTCTTTGCACAGGCTTGCTTCTTGTTTTCTCAAGCGTTTGTGACACAAGTTGCAGTGTCGTGTTTTCTTTGCGTTTTTGCTGTATTTCCATTTTGGTTTCTTTGGCATTTGTTCAGACTCCTGGCGCGCCAAAAATTGTCGAGTCTGCCATCTACGTAGATTATGACAATAATTGGGCGGGAGAAGGCGCCCAGCCTGAGCACCTACACCCGCCCGTTGATGATTTGCGGGTTGGTTTTATGCAGTTCTATCTTAGAAAGTCGAGTATTTAATGTTTGTAGCGAATTCGTGGACACGATTAATTCATGATCTTTGTCATAAACAGCGAGTAAGAAGCAAGACGATTTACCCTTATCTCGTTCCTACATGAGCGTGGATTTTCATTTGTGAGCAAGTAAATATACTTGTTAAATATTAATAGTTAGAGCTCTTCGAATAATGAGAACAAATTATCAGGAATTTTGAATATCCATCAAAAGCAGGTCAAAGTTCTCAAAGAAGTTCTTTGAATGCGATCTAAAATACGATTTATTCGAAGCGCAACAAGCTTTATATAAGTTAAGGACTGTGTGCTATTATGCCTGTAAATATCAGCAAAAAACAAATCAGTGACTTAAAAAATAGAATATCTCAAGCACTGAGAACTGAGCAATCCAATATCAAAAAGATAAAATATGTTGAGAGTAATGAAAATAAAACAACGTTGGTACAACCAAATAATTACGTTATTTGGGGAAGGCGTGGTTCTGGGAAAACAACGCTGTTATTAGTATCTTTTTTTGAGACTTATGTTGAAAAGAAACTTCCAGTATTTATTGATTCTAAATTATATAAAAATCACACTTATCCTGATTTATTAATAAAAATTTTAATCACTCTTTTTGAAGATATTGATACGATAATAAAAAAAGGAATGTGGGGCTTCTTCCGCAAAAGATTATTTACGAAAGAAATCGGTGAATTGAAAATATATTTAAGCAAGCATGGCGACAAAACAGATATACGCCGCGAAGAATATAATAAATCTTTAGATTCCCTTGGTGCAGATTTTCAGGCAAAAAATGTAGGTAACGTTTCAGCTTTGTCACAATCTGAAAAAGCAATCACTGAATCATATTCTTATTCTGAAGATAAAATTCAATTCTTGGAGAAGAATATGGATAGGTATCAAAAACTCATTCTTCAAGCCTTAAAAAAGAGCGGAAAAGCTGAACTGATAATTTTTGTTGACGATTATTATTACATACATATTAAAGATCAACCATTCATAATTGATTATCTTCACAGATTATTGTATAACACCAATGGTTGGTTAAAAATTGCTTCAAACAGATACAGCAGTAAACTATACGCAAGAACAAAAGAAGGCGATAGAATAGGTTTAACTGAGGGAGAAGATTGTCTATCAATTGATCTGGACTTTACACTAGTTAAATTTAGAGATACTGAGAGATTCCTTCTTAAAATAATTAAAAATCATGCCGAAACAGTAAAAATAGACGATATAGAAAAATGGTTTTCACCCAATTCATTTACTAGACTTGTTTGGTGCAGTGGAGGGGTACCTAGAGATTTTCTGAATTTAATGATCCTAATACTAAATAAGCTAGAGGAAAATGAAAAAATAGGATTATATTTAATTAATGATTCATCTCAAGATTATTATGAGAATAAGTTAAGTAACATTGAATCCGAATATGAACAAACCAATCAAATAAAAGAATTGTTTGACAAACTATTTTATCTTTGCATTGAGAAGTATAAGACCACAGGATTTCTCATAGAGAACACAACAAATGCACTACATGAACAAAAAGCATTCAAAGACCTCATAGACAATAGGTTGATTCACTTAGTGGAAAAAAATATATCTGCAAAAGCATATTCAGGAAAGAGATTCAATGGATATATTTTGAATGTAGGGAGTTACGCTAAATTATTGCGATTAAAGCAAAAAAAACAGCCACATGAAATAAACATAATAAAAGATCCTCAAAGACCAATAGACTCTGAAATAAGATCTATCGCACCATCAATTTCTGAAAAAGAAGTTGAACAATTAGATTTAAAGAACATAGATTTTTCAAGCCCTTCTATAAAGATTAAACAAATAAAAAAGGATGAAGAAAATAAAGACCTAAATACTAATGCTCTTCTAAAATGGATAAAATAGTGCTCGAAACTCCTCCTAAGGACAACTAAACTAAAGTGAGTTTTATGTGCAATAGGAGCAATAATTTAAGGCGTTACCACCTATTTTTAAAACTAATGACACTAATCTTATTCAGTAGTAGCTCATTTTCCCGGCACTCTTTTTAAGCTTTTACTTTTGGACTTTTCTCCTTTTGTCCAAAATTGAGCACATAAATACTTGGTTCACTTCTCTGGTTGTGATGGCGCGAACAATGTTCTTTCATTTTCGTATATCTTCATCTGAGTATGAGCGTTTGAAGAATTCTTCTCGTGCTAAAGGTTTTCCTACTGTGACTGCGTTTATGCGTTCTTTGGCGTTTGAAAAGGATTTATGGCTCGAGCGGAAGGTGCAAGAAATATATGTGCTAGTCAAAGAACTGCAAACAAACGCGCACAAAAAGTCTTAGCCAATGTAGGCGTTTTCTTGGCGTTCGCCTCGCAGTTTTTCGCGTACTTGCAAAAAGGTTTTCATGTCAATTTCTCCCAGTGCTAATCGTCGCATAAGAATGCTTAGCGGGTCTAGTGAAGTCTGCTTCCCAGATGCTAATGTTAGACTTTCTTTTCTGTTGCTGAATGCTTCATTAATTTTGTTTTCCACGACTGTGTTTGTGACGTGTGTGTACACAAGTGTTGTATCAAGTTTGCTGTGCCCTAAAGCATTTTTTACTGTGAGTATGTCTCCTGTTTTTTCCCATAAGAATGTTGCATAAGTGTGGCGTAGTGTGTGAAAGTTATACAAATGGCGGGGCATTCCGCTTGCATCTGTGTGTGTTATTCTGTCAATTCCTGCTCTGGAAAGTGCTCGTTTGTATTCTTTCCAGAGATGTTCACCACTTATTGATTCTGAGGGGTTTTTTATGCTTGGAAAAATGAATGTTGCGTTGGGGGGTAATAATGTTAGCCATTGTTGAAGGACTTGCATAATACAGGTTGGTATTGGAACAACTCTGTCCTTGCCATATCCCTCAGTTGTTTTACTAGGGCTTTTTCCGTTCAAGACTCTCAGGCGACGTGTGGTGAGATCAACATCCTGAACTTGCAAACTGCGCACTTCATTGCGTCGCAGACCACAGAATAACGCAATCATTACTGCGACCATCAGCCAGGGTGCATCAATCGCATCAAGCAGTTTGCGCACTTGTTCGCGATTTAACACATTTGGAAGCTTGCGCATTACAACACCTCACGCACAACTGCACGCGCAGACTCCATCAAACGAATTTCTGCTGCTGCACGAACTTGATGCTGGCGATTCAAGTGCAACCTGCCTGCTTGCACCAAAGTGATTGTGCCTTGCTCAATCTTGTCGCGCAGGTCATCAGGCACAATGCCCGTGAGCAACCATTTGAAAACAGTTGCGGGTCGTATTGCTGAACTAAGAATAATGTCGCGAATCTCCAGTTCCTGTTCTGAAAGCTTTTTTACTTCACCATACTCCCATCGCGAAACACGGCGCACCATTTTTCTAATTTCTTCGGGTTTTGCTTCAGGAACTACTTGACTGAGCCTTGCTTTGAGTTCAAGAAAAAACCTCCACTTTGAATCTTGTCGTTGCGTGCTGTATCTTTTAGCGTACTCACTTGGTTTTTTCTCTGAAATTTGTGCATACAGTTTCTGCGCAGGTACTTTGTGCTCAGAAAGCCACTGTTGCACGTCTAACTCTCCAGAACGAATGTCAGGCACTTCAGAACGTTCATAATGACTTATCCGACACAATGCTGCGCGAAGCTCATTTTCAGACTTGTCAGCAAACGAACTGCACAATTCTTTCCATGCGGTTGCCATACTTCTTTCCTCCGCAACCGTCGCTTATATGTGTTGTAGCGAATTTGTGGACACAAACCGCAGGCTTTATAAGCGAAATCTGGAATTTCTAAACAGATTCGGGGCCGTGGTCTAACTTGGCTATGACTTAAGGTTTGGGACCTTGCAGTCCCGGTTCAAATCCGGGCGGCCTCATTCGTTGATATGTTTCGCAAGCGTTTACTTCATTGTTTCGGATTTGAACATGCAGTCAATCTGCGGATTTCCTGCACAACCTCGAGCAAGCTCTCGGTTGAATCCGGGCGGCCTCATAATTGGATGAGTGAAACGAATTTTGTATTGAGATTTGCAGGGTTTGAACCGGTCCCGAACGATAGTGAGGATATCGGTTCAAATCCGGGCGGCCTCATTATGTTATTATTTTCATGTGTTTACGTTGCATAATCTGATTTGAACATGTAGTCAATCTGCGGATTTCCTGCACCTCCTCAGCTTTGCTTCGGAGGAATCCGGTTTGCCTCATTAGCGGCTGAGCAAAGTGAATAATGTGTTGAGGTGTGCTTTGTAGTGTGTACAACTACATAGTTCCCTTGCAATTCTTTGCTCCACAATTACATATATTACTTCCTTTTTCGCTGTCATCGTAATTGTATGTTAATTCTTCGCCTGTGTTAATTTTTCTAAGTGCCAGTATCAAGATTTTTCCATTTTTTCTTTGGTATGTGCAGTTTGGATTACAGCTGTGGTTAATGAATCGTGCATCGCCGCCTGTTGCGCCATCAATACACCATTTTGAGTTAAGCGCGAAAACATAGAATTTACCTTTGCTTTTTTGAAGCCTGTCGCGTGTGAAGCCTTCTTTTCTCAAAATCTTCTCCCCAGTATACTCAATAATGAACTTGCCTTCAGGAATGTTAGCCCTTGAAAAAACACCTTTGCCATGAATTTTTGATGTGCTAACAAACAACAGCTTTGATTCTTTTGAAACATAAGAAATATTTGAGGTATGTTCTCTGGGTTTTACAAGGACTAATTTTTTCAGCTTAACAGCAGAGTATTTTATCATAAACTTTAAAATCTCTGCACTAAATTTAAACCTATTGACTATCGTGGGTTAATAGTTTGGGAGACCTCTCAATTGGTTTCAGGGAGAATAAAATCCGAGACTTACACATAGCCTTTCCCGTCAAAACCTTTTTAAACTATGTTCTGCCAATGCATGATATGACTGACCTGAGTATTGTTATTCCATGTTATAATGAGTTTGAGAACATACCTCTTATGCATAAGCGTCTCACTCAAGTGCTTGCAAAGCTAAATATTAATTATGAAATTATTTTTGTTGATGATGCATCAACTGACCAATCATTTGCTGCGATGAAAAAACTGCATGAAAAAGATCCTCATGTGAAGCTTATTCAGTTCAGAAAAAACTCAAAAAAAGCTTCTGCAATAATGGCTGGCTTGCGTTTGTCATCAGGAGATAAGATTTTGACTATGGATGGTGATCTGCAGGATGAGCCTAATGAAATATCTAATTTCTTGAATGCAATGCAGACGCAAAAGCTTGATCTTGTTGTTGGTTGGAAGCATGAGCGTAAAGATCCGTGGCATAAAACAATCCCTTCAAAGATTTTTAATTTTCTAGTGAGAAAACTCACTCGCATTAAACTGCATGATTCTGACTGTAATTTTCGCTTGATGACTAAAGAGCTTGCAGAACAGCTTGATGTGTATGGTGGTTTGTTTCGCTATATTCCAAGCATTGCAGTGAGCATGGGTTTTAAGATTGGAGAGATCAAGGTTAAGCATAATCCTCGTATGTTTGGTGTGAGCAAATGGGGCGCAAGCAGAATAATCAAAGGTGCACTTGACTTATTGACAGTAAAATTCCTAATTGACTACAAAAATAGTCCTTTGTACTTTTTTGGTGTGCTTGGTCTTGTTTTGTTTGGGCTTGGTTTTATTTCAGGTCTTTTGCTTATCTGGGAAAAATTCTTTTTAGGCTTGGCAATTGCAGGCCGTCCTTTGCTTTTCTTGACTGTCTTGCTTATCTTGCTTGGAGTCCAGTTCTTGTTTTTTGGCTTGCTTGCTGAGCTTATGCGTGCTGATCCTCGTCGTCCTGCAAGCTACCAAATCAAGACTGTTCTCAAATGACTCCCCTCTCATTTTTGGATGTGGTAAAGACTCGTCGTAGTACACGTCGTTTTGAAAACAAAGCTGTGCCTATATCTTTAATAGAAAGCGTGATTGAATTAGCAACATATGCTCCAACAAACTGCAATCAGCAATTATGGAATTTTATTGTAGTGACTGATACTCAGCTAAAACAGCATTTGATCAATGAGGCAGCATCATCAACACTCATTGGCCGTGCTCCAGTGATTATAGTTGTTTCGTATGATAATTGGAATTATAAAGAGGCAATTCAGGGCGGTGCTATTGCTGTGCAAAACATGCTTTTGGCAGCCACTTATTATGGTCTTGGCTGTTTGTCCATGAACAGCTATGGCAATGATGAAAAGATTAAAGAAATTCTTAACATGCCTGCAAATCAGCAGATTTGTTGTTTTGTCTTGCTTGGTTATGCTGCAAAAGAAGACAGCACAGCATCATCAGTTCCTCGCAGACCAGTGCAAGAAGTTTTGCACATAAATTATTTTGATAAACAAGCCATGCTTTCTAAGCCTTATGATCCTGAATCATGGTCTTTAAATGATTTGACTGACTGGCAAGAGTATTATTGCCGCAAAACATTTTTAGGCAAGGAAATGGATATTATGCATAAGTATGAGAAAGATCTTATAAAAAAAAAACTTGCTGAATCTCAAGGGCCATTGCTTGATTTGCTTTCGTATGATGGTTGTTATGTGAGAGAACTTCCCAAAGTAAAAGTAGTGACTGCTGACCTTTGCAAACCAACTCAGGCATACACTTGTGAAGCAACAAAAAATCTTATGCACATTTTTCCATCACTTCTTGATTTGAAGAAAAAACAAGTCTTAGGTGTGAAAGAAAAATTCAAAACAATCACTTTGTTGTACAAGTTTGAGCGTTTGTCTAAAGAATTACAAGAGTCTGTTATAGAAACTGGTGAAAAATATCTTGCTCAAGATGGGAAATTTGTTATTATCTCAAGAAAGCACAATTTCTTTTTTACAGCCTTTTATTATGTGATTCGCTGGCTGTTTGGAAATGATGTGCGTAAGACTGGTATTTACGCGTTTTTCGGGCCCTACAAGCCATTGTGTGTCTGGAGTGCAAAAAAACTTTTGAAAAAGCACGGCTTTAAAGTTAGTCAATCAGCTTATTTTTTTATTCCTGCCTTTTTTGACCAAGCACTTCAAATGTTCTTACAATACAAAAGAAGTGGAGGCTCAAGTTATCTCCATAGAATAAGAAGAGAAAACTGGCTCACAAGATTGCTTTCAAGCATTATTGAGCTGCAAGGCTTGCGCAAAACTCTTCATGGCAGTGTTGTTGTCTTTGAATGTAGGAAAAAATGAACAAAAAAAATGTATTGGCTGAAAAGAAAAGCAATGAAAGTATGTATTCTGAAAGTTTGATTGCTAATATGCCTAGGATTTTGAATCAGCTTGATCGCAATCCTAATTCTTCTACTTTTGGTTGTTTTGATCGTGATTATTGGCAGTATAAGATTGTTGATTTTCCTTGCGCAAGAAAGCAAGAAGCTGTGCTTTCATTAGCGCTTTTACAACGTAATAAGTTTTCTGGCAATCCTTATTTTGCATCACCAACAATCAAGTCTTGGTGTGAGGCTGCAATTGGTTTTTGGGCGTGTGCACAAAATCAGGATGGTTCTTCAAATGAGTGGTATCCTGAAGAGCATAGTTTTGTTGCAACTGCATTTTCAACATATGCTATTACTGAAGCAATTCTTGTTCTCATGCTTTCTCCTTCGCCTGCTGTTCTTGAGACAATTAATAAGGCAGGTGTGTTTTTGCAAAATCATACTGAATTTCGCGTTCAAAACCAGCAGGCAGGTGCTATTGTTGCATTGCATAATTGCTCTTTAATAACAGGCAGTGAAGCATTTGCATTGTTTGCAAAAGAGCGTTTGGCTGAGCTTGCTAAGCATCAGACTCGTGAGGGCTGGTTTGATGAATATGGAGGTCCTGATGTTGGGTATTTGTCTGTTGCAATTGATTATCTTGGCAAGTATTATGAAAAAACAAATGATAAACAAGCTCTTGACATGATAAAAAAAGCAGCTGGTTTTCTTGTGCATGCAGTTCATCCTGATGGTTCTGTTGGTGGTGTTTACACAAGCAGAAGCACTGAGTACTTGATTCCTAGTGCATTTGAGCATGATGCTGGCCCCGATGTTGAATTGCTTGCTCAGGTTTGCAGACAAGGAATTCAGTCGGCTGTCTTGCCATCTTGCTCAACTCTTGACGACAGATATTTGTTGTACAATGGTTACACATATGCTCAGGCTGCTCTGTCTGAAAAGAAAATCAATAAAAATATATGCTTGCTTCCTCAAGGTTCAGTATTTTTTTCTGAGTGTGGCTGGTTTGTGCGCAGAACACCAAGATATTTTTTAGTGATTAACACAAAAAAAGGCGGTGCGTTTTATTTTGCATCACCTGACAATAAAGTGCATGATGCTGGTGTGTTCATTTCAGGAGCTCCTGTGTTATCAAGCTGTTTTATTGGCTCATCAATTGAGGTTGAGTTATTGCCTAAGATTGCGAGTAAGTGTCAGCGTATTGTGATTAGGGGCAGTATGCAGGCATCTCCTGAAGAAGTTCTTTCACCTTTTAAGAATATGTTGTTGCGCGGCACTCAGCTGACTGTGGGAAAAAACACGCGTGTTCGCAATCTGCTCAAGGAAGCTTTTAGAGATCGTCTTATTGCAGGAAAAAAAGATGCGCCAAAATCATTTGTCCGTGATTTCCTTAAGACTGCATTTCGTGCTAAATCAGTCTCTGAAGGAGGGCTTGCAATAAAGTTTGAGCGCGTGTTTGTGCTGTCTGATGATGCTGTTGCTGTTGAAGATATAGTGCACAATCCTCCTCTTGCTGCTGAGTTTATTGTTGGTGTAAAACAGCCAGTGCAAACAGTGCCTAGCTCTCGCTTTTTTGTGCCTTCTGATATTGAGTCTCATGCAGTAATTTCAAAGTCTGCGGTTATTCACAGGAAACTGTTGTGAGTGTTTTCCCCTTTTTTTCTATCATAAGTAAAAATAATTTGGGTTGTACTTAGCATAAGCTTCTCTGATAAGTTGTTCGTAGTTTTTTGCTTCTGGCGAGATGTGAATCTCTTTTAGTCGTGTAAGAACAACTTTTTTAGGGATAAATATTACTATGCGCTCTATTGCGTTCAATTCTTTTGGCAATACGTCATCAAATTCTATTCCAAGAACTGCTCCTCCTTGATTAGAGTCTGCATATCCTATTGCGTGATGCAGCACTCGCGCCATTGAGACAGTTTGTGCTCTCATTAGTTGGCGTTCTTGATACGGTGAAGTGGCCATTATGAATGCTAATTCTTCAATATTTTTTCCAAAGATTTTTTTAAACTCTTCAGGACTTCTATTGAATGACTTCAGACGTTCTGTTTTTCTTTCAAGTGGAGATAGAATTGCTCCTGCTCGTGCAATGGCAAAAATAGTTTCTAAACCAGTTCCGTGATATAGTGTCTGCATAGTGGTTAAAGAAATAAGCTTCTTTTAAGTCTTTGGGTGTAGACGGCTGAAAAAAGAGTTTTTTAACTGTTTTTGATTAAGCAGCACTAACCACTGGACAACTTCACACAGCATTTATAAGTAAGAACTGCTGTACTTTTAGAATGGACGAGAGCTCTCTTGTAGTGTTTCAAGGAAAAAACATCAGAAGAACTTGGCACAATAATGAGTGGTGGTTCTCAGTATTTGATATTATAGTAATTCTTACTGATAGTGCGGATCCTAAACAATATGTCAAGAAAATGCGAAGTCGTGATTCTGCGCTAAATGCTAACTGGGGTACAATTTGTACCCCTCTTGAGCTTCTTGCTCCAGATGATAAAAAAAGAGAAACTAACTGTGTCAATACTGAAGGTGCATTTAGAATTATTCAGTCTATTCCTTCACCAAAAGCTGAGCCATTTAAGCTATGGCTTGCAAAAGTTGGTTATGATAGAGTAAAAGAGATTGAAAATCCTGAATTGGCTCAAAAACGCATGAAGGAGCTCTTTAAGTCAAAAGGCTATTCTGATGAGTGGATAGAAAAACGTGTTAGAGGAATAGCCATACGAGATGAGCTTACTGATGAATGGAATAAAAGAGGTCTACAAACCAAAAAAGAGTATGCAATTCTGACTGCAGAAATATCAAAAGCAACTTTTGACATGACACCAAGCGAATACAAACACTTCAAAGGACTTCAAAAAGAAAATCTCAGAGATCATATGGATGATATAGAACTTATACTTACCATGCTCGGAGAAGCAACAACCACGCGGTTCACAAGAGACCGTGATTCTAAAGAGTTTCCAACACTAAAAAAAGATGCAAAAGATGGCGGAGATGTTGCAGGCTCAACACGAAAAGACATTGAGAAAAAACTTGGCAAGAGTGTTGTCTCAAGCGATAACTTTTTGGAAAAATCAGAAGAACAAAAGAGACTTGTGAGTAAAAAGAAAGCAAATGTTGTGGCTGAATGATTTTTTTCATCCTCTATCTTTATAAATCGCGTATTCTCTCCACAATATATGCCTGATAAAACTCAAGAAGTAAAAAACAGTAAATCCCCTGCTAAAACTCTTGGCATTACTGTCAAGAAGTCTGAGAACTTTAGTGAGTGGTTTACTCAAGTGTGTTCTGAGTCTGGTGCTCAGCTTGCTGATGTTCGTTATGGTGTGCAGGGTTTTATTGTTCACAGACCTTGGGCTATGCGTATCTTGCGTAAGATGTATGAAGAATTTGAGCGTGAGGTTGAGGCTGATGGTCATGAGCCTTATTTGTTTCCTACAGTTATTCCTGAGGAGAATCTGTTGACTGAGAAAGAGCATGCTGGTTTTACTCCTGAAGTGTTTTGGGTAGAACATGCAGGTGATACAAAACTTGAGCGCAGGGTTGCTCTTCGTCCGACAGGCGAGACTCAGATTTATCCCATGTATTCATTGTGGATTCGCAGCTATAAGGATCTGCCTTGGAAGGGTTATCAGAGCAGACTGACTGTGTTTCGTAATGAAATGACTACGCGTCCTTTTTTCCGAGGCAGAGAATTTATGTTTTTTGAGACTCATGATGTTTTTCAAAAGCACGAGGATGCTCTTGGGCAGATAAAAAAAGATATGGGCATGATGGAGCGTGTTGTTGGACAAAAGCTTAAGCTGCCATTTGTTTTTTTTCAAAGACCTAAATGGGATAAGTTTTTAGGAGCAAATGACACGTTTGCTAGTGATACTCTGAATCCTGATGGTCGTCGTTCTCAGCTCAGCAGTACGCATGATTTAGGTCATAACTTTGCAAAACCATTTCACATAGTTTTTGATGATGAAAATGGCAAAGAGTCTTTTGGCTGGCAAACTTGTTTTGGTCCTGGTATTTGGCGTATCATGGCTTCATTGATTGCGATTCATGGTGATGATCAGGGTCTTGTGTTGCCTGTTGAGTTTGCGCCAGTGCAGGTGGTTATTGTGCCTATTTTATTTGCCAACAAGCCTCAGGATAATGCTGTTGTGCTTGAGTCTTGTGAAAAAGTCAAAACCATTGCTGAATCTGCTGGGTTGCGAGTTAAACTTGACACGCGTGAAGAAAGCCCTGGTTTTAAGTTTAATGATTGGGAAATGAAAGGAGTTCCATTGCGTGTTGAGGTTGGTCCTAAAGATGTTGTTCAAGCACAGTGTGTTGTGGTGCGTAGAACTGATAGAAAAAAAACAATTATACCTGTTGCTCAGCTTGCGCAAACACTCTCTGGTGAAGCAGCTGCTGTTGATGCCGAGATTTCTCGTCGCGCTCAAGCATACTTTGCTGATAGCACTCGTGAGGCTAAAGATTTTGTTGAGCTCAAGAAGCTTTTTGCTTCATATCGTGGTTTTATTAAAGTGCCTTGGTGCACTGTTAGCCTTGAAGGCAAGAAGTGTGCTGAAATTCTTAAAGCAGAAACTGAAGGGGGCATTGTATGCGGCACTCCTTTTGGTAAAGAAGAAACTCCTAAAAAAGGCTCAGTGTGTGTTGTATGCAACAAACCAGCAGGGCATGTTGTGTGGGTTGCAAAGTCAATTTAGGTTTGATAGACAAGAACTCTTGTGTTAGGTGCGTATTTTTGTATTTCTATTTTGTCATTTACCGCAGTTTCTACACTTCCTGTTTTGTACCAAATTTTTTTAATACTGTCAAATTTATAGCCTAATTTGTTTCCCATATGATTTCCTTGTGCAGTCATGATTCTTTTTTGAGTATCAGTGTCTTTGAAAACCATTCTCCAGCCAATCTTTTTGTTTGTATCAAGTTTCTGTAAATCTGCGTAGCTGGTTATTCCTTCTCGCACTGCACAAACATCTTTTGGCATGAATCCTTCGCAGTCTGCGTATGGGTCTGCTATGTTATCAAGGAATTTATCAATGCTTATTTTTAGCTTGACAGGTTTTTGAAATGAAACAATATCTTTTTCTTTTGTTAAATAGCTACTCTCACGTGCTTCTCTCATTTGTTTTTTAATGTCTTCTGCAGATGTGCCTATGCTTTGCCAGAACTCTTCTGTTTTCTTTTTTCGCGCAGTAAGCTCTTTTTGAGCCAGCTCAATTGCTTTTATAAGACTGTCATGAACACGTGTTTTTTCTGGTTTAGAGCAGGATTCTCGTGCAAACTCAGCAAAATCTGTTTCATCACCTAATCTTCCTGCAAGAGCTTTTTGTGCGTATGGGTTTTGAAGTTCTCTCAAGACTTGTGTTAGAGGTGTTTTTCCAATTATGACACTTAATGCTGGTTTGTATACATTTAGTCTTTCATAAAGCTCATTTGTATGCTCTGGATTAGGAAGCCACACTGCTCCTTTCAAAAGTCCTATTTTTGGAGGAGAGTTGTCTGTGCTGTCAATTCCTTTGTAAATTTCAAAAGCTCTTCGGTTTTCCTTAAAATACCATGCGTTTTGCTCAAGGTCTGCAATAGCTTGTTTTCTGTTCAAGAGTATTGCAACTCTGCCTTCAGATAAATCTGAAAAGTGTGCTCTGGCTTCTTGACTTATTTGTTGTATTGTTAAAGCTTGTTCTGGCGAGAGATATTCTTGTTTTGTGAGTCTTGCTGCACTTAGTTTAAGTCTATCATTTGCCACAATCATGCATTGTCCTGAATTATCAATCAATTGTGTCTCCATACCCCATTTTTCAAGCAGACTTAGGTCATTGATATCTGCTTGCCTGTCTTCAATAGGAACTAAACTGTTTGCATATTTTTGTGCACGAATGAAATATTCTTTTTTTTGGCCAGTTACATACTCTTCTGAGAATAGCCCTCGTTCAAGTGCTTTTTTGATGAATTGCAAGTCAGTTGCTAGGAATTTATGATGTTCTTTTGTTGTCCACACGTCTGTTGTTGCAACTGCTTCTGCAGCTATTGCTTCAAGTCTTGCCAGTGTCTGTTCTAGTTTGCTTTTGTCTTGAAATTCTTCTTGTTCTTTAGCACAGTACCCTTTTGCATGCTCTGTGCTGATAACAAGTCTGTATTTTGTTGATGCAATTACTCTTTCTGCTTCGCTAAGAGTCTGCAGAAATGTTTTTATTCTCCATTTTATAAGAAGTTCTGGAATCCATTTTTTAAGTTCTAAAATAGTGCCCAACCTGAATAGTCTCTCATTGGAAGGTTCTTTAGCTGTTTCATAGTTTTCATAGTCTATTTGCGTGAAGAATTCTTTCAAAAGACTGTACTCAGGGCTTTCACGTGGTCGTTTGCGGTTTTGGTGTGCTTTTGCGCGCTCTTTCTTCTCAATATCATATGTCTGCCATGAGTATTCTATTGCCTGCTGTAACTCACTTGGTGTGGCAAATGTTCTAAGAACTCCTTCTAAAAGTTTGCGTCTGACTTGATAAAATCCTTTGCTTGAGAGATAGTCTTTGAGTCCTGCGTGCTGTGCGCGCGTAACAGTCTTGCTTTTGAGCAGTGTTTCAAGACGTTTTTTCTTTGGTTTTGGCAGCTCTTTGCAGGTGTGGTCTGCTTGTATTAGGTCGCGATTTGAGAGAGTGGAAAGATTGTACTCTTGTCTTGAGTGTTCTTGAGTATATGCAATATCTGCGATTTCTGTGCGCAAAAGAGTTTGTGTGTCATATTCTATATGCTGTATTCCAAAATCAATAATGCATTTTACAACTTCTTCTGTGAGTCTGAATCTTTGGCTCATAAGAACTGCAAGCGCTGCTCTGGTGCGTGGTGCTTTTTGAGCAATGCTTTCATATATCTCAAGTGTTTTTCTAACTTGATTTATGAAATGACCTCCTGTTGCCCGTTGTTTTACTTGGTGCACATCACCTGCGCGTAAGTGTGCAGAATAACCTGCAAGTTCAGCAAGACTCCTGATTTCATATCTCTCTACCATGTCTGCTGCAATTGCGCGTAAACCATCTGGCAAAAAAGTAATTGTTTTAGCAAATATTTCTTCTATTGTTTCATCAAGTTTTTTCGCGCCTTTGGGACCTGCTGGTAATGTGAATTTTTCTTTAAATTGTTTTCTGGGCAAATTGAGTTGTTCGCTTAATGCTTGCCAGAATCTGATGCTTTGCTTGCTTGCTGTTGCGTGTTTTTTTGGTGCTCTTGCATCGCCTTCAAGACTCATTGTGTATACAACAGTAAGTCCTCCGCCTGTCATTCTTGCTTTTGTTGCTCTGGGCTTTCCTATAGTTGGTGCTTTTGCAAGAATAAAGCTTGGAGCAACACTTTGTTTAGCGCTTCCTTCATTAGTAATAAGTGCCATATAGTTTTTTGCTTGACCAAGAAAATTCATGTTTTTTTGTTGTCTTGCTAACTTAATAGCTTCAGGCATGTTAAAATATGGATTAGAATTTTTTTTAAATGCAAGTGGTACAAAGTCTTCTGCGCGAGCCATTTTAAAGAATATACCAATGCCCTTTTTATCATTACTGGTTAATTGTTACCCCCTGACAGTAACATTTATATACTGTGTTGTCTTGTTATAGTCTATGAAGAATAACTGGCTTGTGGGCGGGGTGTTTTGTATTGCCTTGCTTGCAGCATTTGGTTTGGGTGTAATGACTGAAGAAATATCATCTGGTGTTCTTGTCAAAGTGAGTGATTTGCCTCTTGGAGCTGGCATTGCTTCTGAGCGTGCCTCTCCAGGAGACCGTATTAGTGAACAACAAATTCAAGTGTTTAAGGATAAAATAATTCTTGACATTCAAAACGCTCAGTGGAGCACGTTTACTGACACAAACAGCATGGATCCTGTGCTTGATAAGGGCGCTAATGCTCTTCAAATAGTGCCTGGTTCTGCTTCTGAAATACAAGCTGGCGACATAATTTCTTATGAAAATGAACTTGTTGGAGGCACAGTTATTCATCGCGTGATTGAAACAGGCTCTGATGAACAAGGTTGGTTTGCTATTGTACAAGGAGATAATAATCCTTATAAAGATGCAAACAAAGTGAGATTCAACCAGATTAAGCGCGTTGTTGTGGCAATTGTGTATTGAGGTAATGGAATGAAACTTAACAAAAAACAGTTTGGGCTCAGAGCACTTCTTTGAGGGCTTGCTTTGCTCGCACTTAGTCATGGTGTGTACTGGAAAAGAACTATAGAACCTTGTCATCAAGCGCGTTCTCCTGAAGACCTTTCTGGAGCACTTCATTACTGTACAATTGAAAAAAGAAATTTATGGGATGACAAGTATACTTGCAACATGTTAAAACGTGGAACACTTGATTTTCCCACAATAGATGCAATACAGATTGAGCACACTCCTTCAAGGGTTTATTTTTGGGACAATCCTTTTGTTGAAAATCACGAAATTGACTCCCCATGTATGTATCCCTCTTGCAATACTGAAAAATCAGACCCTGAAAAACATGTTCGTCTGAAAACTTGGATTGCAATTGGCAAAGCCGATTTAGAAGAATTCATGAAAAAAGAAGCAAGTAGTAAAACAATGCCCAAATAAATAATAATGTCTATAGATAAAATTATTTTTTACATAATCTCTCTGAAATACACTTTCACGCTTAATCACCTTTTAGTAACCATAAGCTTTTTATACTTGGCTCTTGTGCTGTTGTTGTATGAAGAAACTCGCAACATGCAAACGATGTGGTCAAAACATTCGTTCTTATTCTCCTATGCGTAAGTGGTGTGTGCCTTGCCGTAAGCTTGTATGTGCTGAGCAGGCAAAATCAAGAAAGTTTTCAAGAAAGAAGTAGGCGGTTTTTATCAAATCTAAGCCGCTCTTTTGTTGAGCAATTTCTTTTTAGGCGCATTTTGAAAAATATTGTGTAGAGGACTCTCAATAACCTACTGATTATTGGATCTGTCGGAAACAGCAAAAAGCTATGAAAATAGTTGCTGTTTCTGAGCATGTTCGGAAATGCACTCATTTCCGACACTCACAGTGCAATGGACATGAGAGGTATACTTACTGACAAAAATAATTATACAATGAAAATCAGAGATTTTCAAGGTTTTCATAAATATCAAACCAATAGTTGTCAGTTCGTAATAGTAAATGACAAGGTAATGTTTAAAAATTTGTGTCATTTACTATAAAAGACAATAATCTACACTCCGTAAAATAAAAATTGGAAAAAGCCTTTAGTCAAATTCATCATCATCAAATTCTTCTTCTTCCATTTCTTCATCATCTGCCATTGTCCAATAGTTCATGGTTTTTTCCCCCGTGTTGTTTTACTTCAGTGTTTGGTTTTTATTATTTGCGAACAGATTTTCGCACCCATGTTCTTGCAATGTTTTGCGCAAGCTCTTTGTCTTGCACATGACTTTTTTCTAAAATATTCACCTGAATTCCATCCATTAATGCAACCATATTCTGCGGATTTGTTAGCATTTCAGCACCCCCATTTTTCCAAGTCTAATATGCTGTTTGAGTATAAAAAGTTTGCGGATTTTTACCCAACAATCATTACCCATCTGTGTTTGAATCGCGATGTTCCTGCTTCATCATCATCACCTTGTCTGACTTGAACTCTAACAAGGTACTCTCCCCACATAACCTGTGCTGGCACATCAACAAATACGTGGCTGTTTTGTGAGAGAGATTGTTTTCCTCCATATTCTACAATCCCAAGTTCTGGTATTGATACAATGGTGCTCCAGTCTCTTGTTTCAGTTGTGAGTGTGACTTGTGTGTCAAATGCCTCGCCAGAATATACTATGTCTGGAGTGTGCATTCCTGAGATGCTGGTCCCTTCTGCGCTCACAAGAGGTAGAAAAAGTAAAATTCCTGCGAATAAAGCTACAGTAAGTTTCATGGTTTTGTGAAGATGAACCTATTTTTAAGTATTATTGTACTCAACAGAGTATATCAAATAATCTTGTGAAACAGCATAAGTGATTTATACTCGTGTATCTTGTGCTGTTTTTATGAATCAGATCCTATTATTCAGCCTATTGTTCTTGTTTGTTTCTTGTTCATCTCAGAATGTTGTTCCTGAAACAAGTGAAGATTATTCTTTTTCTGATCCAATAAACACAACAGTTGATGAGATAACAGCTCCTGTTACACCTGTTCTGCCAGTTTCTCAACCTTCTTCTGTTAATCAGCTACAGCGTTCTATGCCCACTTTGTTTGTGTACCAGCTTCAGAATGCAAGATATGAAAAGCTTTTTGACATTAAAGCAAACTTGCTTATTGTTGATCCTGATGATGCTTCTTTTTCGCGTAATAAGCTTGAACAATTAACTGAAAAAAAGATAGTGCTTGCTTACTTATCTGTTGGTGAAGCAGAGGATTATCGTGATTATTGGAGAAGTTATTGGAAACGCGATGATCCAGAGTGGTTGCATGCTGAAAATCCAGAGTGGAAAGGCAATTACAAGGTTAAGTACTGGTTTCCTGAATGGCAAAGAATTATTGAGCAGTATATTGCAGAGATTATGATTCAGGGTTATTCAGGATTGTATCTTGATGTAATTGAGGCATATGAATATTGGGAATATAAGCATGAACCTAATGCGCGTCAGCTTATGATTGATTTTGTGAAAAAAATAAAACTTTTTGTGCAAGAAATTAATTCTTCAACTTTGGTGTTTGTTCAAAATGGTGAAGAACTTTTTTCTGATGATTCTTATCTTAAAACAATTGATGGTATTGGCCGTGAAGATGTATGGTTTGATGATGATGCAAGAGTCTCAGAAGATGAGCTTGAAAAAGTTCTTTCATATCTTGATCTTGTTAGGTCTGCAAACAAGACTGTGCTAATTATTGATTATCCTTCTGATAAAAAAAAGCGTTGTGAAGTGCGTGCTAAAGCACAGGAGAAAAGATATCTTGCATACACACCAACACGCGAGCTTGATAAGGTTGTGAGTGTGAATTGCTGAGTTTTTTTAATAAACTGTGAACTTCCTGCAAAAAGATTTAAAAAATACTTACCCTACAAAATATGGCTCTAGAATTATTTTGCATGGCAATGATTAAATATTACTCCTTCTTTAAGCATAATGATGGAGAAAAATTTCACATTAGTCTTTGATGAAGTGATGCTCGACCAGCTGAAGAAATTAGGAGAAGACACAGTGACCAGAGAGTTGTTGAGAAAACTTTTTGATAAGATGGAACTGTTAGGACCTCGCGCTGGCGAATTGGTTGATTTACACTTGTTTATTTATGAAATGAAAGTGAAACATCCCCCAATTTGTATTTATTTCAAGCATGTCAAGGAAACAAATGAGTTATACTTGTTTGAGTATGAAATGAAAACCAGTCCGAAAAAACAGAAAAAGACTATCAAAAAAGTAAAACAAAAAGCAGCAGAACTATTCAAAAACCTAAATCAGCTCTTGTGAACTTCTTGTGTTGAATGTTCTGCATGAAACTAAGCAAGCGCTGGTAGAGATCAGTTCTGCGCAAGGTTTCCAGTTCAGCAACCATACTATTATACTCTTCCATAGGAAGGGTCATTGTTTCAGTTGTCATACGAGTGAGTAAACAGTTCATGTTTAAATACTTTTCTCGCAAAATCAGTCCACGAAGCATATCTTGCATACACACCAACACGCGAGCTTGATAAGGTTGTGAGTGTGAATTGATAGTCAAGTGTTTTTTTTTGGCAGACATGACTCAACGAAAATGTGCATATTGTTCTTGTCTATATTAGCACGACAAACATCTCTCATCTCAACATAAATAATTCCACCAATCACATACGGTACTTCTCCAGTTAGCTGACTGTCTGGCTTGCATAATTCTATTGCTACTTTTGCTATGTCTTCTGGTTCATTAATCCTGCCTGTAGGACTCTTTTCTTTGAGTTGTTCAAGCCTTTCAGGATTTTGTTTTAATTCTTTTGCATGGGATTCATTGAGCGTGTAGCCTGGTGCAATTGCATTGACGCGAATTCCTTTGTCTTTGAGCCCTCTGGCAAGATCCTGTGTCATAGCAATAACTCCTGCTTTAGCAATGTCATATGCGATTCCGTCAAGTCTTTTGTGACCAAGTGTGCAGTCTGATGAAAAATTAAGAATACAACTTCCTGCGAGCATGTGTTTTATGGCCTGTCCTGCAAGTTCAAGAGGCACTCCAACATGAAGTTTCATTGTTTCAGCAAATTCTGTTGGAGTTAGTTCTGCAAGAGGTGTTCTCCGGTATGTTCCTGCTGCATTTACCAGAATGTCAAGTCTGTCATAGCGCCTGACTGTTTGGTCTACAAGCTGGGTTGGTGTTTCAACTTTGAATAAGTCGCCTTGAATTAAGTAGGACTGATGCTGATATTTTACTACTTCATCAAGAATTGCTTGAGCTTTTTCTTTACCGCGATTGTATTGTAATACTACACGTGCCCCTTCTCGTGCAAGTGCTATTGCTATTGCTCCACCAATTGCTCCTGAAGCTCCTGTGACAAGAGCGACTTTACCCTCAAGCTGTCCCATGATATCAGTGTCTAAGAAAGTTCCTTATAAATCTGGTGCTGTTTGTATGTTGAACTTCTCACTTTTCTTCAGGTTTCATTGTTGGGAATAGTATTACATCTCTTATGCTTGCCTGGTTGAGCATGAGCATCATTAGTCTATCAATACCGAGTCCTAAGCCTCCTGTTGGCGGCATGCCTTGTTCTATTGCGCGAACAAAGTCTTCATCCATAGGATGTGCCTCCTGGCTTCCTGCGCGCAACTGGTCTGCCTGATTTTCTAGAAGTTGACGTTGCAGCACTGGGTCATTGAGTTCAGAATACGCATTGCCTATCTCCCAGCCATTAATAAATGGTTCAAAGCGTTCTACTGTGTTTTTTTCTCCAGTGCGCAATTGTTTGCATAATGGAGTGGTTTCTATTGGATGATCAATTACAAATGTTGGTTGGATAAGATTTTGCTCGCATAACTGGCCAAATAATTCTGCAATAATAATTCCTCGCGATGCATTTTCAGGTAGTTCTATGCGTTTTTCTCTTGCAACACATAATAATGATTCTGTATCTAGGGATTCCACATCAATACTCGCGTATTGTTTGATTGCTTCATTCATAGTGATTCTTTTCCATGGTTTTTTGAGATTGATTTCAGTGCCTTGATAGTTTAGTGTTGTTGTGCCTAATACTTCTTTCGCAACATACACGTACAAGTCTTCTGTTAGTTCCATCATGTCATGATAGTCAGCATATGCTTGGTAGCACTCCATCAGGGTAAATTCTGGGTTGTGCGATCTGTCTATGCTTTCGTTTCTAAAGACATGTCCTATTTCAAAGAGTTTTTCAAAACCTCCAACTATGAGGCGTTTGTGATAGAGTTCTGGAGAAATACGAAGATACATATTCATGTTTAAATCATGGTGGTGTGTGACAAAAGGCCTTGCGTTTGCTCCGCCATATATTGGTTGGAGAATTGGTGTTTCTACCTCAATAAATCCTTTTTCATGAAAAAAATCTCTGATTGCTTTAGTAATTGTGCTACGCATCAATAGCGTCTTTCGCACATCAGGATTAACTATCATATCAACATACCGTTGTCTGTATCTGAGCTCTGTGTCTTGTAGTCCATGCCATTTTTCTGGCAGTGGCCGTAAGCTTTTGCATAATAATTCATACTGTGTGACTGCAATGGTTACCTCTCCGGTTTTTGTTTTAAACACTTCGCCTTTTGCTCCAATCCAGTCTCCCATGTCAAGTAATTTGAGCAAACTGTACTTTTCTTCGCCAAGCTGTTCTTGTCTGAAAAGTAGCTGGACTTTTTCTGCTTCATCTTGAAGGTGCATAAAGGTGATTTTTCCTATGCGTCGTAGTCCAATAATTCTGCCTGCTACATTGACTGTTTTTCCTGACTGTTCTTCAGGTTTTAGCTCTGCAAATGTTTTTTGTATATCAAGAGCATGATGTGTTGCTTCATACTTGTAAGGGTATGGATTAATTCCTGCATTGCGCAAGTCACTGGTTTTTCTCTTGCGCTCTGCAATAAGCTCTTCTTCAGTAGGCATAAATTGGGTTCACGCGTGTTGTTTTTTAAATGTTTGGTTGATACTTTCACAACTTTCGTGTCTAAGGTATTATTTATTTGTTCAAAAACAGAAAAATAACAGAGTACATAATAGAGTTATTGGGATAAAATCTTGCAGAATTTAGAAAAGAAATGTAACCTGCATGAAAATCGCAAGATTTAAAAAAGTCTTTGCATGCGTTTCTTTGTGACAACAGTTGAAAAGATTCTTGCGTTTGGTTCTGAGGAAGCGTGGAAAGCAGCAAAATGGTCTGATGCTCCTTTTTCTGTTGATAACAAACTCGCTAAAGAGATAGATAACTCTCTTATAGCACTACCTATTCTTACAAAGCATGCAGACGCATTACATGCAGACGCATTACATGCAGACGCATTACATGCAGACGCATTAGCTCCTGAGCACGTTTTTGATTCTGATTTCGCTAAATCTGTTTATTCTGTCGGTCTTGATAAACTTCCAAAACCATCTCGATGGTGCCAGTCTCTTAGCGAGGCAGTAGTTTTTTATGAACAACTGGTGATGCGACTCACTCTCAGCTCTGCTAAAAAAAGATATTCTATTATTGACTCTGTTTTTCAGGGTTATTTTATTGAAATGAATAACTCTGGTTTAGTTGTTTCACATCACAAAATTAGTATTGGAGATTTTTCATTCTGGTCAAGTGTTGAACTTGCTTATTTCTCTGGCGATGCGCGAGCGCGTGTCTCGTTAAAACCTATTGATGATGCAGTGATTCTTTTTGATACATTAAAACAAGATACCTCACGTCCGTTATGTCAATTGAATACTGATGATACGGGTATTTTTTGTTACTTACGGCCTCTTGATTCTGCTCAAAAAGTTCTTGATTATTTAGGTAGACTGGCTGAACCTGTTGGCAGGGATATTGTTGCACTCAAAAATATGTGTCAAGGTATTGCTACTGCGCGCAGTCAAGGAAGTGACACACTTATAGACGCGAGATTAAAACCTGAATATAACGCACGTCTTGCTGAATGTGTTAAGAAGATTGAGCATGTTCAGCAGAGTTCGTCTACGTAACGCGTTTGTGCTCTTAATTCATCATCACACATTCACACTTCCCCTCTCGCTGTCTTGTGGTATATGTTCTTCAGTGTCTGCTTCAACGTACATGGCGAGGCTTTTTTGCAGGTTGCGTAGTGCGTCTTGTTCTGTCAGGCCCCATGCTGTGCAGTTTGGCAGTTCTGAAATGGTTGCAAGCACTCCTCGTTCTTGCGGCTCAAAGACTACATCTATTTTGAGTGCGTCAAGATACTGCAAAAGAAGCTTTTTCACATTAATTAGTGCTTCTTCTCGTGTTTTTCCGTCAGAAATACAACCTTGAAGACTTGGCACGTAGGCAGTGTAGCCTCCTGTTTCTTTGTGCTTGAGAGCTATAGAAACTCTCATTCTTGTTAGAATGTGTGGAGAATTATTTAATGGTTGTGAAGATTTGCAGTTTATGCTGGAAAGCGCTTGCAACTAATTAGGAAAACTTGTCGCTAACAATGGCTCTCCTGGTGAATTTACAGTCACATAATATGTTGAGTTATTTTGCCAAATATTAAGAAATTTTGCATCAGGGTTTATTGCATTAGGATATTTTACTGCAGTCATACCTGTTATGTTAGATTTTACTTTATATCCTTGTTCCTGATAAAATAATTTGATACACCTCAAAACTAGTTGTTCTGGCATGTTTGTAGTAATTGTGAAATCTTCAACTATTTTAATTCCTTCTGCTCTTCTGTGCGTGTGAGCAATCAGTGCGATTTCTGCAATATTGCGAGTGAATGGGTCTGGTTGCTTCCAAATGGCCAATAATGCAAGGTTTGGTGTATTTCTAGGATATGATTTGCTTTCAGTTATTTTTTCAAGAAACTCTGCAAGATTTCCATCAGTCATGCTGTAATTAGTGCTTGGTTGTTTATAAACCAGGTGTCACTCCCATTCTGCCTCTTTAATCGCCTTCCACAAAACTTCTTGTAATTCTGCCGGCCAGTTTTTTCTTATTTCTTGCTCATGCTCTTTTATTCTTGCAATGAAATCCTTTCTGAATTTGCGCTCTTCGTCAATCATTCTTATGAGCTCTCTTTTTGCACTTACTGGAATGTGTTCTAGATTCCATGCAAGTTCTTTTAATTTTTCTTTGCAACCATCTTTTTCTTGTCTTTTTTGCTGTTCTTGCTCTTTCCAAAATGTGTGGCTGTCAAACTCGCGTGCTGGTGCAATCATTCCTGTTCGTTTGCCTTGCTCAAGACTTATTTTCGCTAGAATCATGGTGTGCATTCGTCGTAAGAATTCATGTTTGTCTTCTATTTTCAAAACATCAAAATACCCTTGAAGCGCAATGTTAAAAGCAAATGGGCTTGGCAATTGTGTGTTTATTGTTGTGACACGAATTTCTCCTGATAC
>ORJL011453241.1_pt1 | contig 26145 bp, 16 predicted proteins | sample 1779941 | NCBI WGS metagenome assembly ORJL01 (sample SAMEA104232317, study PRJEB22302) | groundwater metagenome | biome: forest; feature: aquifer; material: groundwater | place: USA | collected 2011-08-07 | depth 5.8 m
GACTTCGAAAGACAGCGCGGCGATGTCCCGGGCGACTTGTTCGCCAAACTGCTCGTAGCCGCACATTCGCGCAATGTGAACCCGCCCGTCGTCCACCAGCATCACGTTGGCGCTATCGTAAGGCACCACCCTGGCGATCAGTTCGAGCAGGCGGTCGAGCACCGTGTCGAAATCGAGTGTTGCGGTGAGAGCGGCGCCGACCTCGCGCAGGGTCTCAGCCAGTTCGCGCTGCTCACGCTCGGTCTGGAACAGCCGCGCGTTTTCGATGGCGACGGCCGCCTGGTTGGCCAGCATGCTCAGGATCGGCTCGTCGTCGGGGGTGTAGACGCCGGGCTGATAACTCTGGGCCGAGAGCACCCCGATTACTTTTGTGGCCGTGCGCAGGGGTGCCGCCAGGATCGAACGCACGTGTTCGGGATGGCCGAAGTGCACAGCATCCATGCCCTGGTCCGAGTCGAAGTCGTCGAGGCGCAACACTTCGCCGGTGGCGATCACACGCCCGCTCAGGCCGTGGTGTGCGGGGATACGAAGGGCCGGCGTCCGCCCGCCCCGATCCACCAGGTAGACGCCTTCGATCTCCTGTCGGGATTCGTCCAGCAAGCCGATGACGAACGCCTCACAGGGCATCAGTTGCGCGGCGGCCCGATGGACGGCGGTGTAAACCTGCTCCCGCTCCAGACTTGCGCCGATCTCCTGGCTGGCCCGGTAGAGGATGGCTTGCCGTTCGGCGGCCTGCATGGCCGAGTGGTACAGTCGTGCATTGACAATGGCCACCGCCGCTTGATCGGCGAACAGGCTCACTATTTCCACATCCGCCGGGCCGAAGCGATCCGCGACCTCGTCGTTGACGTTGATGACGCCGATGACCTTGCCCTTCCACTTGATCGGCGCGCCGAGCACGGCGCGCAGGGGGAGACCGTCGTATACCGCGGCGTGCCCGGCCCATTCGCTGTAGTTCCCCACCACCAGCGGTTCGCCGCTCTGGGCAATGCGGCCGCAAAGCCCCTCGCCCAACTGCAGGCGAGCGCCGGTGAAATCGCGGGGCAGGTTGTGGCTCACCGCCAGCTCGAGGGTCTCGCCGTCGGGCTGGAGCAGGTAGAGGCCGCCGATGGGCGCATCCAGCAGACGGGCAGCGCGCTCGACGATGGCCTGCAGCAGGGCTGGCAAGTCGAGTTGCGCACTCAGGTCGAGGCCGACTTCGTGCAGGGCGGCGAGTTGTTCGGCGCGGCGGCGGGTTTCGTCCAGCAAGCGCACATTGCGGACGGCTCCGGCGGCCTGAGAAGCAAATAAGGAAAGAAGACGGGCGTCCGCGTCGTCGAAGCGCCGCGCCGCCGCGCCGACTTCGCTGACTCCCAGAACGCCGATCAATTCGCCGCGATAGAGCATGGGCACTTCCAGCACGGCGGCTAACGGTATTCCCTGGTAATGCTCGGCGCGGCCTTCCCACGTGCTGTAGTTGTCCACAAATATCGGCTTGCGTGTTTGCGCGACCCGTCCGGCTAATCCTTCACCCATTGCCAGGCGAGCGCCGTGCGGAAGAAGCAGTGCCCCTTTCTCAACCTTGAGTTCCAAATGGTCTGCTGTCGCGTCGTACAAATACATCAGACCGCGAGGCGTCGCCAGCAGGGTGCTGGCGCGTTCGACAATCATCTCCAGCAATGCCCCCAAATCATCCAGCACATTCAGGTCGTGCGCGGTCTCGTGGAGCGCGGCGAATTCGTCGGCGCGGCGGCGGGTTTCGTCGAACAGGCGCGCGCGGTGGATGGCGCTGCCAGCGATCTCGGCCAGCGTGGTGAGCAGATGGATTTCCGGCGGCGTCAGTTCACGCGGCAGTTGCACGGAGACGAAGAACACGCCGACGACTTCCGCCGTCGAGCGGATCGGCAAGCCGGCCCCGCCCCAGCCGGGCGGAATCTGCGGGCGCGAGGATTCGCGGGCCAGCGGGTCGCGGGCGAACTCGCGGGAGAGGCGGGCTTCGCCGGCGGCGAAGACGCTGCCGCCGATGCCTTCGCCGGGCATCATCGGCGTTTCGTCGAGTTGCGTGAACCAGCCGCGCGCCACGGCTTCACGCAGTTCGCCGCGGGCCGGGTCGTAGAGCCAGAGGGCGCCGGCGTCCGTTCCGACGACCGCCAGCGTTTCGTCCAGCAGGCGCGGCAACATCTCGTCGAGCGTTTGGGCGGCGCGCAGGGCGGCGGAGAGGGCAGCGACGGATTCCAGTTCGCGTTCGCGCTGTTTGCGCGCGGTGATGTCGCGCGCACTTGTGACCGCGCCGATGATATTGCCGTTGCTATCCATCACCGAAGTGCCGGTCGATTCCAGCCACACGTAATGACCGTCCGAGTGGCGATAGCGCGCTTCGACGCGGCCGGTTTGAGAGGCATGAAGAGCGCGCATCGAAACGCGCATGACGCGATACAGATCGTCGGGATGGGAATTCTCGAACATCGTCCTGCCGAGGATGTCGGACGGCTCATAGCCCAGCACGGTTTTGACCGACGGGCTGACGTATTTGTAGACGCCTTGTGTATCCGTGAGGCCGATCACGTCCAGCATGTTATCGGTGATCTGGCGCAGGCGCGTTTCGTTCTCGTGCAGGGCTTGTTCGGCCTGCTTGCGCTCGGTGATGTCGTGCGCCATGCCGCGCACCACGGGAACGGCGACGCTCTCAGTGCGCAGGGTGTTGTTGTATTCCCAGAAACGGGTCTCGCCGCTGGCGGTTCGTATCTGCATGAGGCCGCGCGCCTGACCGCTGGCTTGTATCTCAGTCAAATATGCGCTGAAGAGGCGGCGCACTTCCGGCACGAGCAGATCAACCATGTTCATCCGCAACAGGGCTTCGCGGGAATACCCGCTGAGCCGGGCCGCCGCCTCATTCACCGAGAGCAGTTTCCCTTCGAGGTCGTGAGTGCAAATCAAGTCCTGGCTGTTTTCAACCAGATCGCGGTAACGGTCTTCGCTCTCGCGCCGGGCATCTTCCGCCTGCTTGCGCGCAGTGATGTCGCGCGCCACCCAAACGGTACTGTCTGCGCCCATCGGCGAAACGGACGTCTCGAACCAGACGGGGCGTCCGTTAATGACGAGTTCGTATTCAATATGAACGGTCTGCTGTGTCTCCAATGCCTGCCGGATGACGCCGACGAAAGCCTCAGCCTGTTCGGGCGGGAAGACATCCTGCAGGGTTTTGCCGAGCAACTCTTCCGGCGGCGCAACCAGCAGGTTGGGATGGGTGGGGGCGATTTTGCGGTACACGCCTTCTCGGTCAATGACCAGCACCACGTCCTGCATCGAAGCGAACAGGGCGCGCAGTTCGGCTTCGGAGGCGGCCAGGGCTTCTTCATCTTGCTTGCGCACAATGGCGGCTGTCACCTGTCCGCTAATGTTGCGGACCCGAGTTAGGTCGTCGGCGGTATACAAGCCCGCGCTGGCTAATTCAAGCAATCCAATCGTCTTGTTATCTGAGATCAAGGGAACGGTAAGGGTGGAGCCGATATTCAAAAATTTATGAATTTGCGGGACGAGTTTTCGGATCAGCCCGCCGAGTACAGGCGCAATGGACGTGCTTTCAGCAAATTCCATGATCCACTGCCGGATCAATTTCGGGTCGCTTGTGATCACGCCTTGTTCGGCTTTCAGTTTCTTTTGAACACAACCGCCCTTCTTAATAGGGATTTGAAGTGGCGGTATCGGCTGACCGAGCATCTGCTCGATCTTTTCGATGATTGAGGGCGAGATCGTGAGGCGGGGTATGGTGAGAACTTGCCCGTCCGGGCTGAGTAGGAAAACGGTACACGCGTGGGCAGAAAAAATCCGCCGCGTTTCGCTGCTCAGGGTGTCTATTAATTTATCCAGGCTTTCACCGCGATTGACAAGCTCGTTGAGCGTATTGATCAACTCCAGGTCTTCTTTACGGTGGTGGAGTTCAAGCTCCGCCTGCACCCGCTCGCTGATGTCGCGGTAATTCACGACAATTGCCTTCACGCTTGGTTCGGCGAGCAAATTGGCCGCTTCCGCCTCTATCCAGAGCCACAAACCGTTTTTATGGTGCAAGCGGAATGTGCTGCTGACATGAGCGCCGGGTGTTTCGACAAGGTTCTGGAACAGGTCCCGGATCTTGTGCAGATCATCGGCATGTATCAGTTCGAATATATCTTGCCCAACCCGCTCCTTGGGACGATAGCCCAATATTCTGGGAACTGCTGGGCTATCGTACACGGATATTCCTTTGGCGTCGATCAGTGTGATGGCGTCCGCACTGTTTTCGATGAGCGCCCGGAAGCGTACTTCGCTCTCGCGCAGCGCCTCTTCCGCCCGTACGCGCTCGGTGATGTCACGATAGTTAATGACAATTGCTTGGACACTTGGTTCATTTAGCAGGTTGGTGCCTACGGCCTCGATCCAACGCCATGTGCCGTCGCTATGCCGCAAACGGAAAGAACCCCGCTGACGGCTTGCTGGCTCTTGAATGAGCTGGGTATACAAGTTCTGGGTCTGGTCCAAATCATTCGGGTGCATTAATTCGAAGATGTTGTGACCGATGAACGCGTTCGGTACGTAGCCCAGGGAGCGGATGACGGCCGGACTTTCCCACAGCAAAGTACCGTCTACTGCCAGAAGTGAAATGTTATCTAGGCCATTCTCGATTAGCGCGCGGAAGCGCTTCTCGCTATTTTTCAGCGCCTCTTCCGCCTGCTTGTGTACGGTGATGTCGCGGTGTATCCCTAGAAAGCCGACGATGTTCCCGGCCTCGTCCAGGATCGGGTTGTTGGAGCCTGCGATGTGGAGGAGGCGGCCGTCTTTCGCCTTGTTGATGACCTCTCCGGCGGCGACGCCCTTGTTCAACAATGTCTCCCAAAAGGATCGGTAGAACTCCGGGTCCAGCACGCCGGATTTCAATATGCGGGGCGTCTGCCCCAGAGCCTCAGCCTGACGGTAACCATAGACATTTTCAAAAGCCGGGTTGACGTAGATGATCTCGCCCCGGATGTCGGTCATGAAGACGGCTTCGGTCGAGCGCTCGATACCCAACTTGAACTTGAGGAGCGCCTCCTGCGCCCGCTTGCGCTCGATGCCGTACCGCAGCGTGCGCGCCAGCAGACGGCCATCTACCTGGCCTTTGACGAGGTAATCCTGCCCTCCCTGCCGCACGGCTCTGATAGCCAGCTCTTCGTCGTCCCGGCCCGTGAGGAGAATGATCGGCACTTGGGGCGCCTGGCGCTGCACGCGATCGAAGGTCTCGAATCCCTGGCTGTCGGGCAGGCCCAGGTCGAGCAGCACGGCGGCGATGTCGCCGACCGCCAGTCGTTCCAAACCGGCCGACAGACGTTCGACTCGAACCAGGTGGAACAGCCTCCCGCCGGCGTCCGACAGCATCTCTTCAATCAGGCGTGCGTCGCCGGGATTGTCCTCGATCAATAGTATGCGGCCGGGTACGTCGTCCATGCGTCTACCTTTCCGCCAAAGTCACCAGGCACAGCCAAAACGTTTCAATTGCGGCGACCGTCGCGACAACCTGATCGAAATCAATCGGCTTGACGATGTAGCAGTTGGCATGCAAGTCGTAGGCCTGCTGCAGATCGTCTTCCGCCCGCGAGGCGGTCAGGATCACGACGGGGATGCGCCGCAGCCGCTCGTCTTTCTTGATCTCGGCCAACACCTCGCGCCCGTTGACCTTGGGCAGGTTCAAGTCCAGCAGGATTAGGTCGGGCCGCTCCGCTTGAGCGTACTTGCCTTCGCGCCGCAAGTAGGCCAGGGCTTCGACGCCATCGCGCACAGTTTCGAGGCGGTTGGATGAGCCGCGGTGCTGCAGGGCTTCCTGCACCAAGCGCACGTCGCCGCGATTATCTTCCACCAGCAGGATAACATGCGCCTGGCCCGAGTCGGGCGCGTTCATATGGCCGCCTCGACGATGGCCGGCACGGTGAAATAGAAGGTGGTCCCCTCGTCGGGCTTGGACTCCAGCCAAATTTGGCCCCCATGCCGCTCCACGATCCGCTTGCAGATGGCCAGCCCGACGCCTGTGCCCGGATACTCTTCGCGCGTGTGCAGGCGCTGAAAGATCAGAAAGATGCGCTCCCAATATTCCGGTTCGATGCCGACGCCGTTGTCCTCCACCCGAAACAGCCAATGCTCGTTCTGCCGGTTGACGCCGACGCGCACCTCCGGACAGCGTTGACTGCGAAACTTGAGGGCATTCGCGATCAGGTTCTGGAACAACTGCCCCAACTGCACCTCGTCGCCCCACACGGCGGGCAGCGGTTCGCGGTAGATAGTCGCCCCGCCCTCCTGGACCGCCACCTTGAGGTCGGCCAGCACGCGATCGAGCACGAGGGCGCAATCCACGCGCTGGAAGGGCGTGCCGCGCGTGCCCACTCGAGAGTAGGCCAACAGATCGTCGATCAGCGCCTGCATGCGCTTGGCCCCGTCCACCGCAAAGGCGATGAATTCGTCGGCGTCCACCCCCAGGCGTCCGGCGTATCGCCGGTGGAGCAATTGCAGATAACTCTGGCCCATGCGCAACGGCTCCTGCAAGTCGTGGGAGGCCACGTAGGCAAACTGCTGCAATTCCCGGTTGCTGCGGGCCAGGTCGGCGGCGGCGGCCTGAAGGGCCTGCTCGGCCTGCTTGCGTTCGGTGATGTCCTGCGCCACGCCGTAGACCCGGTCCACCCGGCGCAAGACCTGGTCGTAGATCGGCTGAGCGTAACTGCCCAACCAGCGCAGGTCGCCGGTCTTGGTGATGATGCGAAATTCGCCGATGTCCGGCTGGCCGTTGACGAGCGCCTGCGCCCGCTGAATGAAGGCCGGCAGATCATCGGGGTGCACCAGAGTTGCCCAACCGCCGTCGTTAATGTCGTTGAGGCTGTAGCCGGTAATGCGCGTGAAGGCGCCGGTGATCCACTCCAATCGCGTGTCCTGCCCCGAGTTGACCCGCACCGCGTAACCGAACTCGGAAATGAGCTCGGAAACAGCCTGGTAGTGTTCCATGCTTTCGCGGAGTGCCTGCTCGGCGCGGCGGCGCTCGGCGAGTTCTTGTTGGACCTGGTCGTACAGCCGCGCATTCTGCACGGCCACCGCCGTCTGATTGGCCAGCGCGATCAAGATATTCTGGTCGTCTTCGGAATAGGTGTCCTCGGATGCCTTCGGGCCAACGGCGAAGATGCCCACCAGTTGGCGCTTGACTGTCAGGGGGATCAAAAGTTCGGCCTCCATGCGCTCGAGATTGTGTTTCTCCTGTCCCCAGAGGGCCTTGAATTGCGGCTGGAATTCCAGGTCTTGCCGGCTGAGCGCCCGGTCGTGCACGGACAACCAGCGCACCACCGGGTGATCCGGCCTCAACACCAAGTCGCCGGACGCTTCCAGCCCCCGCTGGGCGACGAGGCGAAATTCGCCCGTCGGCTGAAGCCGCAAGAAGAAAGCCGACCGCTGGATGTGGATGGTTGAGGACACCTCTTCGAGGATCATGTGGGTCAACTGGTCAAGATTGAGAATGGAGGCAGCGGCGCCGCTCAACCTTTGCAACATGAGGCTGGAGTCATGCCGCTCGCGGAAAAACAGGCGATCGATCCAAGCCTGCATCCAGTCGCGCAGAGGCAGGACGGCCACGGCAGCCACGGCGGCTACAATGATCGAGGTGAGCATGATCTGCCGCTCGGAGACGAGGTGCAACACGCCCACCACCGCCGAGATCAACAAAAAGTAGCCCGCGCCGATGACCGCGGTGAGACCGGAGTAGAGCAGGCCCTTGCGAAGGACCAGGCTGATGTCGAGGAGGCGATAGCGGCGAATGGCGTAGGTGGTGAGCAGCGCGTTGACCACGTTGGCGGCGACGTCTACCGGCTGGGACTGAAGCGTCGGGGCCAGGTTGGTGAAGGAACCTAACGCAATGACCCCAACGCCCAACAGCAGGTATTTGATCCGATTGCGCTGCAGGGCGTCGTTGGTTTGCCGGTAGCCGTTCACGAGGGTGTACACCCCGTAGCCCAGGCACGACAGGACGCACGCTGCCACAACCGGCACCAGCACGCCGAACTTGGGGATAAAGAGGCCGGTGTCGCTCCTGGAAACGTCTTCGATAATCAAGCCCGTGCCGCTGACCGACAACAACGTCAAAAGCGCGGCCCAGCCGGCCCAGGCAATGGCGCGCGGCCGCGACCGGCCCAAGAACGCCTGCGTGAAGAAGAGGTAGAAAACGAATTGCCCCACCAGCCCCACAACCATGAGGCGGTACCAGCGAAGCGCCCAGACGGCGTCTTGGCTGAGGCTGACCATCAAAGCCGTAAATTGCCATATCGTCATGGCCGCCAGAAACAGCAAAAAAGCCTGATTGGTCCGGCCAGGCCGTCTGGGGAAGACTATGACGACTATGAGCCCGACGTAGCAGGCCAAGCCAATAGCCGAGACTATGATAGCTGAGGGCATGAAGGGGTATCCGGCCTAATTCTTTCTGAGAACGCCCATCTCCCGCCGGCCGGCACAAGCCGCAGCGCGCCGATCAGGCCGGCGGGGGCGGTAAGGCCGCCAGACTGCCCGGTATCTCTGGCACGCTCAGCGTCGCAACAGCCGCTGGATCATCGCGTCTGGGGCGTTCATCCGCGGCGGTTTCAGATGCGCCAGTTCCGCGCCGGCCGCCTTTCTTTCCTCACGATATTGGACGAACGCGCCGCGCGGCAACACCGTCACCATGAGAGGATCAATGCCCAACATGCTTTCTAATTCGGCGTAGCCGGGGTCTTGCTCGGCGAGTCGGTCGTGGATCGCGTGCTTGACGTTTCCATTGGAAGAATCGAGCGACAATTCCAGATAGATGTGAAGCCGCGGCTTGCCGTTCACGTACTCCTTGCGTGCGGTCCAATCTACGTAGGGCAAGCAAGTGTCCACGATGGCCTGGAAGATAGATTTTTCCGTCAGCCGCGTGAAGCCGCCCACGTCCAGCACGCCATCGGCACGGGCGTGGAACTTCATCTGCGGTGTGGCCGTGCCGAGCTCGTCGTCGCGCAAGGCGACGATTTCGATCAGGTCGCCGGTGCGATAGCGCGTGAATACACCGCCGTGGAAGTTGGTGATCACCAGTTCACACACGCCTGGTTGGACATCGGCCAAGGTGTAGGTGCCCGGCTGATAAGCGGGGTCCTCTTGGCTAAGGTAGAAGTCGCTTTCGGCGATAAACTCGAGGAAGTTGCAGTCCGGCAGGAATGACATACCCTTGTAGTTCCAGGCCTGCAGCGCCACGCCGCCCAATTCGGTGCCGCCGTAGCCCTCCAACGGCTTGCGGCCCCAAGCGGCTTCGATGGCAGCGCTATAGAAGGAAGTGTCCATGCCGCCGGCCACGATGCCCTTGATCTTCCACAGGTCCCGCGGCAACATGCCGCGCCGGCTGATTTTGCTGCGCGCCAGGCCGTTGGCCACGCGGTACAGCAGGCCGGGATTCAGCATATCGGGCGAGAACTTGAACGTGCCTGAGCCTTGCTGGAACTGCTCGGCGATGGCGCGCAGAACGCTCGACAGACCGTAAAAAAAGTCAATGCCCGTGGTCAGCGCCAGGCGAAAGCCCTCGCGGATCCTCTGCTCAAACTCCATCCGGTCGCCTGCCTCGAGCGGCGGGATAAACTTCATCTGCAGCTGCTCCTGCAACCCCCGCGCCACTGCCGCGCCGGGGAAGTACGGCGCCGGCGCCAGCGTGTAAAGGCACACGCCGCCCGGGTCGAGCCGGATGTCGCCGTGCCCCGAGCACGAGGCCAGTATGAACGAGGCCACCGCAAACTCGCCGATCTTGCCGACCATGGCCCGAGAGTACGGCGACCATTTGCACGTGTATTCGGACGACCGGCCCGACGTGCGCGCCCAAAGAGAGGTTTCGCTAGGCAGCCAACCGGGTTGGGCGGCCCGGTTCTCCAGAAAGGGCCGATAGGTGTCGTAGGTGGTCAAGGGTACTATCTCCCGGAATTCTTCCGGGCTGGCCGGCACGAGGTCGCCAAAAAGGCGGCGGCCTAATTCGCATCGGCTGAGGAGGCTGACTTGCTCCATCAACAGCCGCCCTTGAATGTCCATGAACTCATCCAGACTGAGTTCGAGGAAGCCGCAGTACTTGCGCCACATTTCTTCGCGGCGCCCCTGTTTGAGCAATTCGATGGCTGTAGACACAATGTCCTCCGTGAAAACGCGCTCGTTACCTTTATGATCACTCAGCAGTGGCTCGCCCGGCCACTGCCACCCGGCTAACCGGCAGCTCCAGCCGTGGCCTTGATGGTCAGCCCGCATGGATACCAGGGGCGGTGCGCCAGCGTTTCGGAAATCTCGATCCCGCCGAAATCGTTGTCGGCTAGAGTGCGCTGCCATTCGCTGGCCGTTCGGACGTTGGGGAAGGCCTCGACCTCTGCCCTGGCCCGCGCGCTTCGCTGCGTCAAGCCGTAGCGCAGGAGCAGCAACCGGAGCAACGCTTTGCCCCAAATGGAACGCCAGAATGCCGATGCGCCCACATCGGAAACCACCAGCCGGCCTCCGGCTTTAAGCACGCGCCGCGCTTCGGACAACATGGCTGGCACGTCCATGTGGTGCGTGCCCAGGCCGCACAGGGCGACGTCGAAGGTGCCCGCGGCCAGCGGCAGAGCCATGGCAGAGCCACACAGCAAGCCGAGGCGGGCGGCTAGCCCCGTGCCGCGCATCGCCTCGTGGGCTTGCCGGAGCATGGCCGGCGTGATGTCCAGGCCGATCACCCGACTGCACTTGTCGGCCCGGCTCAACAACACCCGGGGCAGCATGGCGGTGCCTGTGGCCAGGTCAAGCACGCTCTCACCCGGCTTCACGGCAGCCGCCCCGATCAGACGGCGGATGAATTCTTTGTAGGTGAGGCCCCAAAACTGTCTCAGTTCACGATCCATCGTGGCCTGATAGTGCGGGGCTAGTTCGGTGAAAGCTTCAACGACGACTTCGGTTCCGGACATTGTGGTTCCCCCGTAGCCCATCTCGCCGCCAACCGCATTCGCTTGCCGGCGCTGCGCTTTCTGGTGAGTATAGGGCTTAGGCTGGGCAGCGTCAGTAAAGACAGTGTAAATCTGCCACAATTCAATTTCCTTCTGCAAGGAATCGGTCAAGCGGCTGACCGGCGGCCCCGGCGGCGGCCCAGTCGAGCAAATCGAGCGCTGTATGGTGCATGTGGCGCTCAGGAGCGGATGGTATAGCCGTGGCCGGGCACGGTGACGATGTAGATCGGGTTAGGCGGGTCAGGCTCGATTTTCTCGCGCACGTTCTTTACGTGGACACGCACCAGGTCCGGCGACCCGGCGTCGAACGGATAATCCCATACGTCGTGCAAGAGTTTGGTCGGCGAAAAAACTTCCCCGGTGTGACTCATCATGAAGTACAGCAGATCGAATTGCACCGGCGTGAGGCCGGCGATTCCTCGCGGAGAGGCCGCCGTGAACGCTTTGCAGTCAAGGACGAGGTCGCGCACCGTCAACTGGTTGGGGACCGGGCTGACCGTCGGGGCCGTTGAAACGCGGCGGCGCAATATCGCGCGAATGCGAAGAATGAACTCGTCGACGTTGAACGGCTTCGCCAGATAGTCGTCGGCGCCGGCGCGCAGCCCCAGCACTTTCTCTTCTGTTTTGCTGCGCGCCGTGAGGAACAAAACCGGCAGGTCCGACAATATCGGGTCGGCGCGGATCTGGCGGCACACCTCCATTCCGTCCATGCCCGGCATCAACACATCCAGCACTACTAAGTCGGGTCGGTGGCGGCGCGCGGCATTCAACCCTTCAACACCCGAGGTGGCTACCGTCACGCTGAAGTCATGAGCGCGAAGCGCCCGCTCTACCGAACCGGCCACGATATCTTCGTCGTCAACCACCAGAATATGCGCCCGGTCAGTCTCGCGTGTCATAGGCCCTCCGCTATTAATTATTCGGCTCTATCGGGAATAGCTGACGCCAATTTTCTTTGCCACGAATTTCACGAATTTTCACGAAGAAATTTAAAGCAATTCGTGTCAATTAGTGTAATTCGTGGCTGAATCCCTATTCCCGATAAGGTCTATTGCACTTTCCGCGTCAATGGTAAATGAACCACAAACGTTGTGCCCTGGCCCGGCCGGCTCTGGAAAGCTATTTCGCCGCCGTGATCGGAGATGATCGACCGGGACACCGACAGCCCCAGGCCGTTGCCGCGTTCCTCACCCTTCGTCGTGAAGAAAGGTGTGAAAACCTGATCGCGCTCGGCCTCCCCGATGCCTCGCCCGTTATCGGCCACTTCCACCTCCACGGCCTCGTGATCAGGGGCCAGGCGCGAGGTGAGGGCAATGACGCCGGGCCGATGTTCCGATAAGGCCTCCCTGGCATTCATCAGCAGGTTGATCCAGACTTCCTCCAACTGATGAGCGTGAGCCGGGATGTGCGACAGGTCGGCGGCCAGGGTGAGGCGCAGGTCTACGCCGCCCTGTTCGAGATGCACCCCGACCAAATCGAGCGCATTGATGATGGTTTGATTGACATCCGTCAAGGCGTAATCGCCCTCGTCCGGACGCGAAAAATTGAGCAGCCGCTGGACTACGCGCTGGGCGCGCCAGCCGGCCTCAAAGATGGCTGAGGCTGAAGTATACCCCGGATGATCGGGGCCGACGGACTTGAGCAGAAGTTGAGCGTCGGCGATGATCGTGGCCAGAGGATTGCTGATCTGGTGGGCGACTCCGGCCGCCAGTTCGCCGACGGCGCTGAGGCGAGCGGCGCGGACGAGATGGGTTTGAGCATTGCGGAGGGCTTCGAGCGACTGTTGCAAGTCATCAACGAGTTGGGCGTTCTCGATGGCGATGGTAATGCGGTCGCAGTTCACGGCGACAAAATCGCGCTCGTCCGGCGAGAACGCATCCCGCTCGCGCGACGCAAGTAGCAACAGACCGACGCGTTTGCCTTTGGCAATAAGTGATTGGGGCAGGTAGACCCGCACGCCTTCGCGCGACGCCCACTCTTCATCCTTCTCGGCAGAAAAAGAAATATGGCGCGCGGCGCTCCGTTCGGCCAGGCGAAGCATATCCATTCCCTCCGCAAAGCCGGAGGAAAAACCGCGCACCGCTGCCAACTGCAATGAGTCATTATTGAGAAAGATTGCGCCGCAGTCAATCTCCAGCGCGTTCAGCATTCCATCGAGGGCCGCACTTAGAACTTCTTTTAATTCGAGCGAACGGGTGACGGCGGCAGTCATATCGCTCAATGCCGCCAATCCCCGCGTGCGGCGAATTATCTCGGCCTGCATTTCTCGCCGGCCGGTGATGTCGCGGACAAAGAACTGAAGAAACGCCGGGTGCCCTTTGCCGCGGGATGGCACCCACTGGGCGCTGATTTCCACCGGAAAGGTCGTGCCGTCGCGGCGCCGATACGTTCCTTCGTATATCAACGAGCCTTCGCGCACCAGTCGCGCGCACAGGTCCTGCGCCGCGTCCGCACGTTCGACAAGCATCAATTCCTCCAGGTTTCGGCCGGCGAGACTATCAACAGGATGGTCAAGCCATCGGCATAGTGCGGGGTTGGCTTCCAGAATGACGCCGTCCATGTCACAGATCAGAATGCCATCGCTCGCCTGCCCAAATAGATCACGATAGCGAGCCTCCGCTCCGTCCAGGGCTTGCCTGAGGCGGGCCTGCTCAATCACGCGGCTGATAACCTCAGGCAGCGCGTCCAAATAGTTGCCGCTCTTGACGATGTACTCGGCAGCCCCGGCCTGCACGGTCTTGGCGGCGACCAGCTCATCGCCGCGCCCGGTAATCATGAGGGCCGGTATTTTCACCCCGCGGGCATGCAGTTCGCGCAGGATGTCCAGCCCGCTGACGTCGGGCAGGCCGTAATCGAGCAGGAAGACGTCATATTCGCGGGCCTCGATCTGCGCCCAGAAGTCCAAGGCATGAGTGACCGCATCAACCACGTAACCGCCCTGTAGATCAAAGAATTCTTTAGTGATTGCGATGACGTTCAGGTCGTCCTCGACAAGCAGCACGCGAATGGGTCGGGTCATAGCACCTTTCCAGGCGCGGGAAGGACAATCATAATTGGCATTCTAGCACGGTAGCATTTGCCGCGACGTAAACGCGGCGTAAAGAACGGATATAACGGGCGTAATGCCCCGATGGTCAGTTCGTCGTCTCGTTTTTCAATCGCTTTCAGCGCTCTGGTATGACTTGCGCCGACTCGAACGCCGGCTCCGGTAATTCATCCCGGCCAAAGCAACCCGCTTCGTCGGCGTCGGCGGTGAGCGCCCCGCCCACGATTGTTGCGCGAAAGAAAATGACGATGTTCGCCCCGCCCGGTTGTCCGGCGGCAGAGAGCACGTCGAGCAGTTCCACGATCTCAACTTTGAGTCCGGTTTCTTCCTCGCACTCGCGGACGGCGGCGGCGGGCGGGTCCTCGTCGGCATCCACAAAGCCGCCGGGCGTCACCCAATAGCCCTGTCGGGGCGTGTTGGCGCGGTTCAGCACACGATAGAAGTTTTGAAACTGCGGGTCGTGGCTCAGGCCCACCACCCGCAGCGCCGAAGTGACGGTGCGCATGTGTGGTGCCAAGATCGAGCCGACCAACGAGATTCGTGCCCCGTCCCACACCCGTTCCAAGGCTTCGCCAAAGTCCATTGACATGCCCTTCGACAAGACACTGTCAGCGGATTTCTAGAACTGATTGAACGGATATTGCGCCGCAATCCGCTCAATCCGATCCCCCAATCCGTTGACAGTACTTCGCTGGCAAAGCCTTATCGTGACTTTGGAAAGGCCCTGCTCGCCGAGCCAATATGGATTGTTGCCCGCACCCGGATAGGCTACAATCCTTGCCAAATGCCGCCGACGCTTGACCTCTCTTTGGCTCTTCGCCAACATTTCGGCTTCCCGGCCTTTCGGTCAGGGCAAGAAGTTGCCCTCGGTCACGTCCTCGCCGGGCGCGATACGCTGGTGGTGATGCCGACCGGAGCCGGCAAGTCGCTGATCTATCAACTGGCGGCGCTGCTTCTATCCGGCACGGCGTTGGTCATCTCACCGCTCGTGGCATTAATGAAGGATCAGATTGACGGCTTGACCCGGCGCAACATCGCCGCCACGTTTATCAATTCCAGCCTCGACACTGCCGAGCAAGCCCGCCGCCTCCGCGCGGTAGCCGACGGCCAATACCGAATCATCCTCGTCGCGCCGGAACGACTCCGTAGCCGCCCTTTCCGCGAGGCGATTGGCCGTATCTCCCTCAGCTTATTGGCGGTGGACGAGGCGCACTGCTTGTCGCAGTGGGGGCATGATTTTCGCCCCGACTATCTGCACATCGCCGAATCGCGCCGTGAGCTCAAAGCCCCGGTTACACTCGCCCTCACTGCCACCGCTACCCCGCGTGTGCAAGACGACATCATTCGCCTGCTGGGTTTGCCTCACGCCGAAAGACTGATCACCGGTTTCAATCGCCCGAATCTGACCCTGGAAGTTTTCTCCGCGCCGGATGTGAAAGCCAAGCTAAACCTTGTGCGCGATTTTTTGGCGCAGGCCGAGGGCGCGGGCATCATCTACACCGGCACGCGGCGCGACGCCGAAGAGATAGCCGAGTTCATCCGCGATGTTTGCGGTCTTGAGGCGCGGCACTATCACGGCGCGCTTGACGCCGCCACGCGCGCCGAAACCCAGGAGGCCTTCATGGCCGGCGACTTGCCGTGGGTCGTCGCCACCAATGCCTTTGGCATGGGCATTGACCGCCCGGATGTCCGCTTCGTGCTTCATTACACTGTCCCCGGCACACTCGAGGCCTATTATCAGGAAGCGGGCCGCGCCGGACGCGACGGTCTCCCGGCCCGCGCTGTTTTGCTCTATTCGTCCAGAGACACTTCACTCCACGAGTTCTTCATTGAAAATGACTCCCCCTCGGCAGACGAACTGCGAGCCGCGCATAGTTTTGCGAGTGGTCCGGTGAAAGAGTTTGCGCTGGAGGAACTGGAGCGCGCCACCGGCTTGACACAAATCAAAGCCCGTGTGGCTCTTGAACAACTCGAAGCCGGCCATGCCCTCCGCCGCGCGCCCGACGAAGCTTATGGCGTGTTGCGAGTGGAAGCCCTGCCGTTGTCCGAGTCCGTCCTGCAGAAAATTGCGGCTCAAGTGGCCGCTCGCCGTGAGCACAAACGCCATCAACTTAAAGTAATGGTGGACTATGCGGAGACGAACACCTGCCGCCGCCGCGTTTTGCTCGATCACTTTGGCGACACGGGGACCGCCGAGGCCCCTTTGTGTTGTGACAACTGCTTGACTCGGCTGGACGCCGCCGATTCCCAACCGCGCCGGGCCGAGTCCCAATCCGAACGCGCCGCCCTCATCGTCCTCGACACCATCGCCCACTTGAAGTGGGAAGTGGGCAAGGGCAAACTGGCGAAGATTCTCAAAGGTTCGTTGATCCAAGAGATGGCGCTTTACAAACAAGCCCGCAACTTCGGAAAGTTTGCCGTGCTTCGCTTGTCCGAAATCGAATCGTTGGTCGGCCAATTGATTGACGCGGGCCATATCAAACAGGTGGGAAGCCGGTTGCCCACGCTCAAGCTGACGCCCAAAGGCGAGGGCGCGCTCCAAGCCCGCGCCGCTATCCGCGTGGACTTGCGGCCCGTCGCTCAGGGCGCGGCGCAAAAACTTCAAGCGCAGAAGGAGGCCGGCGGCACGGTGGCCCTCTCCGGCCAGATGCTGGCGCGCGGCTTCTCCCCCGAACAAATCGCCGCCGAACGCGGCCTGACGATGTACACCATCTATTCGCACCTGGCTCGACTCATCACAGATGGGCAAGTTTCGATCAACGCCGTTGTCGCCGCCGACTTGCAAAAACAAATCCGCGCCGCGATTGAAGCCACAGGATCAGTTGAGCAACTGTCGCCCATCAAAATGCGCTTGCCTGAGACTATTGATTACGGCGTCATTCGCTGTGTAGCCAATACCTGGCTAGTTGAACATGGTCGGTCGCCACCAACGCCGACAACGACGCCAATTGGAAAAGATCGCGCCGCGCGAGTTCATGCGTTGGGCGAATCCGGCGACATCAACAATGCCCCCGAACTGATTACGGCCCTCACCGACGTCGATGGCAATGTGCGACGGCTGGCGGCCTCGGCGTTAGGCAAGTTGCGGGTGGTTGCGGCAGTCGAGCCATTGCTGGCTTTAATTGAACGCGAACTTGGCCCTCAGGTGCGGCAATATGCAATCAAGGCTTTAGGCACAATTGGCGATGAACGAGCGGGAACAGCCCTTATCAAAATTTCCAACGATCCAACCGAGATGGAATACAACCGTCTTTCCGCGCAAACTGCGCTCAAGTCTCTGCGAAAAGCGAGTGCCCCTCCCACCCGCCTAATGCCAATCCCAGAAGCGACGCGTAGCGGGACTACCCAACCACCGAACATCCCGCCGCCTGATCCCGTTTCCGCCTTCCTCGCCCGGCCTCATCCGCGCCCGCTCAAAGGCCCCTGGCTGGCCGGTTGGGCCCTCGACTTCAACTCACGCTTTGACGGCGATCGTCACGCCAAAAGCGAAGTCGGCGAATTGGTCTATCTCTACAAATATCGTAGCGAACGGCGTCTGGCTAATGACCTGGCCGAGCGCTGGCTGGAACTGCTCGCCGCCCACCCTGAACTGCCCGAACCCGATGCGGTGATCCCGATTCCCCCTTCGCTACAGCGCGACTTCGATCCCGTAACGCTACTGGCCCAAACGCTCGCAACAAGGTTGGCAATTCCGGCATTGACAAATACCCTCGTCAAGACTCGTGCTACCAAACCGCAAAAAGAAATGACGGCGCTGGCGCAGAAGCAAGCGAATGTGGCCGGAGCGTTCGCTCTCAAAGGCAACGTGCGTGGCAGACGGCTAATTCTTGTAGACGATCTATTCGACTCGGGCGCGACGGTGCAGGAAGCGGCCCGCGTCCTGACGCGCGGCGGCGCAGTCAGCCTCGTCGTTCTTACACTTACCAAAACGATCCACGCCGATCAATAAAACGTATCACGTATTGCACATCGTTGGCCACTCGACTACAATGACTACCGCTCACTGGCTCGCCCTCACCACCCTCTCCGGCATCGGCGGCGTTACCGCCCGTAAACTACTCGACCGCTTTGGCGATGTCGAATCAATCTTCACTGCATCAGCAGACGATCTCACAACCATCCCGCGTTTGACAGCGGCAATGGCCGACCAACTTCTGGCCGCGCCCATTGAACAGTTAGAGTCCGAACTGCTCTCGCTTAGCGATGAAGGGATTGATTTGCTGACGTGGGATGATGACCGCTTTCCCGGTTACCTGCGCGCGCTTGCCGATGCGCCGATGGTGTTATTTGTGCGGGGCGCGATCAAGAAAGAGGATGCCCAGGCGGTAGCGATTGTCGGCACACGTGAACCGAGCCAACGCGCCGTGGAAGCGGCCACAACCTTGGGGCGTGAGCTGGCAGCACGGGGATTGACGATCGTGAGTGGCCTGGCCCTCGGCGTGGATACCGCCGCCCATCGAGGGGCCATTGACTCGGATGGCGGCCGCACCCTGGCCGTTCTCGGCTCCGGCATCCGCTTTATCCACCCCAAAGAAAATACTGAACTGGCAGAAGAGATTGTAAACAACGGCGCTTTACTTTCGGAATTGCACCCGAACACGCCGCCGCGCGGCCCGCAACTCATGGCCCGCGACCGGATCATCAGCGGACTGAGCCAGGCCGTGATTGTCGTAGAAGCGGGAGAGAAGAGCGGCAGTTTGGATACGGCCGCCAGAGCGAAGAAGCAGGGCCGGGCCGTCTACGCCGTGCCGGGCAGTGCGGGAACAGAGCAGCTTCTCAGCAGCGGGGCGCACCGCCTGGAAATGAAATCGCTCGATTTCGACGCCGTGGCTGAAGAAATCTCGCAGTATTCAGCAAGTTCACCTCCAAGCCAATCTTCGCTGTTGTGAGTGCTATTCCACCTCTCTTGATGCTCATAAGTGCAAAACGGCATAATCCGTAACAGGCGGCAGGAGCACAACACGCGCTCCCCAAGAAGGTGAAATCGAAAATGGCAAACACAGATTACGATGTCCTCGTCATCGGTTCGGGCGCGGGCGGGTTGGCCGCGGCGGTGCCGCTGGCGCAGGCCGGGATGAAGGTGCTGGTGTGCGAACAGCACGAAGTGCCAGGCGGTTGGACGCACTCCTTCACGCTGCAAGGCTACCGCTTCAGCCCCGGCGTGCACTACATCGGCGGCATTCAGCCGGGCGGGCGCATGCGCCGGATTTACGAGGGGCTGGGCGTCTCGCAGGATCTGGCATTCTGCGAACTCAACCCCGACGGTTACGACCACATCTTCATCGGCGAAAAGCGTTTCGATCTGCCCAAAGGCAAAGAGAATCTCGCCGCCCGCCTCAAGGAATACTTCCCACACGAGGCAGCGGGCATTGACGGCTACCTCAGCACGGTTTCAAACATGGTGGAAAGCCTGAATGCCCTGGGCCGAGTGAGGGGCCTGGGGCAGGCGCCGCAGGCCGTGGGCCACGCCGGAGAAGTGCTGCGTTGGGGCTTGCGCACCGGGCAGGATTTAATCGAGCGCTATGTTTCCGATCCGGTGTTGAAGGGCGTGCTCGCCGGCCAGTCGGGCGATCATGGCCTGCCGCCGTCGCAAGTGTCGGCCTTCGTCCACGCCGGGGTGGCAGAACATTATTTTGAGGGCGGCTATTATCCGCTGGGCGGCGGCTTCGCCATCCCGCGCGCCCTTGTGCGCGCGCTCAAACGCGCCGGCGGCGAGATTCGACTGAACACCTCGGTGGCGCAGATTCTGTTGGAAGGCCGCCGCGCCGTCGGCGTGCGGCTGGCGGATGGGAGCGAGATCCGCGCCCGATACGTGATCAGCAACGCCGACCCGGAAGTGACGTTTGGCAAACTCATCGGGCGTGAGCATCTCGGCGACAGGCTGCGCCGCAGACTGGACGGGGTGAAATACTCGGTGTCGGCGCTGAGCCTTTTCTTCGCCACCGATATGGATTTGCGCGCGGCCGGGTTGGACTCTGGCAATTGCTGGTTTTACGATCACGCCGACGTGGATGGCCTCTATCGCCTGGGGTTGACCGATCATGCCCTCAGCGCCGACTCGCCCCCGGCTATGTTCCTCACTACCACCACGCTCAAAGACCCGTCCAAAATGCACAGCGGCCACCACACCTGCGAGGCGTTCGTGTTTGTGGGATACGAGGCCTTCCAGAAATGGGCGCACGAGAAATCGGGCGGGCACGCGGCGGATTACGAGGCGATCAAAGAAGACCTCTCGTGGCGCATGTTCCAGTCATTGGAGAGGCGCGTGCCCGGCATTAGCCGGCACATCGTCTTTTGGAGTCTGGGGACGCCGCTGACCAACGCGCATTACATCAATGCGACCCGCGGCAATTTGTACGGCACCGAAAAAAGCCGCACGCAAGTCGGACCAGGATCGTTCCCCAACCAGACCGGGTTCGAGGGGCTGTGGATGTGCGGCGCCAGCACCCAATCGCACGGGGTGGCGGGGGTCACGGCCTCGGGGCTGGCCACCGCGCGCGGCATCCTACACTGCCGCACCTCCGACCTGTTGCAGCAAAACGGCCCCGAACTGCCGGTTTACCCTTCCGAAGATGTGTCGCAGTGGCCGCCGCATCTGCAGCGGCGCATCGCGCGCGGCAATGAAAACCCTCAGTCCCATCATTCCGCAGGAGAGCCATCATGACCACACCGACCCCTGAAAAGATTGTAGATGTCCGGCTGGTTGTTCCGGCGCAGCGCCATCCACTGGTCTTCGGCACGTTCGAGCGGCTCAAACCGGGCGAGTCCTTCGTGCTGGTCAACGATCACGATCCCAAGCCGCTGTACTATCAGTTCCAGGCCGAGTATACCGGGCAGTTTTCGTGGGACTACCTGGAAAAAGGCCCGGCGGTGTGGAAGGTGCGCATCGTGCGCATCTGACACCGTACTCCCTCGCATCCAGAGCAACCGGGGCGTCCCAGCGGGCCGCGTCGTCGTCGCGCGAGCCGCCGGCCCTGCTCAGCACCTCGGCATCGCGGCCTTTTGCCATAGCCCTTGCCACTGCGCCAGGGCCGCGGTCGCTCTGCTATAATCCGCGCCATGATTGCTCTAATCGCGGCGCTCGCAGCCACACAGGCCCCCCGCTGAAGAGCCGCTCGCCGAACGGTTGCGCGCCATTTCGCCGCCCCCCGGCGCAACCTTCCCGGCGACCAAACCCGGCCTCAATTTTGATGCGATTCCTCGAACGCCTCACCTCCTGTTTCCCTTTGCGCTTGTCCTACCGTTCGCAACTGAATCTCATGTTCTTCCCGTATTGGGGCGGGCTGGCGGCGCTGGTGTTTAGCCCCATGCTCATCACCCTGGTGCTCAGTTTTGCGCGCTACGACATTTTTACACCGCCTCAATGGAACGGGCTGGCGAACTATCAAAACTTCCTTGTGGATGGCTTCTTTCAACGGGCGCTCTTCAATTCGGTGTGGTTTGGGCTGATCGCCGTGCCCCTGCGTGTGACGGGCGCGCTGTTGCTTGCGGTGAGCTTGAACCGGAGCGGGCGGGCGATTGAACTGGCGCGAGCGGTCGTCTACCTTCCCACCATCCTCCCGGAAGTGGCCTATGCATTGGTGTGGGTGCTCATCCTCAACCCCGGCTTTGGGCCGCTGAATTTCATCCTGAGCGCGTTTGGCCTGCCGACCCACGTGTGGTTGGAAGAGACTCTCACCGCCCGCGCCAGCATCGTCGTCATGTGGGTCTTCCAGTTGGGTGAAGGCTTTGTGTTGATGCTGGCCGCGCTCCAAACCATTGCGCCCGATCTGTTCGAGGCCGCCCTGCTCGACGGCGCCAATCGCTGGCAAGTGTTCCGCCGCATCACCTTGCCGCTCATGGCCCCGGCTCTCCTGCTCCTCAGCGTGCGCGACACCGTGCTCAGCCTGCAAGGCTCCTTCACCCCGGCATTATTTGCCACCCACACCGGCCCGTATTATGCGACCTACTTTCTGCCTCACTACATTTTTGACGAGTCCTTTGTCCTGTTTCGTTACGGCTATGGGTCGGCGGCCACGGTTGCCTTGTGTGCGGTAACGGCGGCGGCAATTCTGATTCAATATCGGCTGTTCAAAACCGGGAGCAAGGCTCATGAAATCTAGCCGGGCTGTAACGACGCTGTTGCGCTATCTCGGACTGACGGCGCTGATGTTGGTTTTTGTCTTTCCGCTGTGGTGGATGCTCTCCTATTCGCTCCGGCCCATTGGCTTGCCGGCGCCCACCCATCTCGAATTGATTGCGCTGCCGCTGACGTTCGACAACTACGCCCGCGTCAGCCAATACATTTCCCTCAGCCGGTTTTTTGGGAACTCGCTCGCGGTCGCCGGCCTGGCCGTGCCCCTCACCGTGGTGACGGCCTCATGGGCCGGGCTGGCTCTCGCGCACGCGGCGCGGGCCGAACAAGCCACGTTGATCACCCTCAGCGTGGCCGCGCTGTTGATGCCCGCCTCGGCGTTGTGGATGCCCCGCTTCATTCTGTTTTCCCATCTGGGGTGGTTGGATTCTTTTGTGCCGCTGGTCCTGCCGGCGCTGATGGGGACGAGCCCGTTTTACGTGCTGCTGTTTTATTTTGCCTTTGCGCGCGTGCCGCTGGAATTCTACGAGTCGGCCCAACTCGACGGGGCCAACCCTTTCCAGGTGTGGTACTGGCTCGCTCTGCCGCTGGCCCGCCCGGCGGTGATCGCCGTGGCTACGCTGTCCTTTGCTTTTTACTGGGGCAATTACGCCGACCCCCTGCTGTATTTGCAAACGGAAGCTCATTACACCTTGCCCCTCGGGATGAAGCTTCTGGAGATGGCGCGCCCCTCGGACTTCCCCATTTTGATGGCCGCCTCGGCGATTGTTATCGCGCCGGTGGTCTTCTTGTTCGCCTTCGCGCAACGTTTTTTCTTGCAGGGGCAGATCACTCTGGAGCGCTGGCTCAACTGAGATGAAATGTACGCCGGTTCAATCTCGGCAACACCGATTGGCCCGACTGATAAGGAGCGGCAATGAAACACCCTGTTCGGCATCTACTCAGTGTAGCGCTCGCCGCCGCTGTGATTGCGGTCGCCGCCTGCAATGGAGCGGCCCCGGCAACGCCGGCCAACGCGCCCGCCGGTCTCGCGGGTGAAATATCGTTTTACACCAGCGAAGGCCCGGAGCAACTGAGTAGTGTCAAGGGCGTTATCGACTCTTTCCAGAAACTTCATCCCGGCGCTACGATCCAACTCGTGAACATTCCTGACGACGGCGAGTTCGACAAAAAGATAGCCGCGCTCTTCGCCGCCGGAATCCCGCCCGACGTGTTCACCATCAACTACCGCCGCTTTGGGCCGTTTGCCATCAAAGGCGCGCTGCAGCCCCTGGATCAGTACCTGGCGGACAGCCAGGTAGTGAAGGCCGGCGATTACTATCCGGCGGCGCTCGATGCCTTCAAGCTCAAGGGCCGGCAGTATTGCATCCCGCAAAACCTGTCGTCGCTGGCGGTTTACTACAACCAGTCGCTCTTTGAGGCCGCGCGGTTGCCGCTCCCCAAAGCGGGCTGGACGTGGGATGAGTTTCTGAATGACGCGAAGGCGTTGACCCAGGACACCAACGGCGACGGCCGGATTGACCAATACGGGCTGGGCGTCCAACCGTCCGCGCTGCGTTTGGTGGCGTTCATCTGGGCCCACGGGGGCGACATTGTGGATAACGCGGATGCGCCCACCCGCCTGACCATCGATTCCGGCCCGGCGCTCGAAGCCTTCCAGTGGTTCGTGAATCTACAGGTCAAGGAGCGCGTGGTGCCCTCCAAAGCCGACGAAGCTACGGAGGGCGATCTGTCGCGTTTTGAGCACGGCACGCTGGGGATGTACCTCAACAGCCGGGTGGAAACGCCGGAGTTGCGCGCCACGATTGGCGACCGGTTCCAATGGGATGTCGCGCCGATGCCGGTGGACAAGAACACCGCCACGGTTTTGCACAGCGACGGCTATTGCATGAGCAGCGGCTCGACGAACATGGACCTGGCCTGGGCCTTTACGGAATTTGCCACCGGGCCGGACGGCCAAAAGCAGATCGTCCTGACCGGGCGCACGGTGCCTTCCCTGCAGGCTGTGGCTCAATCGCCCGCATTCCTCGTTTCCGCCGAACCGCCCGCCGGCAGCCAGATTTATTTGGATATGGCGCCTTACATCCGCCGCGTGCCGATCATGACGACGTGGCTGGAAGTGGAGGACGTGTTGAACCAGGAAATCAAGCGCGCCTTTTACGGTGATGCCACCGTGGAAGAGGCCGCACAGTCGGCGGTGAACAGCACGCTGGAATATTTCAAGTTGAACCTGAAGGATTTGGGAACCCCGTAGGGTAGGGGCAGGCCTTGTGCCTGCCCCCTCTTCATTACCGCCGCGCGGAATTGGGTCTGCTATAATCCGCGCCATGCCAGACCCAATTTCAGTCCTCGTTTTCACGCAGACACCGATTTCCGAACCGCTCATCGAACGGTTGCGCGCCGTTTCACCCCGGTTGCGCGTCGAGGCCCGCGTTGCGCCATCGCTCGAAGAACTTGGCGACGTGTGGCGCGGCGTCGAGGTGCTCTACACCTCGTGGTTTGCCCCCACGCCGCAAATGGCCCCCGACCTGCGCTGGGTGCAGGGACAATTCGCCGGGGTGGATCATTTTTTGGACAACCCCGTGCTCCAACAGGCCGTCCTCACCACCACCAGCGGCATACATGCCCCCAACATCGGCGAATATGTGTTGATGATGATGCTTGCCTTTGGGCACCGCCTTCCGCGTTTGCTCCAGTATCAGCAGAAGAGCGAGTGGCCGCAGGATCGCTACCCGCTGTTCGCGCCCGTCGAACTGTGCGACTGCACCGTGGGCATCGTGGGCTATGGCAGCATTGGCCGCCAGGTGGCCCGGCTGGCCCGCGCCTTTGGCATGCGCGTCCTTGCCACCAAACGGAACATCGCCAGCGCCGACCCCGGCTGGCACCTGCCCGGCCTGTCGGTGGCTGAACAGCCGGATCGCCTCTACCCGCCCGCCGAACTCAAGGCCATGCTGGCCGAGAGCGATTACGTGGTGCTCCTCGCGCCGCTCACGCCCGAAACCAAAAAAATGATCGGCGCTGCCGAACTGGCCGCCATGAAACCCGGCGCAGTGCTGATCAACGTGGCGCGCGGCGGGCTGGTGGATGAGCCTGCCCTGATTGAAGCGCTTCGCGCCGGGACTCTGGGGGGCGCCGCCCTCGACGTGTTCACCCGCGAGCCACTTCCGGCAGATAGCCCGTTGTGGACGCTGCCCAACGTCATCCTCACCCCCCACGTGGGCGGCATCACGCCGCACTACGACGAGCGCGCCATGGGCCTCTTTGCCGAAAACCTTCGCCGTTACGTCGCCGGCGAGCCATTGCTCAACGCGGTCGACTTGAAAAAGGGATATTAGCGCCAGGCCATGACCGTCTTCAACCTCAACGGGCAACAGATCTACGCCGTGCAAGAGGGCCTGCCCAACCGGCAGGTGGCCTTGCTTATTCACGGCTGGTCCAGCTCGTGGTATGCCATGTCGCCCCTCATGCCCATGCTGGCCCAACGGTTTTCGTGCGTGGCCGTAGACCTGCCCGGCTACGGCAAATCGCCGGCGCCGCCGGAGCGCGCCACCATCGTGGCCTATGCCGACCTGCTGGCTAAACTGATCGAGGAGATCAGCCCCGGGCCGGTGGTGCTGGTGGGCCATTCCATGGGCGGCATGATCGGCCTCACCCTCGCCCTGCGCCACCCGGAACTGGTGGAGCGCATCGTGATGCTGTGTCCCACTATCAGCGGGCGGCTGTCCACCGCCATCAACGTCTTCATCTTCCCCATCACCCTGCTCGAACGGTTCGGCCTCGGCAGCCTCATCGTCTCGGTCGTCGAAAACGTCGTGGTGGGCATCACCGACCGCCTCATACGCCCGGTGTCGTTTGCCGAGCGCACCGGCATCACCGAAAACCAATACAAGCGCCTCCGCGCCGACGCCCGACCCGAAGCCGATCTGCGTATCATCCCCAAGGCCGGCCATTGGCCGCACTTTGAAACGCCCGACATCACCCGCCGCCACATTGCCGCCTTTTTGGGACTGCCGCTGGCGAGCACCGATTAAGGCCCAATATGCGTTTCA
>ORJL010115751.1_pt1 | contig 26125 bp, 30 predicted proteins | sample 1779941 | NCBI WGS metagenome assembly ORJL01 (sample SAMEA104232317, study PRJEB22302) | groundwater metagenome | biome: forest; feature: aquifer; material: groundwater | place: USA | collected 2011-08-07 | depth 5.8 m
TTAGAGGTTGGTTATCGTCGGTAGAATATAAAACTATCGACGATAACTATTTCTTAATTCTGCCAGAAACTTCCAGTCGAAACAAAGGTTCAATCAAGCGGCCTTCAAAGTCAAAAATCACGGGCTAATCAGAATGTCTCGTTATTAACACAAAAAAACAGTGGGGGAGTGAATGACATGACTGGTATAGAAGGAATATTACATCATATTTTAAAATTAAAAGCAGGAGTTTTAAAACCACTAAACATATCATTAACAGGAGATCAACTTGAATTCAGTGTAACAAAAGCAGTTGAGTATGGGCTTAGTTTAAACTGTAGGACTCGTGAACAAGAAGAAATTAAAACTACAATACAAAAAGAGTTAGGTGCAGCACAAGTAGCATACATTGTAAACGGAAAAGCAGTTGAGCCTCACACACCAATTAAACAACTGTTTACTCCTGCTGAAGAAAAGAGTGACTCAACAACAATTCATTATATGGGTGCCACAATTGAAGTTAACGGAGCAGTTCCCGGCGGAAATTGCAGGTATATTTAATACCTACAACAAGAGTTTCCATGAGCTCTTCCTTTTTTGAACTTGGAGAGGAAAGCATTGTCATCACACCAGAAAGAGCATATCAAATTGTAGCTGGACAATCAAGAGATACATTACGTTTTTGTGGCAAAACATGGGGATTATTTTCTTTAGGAAAACTAAACGAAATAGAAACATTCTGTCACAAAAAAGACTCTCAAGAACGTGAACAACTCAAACAAGAATTCTTACAAGGGTATTTAAAACAACAAGTTATTGAAGAACTCATAAATAAAAAAGAGGAGACAGTTACTGCCTCAAAGTTTGTTGCAACAGAAGTATTACCGCGTCTTATTGATACAAGCTACGAGTTAGGCAGAGCATTAGGAATAGAATTGCCTGTTCCAAAAAGCGGCAAGGAGGTCATGGATGATATTCTTGCACAACACAAAAAACCAGTATCTCTTGAAGAACTTACAAGCCAAGTAGAAGAATTAGTCAGAATGCACACACCCACGCGCAGAAAAACCTCAGTCTTCAACGAACCTACACAAGCAGCTACTGTTCTCGGAAGACTCATCGGCACCACACCAGTATACATTTCAAGAGGACAAGTTCATGCCTTGCAGTCTGGAAACAACCGCACAGACCTTTTATTTACGATTAATAAACTCACGTACGTTCTATCAAGAAAAAGACTTGCTCTGAACCAATTTAATGAACAATTAAAACAAGACCATCTGAATGAGCAAACCCGAGAAGCAATTACTGAACAACAACAGCAAACAACTTGGGTCGCAGAATTCGCACAAAACACAGCAAATACTTTCTTTGACAGAAAAGAATTTACGTACGGAAATCTTGGATTTGTAAAAGAAGGCAAATCAGTTTACATATTCTGGGAAGTGCCAAAATTCGCCATGCAAAACCCCTTACGCCCAACAGCATACCACCCGTTTCCAGCAACAAAAGTTGCAGTGCGAATTGATGTCAGCAATGGAATACACATTGGTTCAACAGGGTGTGTAATCGCACCAATGCGCCACCCATTTTTATCGTCATGGGATGACCCGTACCAAAAAATATGCATTCTTGACATTCAGTCATTTAAAGTGAATGCAAAAGGTGTTGTAGATGCATTAGCGCACGCTGTCAAAGGATTCACTTACGGACTCACACTTGACAGCCTTGACAGGCACGGCCAACGTTCAGAAGACGCACTATATTTTAGGAGACCACTCAAAGAAGGACTTGGCAAAGAAATTACTAGAGAAGAAGCAGTCAAGCAAGGATACATCATAACAAACGAGTGGACCATAGACCAACCAAAAGAAGAAGCTGCTCAGAAAAAAGAAGTCAAAGGAATAGAGAGACTTAAAGAAATAATAGGAGATCTGTTCTGATGCGCCAAGAACTCCCTGACACAGACTTGCTCGCGATCCTCCAAGGAACACAACCCGCAGTAGCGCCTGACGAAAACATCACAGAAAATAATGTTCCGACAGTTATTCGCATGAGCGAGAGTGCCATGAGAGACATGCAAGACATTTGCGCAATCGCGGAGAAACTCGCAGGGTATCAGACAGAATGGAGATGTGAACTACTAGGGTCACGCGCTGACAAAACATACGCAGTTCATGACTTTCTTATCCCACAAGGCACAATAGCTGAAGAAGGATTCTTTTTTGTTGACGGGAAAGTACGCAGAGCAGCAAGTGAAGAACTCTTGCAAATAAACAAAGACCAGGGAACAGACTATTACTTAATAGGCCAACTTCACAGCCATGGTGGTGGAACTCCATACCATTCTCCAACTGACGACACAGGATTTGAACAACTTATGAATAAGCTCAAGTTTGAGACAGAACACGTTGTATGGGCTGCCCTGCCAGTCATTGAAACTCAACCAACCAATGCATGGAGTAATGACAGATTTCAAATCAAAGGCACAAACCATACTGATGGAATGATTGACTGTGCACTGCCAACAAACAGTGAATTAGAGAAACTTGTCCTGACAGAATTAGGTTTGTCTTCTGACAATATTCGCGCAATCATCAAAAAGATTCTGGAAAACAACACTCCAGAAGAAACACCTCCTGCTCAAACAACCACTCTTGAAGAATCATTAGTCCAAGCACTCAAAGAACAATTCATACCCTGTGCACGCACACACGCGCTCGCAAAAACACTTGTTGAACACCTTCGCATCAGAGCCTACCAGCCACAAAAAGTTGGTTTTGGATACAGCATTGTCATCAATGACGCAGGAACTACACCCTACGCAGAAATTGCAATCATAACAACAACACCGATTACTGCACCAGGCAAAGAAATACTCACGAAAAATAAACACCTCGCCATTGAGCTAGTTAAAGGAATCCCGCGACCACACGACAAAGGTGACTTGGAAGCATATGTAAAAGAGCGAACTATATTTAGAAAAAAAAACTATTATCAAGACCCTGCCAGTTATCTCGAAGTCCATGCAGGATATTTTAGGGATTCAAAAGGAACTTCACATTCTCTTACTCTAAGAACTCTTCGTGAGTATGTTAAACAGCTTGAAAAAGATCCTAAGCGAGACACATACGTATTTCCTTTTTCAACAGCACGTGATGGCTCACGAAAACTAAGTTTTTCAGAGCTTGAAGCAATAGCTAATGAAATACCAACTACTAAAAACATTATTTCTCCAGTCACATCTAAGAAGAGCACCTATCTTGGCACAATACGATTAGGAAAAGAAGAAATTCCCCTTCACACACAAGATCTCAAACGTGCAATCACTGCAATACACTACAATCTCGGCCCAAAAACTGAGTTTCAGTTTATTAGATACGGAAAAACATACAACTGGACAGTTAAAAACCTTGAAGCGCTACAAAAACGACTACAACCAAGAACTACCACTTCAATAACTCCCACAGCTAACCCTAGTTTATGGATTCCAGATGAAGTACCTTTACTTCACGAATACGAACAAGGAGAGAGCAACAATATTCCGAGAAGCGCACACTATGCTAAAACAGGAAAGCAAACAGTTCAGAAACAAGTCCTGTATTTTGGGTCGCCTGTACAAAAAACTATCACCCCAGAACTATACGACTTAAGACAAATGTTCGCACACCACATAATAGCATATCTCTCATCCATAGTTCTCCCTGCTGTAAAATACTCAGGATACATCGGAACTGTTGTAGAACACCTTACTCAAACACTCACTTTAGATGAAGCACTTCACGTGGCAGGAACTCCAGTTCCAGATGACCCTGAAATGACAAAAAGCGTGTACCTTTCAGACAACGCAGCATACTGCCTGGAAACACTTCTTAACAATATAAAAACATCAATCACAGATAAAACAATTGAGTTCATGACACAATTTTGTATCAATCCTAACGCTGCTATTGAAGCGATCATCAAGACAACCCCCACAAATACAGCAGGAGCACAACCAAACACAGACTCAATTGCTACACTCGTTCAAGAAACTGGTAATGAAATACATACACTAGATTGCGCGCAAGCAGATATACCAACGACAGTGCCTCATCCTGCTAATACAACCGCTAATGACAATTACAAATCACGCTATGCTTTTTTGACAGAAGATATTTCAGCAATATGTGTTGAAGAGCGAAGAGCTATCGCAAACGAGACCGCACAATATTTCTGCGCATCCAACAGAAACAACATACTAAACGACAGGTTGTTTATTGAAGAATTCTTTAAATTTGCCACAGCATACGTTGCAGGCATAGATTTTGCTTTTAGCTCCCCACAAGCAGACAGCAACCACACAGTTTACACAAAGTACGTGCGCAGTCTACTTGCTAAAATTGCGTTAGAGAAACATTCACTGCGTGACGCAATCACTGTCTTAGGCAAACCAGTAAAAGACGCCCCTTCAGATAAAATCTATTGTTTTAGTCTACAAAATGAATTCTTAGACAGTCTTGGAGAACAATTGTACTCTCAAGAATTCACACCAGCAGAACTACAATACACATATGCTTTTTGTATAGATGCAAACACTACAATTGAGCGTGGACTGGCTCCCATGATAGAAGCGCCAACCAATCCCATTGTGGACAGCAACCAACCTCTTACCGGAGCGTCACAATGACAGAAACTCCCCCTCCCCAAACTCTTGACGAAAAAATAAATGAAGTTATAACCATCAATGAAGTAGTAAGATTTGATAGACAACAAAGAATATGGGGTGCTGAAGGGCAAAAAAAACTCCAAAAAGGACGTGTGTCAATTGTGAGTGCAGGACCTTTAGGAGAATACATTGCACTTTCACTTGTTGCATTAGGAGTTGGTGAAGTACGGGTGTTCAGCACGCCTGAAGCAACATCTCCTAAATTTATAGGTACTGTTTGCCCAAATGGCATTAATGACATTGCGCAAAAACTCAACTGCATCAATCCAACAAGCAGAATTCCTATATTACCAATTGAATTTTGTACAAAATTGCCTTGCAGTGTTTTGTCTGATTCCCACATAATTATTGACGCGACAAACAATCCTACATCAAAAGCAATTGTGCACCAATATGCACAAGATAATCATATCAGCAGTATTTCTGCAAGCGTAAGCATGACAAGCGCGGCATATGTTGCACGCAATCAAGAAGATCCTGCGGATGAGAGGCATATCTTGTACTTATTCAAAGAAAAACTTCAAGACCCTATAATTTCACTATTCTGGGCAGGAGTTATTGCAGAAGAAACAAAAAAGTTGTTACTCGGAGAACAGATTTATCTTTCACCACTTAACTACACCAAAGGCACACGAGAACGCTTTGTAGCAAATGAAACTGAGGCACAACCAATCAACAGACAACTCCTACACCAAAAAAGAGTGCTTGTTGTTGGCGCAGGAGCTGAATCAAACATTGCAGCAATAGCACTCGCCCATTCAGGAGTAGGAAGCATAGTCTATATGGATAATGATACTGTAGAAAGCACAAATCTCAACAGACAAGTATTATTTGATGACTGTATTGGACTGCCAAAAGCAACAGCACTTGCTTCAAAACACATCAGTATGAACCCCGAGGTTCAAGCAACAGGACAAGTCAAACTTTTTGAAATCAAAAACAAACACTACACTCCAGATACTGAAGAAGAAGGTTTTGATTTAGTTTTTGACTTAGTTGATAACGTGTACGCACGAGCAGTCATTGCCGCATATGCAGTACAACGAAAAATACCTCTAGTGAGTGCAGGATGTTCTCCTGACTCAGCGCAAGCAATTGTGTATGTTCCAGGAAAGACTGCATGTCCCAATCACGTCTTTAGTGGTTATTATGAAAAAGGGCTTGCTGATGAAAAAGAACGAAGAAAAAGTTGCATTAGAGAACCAGATCCGTCAGTAATAATGACCAACATGATAGGGGGTAGTCTTGCTGTTCTTGAAGGACTACGCATACTTGAATTGAATCAAGGGGAAATACTAAATGGAATCCTCAGCTATAAATCAGCAGGAACACCACGACTCACACAAACAATATTACAAGACATTTGCGACTGCCATTCTTACCCAGAAAGAGTGCCAGACATGGAGTTACCATGAGTGAAGGAAGTACAGCGAGCATAGAAGAACTTCTAGCATTGCTAGACAACAAAAAAGCTCCTAAAGAAGAGCCAGTCATAACAATTCCAGAAGTACTAACTGAAACTAATAATGCACTTTCCAGGCTCATAGAAACAAACATGGGCGTAAACACCAACACAGTGCCTAATGATTTCTTTGCCACAACTCTCAACAGTCTCTTAGCAATTAATGCTGACACTCGCGAAGAAATTCCGCATTATCTGTTAAGCAGCATGTATTCCTCACTCATTGGATTTTGGTTTCAAAACTTCAGAACCAAAAATTCGTTTAAAGAAAGATTACAAGAACTTGCACCAATACTCACAAACATACTAAATGACTGTGCCGCACAAGAAATACCACCAGTAAAACCTGCTCAAGCACCAACAAAAAAGTACACTGCATTTGAACGCCTAATACCTCCAGATATTAGTTCACAAATAGGAATGGTCGCAGTGCAAGAACGTACGCAACTCTTTCAAGAACAAGTAACAAACGCACAAAGCATTCAAGACCTACAATCACTTATTCTTGCACAGTACATAATTGACACATTCCCAAAAAAAAGAGAAGAACTTCTTAAAAGCATCAAAGATCTTAAAGAACCATATGAGTTTGGACTTACCATGATCGCACGCCTTGCAGACAACACAGGTAAAACTGACAACGCGGTTTCTAGGTGGAGACACGCGAAAACTGACAGAATATCCACATTACACAAACTTGAACTAGGAGCACGACAAATTAGTGAAAACGAAGACCGAAAATTCAGAGCAACAGTGAATGCTATCACAACAAGAGTAAATGAATACCTCTGGCCAGACCAAATTGCTTTCCCGTCAAGAAACAAAGAACAGTACACTGAATGGCGCAAACAATTACTTCAAAAAATGGCGGATGCATTTGTTATAGACTCTTCCACTCCAGTTGAAGGAGATTTAGTAATGATGCGAAACACCATAATACAATATGAAGCACCACCTCCAGGAACAGTTGGTCTTTTGATGGAGAACAACACTTTTCAAACCATTCACGGAAACAAAAAGAATGTGCAATTAGAAGATATTTTGCGAATAACAAGAACCCCTAATCCTTCAAAACCCAAATACTCACCAGGCAGTAGGGTGAAAGCACTCAAAACAAAAAATGCAATACTAAAAGACATGACGGGAATCATACAATACCGCGAAGAAGGGTTAGCATTTGTTGACTTTTCAGAAAGCACGAACGAACGAGGTCCAGTTGTATTAATGAACTTGAACAATCTTGAAAGCGTGATTCCAGAATACAAGTATCCACAAAATCCACTTGCTGGAGGAATAATCATTCCTATAGGCCAACGTGTACAAATCAAGAAAACCTCACAATATACAGACCAATCAGAGTTTCCTGGAAAAGTCACTGCAATGCTTCCTTTTATTGGAGAACTATTTCCCCTAACAATAACTTTTGACAATGGACACCAGAATAGATATCCAGTATCAGAACTTGATTTCCTTGATAATCCAAAACTTGTGACTGCAATAGATGAATACACAAAAAAAAGTGATGAAGAAACAAAACTAAATCCAGATTACACTATGAAAATTCAAGAAAAACTTGAAGAAATCTGCAAAGAAGCAGAACAACAAGCAAAAAAAGGGTTTGAAGATGAAAAAACAATACTGCTGCAAACCATTGACCAACTCCTTGTCAGCGGCATTTCAAGAAACACACTTAATGGACTAAGCACGATCACAAAACTGCGCAAGACCATTCCTGCACTAACCACAGGACTTACTTGCTGGGAAATCATCAGCCTAGAAGACAGAACAAGCGGACTCTTATCGAGTGTACAACAAGAATTTGGAATACTGTTTCCAGACAAAGAAATTCTTCCACAAGATCATGATCCTGAAGCGTGGGCGCGCGCAATTATTCAAAGCCACAAAATCAGCGACAAAGAACCTGCTCTGGGAGATATGATCTTAGAGGTGTGCCTTGATGGAAAGCAACACATAGGAACATATGCTGCGTGTGGTTGTGGTAGGAATATTGTTAAAAGCACGGAAGGAGGCAAGCACGTGAGAGGAACTGTAAAAAAACTTGTGCTTGCATACCCAGAACACGCGCAAAAAGTCATTCATCCAGAACACCTATTTAGGGCAGGACAAGAAGTCATGTACACTGGAAGACGCACTGACAAACTGACCGAAAAGTATAAAACCGCAAGAGACCAGAATATTCCTCAGGGAACAATCGGTCAGGTCATTCGTTTACTCCGAGAGAATATCCACGTCAGGTTTGATAACGATAAAACCCAGAAAACATGGTTTGATTATGAAATAGAGTTAGAACAAGGAGTATGGACATATGCTAAAGAAGAGCTAAAACTCACAACCTCATCTGAAGAAACCAAAAAAGAGCCTTCACCAGCACAAGAGCTGCTACAAGAACTAACACAAAGAATGCAATCACTCATTGACAACTACGCTACACAACGAAAAGACCTGTCAGACCCCATACAAACAACACTGAGAACAATAACAGACCTAACAACACTAGGGTATGAACGAGACACAATCACTATGCTTTTCAGAGAAAATGTACCGCAAACTACATTTAACAAGCTTGCTGAACTCAGAATTTTTGAATAGAGGGCTTTGAATAACCTCTTTTTTCAGTCAGATTCAAAGCACTTTATTGAGGACTGTCAGAAACAACCAAAAATGCATGATAATTGCGGTTGTTTCTGAGCATGGTTTCGCGTATCGCGAATACCTACGAAACCGCAGTTGAGCATGCTCGGAAATCAACACTTTTTTCAGTGATTCTTGTTGATTTCCGACATTTGACTCTTTTTTATAGGTTAATCAAAGTCCTCAATAACAAATACACCGCAGTTAAGAAACCGGCTTTGTAGAAAAGTAGGGTTGCCAGCCTGCAGTTGAGCCTTTGAACAGTAGAAGAGCAACTGACAAGAGGGTTGGTTTGAGTGTTAGCGATAACCTACGAACGAAGTGAGTTTGTCTCTTACGGAGAATGTCAGTTTGCTTGCACACAGTCAGAGGCGAAAAGCTGGCAACCCCAACGAAACCAAAGTTGAGTAGGTGCTCCGAACCAAAGTGATGACACCTGAACGAAGTGAAGTTTTCTACAAAGCCAAGAAACCGCAAACCTTAAATACATAAATGACACATCTGACATATCATGGCACATATTACTCTTTCAATTCCTGATGAAATTTTTGTTCTGATGAAAGCACATCCTGAAATTAAATGGAGCGAGGTTGCGCGTCAGAGCATTATTAAAAAAGTTCAAACTGTTGAGGGAGCAGTAAACGGGAAGAATTTATTTGAGTCTCTTTCTCCTAAAACACAAACACTTGCAAAAGAATTGAGCACTGTATCATGGAAATCATTTAATGATGCAATGAAGAAAAAAGAATGGAACAGAACAAAATCCTTGACACAAACCTCTTGATTGAAGGAGCGCGAGGTCTCACAACTATATTTTCTCTAATTGAGTTTCCTCCTGCATGCACCGCGTGTGAAGTTATTGTTCCAAATCATGAAGACTACAAACGCGCTCTTGAGCTTGGTGTTTTACTCAGAAAAGCAGGAACTCCTGTGGCAGCAGTAGATATTTTGATTGCAAGCACTGCACTAAACAGAAATCTAACTATTGCAACAAAAGATAAAGACTTTTTGCAGATTAAGCGTATTGAAGGAAAACTTATGCTGGAACTTGTTAAGTAGTGCATACTGATAATAGGCTTTGGTGAAAATGTACGCCACTGCCGCCTTCTGAAATCCACGCACATCCTATTTTTATGCACTGGAGCGATGACTGAGAAACTCTAGCGACTTCCGCAAATGGAACTGGAGCGTGGATTTGGCGCAGTGGCGACGAGACAAAAGCCGAGATTTTCACCGAAGCCCTGATAATAACAACTTATTTAAACTGTGGCATAATTCAATTTTAATGATGAAAAAAAGAGTTTTGTTTGTTTTATTTTTATCAGTCGCAGTATTTCTTATCGCAAGCTTTTCTATTAATTCTGCCATGGCTTTTGAAGCTAAATGTGTTGCTGGCGCTGGACCTGAAGGGCAGTTCTTGACAAAAAAAGAGGGTGGCTGTTGTTTAGAGGATAAAACTTGCTGTAATTATCCTGCAACAAAGGCTTGGTGCGCTAAAAGCAAAATAACAAAAGATTTTGTGCCTTTTAAAGAGATAAAAAAGCCTGTAAAAAATGAAAAATTAAATGAAAATAAAGAGAAGGTAGTTGGCAACACCAAAAGTTTAGTAAAAGATGAAAAATTAAATGAAAATAAAGGAAAGGTAGTTGGCAAAATAGAAAGTTTAAAAGGCAAAGTTGAAGTTGAGCAAGAAGATGGAAAACTGAAAGAGCTTAAAGCAGGAGATGAAATAAAATTTTTAGATCATATTAAGGTTGGAAAGGCTAGCGAAGTCACTATAAAGGTTATTGATGGCACCCCTCTCACACTGTCAGAAAATTCTTACTCAGTTATAGATGAATTTTATTACGACCCAAATCAGTCTTTCTTAGAAAGAACTTTTAATAAATATACTGAGAATATTTTTAGCTGGATAACTAAATGGGCAAAAGGATTAGAAAAAAGGCGCAGTCAAAGAGATATTGAAAGCGCCGCAGCAGTTCGTGGCTAATCAAAACTGAACGAAAATAAAGTGCGTTTCTGTAGCTTTGGTTGCGACGGGAATGTATTTAGTGTTTTCATTTTCTCCGGTTTATTTTTCATTATTCGCTGCACTGATGGCTATGCTAAACGGAATCGTGAATGGCGAAGAGGTTGCATTTTCTAAGAAACTTAGTAACTATTCTCCTTTGTACCTCTCGTGGTTGAGCTGGATTATTATTTTTCTCACAAATGGTCCGATTTCCATCATTCTGGGTGAGTTGCAACATATTCCTTTTTTTTCAAATCTCATGGCTCTATGCTGCAAGATATGCGCTCACGAGTTTGTTTGGTTTTTGGCTCATCATTGCAGGATTGAAATATACTGAAGCAAGCAAAGGAGAATTGATAGGTTTGCTTGAAATAGTTTTTACTATCTTGTTCGAACTTCTTTTGTTTGGAGAAACGCTCACTCCCAAAATCATTGCTGGCGGATTACTGATTATAGTTGTTGCTGCATCGCCCCATATTGGTGAGTTCTATCGAGTGCGAATTGCATGAGCTCGCAATTTTTGTACAGGAACAATTGTATCGCATTGTTGTTTATGGTTCTGAAACACATAAAAATAAGGCACTGAGTAGCATGTGATACTCACAACCATAAAGCATATAAACTCAGTCACATAAACGGTCAGTATGCGTATTGAAGAACATCTGGCTGCGTATCAAGAACATAGAGATAGCATTTTCAAGTGGTCGCTGGAAATACAAGGCTTGGAAAAATCTCAACGAACAATCGGACTGAACGCTTCTCGAGGCATTATTGAGTTGCTGGCTATTTTCCTGCACAAACACAAGCTCATTGATGAGGGATTTCAGCTGAACCATCGTTGGTTTAAGTCTGCTCATGTCGCAGAACGATTACCTGAGTTTAAAGACAAGAAACGCATACTGAATGAGCTTGTAGCTCTTGAGAACCTTTGTGAGAATCTTGCATACGGAACTCAGAAACCAGTAGAAGCGACAAAAAAAGCAGTTGAATCATTCAAAGCATTAGAAGCAAACATACAGAGGTTAGAATGATGCTTTCGAAAAACGAACTGCTTGCATACGCATCCGAATTTGTTGCGTTTCTCCTTCAAAGCGAGGTCGCATCTGATATTGACCGAATTATTGTTTTTGGATCTGTTGCTCGAGCAGATTTTGATGCGGATAGTGATATAGACTTATTTGTTGATTCTCATAAAGACATCAAGATTGTTGTTGAGAAAACGCTTCGAGTGTTTGAGATGTGCCAAACGCACGAAAAATGGCTTTTGAAGGGGCTCACACAGGAACTTTCAGTTAAAACAGGAAATCTTGCGAAATGGAAACTGCACAGAGATGTCATAAGTAACGGAATCATACTCTATGGTCCACTTGTTGAATTGCCGAAATCACTTCAATACTTTTGTTTAATCCGTCTTACTTTTTCAAAACTTTCTCGCGAAAGAAAAGTACAGGTTTGGCGAAAGTTATATGGTTATACTCAGAAAGTAGGTGCGAAAACATACACTACACAAGGACTTGTTACCGAGCTCAGAGGGCACAAAATAGAAAAAAGTGTAGTTCTTATTCCCTCAGAGAATAGACGCCAGATTCTCCAACAGTTACGCGGGTTAGGCGTTGATTACAAGATAGATGATGTGTGGTCTGATACGCTTGCGAAATAGGGTTTGTTTGGAGCGCCATATTTATCTGATAGACAATACAAATATTTAAATATATCCAAATATATCCTAAAAATATGAGAAAAATCCAGTTATCAACACAAAAAATAGCACTTACTGATGAAGTAGAATGTTTCTACGAAAAAATAATCACACCATTCGGCAACTCATCAAAAATCGACGCACCACTAAAATACCGCGGAAGAAGAGCCTACGTCATCATTCTCAAAGAATCAAAGTAATATGTCCCAGAGCCCTCTTTTCCACAACTAATTTATACCCCCTCTAACATTGTTTTACAAAAAAGAGGCGTTTATGATCCAGAATAGTGTGTATAAAGGAGTTCTTATCTTGCTTATGTTAGGCATTATTGCTGTTGCATGGCAGGTGACTTCTTTACCCAAACCTGTTCTTGAGATGCCTGCTTCTGAGCCTTCACAGCCAGCAGTAATTGCTGCCAAAAACAGTGCTCAGCCAGTTGCGCAAGCACAATTGCCAGTTAATCCAGCAGCACCTCCTGTGCTAAAACAAAGCAATACTCCAACACCCACTATCACTCCGAAAGTTGAGAAAAAAACAATTATTGCGCCTCAACCAACACAATCAAAGGCTCAATCACCAACTCCAACCTGGTCCCAAACACCTCCAACTGCTTCACAATCATCTGAATTGAATGAGTCGCTAGCTCCTGCGCAAACAGTAACAAGTGAGCAGAAAATTAATGCGCAAGCTGATATGATCATTATAATTTCTGATTTTGATTTTGCACCAAAGCAGGCAAGCATTCGTGTTGGTCAGACTGTGCGTTGGGAGTATCCTTCTGGTTCTAACAAGCACGCGATTGGTTTTAAAAACTCAGGACCACGCTCGCCTTTATTGATACAGGGAGACTCTTGGCAGCACACATTTAATGAATCAGGAGTTTTTGAATATGTTGATTTGGTGTTTACTTTTATGTATGGCAAGGTTGTGGTGGGTTAGTTAGGTCATTTACTATTTTTTCTAAGAACAAGTCTTTTTCAGCGCTTAAAAATAAAGATGTTTTTGCACATAACACTTCAACATACTTGCGGTCAATGTATTTTTCTTCGGAGATTCTGACTGCAAGAAAAGGAATCTGAGCAAAAAATAATTCTTCCATAGAAGGATACCGCGGAATTCCCTGATAAAATTGAACCACCATGAACATTCTATATTCTTTCCACGAATCGCCATCATCTACAAAATAACTATTCCCTAAACTTGTTCTGAGAAAATACCTAATATCATTATGTACTATAACTACAGGAGTTTGTTCTGAAAGTTGTTTGACTGGTTCCCCAATATCAGAAATGTTAAGGAGCCCTCCCACTGAGTGTGCATTTATACTATTGCAGGGGAGCGTATTGATCAAATCAGAAAAATATCTTTTAACAGCTTCTGAAGGCATGTTTACCGGTATGCAGTATAACTTCATCAGCCTGAGGCTAAAAAGAGATTCATAAAGCTTGCGAACGTGTCTTCCACACTAACAGCACCACTCCTACAACAAGCGCACTATCCGCCAGATTAAATGTTGGCCACCAGCCTATGCTTATGAAGTCTGTTACTGCGCCAAACAAGATTCTGTCTATAAGATTTCCTATTGCGCCTCCAAGAATAAGCGCCCATGCAACAGTGTATTCTTGAGCAAGTTTTTTCCAGTACACACACAAAAAGATAATAACTATTGCTGCAATAAGTGTGAATACCCAGTTTGTTCCTTGAAAAAAACCAAACACTACTCCAGTATTGCTTCCATGAATTATGCTGAAGTTTTTCCACCCAATGCTTGCTCCAGAAGAGAGATACATTCGCACAAGTGTTTTTGTGAACTGATCAAGAAAAATAATGCATAATGCAATCAGCCAGTATGCTGTAAAATCATGTTTTTGCGTGATTGAGAGAGTAGTCATTGCAATTATTTAATTAATAATTCCACCTTACTGTTGGTGGTTTGTTTGTTGGCTGCACTGTTTCTTTGCTTGCCTCGTCTGCCATTTGTTCAATACGGGCCAAGCGTGCAGAAACATTGTCTAAGAGCGCTTTAATGGTGTCTAATTTTGTTGAAATAAGCTGAAATTCAGTATTTTGTTGTGATGCACCTATGGCTGCGGGTTGATTAAACGCAGAAGGATGTTGTGGTGCGTTCATGCCTGCTGAGATTGTAGCAGCTCCTGCTGGTTCTAAAGCAGGTGGTCTTGTTATTCCTTCTTTAAAATCAAATGAGCCAAGTCCTGCAAAATCTTCTGAAATTCCTGTTGATCTCTCACCAAGATTTGGCATAAATGCTGGTTCTTCATGCTTCCAAAACTTCAGGCTGTCTAGCATAATGATGGTGCATCAAGAAGGGGATTTAAAGGTTTTGGATTTTGAGAGCAGTATGTGAGAATGGTGTTCTTTTTTGATGATTTTGCAGACTCAAAAAAGGCTACACGCGCTGTATACCGCTAACTATCAAAACTAATCCTCTTATAACCCAAATTCCTGTTTTTATGAATTCTATTGTTGTGAGAGGTCGTGAGCTTACCTGCACTTTGCCTTTTTTGATTGCAGTAATGACTGAGTTAATTGTTTTTTTGGATTGAATAAGTGTTCTTGTTGTGCCAAAATGAGAGAGTTTGTGTGAATCTGAGTTGCCAACAAGCGGTTTGCTGTGTTTTTGTGCAAGAGCAACTGCTTTGTTGTTCAGATTAAAGTAAGTTGTGTAAAAGTGTGTATATTCTATTGCATCAAAGAGTTGCATGTACTTTTCTGTAAGACTGCCAAGACATGAAGTCAGCAAATAATATGGATGTGGTGCAATAACAAGAGTGTTCTTTTTGTTTTTCTTCCACAATGCAATGTCTTCAAATGTTTTTATTGCAACAAGTTCTTTATTAGTGATGTTATAGAGTAATATGTGTTTCCCTTGAAGTGTTTTTTCTGCTCCTGGGATTAAAAGTATTCCTTTGCGTTTTGCATACTCTGCAAGTTTTCGTGAGTAAATCACAATATCATGGCATGTGATTGCCAGTACATGATAGCCTCTGAGTGCAGCATGGTCTATTAATTCTTCTGGCGAGTATTTTATGTTGTCTAATGAGTCGCCTTTGCAATGCAAGTGAAGGTCTGCGAGGAGCATAACTACAAAATCCATAGTTTTGAATATAAAGGTTGTGAAACGTAATTTGCTTGATAAAAAATTAGTGTTCTAAAATCTTTAAATTAGCTTGTTTGCCTTTCTTGCCTGAACTAATTTGCGCAGTTCCTCCAATGGGAAACGTGAACTGTGGATGTGTGTGCCCAAAGTCACAATTTGCTATGACTGGCATGTTGTTGAGTTCTGGTTTTGAGTAAATCATATGTTTTATTTGAACGTCTGTTATTTTTGCTTTTGCGGCAAACCTGCCAAACACTATGCCTCGCACGCCTTTGAATGCACGTGTTTGAATAAGGCTTTGAAGCATGCGATCAAACACTCCAAGAGTTGACTGTACTTCAACAGTTGCTGTTTCTTCTAAAAACAAAATACTTTTTTTAAGTGAAGGCATGAATTCTGTTCCTTGAAGTAGATGTAGTGAGCTCAGATTGCCTCCTATTATTCTGCCTTCTGCACTTCCCTTGCTAATCATGAAGAAGCCTTTATTTTTGTGTTCTTGTAGCTTATTCGGCCACCAAAGGTCTCCTTCATACCAGTATGATGACGGTTTGATTTCATAAGATTGTGTACGCCACAAACAGTTTTTGAAAAAATGAAGCATATGCGAATTATTCCATGCGAGTGTGTTAAAATTTGGGCCTGAATACGTTACAAGTCCTGTTTTTTCAAGTATTGCATTTTGTAGCACAGTATTATCTGAATAGCCAAGAAAGATTTTTGGATTATCTTTAATGATTCGCCAATTAATGTGCTGCAAAAGCTGATTTGAACTCAGTCCCCCTATTGTTGAATGAACCATTTGAACTTTGTCATCAGCAAATGCTTCGTGCAAGTCTTCAGTACGCGATTGTACTGAGCTTGTTTCCATAATATCTTGCGCTTTCCAATTATCGCCATATGTTACTGTTAAACCTAATTTTTGTAGTGTTTTGGTTGCGCGCTCTCGCACAGTATTAGGAATCATTGCTCCAGAATATGCTGGCGAAATCACCCGCACACCATCACCTGGTTTAAGTTTAGGAGGAATCATAAACTACTTTGTGCAACATAAGGTATTAAATGTTGCGGAAGAAGAACTGTTATTATATTTTGCAAAAAACGTAAGTATTAAATATCTGTTTAAACATACACATACAAATGGTAACAAAAACAATAACTATAACTGAAGATGCCTATGAATCAGTTGTAGGGCTAAAACAAGGTGGAGAAAGTTTTAGTGATCTTTTTTTACGCTTAGGAAAGAAGTATTGTACTGCTACTGATTTATTAGGCACACTTGATCGTGATGAAGGATTTGCAAAACGAGTGCGTGAAGCGCACGAACGGCTTGGCAAAGGATTGCAAAAGAGGAAAGACTATGTACGTGCTAGATTCCAGCGCACTGATTGAACTCGTAGAAGCAAAACCAAGAGGCAAAAAGATTAGTGAGATTCTTGGCGCAGAACCACTTACTACAACAACCATCTGCATGCATGAACTAATTGTAGGAGCGCAAACTGAAAAACAAAAAGCAGTTGTAGAGCGATTAGCCCAGTCTGCGAGCATTCTTGAACACACTCTGCAAGCAGCACGTGCCGGAGCAATAATAGAACAAGAACTTCTGAAAGAACGAAATAGTATCAATGCAGCAGATATTCTTATTGCAGGTATCTGTAAAGCAAACAACAAGATTCTGCTAACTTGCGATAATGATTTTACAAGGATAAAGAATCTGCAAATAAAAGTGATTTAGTAGGGAAAAAAAGTTTCTTTAGAGAACTTTGAATTAATCGGCTAAATCATCATATTAAATCTTTTATTTATCATTCAAAGTTCTCTTTTAGGGCTTTGACACTTTTTTGATAATTATTCAAAGTCCTCTTCACTTCTTCCCTAACTTTTTCTTTTTTTCTGGTTCAAAAAGATAGTTTTTCTTTGAAGTAATTGGTCTGCCTAATTCTTTTTCTGTTTCTTTTCTTGCATTACCAGCTACTTTTCCGCCTCTTTTTGCAGCGTCTTCAACTTCTGGATAACCTTGTGCGTCTTCTTTTCTTGTGATTTCTGTTGATACGCGTTCTCCAAGCATATTAAAAATAAGCTCTAAATCATTCATGTGATCTCTCAAGTTTTCTTTTTTGAGTCCTTTGAATGTTTTGTATTCATTTGTAGTCATGCCAAATGTTGCTTTACTTATTTCATTAGTTAGAATTGCAAATTCTTGATCTGTATTAACATCTCTTTTTTTCCACTCATCAGTCAATTCTTGTCTTACAGCTATGCCTCTCACTCTTTTTTCTATCCAATCATCAGAATATCCTTTGGCTTTGTAGAGTTCTTTCATGCGTTTTTGGGCAAGTTCTGGGTTCTGTATTTCTTGTACTCTGTCATAACCGACTTGGGCAAGCCACTGTTTGAAAGGCTCTGCTTTTACAGATGGAACTGATTGAATTATTCTGAATGCTCCTTTTGTTGAAACACAGTTTATCTGTTGTTTTCCCCCAACAGTATCTACAGCAAGGGGGGTGGCAATTTGCCCCCACCCTTTAGCAAATCCTTCATCTCGTCTGCGCATATCTTTTAAATATCCTGAAGGGTCTTTGGAATCAGTCAATACTGCAATAATATCTGTTGCAACAAACCACCATTCATCATTAAACCACGTTCTTCTAATAGCTTTTCCTTGAAACACAATCAATGATTTTTCTATATCCATTTTAACAGTCAATATGATTCTGTTTAAATACTCTGCGTGAAGATGTCCAGTGGGGCGCAGATTATGCGCATTCTTCTGGCAGGTTTGGAAAGACCGCAAAGGTGTTTGAAGCAGACAAAAATTGAAAGGACAGTTGCTTGTTCACAAGTTTTCGTCAATGAACTTTTTCAATTCAGTCAAATCTTTTTTATTAGCCTCATAATGAAAGGATGTTATTCCCACAGATTGAGCGCTTGCTACTGCGTCTTTGTTATGCTCAAAATAAATTACTTCTTTCGCTTGCAGATTGAAGTGTTTGAGCATAAATTGAAAGTATCCAGGATTTACTTTATCAGGATTATGTTTCAGCGTAAAAAGTTCATATGGAAGATTAGTTAGCCCAAATGTTACCATTTGCTCATCATTTGCATTGGTGAGGATAATCTTTCTATTTGGATATTTCTCAAGCAGAATATGCATTGCTTTAAATATTCCTTCACCTTCAATAACAAATGTATCTACTGCATCAACTAAGATTGTTTTCATGACAAAGTCAGTTGCCAAAAAGAGTTAATAAATCTTGTGAAAGGAATATCTTCTAATGCACACCTTTATTCAAACCCGAAAAAAGAAAACAAAAAATAAAAAAAATCAGGAAAGAACTACTTCTTCTTTCCCTTCTTCTCTTTGTCAATGACTTCTGCATCAACAACTTCCGGGTTTGAAGCGCTTCCTTCTTCTCCCGCATTGACAGTATTGGTCTTTCCGTCGAATCCTGGTGGCATTCCTGCACCACCTGAACCGCTTGCTCCGCCTTTTTCTTTGGCGGCTTTTTGGTAGAGTTCTGTTGCTGCTCTGCCAGCCACTTCATTGAGGTCAGACATTTTTTTCTTGAGTTCCGCAACATCGTGTTGTGGTTCTGCAAGTGTTTTTTTCAAGTCTGCAATCTTCTCTTTTATATCACCAATATCCTTCTCAGAAACTTTTCCTTCAAAGTCTTTGAGGGTTTTTTCTGTTGCATAGACCAAGTTATCTGCTTCGTTTGTGGTTTCTATTTCTTCTTTTTTCTGTTTGTCCACTTCTGCAAATTCTTCTGCTTGCTTGCGCATTTTTTCAACTTCTTTTTCATCAAGCTTGTTTGGCGCTGTGATGCGCATGCTTTGCTCTTTGTTTGTTCCCAGATCTTTGGCAGTCACATGCAAGATTCCATTTGCATCAATGTCAAATGATACTTCTACTTGTGGCACTCCTCGCGGAGCTGATGGTATTCCTATTAAATCAAACTGGCCAAGAGATTTGTTGTCTGTGAACATTGCTCTTTCACCTTGCGCAATTTTTATGGTTACAGCCGTTTGATTGTCTGTTGCTGTGCTAAAAGTTTGGCTTTTCTTTACTGGGATAGTTGTGTTTCTATCAATGAGTTTTGTGAACACCCCACCTAATGTTTCAATGCCAAGACTCAATGGTGTTACGTCAAGAAGTAATATGTCTTTGACTTCTCCGCCAAGCACTCCTCCTTGTATTGCTGCGCCCATTGCAACACATTCCATTGGGTCAACGCCTCTTGCGACTTTGTCTTTGCCAAGCCATTGTTCTACTGCTTGTTGTACTGATGGCATTCGTGTTGGTCCGCCTACAAGGATTACTCTTGCGATTTTGTCTGGGTTTAGTTTTGCATCGCCTAATGCTTGGTCAACGCTTTTTTTGCATCTTTTAATAAGCGGGTCTACTAACTGTTCAAGCTGTGCTCGTGTGAGCTTCATTTGTAAGTGTTTTGGCCCTGTGTTTGTTGCTGAAATAAATGGCAGGTTGATGTCTGTTTCCATTACTGTGCTGAGTTCTATTTTTGCTTTTTCTGCTGCTTCGCGAACTCGCTGCACTGCTACCGCGTCATCATTGAGCTCTATGCCTGTTTCTTCTTTAAAGCGTTTCATGATCCAATTAATGACTGCACTGTCCATGTCTGTGCCACCAAGTTGTGTGTCTCCGCTTGTTGATTTGACTTCAAACACTCCCTGGCCAAATTCCATTATTGTAACATCTAGTGTTCCTCCGCCAAAGTCAAAAACAAGGATTGTGTGCTCTTTGTCGCTTTTGTCAAGTCCGTAAGCAAGTGCTGCTGCTGTTGGTTCATTGATTATGCGCACTACTTCAAGTCCTGCAATTGTTCCTGCGTCTTTTGTTGCTTGTCTTTGGTTGTCGTCAAAATATGCTGGCACTGTAATAACTGCTTTGCTGATAGGTTCTCCAATAAATGATTCTGCGTCTCGTTTTATTTTTTGCAGAATAAATGCTGAAATTTGTGGCGCAGAATATTCTTTTCCATGAATAGAATACTTGAAATTAGTTCCCATTTTTCTTTTTGCAGCCATAACTGTTCCTGTTGGATTGCTAACTGCTTGTCTTCGTGCTGGTTCTCCAACAAGTAATTGTCCTTCTTTTGTGAATGCAACTACGCTTGGGAATGCTTTGCCATATGCTGAGCTTCCTTCTGCACTTGGTATGATAGTTGGTCTTCCTGCTTGCAACACTGATGCTGCTGAGTTTGAAGTTCCAAGATCAATTCCAATTATTTTTTCCTTTGCCATGTTTAATCCTCCACTACTTTTTTTTCTCTGGTATCTTTAGTTTGATTTGGAATGCCTAGTTTTTCGCTTGTTGCTATGCTTACTTTTGCGCACCTGAGCACATTATTTTTAAGAGTATAGCCTTTTTGCAGTGTTGCTAAAATGCTTCCTTCAGGTTGTGTGCTTGGCTGTTGGAGCATGACTTCGTGTTTGTATGGGTCTAGTGTTCCTGTGCTTGGTATTTCTGCAAGTCCTTCTTCATAAAGTGTTTTTTTAAAGTGATTAAATACCATGTTTATTCCTTGCTTGAATTCTTCCAGGTTTCCTGTGCTAACAAGAGCGCGTTCAAAATCATCAAGCGTGATAAGCAGTTTTGTCATGAGTCGACTAGCGCCTAGTGTTTGCAGCTCTAGTTTTTCTTTGCTTGTGCGTTTCATGTAGTTTTCAAAGTCTGCTTGTAATCGTTTTAAATGAGTTGTGTACTCTTCTATTGTTTTGTCGCGTTCTTGCAATTCAAGTTGTAGTTGTTTGATATGCTCATCTGTTGGTTTGTTTTGTGGTTCTTGAGATGCAACTGATTGTTTTACTGATTGTTTTAATTCAGTATTTTTAGGTGTTTCAACAGGCACAGGTTGTGCTGCTGAATTTTTTTTCATGAATTGCATGGTTTCTCACGTCGTGTTCAAATAGACTTAGTAGGCTTAAAGTATTACTGCTATTTAAAACTTTCGTTATGTAACAACAAGATTTAAATATAAGCACCTTCTGGCAGTATATGGCAGAAAGCAACCAGCAGTCTGTTTCGTCGCATACAAGCAGGCTGTTTGGTTATTTTGTCACTCACGTTGTTTGGTTATTTTCCAAGCAATTATAAAGAAGAATGAATTTATTTCATAAAAAATAGACAAGAGGTACAATAATGGCAGAACAACACGTGCAGATGAGTGTTCTTGAAGGAGGAGAATTTTTTGCTCACGAAGTAACTGTGAATTTTACTCCACTTCAGTTTTCATTAGACTGCAAATCAATTACTCCTCGCTCTGATCCAAGAACAAAAGGCCGTCCTTCATTTGTTATACGCCACAATGTAATCATGCTTGAGCCATGGCATGCAAAGATCGTGCATGAGATTCTTGGTAATTTGCTGCAAAAATATGAAGAAGAGTTTGGCAAAATTAAAAAGCCAAAGGCTCTTGAAAAAGCTGAGAAAAAACAAAAACAAGCATCATCATCTGCTGAAAAACCTCCTGTGCCTGCATATTTTGGCTAAACATGGGCTTTGTTCAACGCAAGATTGTGGTAATTCAGGTTCGTCGTCCTAAAAAACTAAGTGTGAATGATGAACTGCAATGGCTAGGCCACTCATTAGGCTTATTTGGCGAGCGCGACAGAGACAAATCTTGTTTTCGCGTGTTTCTTGAGCTAGTTAAAGCCACAAAACAACAACAGGCATTAAGCAGTGATGAATTAGGTCATAGACTACAGCTCTCTCGTCCAACAATTGTGCACCACCTGCATGAACTGCTTGATAGAGGCATGGTGATTGAAGAAAGACGAAGATATATTCTCAGAGCAGAAAGCTTACAGCATTTATTGAGTGATATTCACTCTGACATGGAGCAAACAATGGCTGAGCTTAATAAGGCAGCGAAAGAGCTTGATGAGGTGTTGAGGTTGTAATGCAAAACGTCAATCAAACTTTTACTAAGACAACAATTCATCCGCAAACCTTCCGCTCCCCTCCGCAAATCATTCGGGAAAAGCATTTAAAGAACGGGATACTAAATAGAGAGTGCGCTACTATCTTGATACATCAATCTGGCTTGATTTGTTTGAGGACAGGAATGAACCTAATTTTCAGAAAGGTAAGATTGCAGAAGATCTGCTAAGAAGTATTATCTTATTGGAAAACGCAATTGTTGTATCAGATGTAGTTATAAAAGAACTCTGTAAAGTTGGTTACAGCATGCAAGAAGCATGGAGTTTATTTGAGAGATTCAGAAAAATCATTCTATTTGTACGTGCAACACCAGCTCAAGTGCGAAGGGCTAAAGATATTGCAGCAAAGCGAGACCTTCCAATAGGTGACGCACTTCATGCTCTGATTGCGCAAGACACAAAAGCAACACTTGTTTCATTTGACAATCATTTTGCTTTCTTAAAAGACATCACACACTGGCGCACTCCAAAAGAAATTATTTCTCAAGAGAATTAAATAATTCTTCGCGTGCTTTGTGCAAAACATTGTCACTTGTTTTTCTTTTTGATACTCCGCGCGCAAATGCGACTGCTCTCAAAAGTTCTTGCTTCTCAAGATCAGAAAGCTTTTCACGAATGGCATCACGAATAAATTCAGTTCTTGTTCCATATCTATGTTTGACTAAAGAAGTGTCAATCTCCTCAAGCAATTCATGCTCAATCTTTAATGAAACAGTTTCCATAGTATTACTTAGTATGTACAAAGTAATATTTAAATGTTTCGGAAAAAAGTAATCATTCAGTTTAATGAAATTGCTGGGTGAGCGAGGGCTTATTTTTGTGCTGCAAAAATGGGATGCCTTTCGCATTCCAATAATTATTACAAAGGAACCCTCCTATCTGGAACCTCGTCGGGTTCTCACATAAAAAATAGACAATGCTCAAAAAATGGCATCCCGCGCCCTCGCTCACCCACTTCAAACAACTGAATGATTACGGAAAAAAGAACTTCTGAACTAAACTTCTCAAAAACTAATATAAATTCATCCGCAAACCTTCCGCTCCCCTCCGCAAATCATTCGGGAAAAGCATTTAAAGATCAACATCCTTATCACACGCATGCTGACTAAACTTGAAAAAGCCATTGTAGCTGTGTGGCGGACTAATTGCAGGCAAAGTATTCAGTCTTTTGCGCGCCAACAACACAAAGCAGGCTCTACTGTGTTTGAAGTATGGAAGTCTGCTGAACGCAAGCTTAAACCACGATTCACCACCATGTTACGTCCTGAAACACTTGGTTATCCATTGCGTGCATGGTTTGAGATAACACCAAAGAATGCGCGCAAAGTACTTGATGTGCTGATTACAAACTTGCTTGTGAACACTGCACTTCACACCAACACTGGTTTTATTGCTGAAGTATTTGCTAAGGACATGTCTCAGCTTGCTAGATTTCAAGCACAACTTGAACCTTACGCAGACCTGCAAACAATGCATGTGCTTGAAGTGGTAAAAGAAGAAGGGTGTGTGTAATTCAAACAAAAAACAAAAAGACATAAAAGAACCTAAACCAAAAAACCACCATGACTAAAGCACTACAGTAACATAATTGTTATTCAGAACAGATCTTTGTTTTTTTCCGGCTTCGGTGAAAATCTCAGCTGAGGCTTCGTCGCCACTGCGCCGCACTCGTGTGGCAGACAAGGTTCTCACTGACCGCTACAGCTTCCGGGGTCTTCGCTCAGACGATAAAAAAACAGAACACCCGAGTGCCAGAAGGCGGCAGTGGCACACATTTTCACCGAAGCCTTTTTTTCCACAACACTTAAATCCTAAACAAAACAATTGCGTGCAATGCCAGACTCGCCTATGCTTGAGGAAAAGATTCGGCCTTTTGTTGCCGATGCACTGCACAAGTTTTTAGGAGTGAGGGTTGCAGAGCTTGAATCAGAACTGTCAGACAGGATAAAACAGACTTCTTTGTGGGAGTGGCTTGTTGATGCTTCACTGCCTTATCGTGAGGCTAAGCGCAATTTTCGCAGAGGTTATGTGTCTTGGCTTTTTCAGACCCGGTTTGGGAATATTGCTGCTGTGTCACGCTTGCTTGGCATTGATCGCCGTACTGGCCATCGTCTTGTTCGCGCGCTTAGGATTCCAATTACTGGTTTTCGTAAAGAACTGCATGGCGAACACTATGTTCGTGCAGAATCAGTGAAGGATGCTATTCAAGGCGTTCTTGAGCAGTACAAAACTGTGCTGCATCCTGAAAAAATAAAGGCATTATACGCGCATGTTCCAACAATGAGTAAGTTTCTTGCTAAAGAGCTTCCTGAACAGCCTTTGTCATTAAAAGCTGCTGAGCTTGAGTTTGAGAGAAAATACTTTGCAACAATCTTGAAAAAGTATTCAAGCAATGTTTCTCAAGCTGCTAAGCACGCACGCATCAGGTATGAAACATTGCATCGCAAGCTGACAAAGTTAGGGTTGCGAGTCTGAGATTTGTTGAACTTACCCCGCTGCTCTGCAGCGGCTGGGTGTTTGAATAAAATTCTCACTGGTTAAGTTCAACATTGAAAATCCTAAGAATTGTTATCAGATACCCCGGGGCTCTGCCCCGATTGGGATTTTCATTTTATTTAATGGCAAATCCTAAACGTATCACCAATTCTGACTCGCTGAGACTTGTTCAATCTCACCTGCGGGTTCTAAAGGTGCAACATATACTCACTGACAAAAATAATTATACCATGAAAATCAGAGATTTTCAAGGTTTTCATAAATATCAAACCAATAGTTGTCAGTTCGTAATAGTAAATTTGACGCATAAGTGTCTAAAAATTTGTGTCATTTACTATAGTTGCAACTAAAACCAGTAGAAAAGTCAAACTTTTATCTATGCTTCGTACATAACAACTAATGATTGCGTATGATCTATTCCAAGAATCTTCTGAATTGTTTTTAGCAAAAAGGTATCAAATGCTTCCACATCTTTCATTCTAACTTTTACAACTATATCAATTATTCCAGTCACCACATCAACACTTACAACTTCTGGAATATGAGATAATTCCTTAGCTAACTGATGCTGGTCTTTTTTAAGCTCCTTCAATAACTTATAGTCGCAAGAAACCAAAATAATTGCAGAGAAGCCTTTCTCAATTTTTTTGTTATCCAGTTCTATGGTAAATTTCTTTATTATCCCTTCCTGTTTGAGTTTTTTTATTCTCTTATGCACAGTTGTTATAGGTATTCCAGTCTTTTCAGCAATCTCTCTAGTTGTTAAACTGCTGTTCTCCGTCAAGTATTCTAAAATTTGTTCATCTTTTTTGTCCACAAAGGAACAATTGTCTCCTTTTCTATATAAAACCTTCTATTTTGTGCAATATATTCCCCATAATACGAAATAAGCATATAAACAGGCACCAGGTCTAAATAGTGAACTGCAATAACATGGAACTCACAATAATTACAACCGGTGGCACTATTGATAAAGATTATGCAAGATGCGCAGAAACTTATAACTTTGAAATAGGCGCGCCAGCAGTAGAAGATATATTAAA
>ORJL010167093.1_pt1 | contig 26121 bp, 33 predicted proteins | sample 1779941 | NCBI WGS metagenome assembly ORJL01 (sample SAMEA104232317, study PRJEB22302) | groundwater metagenome | biome: forest; feature: aquifer; material: groundwater | place: USA | collected 2011-08-07 | depth 5.8 m
CCGCCATATGCCTGTTTTCCAAACATATCCTTCACCCCATGATTTTCAGCAGCATCCCGGCTTCCTGCCCGGGCCGCAAAACATTTTCTTTCCAACCATTTTTTCCACCTCTGGATTTTTTCAGCATCCGCCAACCTGCTTTGCATAGGAGCCAACCCCCCCTTGCGCCGCCCCGCCCGAAGTTGGCGCTGCAGATGCAGGCGCCACAAATCCCCTGTATTTGTTGCCCATCAGGTCAATCGGATTGATGTCCTTTCCTGCAAGCTGGAACTGCACTGCCTTCGCCATGCTTTGCTGCGGGAAGAACAGGCTTTTCCACTTTGAAAGCTCCCCGAGTATTTTCTCATCGCTTATCTGCGGATTGTTGGCCAGGAGGTATTTCGCAAGCCCCCTCATCGCGTACGAATGCGCGCATCCGCATGCTGCCTTGCCGTCCGGGAATATTATCGAATTTGCGCCACAGCAGTATTCGCACGATATCGCACCGGCTATTTTCACGTATCTTGCATTGAGCGCCGCATCCGCCATCGGATTGCCATCGTCAAAGCGTGTGAGCACTGCCATCGCCCCCTCGACGTCATCGTATGAAATTCCGAGCTTGGCGCCATATGCGTCCGGCACGCCCTTTGCCAAGACCTTGCCCTCAAGCAATTTCAAATCCACGGCGCCTCCGCCGCCTGCGGCTGTCGCCCCTCCGGATGCGCCCGAAGATAGCGGCTGGCCCGATGCGGCCTGCGGCTGCAACGCAGCGCCTGCCGCAAAGTTTTGCTGCAAGACGGCTATGCCTCCAACTGCCGCCGTTACGTTTCCTATCTGGAATTGCGTGAATGCCATAACAAGCAAAGCCGCAACCATCAGCCCGACAATAAACCTGTCTTTGTCGGAAATGCCGCTTCCCTCCTGCGCGGGGGCAGTAGTCTCATTTTCTTTTGCCAAGCCAAACACCTCTGCATATTTGCCGCCCCGCCTTCGCGCGGAACTTGCAAATTGATACGCACAGTGCAGCGGCTGGGTTTGACTTATAAATAACTGCGATATGGAATGATAAAAGAAGCCGCATTACTGTCCCGTATCGTTTAGCTATGTTCCAAACCGTCCAAAATGGAAAAAGAAGCCTTAAACCGCCCGGTTTAAGTGAACGCGGTTGGTTTTTCCCTCCGGCATCTTCCTCACCAGCCCCCGCTTTTCCAAATCAGTGAGGACGAATGACAATTTTGTCTTCGACAAACCGGCCCTTATGTACAGGGTGTTCTGTTTTATGCCATCCTGCTCGCGCACCGCTATCATCACCTTCTGTTCCGCCTCATCCAGCCCCTTGAGCAAAATTTCGAATTTCTCGTCCCCCTCCGTCTTGGCGGCTATTTTTTTCATCGCCGTAATCATTTTCCTTTTTTCCGCCTCAACGGCATCCCCTTCCTTTCCTGCAAAGAATGCAAGGTGCGCGCCCATTGCGAATAGCCCGACGCTGATTGCCCACAGCGCCACCACGTGCAAATCAACCGAATCCTTGAGCACCGAGCACGTGCTTGGGTCGTTTCCGGTGTGGCATGAGGGCGGCAGCTGCGCCAGCTTCAGCGTGTTCACCTGGTCTTTTGCCACAAATCCGATTGCAATCTGGGCAAGGGCCATCACCATGAGCACAAAGCCTACATGCTTGAGATTCACATCCACACCCCGGAATCAATTCTGCAACAGTTTTCTGTTCCATATTTAAGAAACTGACGTTTTGGCATCCAGCCCCTCCAGAAGCTCCTGGGGCATTTCCAGCACGTTTATCTTCCCTATCTTGCGCACGCTTATCACCCCGCGGCGCATGAGCTTTGCCACCACCCTGTGCGCCTTCACCCTTCCCATTCCATCGAGGGCGGCGATTTCGGACTGGTGTATGCTGCCCCTGCGCTTGAGCATGAGCGCAACCACTTCCCTCTCATCCTCGTTCAAAAAGCGCAGCAAAAGAGACGCGTTCCATTTCGACTCCGTATTCTTCTTCTCAATTATCACCGAAAGCAGGTAAAACGCGCCCGCCCCGACGGCAATGCCAAGTGTTGCTACGGCAATCATGAATTCGACATGGTAATTCACAAGCGGGCCTATCAGGGGCGAAAATTGCCCCTGCTCCGTGCTGAGGTGGTACGAAAATACCAGGGCAATCACAAAGAATACGAATCCGGAAAAAATGCACAGCAGAAGGAGCAATTCCTTGTTCCCCCTTTTGTGCAGGAAGCCGGCAATCCTGTCCGCAATTGTTTTTTCCATCAAATCACACAGTTTCAAGCAGTAATAATTATTGTTTCAATTATATGAAACTATCAATTATGCTCATGCATAAGAAAATGAAACTATAAAAAACAAGAGGTTGGTCTGAATGGACGGTTCTGAACAGGCGCATGCAAACGCATCCGGCATGGGAAAAGCAAACGCATCCGGCGCTGGGCTTGCAATTGCATCCGGGGACGAAAATACCGCGCACTATTTCCTGGCGGTCGCCCTGATACTTTCTGCGGTGCTATTATCTGCCGCCGTGTATTTCTCTATGTCATCGCTTTCTTCTTCAATAGCCGCAATCAAGTTCGGCACGGCGGCAGGCGCAGCCCCGTCCGCAGGCATTATCGCCGCAGCCCCGGCACAGCAAGGCGCTCAAGGGCAGCAACAAGCAGCAGCCGCACCGCAGCAGCAGGCGGCCGCAGGCGCAGCCATCATCAATTTGGCAGGCCTGCCATTCAAGGGAACGGCTGACGCAAAAGTTGCTATCGTCGAATATTCCGACTTCCAGTGCCCCTTCTGCGCGCGCGCCTACCCTACAGTTAAGCAGGTGCTAAAAGACTATGATGGGAAAGTGAAATTCTACTACAAGCACTTCCCGCTCGGATTCCATCAGAATGCCCAAAAGGCGGCAGAGGCTTATGAATGCGCGCTCGACCAGGGCAAGCAGTGGGAATACCACGACAAGCTGTTTGACAATTCACAGGGCGATGGAACAGGCCTGAACATTGCAGACCTCAAAAAATATGCGGCCGACCTCGGGCTTGACACCGCCAAATTCAACAGCTGCCTAGACGGCGGCCAGAAGGCTGCCAAAGTGCAGGCGGACACCGCGGAAGGCGCGGCTAACGGGGTTTCCGGCACTCCGACGTTCTTCATAAACGGGCAGGCGGTTGTCGGTGCGCAGCCATACTCTGCATTCCAGCAGGCAATCGATGCAAAGCTTGCCGGTTGATTTATTTTTTGTTACATTTTTGTGAAACAATGGTTATAAATTAAATGAACTATATTCGGACGGTGCATTTCGATGTTGAATGGCAAGCATTTCTTACTGATAGGCATAATCGTTGTCGTGGGCTTCATTGCATTCATGGCAATTGACAGCTCAAGCCGGGCGGCACAAACAACAATAGCATTGGCAGCCGGGAATGCAGGCTGCGGCCCTTCCGGCTGCACCGGAATGCCCATTGGCGCATCCAATGTGAAGGAATTCATAGTTGTGGCAAGCAAATTCAAATTCGAGCCATCCACGCTCACTGTAAACAAGGGCGACCGGGTGAGGCTTACGCTAAAATCCGCGGATGTTTCGCATGGGCTTGGGATTTCGGAATTCGGCGTAAACCTTGCGGTTGGGGCAGGAGAGCAGAAAACGATGGAATTTACCGCGGACAAGGAAGGCACTTTCAATTTCGCCTGCTCGGTTTATTGCGGCTCCGGTCACCTTGAAATGTCCGGCAAGCTAATTGTGAAAGGGGCAGGCAGCGCGCAAGCGGACGGCAGCGGGCAGGCATTGCAGCCATCGGCTGCGGTGCAGCAGGTAACTTTGCGCGCCACTCCGTACGGCTATGACAACCCGACAATCCGGGTAAAGGCGGGGCAGCCTGTCAAGTTTGACTTTTCCGCAGACCCGCAATCAGGCTGCGGCAGGCAGGTCATCATTGACAACGTAGGGATAAACCTAGTTTCCAAGAACGGCGAAACCGTTTCCGCGACATTCACCCCGCCCAAGCCGGGCACCTATAAATTCCACTGCTCCATGAACATGTTCAGGGGCGAACTGATAGCGGTTTAGGTGCGCAAGATGCGTATGGCGCCCAAATCCACAACTGCCGCCTGCGCAATGCCAAATGCCGGTGATTGACATGCTTAAATCCTGGAAGGAAGGGCTATCCCTTGTTTTTTCCATGCGCAAATACTGGCTGGTTTTTGCAGCCATTCTGACAATCCTTCTGCCCCTCTACGCTGTTTTGACAGACATCGTGGTCCTTGGCAATCCAATCATTCTCAACCCAGCCATCAATACTGCAGGCGCGGCATTGATTTTAGCCATAGCCTTCCTGTCTTCGCTTGGCTTCACCATTGCAGCTTACCAGGTTTTTGAGCAGCATACGTTTTCCAAAAAAAGCGCCGCCGGCAGCATGTTTGGAGCAGGGGCGGGCGGCAGCGTGCTTGCTGCATTTGCCACCGCGTGCACGGTTTGCCAGCCAATTTGGCTGGTATGGCTCGGTTTTGGAAGCGCCTCGGCATTCTTGATTGACTATGGAAATTATATCGCAATGGCAAGCATCGCCATCCTGCTCTATTCAATCAACAGCGGCCTTCGCGCCATAACCGAAGGCTGCCAAACAAACAAAACTGCAAAAAAGGGATAATATGAATCGCAATCCGCTGTTTATTGCCATTTTTTTGGCATCCGCATTTCTCCTTCTCGGATGCACAGGCAGCGCCCCCCCAACCAATTCCGGGGAAAATCTTGGCAGCCAGCCTTCGCTGAAGCTCTGCTATGGCATGGGCTGCATGATGCAAACCATGCCTCCCTCGTCCAAGGGGCAGGAATACGGGCCTTCAAAATTTGCGGAAGAGGCGCCATCAGGCGCCATAAGCATTCCAAACAACGGGAATTTCACAATGGATGCGAACATAATCCGCAAAAGCCTCTACGGAAAAGTGCAGTTCCTTTACGGATACAACTCCCAAATCCCCGGCCCCCGGCTCGTGGTAAGGCAGGGCTCGAACATCACCATAAATTTCAAAAACAACCTCGACATGCCCACCACCGTGCATTGGCACGGCATACGCCTGGAAAACCAGAACGACGGGGTGCCCGGCATCACGCAGGAAGAGGTGGCGCCGGGGGGGACTTTCACATACAACCTGACTTTTCCAGACGAGGGGGTTTATTGGTACCACCCCCACGTGCGGGAAGACATACAGCAGGAAAGGGGGCTCTACGGGCTGATTTTTGCCGAGCCTGAAAATGCGGGTTACTTCAACAATGTTTCCAAGGAAGAGGCCGTTGTTTTGGATGACGTCCTTATCGGCACAAGCGGCAGCCTGTTCCCATTCTCCGATGATTACACAGATTTTGCCGCAATGGGAAGGTTCGGAAACAAGCCCCTTATCAACGGAAAGGAAAACTATTCCACAACCATAAAGGCAGGGCAGGCGCTGCGCTTTTATTTCCTGAATTCCGCCAACGTGCGCCCATTCAACGTTTCCATCCAGGGCGCGAAATTCAAAATGATAGGCGCGGACAGCGGCAAATTCGAGCGCGAATTCTTCTCCGATAGCATTGTGATTGCGCCATCCGAGCGCTACATTGCCGAAGTGGCGTTTGACAGGCCAGGAAAATACGGGATTTACAATTCAAACCAGTTCTCGCGCCACTTGCTTGGCGAAATTTCAGTGGAAGGGGATGCCCCCCTGCCTGATGATTTCCTCAAGCTCCATTCCAATCCGGAAATTTCGGCATCCATCGACCCATACCGCAGCATGTTCGATTCGCCTCCGGATTTTATTTACAACCTGACGATAGACATTCCCGGTGCAACAATTGGCATGGGCGATATGATGGAGCATGCTGAGGATGGCATAGAATGGGAAGACACCATGTTCGGCATGAATGCGATTTCCACAAACAACACCCTTGAATGGAGGATTGTCGATGCCAAAACAGGCAAGAAGAACATGGATGCCTCAAACTCCGTGCCGGTCGGCAGGCCTTTCAAAATAAAACTAAGCAACGACAAGGATTCCCTGCACCCGATGCAGCACCCGATACACCTTCATGGTGCGCGCTTTCTTGTGCTTTCAAAAGACGGCGTCAAAAATTCCAACCTTGCCTGGAAGGACACCGTGCTCATCCCGATAGGCAGCACGGTAGAGCTTCTGTCCTATTTCCCCAATGAAGGCGAGTGGATGCTGCACTGCCACATCGCCGAACACCTGTCATCTGGCATGATGACATCGTTCAGGGCGGCATAGCGTGTTTCTTTCTCAACCCCGAAGGGCTGCAAAATGCTTATATATTGCAGAATGACACTTCCGGGTAACTCTGTTTATATTGCTAGGATAAGAAATCCCTATTGCTATTTAGAAGGTAGTTTGATGGACAAAAAAACAGCCGCAATCCAGCTTGAAAAAGGCAGGATGATTGTGATTTTTGATGCTGAAGGCAGGGAGGGGGAGGCTGACTTGGTGCTGCATGCCAAATTCACAACCCCTAAAAAAATTGCAGCCATGCGCGAAAAGGCGGGGGGGCTGCTTTGCCTTGCCACAAACGAGCATATGGCAGGAAAAATAGGCCTTCCATTCATGTCCGACCTCCTGCTCAATGACGAGCGCCTTGCGGATATGATTTACCACAAGACTTCCTATGGGGACAAGCCCGCTTTTTCCATTTCAATCAACCACAAGGATGCCAAAACAGGAATTTCAGATGAGGATAGGTCTGAAACCATCAGGGCATTTGCAAAAATTGTTTCGGGCAAGGCAAATGCCCGGAGAAACCAGTTCATCTCCACCTTCCGCACCCCCGGGCACGTGCATTTGCTTATCGGGAGGGGCATAGCGAACAGGCGCGGGCACACCGAGCTTTCCTTGGAGTTGGCAAGGCAGGCCAAAATGGCGCCGGCGGTTGCGTTGTGCGAAATCGCAGGCTCTCGCAAGGCAATGACCCTTGAGTCTGCAAAAGCCATTGCCAAAAAAAACAATTGGCTGTTCATCGAAGGGAAGGACATATCCGGTGAATGAAATGGAAAAAACAAATCCGCTCAAAATTGGAATCGTGGACACAACATTCGCCCGCATCGACATGGGGGCAATGGCAGTGGACGAATTAGGCAAAAAATTCCCAAAATTGCCAATAAAAATAATCCGCGCCACTGTCCCGGGGATAAAAGACCTTCCGGTCGAATGCCTGAAACTACTGTCTTCCGGCTGCGATATTGTAATTGCCTGCGGCATGCCCGGAAAAATGCCGGTTGACAAGCAGTGCGCCCATGAGGCATCGCTTGGCATGCAGATGGCAATGATAAAGAGCGGAAAGCACATTGTCGAGGTGTTCGCGCACGAGGATGAAGGCAAGGATGAGGCTGATTACGCCCGCCTTGCCCAAGACCGGGTGCGCAAGCATGCTGTTAATGCAGTGTGGATGTGCCGTTTCCCGGAAGAATTAAGAAAACGAGCCGGGAAGGGCATGAGGCAGGGTCGGAATCACGTGGGGGCGATTGAATGAGCAGTCAGGGGGGCGAGGCGGGGAAAGCGCCAGGGGGGATGCGCCCCCCGGGGCTTTCAATGAAAAAAATAAAATTGGGGCTTGTTGTTTCAAAGTTCAACTGGTCCATCACATCGAAGATGGAAATTGCCGCAAGGGGGCAGGCAAAAAAACGGGGCGCGGAAATCGCCGCAGTTTCCTATTCCCCGGGCTGCTGCGATTCCCCATATGCGGCGATGCAAATGCTCAAGGCCAAAAAGGTGGACGCAATTGTCGTGCTTGGCGTGCTTCTGCACGGCAAGACAAAGCATGATGAAGTTGTGGCAATTTCAGCATTCGGCGCCCTCCAGCAGCTTTCCATAATGTACGGCAAGCCGGTCGGATTCGGCATAATAGGGCCCGGGGCGACAAAAAAAATCGCGCATGAAAGGGCCGAAGACTACGCTGTCCGGTCAGTTGACGCGGCCATTGACCTTGCAAGCGGGGATGTTTCAAGGCCAAGGGAGCACAGGTAAAAAATGCCCTGTGATTTGGTGGAAATATGGTCAGTGGTGTGGTGGAAAAATGATTGTCAATTTCGGTGCAAGCGCGAATCTTCCAACCAAATTCGGCACATTCAGGGTTTTCGCATTCAAGGAGGACGCTGTTGAGCACGCCGCGCTTGTCAAGGGCGAGCCTAAGGGCAATTGCGTGCTTGCCCGGGTGCATTCGGAATGCCTCACAGGGGACGTGTTCGGCTCGATAAAATGCGACTGCAGGGCGCAGCTTGAAACCGCACTCCGCAGGATTTCAAAGGAAAAGCACGGCGTGCTGATTTACCTTCGGCAGGAAGGGCGGGGCATCGGGCTTGTGAATAAAATCCGCGCCTACTCCCTGCAGGACAAGGGCATGGACACGGTGCAGGCAAACCAAGCCCTTGGATTCGGGGTGGACGAGCGGGATTATACGGTGGCTGCGCAAATTCTCATGCTTCTTGGGGTGAAGTGCGTAAGGCTTCTTTCAAACAACCCCAAAAAGGCCGATTCCTTGCGAAAGAACGGCATTGACGTGTGCAAGATGGTGCCGCTAAAGACAAAGCCGACAAGGGAAAACAAGGGCTACCTAAGCGTGAAGAAAACCAAGCTTGGGCACAAATTATAGGTGGGTTCTGATGGCGCAAAACGCATCTGATGATGAGAAATTCATGCGCATCGCGCTTGCGGAGGCCGCAAAGGCCAACCCTTCCCCAAACCCGAAAGTCGGGGCGGTTATAGCAAAAAATGGCGAACTTCTCTCAAAGGGCTTCCATGCGGAAGCCGGAACCCCACACGCGGAAATAATCGCAATGCAGAAACTTTTGCCATCGCAATTATCCGGCTCCACGCTATATGTGACATTAGAGCCGTGCTCGCACTACGGCCGCACGCCCCCCTGCACAACTGCGATAATCAACAGCAAAATAGCCAGAGTTGTTTTCGGGGCGCATGATGCAAATCCTAAAGTTCAAGGAGAGGAAATCCTTTTGCATGCCAATATTGATGTTGTTGGCGGAGTCCTTGAAAAGGAAAGCCGCGAGCTCAACAAATTTTTCTTTTTTGCAATGGAAAATTCACGCCCGCATGTCACGCTGAAATGGGCGATGTCTGCGGACGGGAAAATTTCCACAGCAGGCGGCGCATCCAAATGGATAACCTGCGAGGAAATGCGGATGCGGGCGCGCCAGATAAGAGGCTCATCCGATGCCGTATTGGTTGGTGTAGGCACTATTTTGGCCGACAATCCCACCTTGGGCGGGCCTAAGCATCGCATTGTGCTTGACTCCCACCTTCGCACGCCCGCAAATTCCAAAATATTCGGCTCCGGCAATGTGGTAATTTTCGCCTTGAAAAAGGGGGCGGACATGAAAAGGAAAGCCGTTCTTGAAAAATACGGGGCAAAAGTATTCCTGCTTTCCCACACCACGCCAAAAGCAATCCTGTTCCAGCTTCACAAATTGGAAATCCGCTCTTGTTTCGTTGAGGGCGGGGGCGAAACCCACGCGCGATTTGTTCAGCAGAAGCTTTACGACCGCATCATCATCTATCTTTCACCCAAGCTCATCGGAGGCAAGGATGCGAAAACGCCGGTGGAAGGCGAAGGCGTGAAAAATGTGCCGAAAATGCCTGCCCATGCCATTACAAGCATCACGAAAATCGGGAATGATGTCGAAATAGTGATGGAAAAATCATTTTGAGCCATATATTTCGGCAGCCCGGGAAGATAAGTCGTTTATCAACCGATTAGTCCGTAAAATACGTACCGTATCCAAATATCCCTTTTCCCGCTTTGCAAAAATAGATATAGATTTATCCTCAACAAGGTATTGCCTTCCACCGAGGTGTAGCTTTGATATCTCATTGTCCTCTCCCACCATAAAATAAAATGCCATATCAAATCCATCTTGTTTTTTTGTAGCAAAATAATGATGCGCTACAAAATCAATTTTAACGCCATTTTTTCTTAGCTGCTCAAATGCCCTCCCACAAAACAGCCTAAGCATCCCTCCTCCCGTCCAATCATCTATTGCGAACGCATGCCCATACTCCCTTCCTTTTAATACGTCCAATTCAGTCGATGAAAAATCAATGTTCTGTCCGGCATGCAAATTCAGAAAGAGCAAGCCTGCCTTTCCCATGCCCTGCCTTTCCCTAATCAAATCAAATGTTGATTTGACAAGCTTGGCATATCCCCTGCCTCCCCGGTCTATCCCGACCACCGTATCCACGCCGCAAGGGTTGGATTCTTCGGCTATTTCGATAAGCCTGTCCACAACAACGAGCCTGGTAAAATCAGAGAATTTTTTGGCATGCGCCAAAGCTTCATTGCTATTCTGGATATTTTTTATTGCCTGTGCGGTCTGCCTTAGCTTACCGCGGTCTAACTGCCTTTTCCAGAACAACTTCAAATTATCAGACTGCTCGTGAAAAACAGAATTGCAATTTTTCTCATAAGCCGGTGAAATGGCAATGCGATGCTTGGCGCCTGCAAATATTGTCATTGCAAAACTGTGGGAAAAGAGGTATAAAAAGGTAACAGTTGCGGCTGAGTTAACCTTTCCGGTTTTTCCTGAACTGCTCCAAATGGTAGCGCCCTATCACGTCATTGCATTCCTCCCACTTGATGTTCTTGAAAAACGCCGCAATGTAGTCTTTCCGGTTGGTGGCGTAGTCGATGAAGTATGCATGCTCATACACGTCCAGCACAAGCACCGGCACCGCGCCCCATATCCCTCCCTGGTTGTGGATGTCGTTGACGAAGTTATGGAGCCTTCCCTCCTCCAAATCCATCGCAAGGATTACCCACCCTCGGCTTGCAATCCCTTCCGCCTTGAACTCTTCCGCCCATGCCTCAAGGGAGCCGAAGTCCTCCTTAATCCAATCTGAAATCGTGCCGGCAGCCTCGTTTTTCCCGCCAAGGTTGTCAAAATAGAATTCATGCAGCCTCACTCCGTTGAGGGCAAAAGTCTCTTCCACTTTCAATTCACGCAGCGAGGAGTATGTCGCATTTGCCGTGCTTTTGTCCACTGTTTCCAATGCCTTCCTTATTTCGTTCACTTTCTTCACATAGCCGGCATAAAGCACGTCATGGTGCTGCGCAAGCTGCTTCTCGGACAGGCCGTCCAAAGACGTGTATTTCAGCGGCTTGAGCGTTTTCTCTGGAATAGATGCCATTATTTCCACCTCTCCTGCTGCCACTAGCCAACCCAATCATTAAAATCCTGCCTTCTTGCCGATTTGCTGCCTTACTATACATACGTTTTTGAATATATTGCCACATATAATTTCAATGAGCTATAACTTCAAAAACCCGATGCGGATGATGCGCCAGGAAGAAAAGGTGAGGCACAGGAAACCAAACCCAGAAGAGGTCGATTTATCAAAAAGGAAATTCCTGCGCAGTGCTGCAATTTTGCTTTCCAGTGCAGCTGCAATTAGGGGATATTTTTACCTCTTAACGCCAAAAACAGAAGGATTAAGCATGGCGCTTGGCTCAGGATTCGGAGTCTCAAGCATCGAAAATGAGCGGAAATGGCTGTCAAAATATCTTCCGGAGCTGAATTGGGATGGCGCTTTGATTGAAAGAGAAAACCTTTTCCTTGCCGCCCTTGGGGAATATGAGAAAACCTACGGCTCGGTCAAATACCGCGAGATAGGGCTGGAAGGGGTCAGGATAAACGCACAGCAGGCCAAAACCGCTGCCATCATTGACAGTTTTGCAGAATTTCTTTATTGGCGCAAAAAATACGCATACAAGGAATCAGAATTGTTCTCGGAAGTTTTTACCGACCCAAAAGGCCTTGACTGCAATATGGCTTGTTTGCTGTTTGCGGACTACCTTATTTCCGCCCATGGCTATTCCAAAGGCAGGATAAAGTTCGTGTCCATACCGCCCGCCGACATGCCCAGCCACGTTCCGCATGCCGCATTAATTGTCGATGGCTTGTATTTCAACCTTGTCCTCAGGAATAAATCAGAAATACAGCATGGTTTCCTGACAGTTGGCGAAGCCAGGGCGGGGTTTCCCCACATGTCCATCGAGCCAATCGAGAACTATGAAGGCAACAATGATGGGGTGGCGGTTATGTTCTCGCAAATGGTTGGAGAGAATTTCACCAGGATTTCTGAGTCCGATAAAAAAAGGAAGCCCGGCCAAGGAGACGAAACAGAATTCAGGGCACTGGTTGCCGCCCAGCAACACGCAATCGAAGATTATAGCGCCTTCTTGCTGCAGTGGCTACCAATTAAGATATACGTAGCGCCCGGCATGGCAATCCCGTCAAAAGGGCATTTCTCCCACTCCGACCTTGCCGCAATGGATGCCATGCCGCAGTCACCTATGCGTTGCGATGCCATCGGCGTATTCAACACGGCCTGCCTGCAAATGAGCATTATCATGGGCGATTTGCAAGCCGCCAAAATACACGGCTATGTGGCAGTTATTGCATTTAGCAAAGCAATCAAAATTTCCCCCCATTATTTCTTTTCATTTTCCAACCGTGCAACTGCCTACCACTATTTGGGCATGGAAGAAGACGCAGAAAAAGACATTGAAACATTCATTTACTATGAAAAGTCAACGCCATCCGGCAATTCCCGTTGAATGCCTGCCTTCTAGTCAGTCTCAATCCTCGGCGCAAGATAGTATGTCAGTTTCGCGCCCTCGACCTCATACTCTATTTTCACCGGAGCGTTGCTTTTCAGATTCACTGAAATCGGGGCCGCATCAGGGCACGCCTTGACGATGTCTTCCAAGTATTGAAGGGGGAATGTCGCCTTTGAGGGGTGTGCGCCTGCTTTCAACTCAATAAGCTCATCGCTGCCCGACTCGTGCTCCATGTCAAAATCCGCGCTGTCCCCCTTGCCGTAGAATCTCAGGGAAGAGTCGGACATTTCCACGCTTATGTGCGTGGAAACCAGCGCCGCATCGCGCAGCGTCTCCTTCATGGTGCCGCCCATCATTTTCACGCTGGCATCCGCCTGCACATTGGGCTCGCGGCTTGCGCCGCCCGCCATCTCAAGCACCGGAATCTTGAACGACCTTTTCCTTTTTCCGGCGGTGAATTTGAGCACCACCTTGTTTTCCTCGTGCGCCACTTCCAATTTTTCCCCCCCGCGGGCGCGCGAGAGGAATTTCGAGAGATTGTCAAAATTCAGGCCCACCCTTACGGGATTCGGTGCGTCGTATTCGACAAAAGAGGTTTTTGGCATGGCAAAGCTCACCATGGCAATCTGCGACGGGTCCATCGCCCTGAGGGTAAGCCCGCCCGGGCCGACTTCAAGGGGGCCCTCGTCAATAAGGTTGACAATGGCGTCAACGGCGGACTTGAACCTTTTTGCATCCTCTACAAGAAACCGGAACATGCTTTCACCTCATCCACACATTCGGAAATAGCCTCTTACAATTTTTAAACGTTCCACACAAATCCCAAGCCAAAGCAATAAATACACGTGTTTTCATATTTGACGTCTATTGGTGGTAAAATGGTTCTTATTGAAGCTCCGCTTGAACTTAAAAAAGAGCCAACTATGATTGAAGGGCGGATAGCCTTTGTACTTTCAAAAGTTGAAACCGGAAACATAACTGAATTTTCCACCCTTGAAATGAGGCATGCGCTTGACTTTTTGCATAAAAAAATGGGCATCCTGAGCGGCGCGCAAGCCTTAACCTGCATCGAACTTTCAATAAAAATAATAGAAGCACGGCCTGTCGATATGATTATCCAGTATGCGCTTGACCTTCTTGATAAGTCGATAGAGCGGCAACTTCCATCTTATGCCCAGCTGGAGCGGTTTCTAGCCGTTAGCCTGATTGGCGAACATGGGGATGATTATGTTTACCAGTTCTCCCGCAGCCGCGCCATCCTGATATGCCAGAAATTGATTGAAAGGGCGCCTAATCAGGAATATGCCGAAGCTTCTGCCATCGCCCTTGCCCGGGAAAGCAGCTTCGTGAGCGTAAAAGTGGACATGCTGCCCCTCTCTTCCTTGATGAATAAGCTTGCCGATGGCTGGCGGCATGGGGCAAGCTCGAAACTTCCTGCCATGCTCAAAAATTCGGCAGCCGTTCTGGCCCACAATGGCAGGGCGCATTAATTTATTGCTTCCTGCCAAAAGTCCGGTATGGCAGAGCAGCTTCATCTCACAGACGCTTATCTGCGCCAGTTCGATGCCAAGGTGGTCAGTGCAGCACCGCATGCCAACGAACAAGGCAAGCTCAAAATCATCCTTGACAAAACCGCCTTTTACGCAACATCCGGCGGGCAGCCCTGCGATTTGGGAAAAATAACAAATAAAAAAACAAACAAAACATCCGAAGTTGTGGATGTGAGGAAAGAAGCGGGGGAAGTTGTGCACACCATAATATGCCCCGATGCATCGGATTTTGCAGTTGGCGATGAAGTGTTGTGCGATATTGATTGGGATAGGCGTTACCGCCTCATGCGCACCCACACCGCAGGCCACGCGCTCTCCGCCGTGATGTACGAAAAGGGCATTCTCATCACCGGCAACCAGCTTGGGGTGGAAGAAACGCGCTTTGATTTCAACATGGAGGAATTCGACCGCGCCCTCATAGACGAATGCATAAGCAAGGCAAACTCCCTTCTTGCCCAAAACAAGGAAGTGAAGGTGTATTTTTTGCCAAGGGAAGAGGCGCTTGCGCTTCCGGGCATGTCAAAGCTCGCCACGGCATTGCCTCCTGCAATCACCATCTTGCGCATAGTGGAAATCGTTGATATGGACAGGCAGGCCGACGGGGGCACGCATGTGAAAAACACCTCCGAAGTCGGCAAAATAGAGCTTGCGCGCGCGGAAAACAAGGGGAAAACCAACCGCAGGATATATTTTAGGCTCGTGCCATAGTTTTATATTCACTTCCACAGCATTCAAAATCGGTGTGCCCATGAACCCTAAGACAGAGCTTCCCCCTGGGAAATACGTTGTAATGCAAATCGAAAGCCAGGATGGCGCGTCAAATTACTCGTTTGTCAAGATAACAGATTTCATGGCGCCTATCGTGAAGGAAATGGCAGCGCAGATTTCCAATGGCCTTGGCGATGGCATGGAGAAGGAGAAACGGCTCCAGCTCTATGTCGGCTCAAAGCCCGCCTCGTATTATACGTTTTCAACAAAAAAGAAGCTGCCGGGAGCCGGGCCCTATTCTGTTGTGGATGCAAAGGACGCGAACAAGCAGCTTGGCGCGGCAAAACTGGTGGAGAAGGGCACATACGGCCCGGGGTATGCGTTCACTCCGCTTGGCGAAGAGCAAAACAAGCATTCCAACAGGTTTCAGAAGGTTTCAAACAAGTAGCGCATTCTAATTTTTGAAATGCGAATCGCAGCCGCTTTCCGCACCTGATGAGAACAGCACCGGCGGGGTGATGAACATCTTGAAATTCCCTATGTAAGGAATCCTTGCAATCACTTTTCCCTTTATCTGTGATGCGTCAACAGGCGAATTGCCTGCGTTGTATCGTGCCTCGTATGCCTGGAAATCAAAAATCGGGTTGTTGTCCCCCTTTGTGAAATAATTCACCTGCCCGTCCGGGGTTCTTATCCCAAAAGCAACCCTGTGCACAATGTCGCCAACAAGGGAATAAAGGTCGTTTTTCTTCGGGGCGTACACCACCAAGTCATTCGTGTAGTCGAAATCTATTTTTCTGCCGGAGAGCTCGGCGGATTTCACGCAAATTGCAGCCCTTTCCTGCCCGCTCTTTGGCCACACCCTTGTGCAATGGCCGTAATTTATTTTCAGCGGGCCGTGGTATTCTGCGAAATCCCCGGGATTTGATGCAAAATCCGAGCAAACTCCGCTGCCTGCCCCCTCTTTTGCGCAATAGGCGAATATCGAGCCTTTCACTTCAATGTTGCTATCGGGATACTTCGCATTTGGATGGCTACGATACTGCACATGGGCATTGCTATTGATGTCTCCGATGCTGCCATCATAATCAATCACTGGCGCCTTTGGCGCACTTCCCTGCAGCAGCACCATGTCCCCCCTCTCATAGGAAGGCAGCATGGAGCAGGACACAATTGCATTTATGGGGACCGGCGTATTGAGCAGCCAGCCTGCTCCGAACCAAAGCAGCAGCGCGATGCCAAGGGCTATGAGCGTTTCTTTCGCCTCTTTCCCGAATCCGTGCGTTTTCACGCCGGAATAGAATTCCCACACGACTATGAAAACTATGAGCGCGCCCGCCCCAAGCCCCACAATTCCGCTCTTGGTAATGAGGTATGCGAAAAACAGCAGGATAAGCAGGATGTAATATCCCTTTATCTCGCCAAGGAGCGGGAGGGTGAAAACGGCATCTGACAAAAACGGAATCCTTGGGGGGGTTTTTTCTTTTTGTGCCACTGCTTCCCCTCCGGTCCGGGTTTTGCCGCTCACTTGCCTTTGCCTTCTTTAGGCTTCTTTGCGGCCTTCATTTCCGCCTTGAACTCGCCTGCCATCTTCTTCAGCTTGCCAATCGCCCATTCAAGGACATCCGCCGCCTTTTTGCTCTTTGTGCGCAAATACAGCACCGGCTTTCCTATCGTGGGGTGGTCTATCCGGTAGGCTGCGAATTCCACGTCCTTTTCCTCGATTAGGATTTCGCGCAGCGCGTTCGGGAGGCTATGCTCCTCGCCGTCGATTTCAATCTCGATGTAATTCGGCTCGTTTGCCCTGATGTTGATTTTCATTGCCCCACCGCCACGCTCACGTAGCCTTTTGCTATTTTGCGGTTTTCCCTTCTTCCGCACGATGAACATTCAAGCCCTGTCGGCTTCTTTGCCAAAGTGTGCCTGCACGCGGTGCAAAAACCCTTGAGCACCCCGCACTCCTCGTCTTCGGTGCTTATGTGGAATTCGCCGTTTTTCTCTTCCACAACTTTTGCGCGGATGATATCCCCGATGCGTATTTCGTCCCGCACGTTCTTGACATACCCGCGCTTTATCCTGCTTGCATGCAATATGAAATAGGCGTTGCTTTTGGAAAACCTCACGCCCTCCTGCCCGTCGCCCTCGACAACAACAAGCGCCACCGGCTCCGCGATATTGTCAACATGGCCGGTTACAAGCGTGCCGACCTTCACGGGCGATAGCCTCCTTGGCGGCGCGACGGAAAGCGTCCTGCCCTCATCCGACAGTTTTCCCCCCACAGTCGAATAAACCATCCCGCCCTGAACGTAGGTTCCCTCGCCTGCGGCAAATTCCTCTTCCACGCCGACTTCCTCCCCCGGCATCACTACCTTGTTTTTTCCTTCCATAAGAACACGCAGCAAATAGACTGGATGCATTCCAGGAAATACCCCTCAAACAATATTTAAATACTTATCTCCAAAGCCTTATGCCGCCCCGCGGGTGCGCTCGAAGCCGGGAAATCCCTGCAAAAAGCGCAAATCTGAATGCGGCTTCTCGCCTGAAGCAAGAAGCCGGCGCTTCAGCCCGCGGAGCGTCAGGGATATTATGCTCAAAAAAGCCAAGCTGGTCATCTGCATCGACCGTGACAACGACCTCTATGAAAAGGCTGGCATTTCCGGGCCTGTCATCGGAAGGGAGGCCAACCTCAACGCCGCCCTAAAGCTTGGCCTTGCCGACCCTGCTGAAACCGACACAAACGCCATTTTGCGCGCCATCCAGATTTACGACAAGATGTCAAAGGAATACAACGCGCAGATTGCGACGCTGACCGGCTCGTCGAAAATGGGCATCGAGGCCGACGAGGCGCTCTCCGAGCAGCTGGACAGAATCCTGTCCGAGTTCCCGACCGAATCATGCATCTTCGTTTCCGATGGCGCATCCGACGAATCGATAATGCCGATAATCCGCTCGCGCATCAAAATCGATGCGGTTGAAATCGTGGTCATGAAGCAGGCAAAGGAGCTTGAGAAGACCTATTTCGTGATTCTTGAGAAATTGAAGGAGCCTTATTACGCGCGGATGATTTTCGGCGTGCCGGCAATAATCCTGCTTGCGCTTGCCATCTCAAGCTATTTCCAGCTTGGCTGGCAGCCGATTGCCATCATTGTGGCGCTCTACCTGATTGCGCGCGCATTCGGCATCGAGGATTATTTTGCCAACCTGCTTTCCTCGTTCGAATTTTCAGTTGAGCGGATATCGGCAATAGCATACCTTCTTGCCGTGCCCTTCATCGCAATATCCATCTGGGTGAGCTACCAGGCCTATCTTATTTCCTCGGCAGCAGACCTTGACCCTGCAAAAACTTTCGCCGCAAGCGTGAAGGCGCTGCTTGAAATCCTGCCATGGGCGCTAATCATCATAATCGCAGGCAGGATGCTCGACCTCATTAACGAGAAGCGCAAGATCGAGATGACGAAATACGGGCTTTACGCAATAGTGCTTCTCCTCTTTTCCATGGTGCTATCGGTTGGCGCCAAATGGGTGCTCAACGACACGCCCCCATATGTCTCGTTCGGCGATTTCCTTGCCGCGGTGATGGCGGCAGGCGTGATGGGGTTTGTGTCAATGGAAATAATGCGCTCGATAAAGCGGCGCGCCATCCTCTCGCTCAAGCTTGAGAACAAGGAAGTGCTCGGCACGTCCGGAAATTACGTGGGGAAAGTCATTGGCGTGGATGCGCGCGACGGCGCGCTTGCTGTCCGTTCTGCATTGGGGCAAAAATACGTAATTGCCCTTGAAAGCATTTCCCGCGTCGGCGACAAAATAATAGTGGAAAGCTCAAGATAGGAAAAAAAGGAAGATTGCGCCCGTTAATATTTTACTTTCCCCTTTTCTTTTTGCCCGCTTGCCTTCCCGCCCTTATTTTCTCCTTTTCTTTTTGCCCGCTTGCCTTCCCGCCCCTATCTTTTCCTTTTCTTTCCGCCCTTATTTTCTCCTTTTCTTTTTTGCCTTATGCCCGTATCTCCTTTTTTCCTCCGCTTTCTTCCCCATTATAACCGGCTTGCCCGAGGAATCCACGTCAAGGTATTTCACCTTCTCAATCAGCGCCCTTTTTTGCGGCGAGTCCTGCAACGCCTCGCGAAGCACATCCACAATGTCCTCCACCGGCATTATCCTGATTTTGCCCTTCTTGCTTGCGGGAAGGTAAATGTCCTCGTAATTTGCCTGCGGCACCAGCATCTTCTTCATCCCGGCCTCGATTGCAGCCTCGCATTTTGCAGTTGCGCCGCCAATCGGAAGCACTTCCCCGCGCACCGAAAGCGAGCCCGTCATTGCGCACGACTGGTCAATGGGGATTCCTTCCATGGCGGATAGCATTGCCAGCGCAATGGAAACCGATGCCGAATCCCCCTCCACCCCCTCATACGTCTGCAAAAACTGTATGTGCACATCGTATTCCGACACGTCTTTTCCAATGTGTTTCTTAATAATTGCAGAGACATTCTCAACCGCTTCCTGCGCGATTTTCCCAAGCTTCCCCGTCGCAATAAGTTTCCCCTCTGTTTTGGAGCTTGCGGGCGTGACTTCCGCCACAATCGGCATCACAAGCCCGCTGCCTGCCCTTCCCCCATCCCCTAACACTGCAAGCCCGTTCACCTTCCCAACCGCGTAGCCTTCAACCTCGAATACCTTGTAGTCTTTCCTAGTCTCGATGTAGCGCGATGACATCTGCTGCTCCAAAGTCTGCGCAAGCCCCTGCGCCTTATGCACATGCCCCGCCTTCACAACATCGGACTTCTCCTCGGATGCGATGTCGCCGGCCGCCCGCACAAGCCCGCCCAATTCCCTCAAATTCAATGTCATCCTCTTTTTCCTTCCCGCCATCCTGCGCGACTCGGAAATTATCTCCTGCACCGCTCCCATGTCAAAATGCGGGATTTTCCTGTCCTTGGCAACTTCCTGCGCAACGAACTGAACAATCCTGTCCTCGTTTTCAGGGTTGTCTTCCATGGTGTCCTCCATGAAAACTTCATACCCATTGCCGCGAATCCTCGACCTCAACGCAGGGTGCATCGCCCTCACATCCATGGCATTCCCGGCTGCAACAAGCACAAAATCGCACGGCACAGGCTCGGTTTTCACAAGCGCGCCGCTTGACATTTCAGACTGCCCTGTGATGGGGTATTTCTTTTCCTGCATTGCGGTAAGCAATTCCTGCTGCGAGCGCGGCTTTAGCGATGCGATTTCATCGATAAACAGCACGCCGTGATTCGATTGGTGCACCGCCCCCCCTTCCACACGCAAATGCGCCGGAGTGCCCAATCCCCCCGACTGGAGCGGGTCGTGCTTCACATCCCCAAGCAATGCCCCCGCCTTGGAGCCAGTTGCATCCACAAAAGGCGCCACTTTCTTGCGGGTGTTGTCCACAATCAGCTTCGGCTCGTTGAAGTCTGCCATGCCCATCCTTCTGCCCACCGTATTGGTAAATCTATAAATAAGGTAAAATAATCCGATTACGCCAAGGGCCGCAAGCACGAACCACTTGTTTTCCCCCTCAAGCACCTTGCCGAATGCGCCTTCGCCCGACATTGCGCCAGTGGCATAAAGGAAAACCATCACGCTGATAAACCCGAATAAAATAAGCATGCCCATCGACGGCCCCCGCCCGCCGTCCGGAAGCAGCCGGCTCTGCCTTGTGGACTGCAAAATCAGCCTGCCCTGCCCCGCGCCATCAAGCCCGGCTTCCTTGTTCATCTTGTGCTCGAATTCCTCCTGCGAGCCCTGCGGCTTGGGCTCGAGCTTCTTGAATTTTGCAATCTGCCCAAGCTGGGCATACATGTTCTGCAAAAACGCATCCTTCTTTATTTCGACCTCGCTGGGATATGTTTTTACAATCCGCACAATCGGCCTGTTTTCGTCATTGGGATTGGGGTAAATCAGCACATCCTCCAAATCCGCCGCAGGCATCAGTTCCGCCATTGCCTGCGCAAGCATGGATTTGCCCGTGCCCGGGCTGCCGAGCATCATCACGTTTCTCCTTTGCGCCGCCGCCTTCTTTATCAATGCCACTGCCTTGTCCTGCCCGATGACCTGGTCCACAAGCCTTTTTGGCACGGGAATTTCCGCCGTAGTCTTGAATTCGCGCATTTTTTCTCCCAACTATAATTTTCTTTGGGGATTTTTAAATCCACCGCATTTTATCGCCAAGTCGGGCAGAATACTCCGCTTATCGGGCGAAAGATGAATGTCCGACTCCGACTTGGCGAGCATCCCTCAAGGCGCCGCTGCGCCTTGGGGGCACCAGCGGCTTTGGGCCGCTGATTGTTTCCGAATGAGCCCTTATGCCCTGCGCTTGCGCAGGGTCCGAAGCGTTGCGAGGAGTGCTCTTCGGAAAATTTAATGTTGTAAAATTTCACTCCCGCCTGAATTCCAGAAGCCATCTGTCAAGGGATTCGCCAAGGGGCATGCCATTGCCGCCCTGCGGGCTGTTTTTTGTGAAATATGTTCCTTTGACCATTTTAGCTCCATTTGGCTGCATGGAAAAGCAGATGGCCGGCTCTGCAAGCAGTGCGAACTGCCGCGCCAGGCTTGTAGGTATGCCGTAGCCTATCAGCACAATGCCGATGCTATTGCCATCAATATACGAGGAATACTCTGCAATCGGCACTGCCGCGCTGTCTTTTTTTGCCAATGGCGGAAGCTGAATCAATTCCGGTGTGCTTCCTTTCTTTCGGACAAGAAGCACTACTATGTTTTCCGAAAGCGTATCTGATTTCAGGGCCTTTTTTCCCTTTTGCCGCTCAAGGTAAAAGCCAACTGTGCCGGAATTGAAAACAACCGCTGCATATCTCCATACTGTCAATGCGGAGTCTTTTGATACAAGTGTGCTTTCTGTTTTTGGCATTTTTTGCGCAAATAGTCCGGGCGCATGCGACAGCGAAGCTGAAAGCATAAGAGCGGCTGCAAAGGTGCGTATCCTCATTTTACCAGCAAATACAATCGGAATCCGCAATATTATACACCTATCGTTTTTTCGGAACCGCTGGAAAGCTACCCTTTCAATTTACTTATAAACTGCCCCAAAACCAATAAATATACCCAATGAGGAGGTAATCCGGTGCCAAGAATGTATAGCATAAAACGCAGTTTCCACGGGCGGAAATTCAGCCTTTACTACATCCACCCGAAGGAGGAACTGATGAAAAAAGCGATAGCGGCGCTGAAAAGCAGGGGCCGGCGCTACAGGTTGCTTGACGACGGGTATACGTATTACCTATATTCGGGGTGAGGCGGAAGCATCAGGGACGTTAAATTTGCAAAATACGGCGAATTTGCAAGGAAATGGTCTGCTTTTTCCGAAATGCATATTCTATCAGCCGACAAAAACGCGCTTGATTTGTCAGGCGAATGCGCATGGATAGCGGCAAACCACTCCATGAAATGCATCAAGGGCGCGAAATTCGTTTCTACGAGCCACCGCTATAAGGTGGCGGAATTGAACAAAGCGGCGCAGCAGGGCGTGCTAAAAGGGAAATACGAGGGGATAGGGGATATTGCGAATTCCCTGCATCAAAACGCCTACGAGTCAAATATTCCAGCCGGAACATTAAGGGCAAAAATCCGAAAAGTGCTCGATTTTGCGAATGATATACTGGATGAAAACATTTCATATTCCTGAATTATTTTTCGGGGAAAATTCTTTCGGAACCGCTGGAAATCTACCCTTTCCTCTTCCATATATATGGCAATTCCGCCCTTATGCCTGGTGATACTATATGTATATGGACATTGCAAACATGACATTGGAGCAGCTTGCCGGAATAACCTCGATGCTTTCGCAGGCAAGGCTTCATGCGTATATGGAGAAGGTGGGCGATCACACGTTCCTCTTCGCCGTGCCGACAAATGAATTGGAGGCCGCGCTCGGGCTGAACCTGGCCATTGAGGAAATGTAAGCCTAACCGCTTTGTTCCCCTCCCACACTTCTTCTTTTTCCATTTTTTTCTTTTCAAACTCAGGTAAGTCCCCTTTTATGCCTATCCGCCAACACCATCCTGATTCCAATGGGCAAGCGCTCCAACCTCCGCGCGCAGAATTCAGCGGACAAATCCATCGAATTCCTCAACAGGCTTATGGGCAGGTTCAACAGGCCGTATTTTGAAAAGGCGCACCTTTCCCAATCCAACAAAAACATCATGCACTGAGGCGGACGGGGGATTCCCGACAGGGCAGCCACGCCGCCCCCATTCCCGCCATCCTGGTTTTTATTCCCGCTTTCCCTTATTTTCATGGCGATTCCAATCCCAAGCGAAATCCCTTTCACAAAAATCCTTTTCCTTGCCACTATGGTTATATTGGGCTATTTCTTCCTGACACAAGCGCCTCCCGCCCTCATCGCAAGCTCTTTTTCGCAAAAAGGCAATTCCCTCACAGCAGTTGTCCAGAACAGCTTCCCGGAAAGCATCGCTTTCACATCTTTCGAAGTACTTTCTTCAGGCAGGCTCATCAAGGTTGGCGTGCCGCCGGATTACCCGCCCCTTGCCCCAAAGGAGAAGCGCACGCTTGATTTCACCTTCATGCACGGCTGCAACGCAGGCGAGGGTTTCGAGGCGAACCTGACCGCGCATTACCGCATGCCCCCGGGCAATTCGAAAAAAACGAACATCACATTTGTTCTGAGGGGCAAATGCTCGTAGCGGAATTCTTATATATGCCTCTTGCCATATTTTCCAAAACTTGGTGGTTACAATGGATGCTCTGGCAATGCGTGCAATTCCCCAAAGGCCGCTGCCGGCTTCGGGGAGGAGATTCATAATCAACAAGTCGGTGCAGGCGATGGAGCTGTTGCAAAAGCCATTGCAGCCCCGCAAAACCCACGCATTCTCGTTCATGAAGGCAATGTTCAACCTTTCCTGCAGCTACGAGGCGTACCAGGACATAAAGAGGGGCCAAAATACATTGACGGTGACAAAGCCGCCAAGGCTGCAGGCTGCAAAAAATCTTTCCGAACTTGAAAAATCGGCGAGGGAACTGATGCGCAATATGGTAATTTCAATAACCGGATTTTTTGGGAAAAATCTGGAAAATTTCAACTACTCGGTTTCCACTATCGGAGTGTCCTCAGCATTTTTTGGCATGGGCGGGGGAATTATCTCAAGTGGCGTTGCAGCAGTTGCCGGAACTGGCATTAGCGATTTCTTCTGGGGAATTGTAGGGATTGGCGCAGGCGTCAGCGCATTCTTCCCCGCACTCTTCCTTTCACAGCTTCGCGCGGCGTCAAATTTCCTTTCCCGCATGAGGGAAGAATTCACGAGCGAGAAAAATCAGGCAAATTCCCCCCTTTTATAAATACCTTTTTAAATATTTGTACCCTAATCAACTAAGCGCACGCTTTACCCTAGGGTTTAGCGCCGGTGTTGGCTTGGCTAAAAAAGAAGAACGTTTAAACCACGAACTAGTCCCCCCCCATAAAATTATGGCTGAGGGCGACAAGAAGAAGGTGCTGGAAAAATACGGAATCAGCGAAGCCCAGTTCCCCAAGATTTATTCAAGCGACCCGGCGCTCACGGGCATGACCGTAAAAGGGGGAGACCTCGTGATGATTTCCAGAAAGGACTCCTCCGGCGAGTATGAGTATTACCGCCTTGTGGTCAAGGGTTAGTTCGCCTTGCGGCGTTGGTGTTTGGATGACAAAGGATTTGCTGCCAGCTTATTTCCAGGAAAACAGCCTTGTGAAACAACACCTCGATTCCTATAACAAGTTCGTGGAGCGGGGCATGCAGGACATAGTCGACCGCGTCGGCATAATCCGCCCCTCGGTCGAAGGGTTCGAGCTGCATCTTGGCAAAATCCGCCTCGATAAGCCCAAGGTGATTGAGGCTGACGGCGCGCAGCACCCGATACTTCCATCCGAAGCCCGCCTGCGCAACCTCACATATGCCGCCCCGATTTTCCTTGAAATCATCCCCGTGTTCAACGGCGTGGAAAAGAGGATGTTTTCCGAAGTCTTCATAGGCGATTTGCCGGTGATGATAAAGTCAAGCCTCTGCTATCTGGGCAACATGTCCGAAGAGGAGCTCATTGCGGCAGGCGAGGACGGCGCCGACCCCGGCGGCTATTTCATCATCAACGGAAGCGAGCGCGTGCTCACATCCATTGAGGATTTGGCGCCAAACCGCATCATGTGCACATTCGAAAAAGACAACACAATCGTAACTGCAAAAGTTTTCTCCACGCGCCACGGCTTCCGCGCCCGCGCGGTGGTGGAGCGCACCAACGAAGGGCTGCTTCACGTGGTTTTCCCTGCGGCGCCAAAGGACCTGCCGCTTGTGGCGGTTGTGCGCGCCCTCGGGCTTGGGAAGAAAGAGGAAATTTTGGGCGCGTTTCCAAACGACACGGATTTGCAGAACGACATGCTTCTCAACCTCGAAGTCGACACAACAAAAGACAAGGACGATGCGCTTGATTTCCTAGGCAAGAAGGCGGCGCCGGGCCAGGCTGACGAATACCGCAACAAGCGCGCGGAAATCCTCATGGATACTTACCTTCTCCCCCACATCGGCACCACTGCAACGGACAGGTTTGCAAAGGCGCATTACCTTTGCAAAATGGCGCAGCGCTCAATTCTCGTTGCGCAAAAGCGCATCCCCGCAGATGACAAGGACCATTATGCCAACAAGCGCATCAAGCTTGCAGGCGATTTGATGGAAGAGCTGTTCCGCTATGCATTCCAATTCCTGGTGAAAGATGTGGCATACCAGGCAGGCCGCGCCGACGCAAGAGGCAGGCGCCTTGCAGTCCAGACACTGGTGCGCCCCGATGCCCTCTCGGACAGAATCCGGTATTCGATGGCAACAGGCAACTGGATTGCAGGCCAGACCGGCGTGTCGCAATTGCTTGACCGAACGTCGTTCCTTTCATCGATGTCCCACCTTCGCCGCGTCATCTCTCCGCTTTCGCGCAAGCATCCCCACTTCAAGGCGCGCGACCTTCACGGCACCCACTGGGGCAAGCTCTGCCCGAACGAGTCGCCGGAAGGCCCCTCTTGCGCCCTTGTGAAAAACCTCGCCCTAACCTGCGAAGTCTCGACAGGCGAGCCAGAAGAGGCGCTGGAGCAGATGCTTATGAGGATGGGAGTGCAGCAATTGGGCAAATAAGGTGCGATTATGGGCGAAAAACAAACTAGCGGGCACTCGGCGCTTATGCGCGCCGGGTTTATGGGCGAAAAACAAACTAGCGGGCACTCGGCGCTTATGCGCGCCGGGTTTATGGGCGAAAAACAAA
>ORJL011425477.1_pt1 | contig 26119 bp, 23 predicted proteins | sample 1779941 | NCBI WGS metagenome assembly ORJL01 (sample SAMEA104232317, study PRJEB22302) | groundwater metagenome | biome: forest; feature: aquifer; material: groundwater | place: USA | collected 2011-08-07 | depth 5.8 m
CATCATCACGCCCGACAGGATCATGGCGGTGGGGTTGATCGTGTTCTTGCCCGCGTACTTGGGTGCCGAGCCGTGGACGGCCTCGGCGATGAATACCTCGTTGCCCATGTTCGCGGACGGTGCAAATCCAAGGCCACCGATGAGCGCCGACGACAGGTCGCTCAGGATGTCGCCGTTCATGTTGGTGGTCACCAGCACGCTGTACTGCTCGGGCAGCTTGACCAGCTGGTGGGCGGCGTTGTCGACGATGACGTGCCACGACTCGATGTCGTCGTACTCCGGCGCGATGTCCTCGAAGGTGCGCTTCAGCGTGCCCTCGGTCATCTTCATGATGTTCGACTTCGACATGCACACGACGCTCTCGCGGCCCTCGGCGCGGGCCAGCTCGAAGGCCAGGCGCACGATCTTCTCGCAGCCCTTGCGGCTGATGAGCTTGAGGCCCTGCGCGACGCCCGGCGTGGCCATGTACTCGATGCCGGCGTAGAGGTCCTCGACGTTCTCGCGCACCACGACGAGGTCGATGCCGCGACCCGAGTAGGGGGTCTTCACGCCGGGGTACTCACGGGCGGGGCGGATGTTGCCGTATGTCTCGAAGAGCTTGCGCAACGTCACGTTGGCGCTCTTCTCGCCGTAACCGATCGGCGTTCCGAGCGGGCCCTTCAGTACGACGCGGGTCTTCTTGATCGAGTCAATGGTGTCCTGACGGACGCCGGAGGGAAGGCCCTCGAGGAACACGCGCTCACCGGCGTGGCGCTCCTCCCACTCCACCTGCGCGCCGGCGGCCTCGATGATCCGGACGGTCGACTCGACGACCTCCGGACCGACGCCGTCACCGGGAATCAGCGTGACCAGCTTCTTACCGGACGGGGTTACGTGAAAGCTCAAGATTCGCCTCTCGTCGTCTCATGCGGCGCCGGATGGCACCCCTCGTGGGCTTTGGGGGCAGTGCCCCCCGAGTGCGCCCTCGTGGAACGCCTCCGTGGGTGTATCGCCACCCAACGACCCCGAAACCCGGGGAAGGATACCCCCGCTCGGGGGGCCGGTGCCCATCATGCGGCCTCGCGGTGACAGACACGCGCCCCCAATGGCGCATGACGGTTAGCCTGACCGCGTGCCTCGTCTTGATCACGTCGTGTGGGCGGTTCCACGGATCGCGCCAGTCGCCGCACGCCTTGAAGCCCATCACGGCCTGATCGCCCTGCCGGGTGGCACACACCCGGCGTGGGGTACGCGCAACGCCGTGGTGCCGCTCTCGGGCGCCTATCTCGAAATCGTGGAGGTGGCCGATCCCACGGTGGCCACGCATGGATTCGGAGGGCGCGTGGCCACCGTGGCAGCTGCGGGCGGCGGCCTGGCCGCGTGGTGCGTGGCGGTCGATGATCTCGCGACATTCGCGGCCGAGCAGGGACTTCATGTCAGCCCCGGTTCCCGGGACACTCCAGATGGGGGCAGGCTCACCTGGCGCATCGCCGGCATGGCCGACGCCATGGCGTCGCCAGACCGCCCCTTCGTGATCGAGTGGGACGAACCGGCGTGCGCACCCGGAATGCTGCAGGCGGATCATCCGTGTGGTGAGGCCCGGGTGACGACGCTGCACATCGCCACACACGGCACCGTTGATGAGTGGCTCACCTGTGCGGGGCTGAACATGGTGACCACGACCGACGACGGCCCGCAGGGCCCGCGCGCCCTCGGCATCTCCACCACGAACGGCGACGTGTCGGTGCCCGGATGACGACGTAGTCTGGCGACCACCGTGGCCGGGAGTGCGCCGCGGTACCGCCCAGGCCCGTGATATCCGGGCGTGACGTTCTCCACCCCACGCGGCCGTGGTGGCGGATCAGGTCGACGTGCTGCCCCCGGTGACCGCGCCGGGCGTTCCCACGACGAAGATGCCACGCACGGCACGCACAGCGGTGACACAGGCGGTTCGCCTGAACTGCACCGGCACGTACACGTTCATATCCCTCAACACGGCCGGAACACGCGTGGCGATCCTGCCGGGAAGCAGGGTCTCCACTCGCACGCCGACCACAGTGTTCCCGCACCCGTGCTCACCGCCACGGGGCCAACCGACCAGATCACGATTCGCACCACGTCGCGCACGACGTCCATGACGGGCATCCGCCTGCAGGCCGTTGCGCCCCGGACGGCGCGCTGAGGGCCCGTGTAGGAACTACCGCACCGTGTGACGGCTGCACACCGTCGCCAGACGGCGCGGGCCCTGAGCGGGGAGTGCCTGCCGCTCTCGCCGCCCTGCCCACGCACCCCCCGAACGATCACCCACCGGCCCCGACGCACCGATGGGTGCGGCTTTGGAGCCCGCGTGCGGGCGTCGGGCCCCGATCCCCCGACCGTCAAAGCGGGGTCAGGCCCCCAACTTCTCCTTGACCAGGGCGCTCACGGCCGAGCCGTCGGCCTGACCCCGGGTGCGGGCCATCACGCCCTTCATCACCCGGCCCATATCCCTGGGGCCCTCCGCACCCTCGACGGCGATGACCTCCACCACGATGGCCTCCAGGGCCGCCTGGTCCATCTCGGGCGGCAGGTAGACCATCAGGATCGCCAGTTCGGCTTCCTCCTTGGAGGCCAGGTCCTCGCGATCACCGGCGCGGAACTGCTCGATGCTCTCCCTGTGCTGCTTCACGATGCCGCGGATGATGCGGATCTCGTCCTGCTCGTCCAGATCCTCACGCTTCTCGATGCGGGCGTTCTGCATGGCGGCGATCGCGCGGCGCACCACGCCGAGCGTGGCCTTGTCGCCCGCCTTCATCGCGGCCTTCATGTCCTGGGTCAGGCGCTCGGACAGGCTCACGTCGGCCATGTCAGTCCCCGAGGCCCGCGAGGTACGCGCGGTAGGCGGCGGCGTCCATCAGGGCGTCGAGCTGGGACGGGTCGGACAGGCGCACCTTCACCAGCCAGCCCGCGCCGTATGGGTCGCCGTTCACCAGCTCGGGTGAGTCGGACACGGCGGCGTTGACCGCGACGACCTCGCCACCGGCCGGGGCGATGATGTCGGACACCGCCTTGACCGACTCGAGCTCGCCATACGACGCACCCGCGGTGGTGGTGGCGCCGACCTCGGGCGGATCGAAGTACACGACCTCGCCAAGGGCGTCCTGCGCGAACCAGGTGACCCCGAACACGGCCTCATCGCCATCCAGCCGCACCCAGTCGTGCTCGGGGTGGTAGCGCAGGTCGTCGGGGTAGGTCTCGTCGCTCAACGTGGGTCGCCTTTCCTGGGTGAGGTGTCCACCAGCGGCAGGGCAGTGACCTCCGCCGCCTTCTGCTTGCCGCGCACGTCCACCGTCAGCGCGGTGCCGGGCTCGGCGTGGTCGGATGAAACATATGCGAGGGCCGCGCCCACGCCGAGAGATGGCGACAGGGTTCCGCTGGTCACGGTGCCCACGACCTCGCCATTCGCCAGTACCGGGCAGCCGCCGCGCGGAATTCCCTTTTCGGTGAAGAGCAGCGCCACCAGCTTCTCGGGCGTTCCCTGCTCGCGTTCGGAACGCATGCGCTCGGCACCCGGGAAGCCGCCGTTCCTCAGGTCGCAGGCCCAGTGCAGCCCGGCGGCGATGGGGCTGCGATCGCGCCCCAGCTCGTTGCCGTACAGCGGGTATCCCATCTCCAGCCGCAGCGTGTCCCTGGCGGCCAGGCCCGTGGGCACCGGCCCGTCGGGGCCACGCATGAGGGCGTCCCACACGGTCGAGGCGTCATCGGCCGGACACATGATCTCCACGCCGGGCTCGCCGGTGTAGCCGGTGCGCGCGACCAGACACGGCACGCCGGACACCCGGGCCTCGGTGGCCTCCATGTACTGAAGCGCGAAGGGTTCGGGCGACGCGAACGGCGACAGCGCGAGCGCCCACGCGGGGCCCTGCAGCGCCAGCATCGCGACCTCGGGAGAGCGATCCACCACGTCCACGCCCGCAGGAGCCAGCCCCGAGATGCGCTCGAAACACGGAGCGATGTTGGAGGCATTCACCACCAGCAGGAACCGATCGAGCAACGCGTAGGCCAGAAGGTCGTCGATCACCCCACCCTCGTCGTCGGGCAGCAGCGTGTACTGCGCCTGGCCGGGACCGATGCGGGTGATGTCGTTGGTGAGGACGGACTGCAGGAACTCGCGCGAACCCGGACCCATCACCTCGATCTGCCCCATGTGGGACACATCGAACAGGCCACTCCTCGCCCGCACGGCAAGGTGCTCGGCGCGGACCCCGGCGTACTCAACCGGCATCTCCCAGCCGGCGAACGGGACGATCTTGGCCCCTGCCGCCGCGTGGCGGTCGTAGAGGCTCGTGCGCTTCAGATCAGTGATCATGGGGCGAGATCCTACCCACCCCGGCGGGGCCGCTGATCGGCTGATGGGCGAGCCCTCGGAACGGCGCCCCGTCGCCCCCCCGGGGATTCACGCCCCGGGGCCATTCGGCCTCGATCACCGGGTGCCCGTCGGGACGGCCTCGGGCATCGGGAACGAGTCCACCTCATCGCCGCGGGCACCATGTCGTGTGGTGCGGGGCGGAGCCCCGATGATCAGGCGTCGCGCAGGAAGGAGGGAATCTCCAGCACGTCGTCCGGCACGTCGAATGTGGAACGCGGCTCGGCGGCTCGGCTGGCCGGGCGCTCGGTGGAGCGGCTGAATGCCGGGCGGTCGCGCTCGGCACGACGGGCGCGGGCGGCCTCGCGGTGGCCGTCGTCGAAGCCCGTGGCGATGACCGTGACGCGCACGTGGTCGCCCAGCGACTCGTCCACGACCGTGCCGAAGATGACGTTGCAGTCGTCGTCGGCGGCCTCACGCACGATGCCCGCGGCCTCGTCCACCTCGAACAGGCCCAGGTCCTGCGTACCGGCGACCGAGAGGATGACGCCCGTTGCGCCCTGCATGCTGGTCTCGAGCAGCGGCGACGAGATGGCCGCGCGTGCGGCCTCGGCCGCACGGTTCTCGCCCGTGGCGCTGCCGATACCCATGAGAGACGATCCCGCGCCCGACATGATCGTGCGCACGTCGGCGAAGTCCAGATTGATGAGCCCGGGAACCGTGATGAGGTCGGTGATGCCCTGCACACCCTGGCGTAGGACGTCGTCGGCCATGTTGAAGGCGTCGATGATCGACGTGTTGCGCTCCACGACCTCGAGCAGGCGGTCGTTGGGGATGACGATGACCGAGTCCACCTGTGCGCGGAGGGCGTCGATGCCCTCGTCGGCACGGCGGGCGCGCTGATGACCCTCGAAGGCAAACGGCTTGGTGACCACGCCCACGGTGAGCGCACCCTGCTCGCGTGCGATCTGGGCGATGATCGGCGCTGCGCCGGTTCCGGTACCACCGCCCTCGCCGGCGGTGACGAACACCATGTCGGCACCGCGGACGGCCTCCTTCAGCTCCTCGCGGCTCTCCTCGGCGGCCTCGCGGCCGATCTTCGGGTCCGCACCGGCGCCGAGACCACGCGTGATGCTTCCACCGATGTGGATCTTCACGTCGGCGTCACATCCGGTGAGTGCCTGCGCGTCGGTGTTGACGGCGATGAACTCCACGCCGCGCACACCCGCGTCGATCATGCGGTTGACGGCGTTCGAACCGCCGCCGCCGACGCCGATGACCTTGATCACCGCCAGGTAGTTGGTGCTCTCCACGATGCCGGCCCTCCTCGGGCGCTCTCGCGGACCCTCAGGGTCCGGTTGATGCTCCCCCGTCACGGATGCCGGATCCCTCGACTTGGGGTCGAGTGCCGGACGACCGCTCCGGGAGCCCACGAAATGGTTTGTCGATCCCCTCGGGGGACGTTTCGCGCGAATCGACGGTAGTCCTCCCCCGCGTCTCGATCAACCAGAGGTTGAGGTCGGGCGCCCGGGACCGACGAACACTCAATCACGGCTTGAGTGTTGTGTTCGTTCCCGCGCCGGTCTGGTCCACCGCCCCCGTGGTACCGATCGTGCCCGTCCCGTCAGTTGATGTCTGGCCGGTCGACTGGCCACCGGTGGTGGTGCCCGACGCGCCGACCCCAGTTGTGACGGTGCGCGAGGCCCGGGATCCGAGCATGGGCCGTGTGGGCGACGAGATGTCGAGGTAGGCGGCCGCGGCAAGTTCCTTCGGGTCCGCCTGCGACAGCACCGCCGCCAGCGCCTGAGCCTTCTCCACCAGTTTTTCGGGAAGGCCGATGCGCAGCTCGGGGCCCCCCGAGAGGTCGGCCACCAGCCTTCCGCCCACGGCGCGGATGTTGCGCAGGCGCCCCGCGATCTCGGGCGGCAGCCATCCGATGAACCGCAGGGCAGCGCGGGGAACCGGAGCCACGATCATGCCCCCTGTCGGCACCTGCTTCATATGGATGACGGGCAGCCCCCCGCGCGCGTCGGCCGTGCCGATCACCTGCCCGTTGGGTGCCAGCAGGTAGCGGCCGCCGCCGTCCACGGCGAGGATCGCGATCGGGGGGTCCATGGTGACGATCACCGTGATCGAACGGGGCCACTCCCGCTGGATCGACACGTCTGCGATACCGGGAAAGCGCGTGAGGGCGCGTCGCATGTCGCCCGCGGGCAGACGCACCATGGTTCCCGTACCCGCCACCAACTCGGCCGTACGCTGCACCGCAGGCCGGTCCGGGCCGCGGTACCCCCGTACGGTGACTCCGGAGATACCCAGCAGTGGCCCGCTGATGATCCAGAGGGCGGCGAGCAGTACGGCCACCGCGGCCACGACGCCGATCACCAGTGCACGCACGCGGCGGCGGCGCGTCTGGGACATCGACCTGCGCGTGGGTGCACCTCCCTTCGATGCACCGCCCCTGCGCGCCCGTGGCCGGGGAAGCGCGGGAATCCTCATGGGCATTCCCTGAGCGGCGGCGGCCCGATGCCCCACTGCGGGTGGAGGTAGCGCACCTCGGACTCCAACACGGGTCCTCCTGCCGCGTGAACCCTGGCGCGGCACTCATCCATGAGGGCAACGATGTCGGCCGCACGGCAGCCCGGCCCGGCCTCGATGAAGTTGGCGTGAACGGGTGACACCCGCGCCGCGCCGATGGAGTGCCCCTTCAGGCCCGTGGCCTCGATGAGCCGCCCGGCCGACTCATGGGGTGGGTTGGTGAACACGCTGCCGAACGTACGCACGCCCTGGGGCTGGGTGCTGCGCCGATGCGCGCGGAAGCGATCGAGGGTGGCCCTGATCTCATCGGGATCGCCCGGGGCGAGGCGAAAGCCGATCGCCGCAACCACCTGATCGCCGCGCACCGCTGTGCGGCGATACCCCATCGCCAACTGATCCCGGTTCACCCGACGGCGGCCCTCGGCGTCGCACACCACGGCCCAGTCGAGAACCTGCGAGAGGTCCGATGAGTACGCGCCCGCGTTCATCGCCACCGCACCACCTGCGGTGCCCGGAATGCTGGCTCCGAACTCGAGGCCGGTGAGCCCCGCCGCCGCCGCGCGCTGCACGGCGCGCGGAAGCGATGCGCCGCCGCCGCACCAGAGGGTGTCGCCGCCGCGCACGGAGATGGAGGCGAGACGCCCGGACAGGCGCACCACCAGACCCCGGAACCCGGCGTCGTCCACCACGAGGTTGGAGCCCTTCCCCACCACCGCCACCGGCGTGTCACGGTCGGCCGCCCAGCGCAGCGCGGCGGTGACCGCGGCGAACGATGCGCACGTGGCCAGGGCGTCGGCGGGTCCACCCACGCGGATGCTTGTGAAGGGCGCGAGCGGCACGTCCTCCTGGATCCCCTCATGAATGCCGGCATCAGCCATCGGAGGAGGTCTTCCCCAGGGCGACGAGCAGATCCTGTCCCAGGCCCGTCACGTCGCCCGCCCCCATGGTGAGCACCAGATCGCCCGGGCGCAGGTCGGGCACCAGGCGCCCGGGAACATCGGCCAGCAGGGGCACATACATCACAACCGCCGGTGCGGGCACGGCCGCCGCCACCAGGCTGCCGTCCACACCGGGATCCACGGCCTCCCGTGCCGCATAGACATCGGTGACCACCACCACGTCGGCCGCCCCCAGCTCGCGGCCCAGCTCGGTGCCCAGAGCTCGCGTGCGCGAATAGAGATGGGGCTGGAACACGGCCACCAGGCGCCCGGGGTGCACACTTCGCGCGGCCCTGAGCGTGGCGCGCACCTCGGCCGGATGGTGCGCGTAGTCATCGACCACCCGCACCCCGCCCACGGTGCCGCGATCCTCGAAGCGTCGCCCCACCCCCGCGAACCCCACCACGCGCTGCGCGGCGGTGGCGGGATCCACGCCGCACCAGTCGGCCAAGGCGAGCGCGCATGCGGCGTTCTCGCGGTTGTGCATACCCGGAGCCGCGAGCCGTAGCGCCACCAGGGTGCCGTCGGCCAGCACCAGGGTGTCGCCCTGCACCCGGGCCCATGCACCCGGCACATCTCCGATCAGGCGCACCGGACAGCCAGCGCCGTGGGCCACGCGGCGTGCGCGTTCGTCGGGACCCACCACCAGCAGACCGTCAGGGGGCAGGGCCGCGACGAACTCACGGAACACCTCCTCGACCTCGTCGATCGACGCGTAGGTCGAGTGGTGGTCGTGGTCCACATTCAGGAGGATCGCGGCCTCGGGGGCCAGGCGCAGCAGCGAGCGGTCGCTCTCGTCGGCCTCGGCACAGAACCAGGGGCCATCGCCCCATGCCGCGCCCGTGCCGTTGCCCCAGGGAACCTCCGCTCCCACGCACAGGGTGGCCCCGCCCAGCGCCAGAGACAGCATCGCGGTGGTGGTGGACTTGCCGTGCGCGCCGGCCACGGCCAGACCACGGTGGCCCTGCATGAGCATCGCCAGCAGGTCCGATCGGTGGAGCACCGGCAGCCCACGTTCGCGCGCAGCCCGCACCTCGGGGTTATCCGCAGGAATCGCGGTGGACACCACCACGGCGTCCACGTGCCCCGGTATGGCATCGGCCCCGTGCCCCGCGCGCACATCCGCCCCGGCGGCGCGCAGGGCACTCAGCACCGGACCGTCGTCGCGGTCGGTGCCGGTCACCGTCCAGCCCGAACGCACCGCGAGCAGCGCCAGAGCACTCATCCCCGCTCCGCCCACGCCCACCAGGTGGACAGCTCGAGTGGTCACCGCCGAGCCGCTTCCTGCACCAGGTCGGCAATGCGTGTCGCGGCGTCGGGGCGAGCGGCGGCGCGTGCCGACTCACCCATGGCATCCAGTCGATGTCGGTCGGCCAGCAGGGCTCCCACCAGCTCGCGCAACCGGGGGCCCGTGCAGTCGTCGTCGGTCAGCATGATCGCCGCGCCGGCCTCCGCCAGCCACCGAGCGTTACCCGTCTGGTGGTCGGCCGTGGCGTGGGGATACGGAACGAGAATGGCCGGGCGCCCGATCGCCGCGAGTTCGAACACCGACCCGCCCGCCCGCGAGATGACGAGGTCGGCGGCGGCGATGGCCGAGGGGAAGTCGTCGAGGAAGCCGTGCACCTGGTACTTCGCGCCGCCCCCGGCGGCCTCGACGCGCGCGCGCACCTCGGCCTCGTTCTTCGCGCCCGCCACGTGCACCACATTGAATGGGGGGTCCGGGCAGAAGGCGTCGATGGCGGCATCGTTGATCGACCGGGCCCCCTGGCTTCCGCCGGCGACCAGTACGCATGTGGCCGACGGGATGATTCCCAGTTCCCGGCGCCCCACCACACGCGTGGCATCGCGCACCGCGCGACTGACCGGGCGTCCGGTCACCACATAGCGACGACCACCGCGGCCCGCCACCGGGAATGCCAGGGCCACGCGGCGCGCGAACGGTGCGGCAAGGCGATTGGCGAGACCCAGTCGGGAGTCGGCCTCCATCAGCACCACCCCGCGCCGGGTGAGCCGCCCCGCCACCGCAGCAGGGCCCGCCATGTAGCCGCCGCCGCCTACCACCACGTGGGCCCGGCGACGACGCAGCACCCCGGCCATGCGCGGTACCGCAAGGGCGGCGAGGACCACCGCCCGGACGTTGCCCAACGAGATGCGGCGGTCGAAACCCCTCAGGGGCACGTGGTCCTCGGGGAATCCGTGGCGTGCCGGTATGCCGGATCCGGCCCGGCCCTCCACCCCCACGAAACTGACCTCTGCGCCGCGGGCCCGGAGTTCCTCAGCCAGCGCGAGCGCCGGCATGATGTGGCCGGCCGTCCCGCCCGCCGCGATCACCACCCGAAGTGGGTTCGGATCGCGCGACGACCCTGAGCCGCGCGGTACGCGAACGCCGCCCGATTCCGACGAGGATCCCGGTTGCTGCTGCGAAGACGACGAGGCTGCTCCCCCCATAGCTCACGAATGGCAGCGGGACACCGGTCACCGGCAGTACACCGAGCACGGCTCCCAGATTGACCACGGCCTGCAGGGCGACGAGCGTCGTGAGTCCGGCGGCGAGAAGGCGCTGCCGGAGGTCCGGCGCCGACAGGGCGATACGGTAGCCGCTCCACACGACGGCACCGATCAGACCCATCACGCCCAGAACGCCCAGAAGGCCCATCTCCTCGCCGAGCGTCGCCACGATCATGTCCGTGTGGGCCTCGGGCAGGTAGAAGATCTTCTGCAGGCCGTTGCCCAGGCCCACCCCGCTGACCCCGCCCGACCCGAGCGCCAACTCCGACTGCACGATCTGGAAGCCATTGCCACCCGGATCCGCCCACGGGTCGATGAACGCCAGAAGGCGATCGCGACGGTAGGGCTCCACGAGGATCCCGATGGTCCCGATTGCCGCTGCCCCACCCACGATGAGCCCCACCACGCGTGCCGGGGCTCCCGCGATGGCGATCATGGCCAAGGCCACGCCCCCCAGCACCACCGCGGTGCCGAGGTCGGGCTCCACCAGAATGAGCAGCCCCAGCAGGGCCGCGATTCCCACCGGTCGCACCAGGCCCTCACGGCGATTGAGCCTGTCGGCGTTCCGCGCCAGATAGCCCGCAAGCCAGACGACCAGCGCCAGCTTGGCGATCTCGGCCGGCTGAACCTGAATGGACCCGGCCCCGAGCCAGCGCCGCGACCCATTGCCCACGATGCCCACACCCGGCACCAACACCGCCACCAGGAGCGCCAGCGACACGAACACCGCAGGGCGGCCGAGCGCGATGATGCGCGCGGGTGGGATGCGCGCGCAGGCGATGAACGCGCCGAGGGCCACGACCGCCGAGATCGACTGCCGCACGAGCAGGCCCGTGGAGTTCCCCTCGGACAACAGCGCCGTGGCGCTGGACGCCGAGTACACCATGACGACTCCGATGCACACCAGCGCCAGCACGGCGATGGTGAGGACCGCCTCGGGAGCGACACCGCTTCCGGGGACCATCGCCCCCTTGCGACGGTGGCGTACGGGTCGGGCGGTCGATTGCGGCGGCACGAATGGGGTTTCGTCGCCGCGACCCGATCTCCTACCGGGCGCCGGCCTCCCGGGCGGCCGCACGGAAGCGATCGCCCCTGTCCTCATACGAGGAGAACTGGTCGAAGCTGGCGCACCCGGGTGCCAGCAGTACCACCTCGCCCGACCGGGCGTGTGCGGCGGCATCGGCCACCGCGGACTCAAGCCCGGGGTGCGCGACGACATCCACCCCTGCTCGGGTGAGCGCATCGGCGAGATCCGGGGCTGTCTCACCGATCACGTAGGCACGCACCACGGGACCCCGAGCGGCGCGGGCCATGTCATCAAAGGGTGTTCCCTTGCTGCTGCCCCCGGCAATCAGGTGCACTCCCGCGGCGTAGGCATCGAGGGCGGCGATTGCCGCTGCCGGGTTGGTCGCCTTGGAGTCGTTGACGAAGCACACCCCCGCCGCGCGCCCCACCACCTCGAGCCGGTGCGCCACGCCGGGAAACGTGGCGAGCCCCTCGGCCAGGCGATCAGCGGGCACGTCGGCATACGCGGCCATCGCTGCGGCGGCCATCACATTCTCCCGATTGTGTGCTCCGCGCAGAGGAACGGCATCCCATGGAGCGATGAGGCCGAGCCCGCGCACATGCAGCCCGCCCTCGGCCCATGCCACCGCGTCGTCGCCCGGCGGGCCGGACGCCACCAGGCGCCGCGCCGTGGCCGCGCCCGCGGCCGGGGTTCCACTGGGCAGGATCGCCAGATCCCCCGGCTCCTGATGCGCGAAGAGGTTCAGCTTCGCTCGCCGGTACTCGTCCAAGCATGAATAGCGATCAAGGTGATCGGGCGTGACGTTCAGCAGCACGGCAGCTCGTGGACGGAACGAGGGCACGTCCTCCAGCTGGAAGCTCGAGCACTCCACCACGAGCCAGGTAGCGGGGCTCACCGCATCGACGAGGCCCGCCAGGGGGGTCCCCTGATTCCCGCATGCCACGGCCTCGTGCCCCCCGGCGCGCAGCAGATGCGCCAGGAGTTCGGTGGTGGTGGTCTTGCCGTTGGTGCCGGTAACCCCCATCAGGGGGTTGGGAAGACACCGCGACGCCAGCTCGATCTCACTCCACACGGGCGTGCCCGCGGCGTAGGCGGCGGCAAGCGGCGGGGCATCACGCGGCACGCCCGGGCTCCTCACCACGAGGTCCGCTGGCACGGGGGCATCCCATGGCGCGCGAACCTCGATGCCCGCCGTCTCCAGGTCGGTGGCCCCCACGGAGGCGCGGTCCACGGCGACCACGTGCCACCCACGCCGGGCCAGCAGCAGCGCGGCCGCGCGGCCCGATCGGGCGAGCCCCACCACCAGGGCGCGGCCCGGGATGGGGAGCCGCGCGCTCATACGGGCAGTGTGCGGAAGAACAGCGTGAAGCCGATGGCGGCGAACATGAGCGCCACGAGCCAGAACCGCACGATGATCTTGGTCTCGCTCCAGCCCGCCATCTCGAAATGGTGATGCACAGGCGCCATGAGGAACACCCGGCGGCGGGTGCGCTTGAACACCAGCACCTGGATCATCACCGACAGCGCCTCGATGACGAACACCCCGCCGATGAAGATGAGCAGGATCTCGGTCTTGGTCATCACCGCCAGCGCCCCGATCGCACCGCCCAGTGCATACGAGCCGGTGTCGCCCATGAACACCGATGCCGGATACGAGTTGAACCACAGGAATCCCACGCACGCGCCCATGAGGGTGGCCGCCAGGATCGCCATGTCGCGCTGGCCGTCCACCACGAAGGCCATGCCGATATAGGCCAGAAGCGCGATGGCCATGGTGCCGCCCGCGAGGCCGTCCAGACCGTCGGTCAGGTTGACGGCATTGGTGGCACCCGCGAGCACGAGAAACACCACGATGCCGAAGGCGATCGGGCCGATCTCGAACGAGGCGTTCACCACGTGCAGGTCGATGGTGGTGGGGATCCCCACAACGTTCACCGCGATGAGCGCCAGGGCGAGGGCCACCACCACCAATGCGACCATCTTCCGGCGCCCGGAGAGCCCCAGCGAGCGCTTCTTCACGATCTTCATCCAGTCGTCCACGAAGCCGATGGCCCCACAGGCGAGCGTGGTGAACAGAACCGTCATCGCCGCCGTGCCGCGCGACGACAGGATGAGGAAGGGCACCGCCATCGCGAAGATGATCAGCAGCCCCCCCATGGTGGGCGTGCCCTGCTTCTCGGCATGCCCTTCGGGGATCTCGCCCTGGGGCCGTACGAACTGCCCCATCTCGTGGTCGCGCAGCCACGCGATGAACCGCGGGCCCAGGAACAGCATGAGCATGACGGCCCCGATGGCCGCGATCAGTACGCGAGGCATGGGCTAGCCGGCGCCTTCGAGGATGGCGTGGGCCACCCTCTCCATGGCCATACCGCGCGAGCCCTTCACCAGAACCGCGTCTCCCGGGCGGATGAGCGCCGGCACACCGGCGACCGCGTCATCGGTCGACGCGAAGGCCACGCTCTCAATACCGGTCGCACCCTTCGGATACGACGCCGCACGACTGCCGACCGCGATGAGCAGGTCGACGCCCCGCACGGCGGCCTGCTCGCCCACCTGCCGGTGGTAGCGATCTTCATCCGGCCCCAGCTCCAGCATGTCCGCGAGCACGGCCACCGTGCGACCGGGGCGCTGGCACAGATCGGCCAGCGCCGCCTCCATGGCCGGTGGGTTCGCGTTGTAGCAATCCTCCACCAGCACCCCGCCTCCGGGCAGCGGGTGCTCGATGCCGCGCATGGAGGATCGCTGCAGGCGCACCGTGGTGCCCGGTGCAGGGGGGTGCCCAAGCGCTTCCGCCACCGCGACGGCGGCGGCCATGTTCCTGCGTTCCCACGCCTTGAGATCTCCCATATCCAGATCGATCGCGGGATCGTCGCCGAATCGCAGAACGTCGACGCCGTCCGGAAGCGCGGCCACATGCGGCTCAAGCGGCCCGGCATCGTGGGGCACCACGGCCACGCCGCCCGGGCCCAGCGCCGTCAGGATCTCGGCCTTGGCCGCGGCCACCGCCTCGATGGTGCCCAGGACCTCCAGGTGAACGGGACCCACGGCCGTGATGCATGCCACGTCCGGCCGCGCCAGCCCGGACAGCAGTGCGATCTCGCCCGGACCGCGCATGCCCATCTCCACCACCGCCACCTCGGTGTCCTCCGGGAGGCCCATGATGCTGAGTGGCACGCCCACCTCGGTGTTCAGGTTACCGGGCGTGCCCCCGGCGCGCACGCCCGCCGCGCGCAGCACGGCCACCACGGAGTCCTTGGTGGATGTCTTGCCATACGACCCGGTGATACCCACCACACGCGCACCCAGCTGAACCAGGGCGCCATGGCCGATCAGGCCGAGCGCCGAAACCGGATCCGGCGCGATGACCACGGCCGCACCACTCGTCGCAAGATCCGGGCCGACGACCGCCCACGCCTCCGGGCTGATCATGATTGCCGCTGCGCCTCGGGAAATGGCCTCGGCCGCATGCGTGCCGCCGTCAACGTTCTCGCCCTGCACACCCACGAATAACTGACCCGGGCCCACGTCGCGGGAGTCCGCGGTGGCGCCCTCCACGGCCACGCCATGCGGGCCGGCGATCTGCACCACGCCGCCCCAGGCGGTCATGTCGGCCACGGACACCCTCATGCGGCCAACCCCTGACCAAGCGCCTGCCGCGCCACGACGCGATCGTCGAACGGCGTGATCACACCCGCGATCTCCTGGCCGGACTCATGCCCCTTGCCGGCGATGAGCACCACGTCCCCCGGATCGGCCGCCTGCACCGCCAGGGAAATGGCCGCACGACGGTCGGGCTCCACCACCAACTGCGCGGCTCCGTCACCAGCGCCGGCCACGATGTCCCTGATGATGGCCTCTGGGTCCTCGCTGCGCGGGTTGTCCGAGGTGACGATGCACACATCCGACAGCGAGCGACCGATGGCGCCCATCTGCGGGCGCTTGCCGGCATCGCGGTCCCCACCGCACCCGAAGAGCACGATGAGGCGCCCCCTCCCCGCCAGATCACGGGTCGTGCGAAGAACGTTCTCGAGGGAGTCGGGCGTGTGGGCGTAGTCCACCAGTACCTGAAATGGCTGCCCCGCCTCGATGGGCTCGAGGCGGCCCGGAACGCCGCGCAGCGCAGCGAGCCCGGCGGCCACGGCGGCATGGTCCAGGCCCAGCAGTTCCCCCACGGCGACCACGCCGAGCACGTTCGACACGTTGAAGCGCCCACGCAGTGAGCTGGTGATGTCCAGAGGCCCGCGGGGGGTACGCACCCGGGCCGTGAACCCACCGGCCCCGAGGTCGAGGGACTGCGGTGCCACATCGGCATCCGAGGCGTCGATGCCGAACCCCAGCACCGGCAACTCGGTGGCCAGACGCCGCCCGGCGGCATCGTCCAGATTCACGGCCCCCGGAGGGTTGTCGCCCTGGCCCTCCGGACGTGCGAACAGCGCACGCTTGGCTTGGAAGTACGACTCCTCATCACCGTGGTAATCCAAATGATCACGCGTGAGATTGGTGAACAGCGCCGCCGAGAAGCGCACGCCGGCAACGCGGTGCTGCGCCAGTGCATGCGACGACACCTCCATGGCGCACGCGGCATCCCCCGCGGCGAGCATGGCGGACAGGAGCCACTGGATCTCCACGCTCTCGGGGGTGGTGTGGCTGGGCACCGACGACACGCCACCCACCCGGATCTCCACGGTGCCCATGAGCCCGCACGAAACCCCGGCGGCCTCGAACACGGCCCGCATCAGATAGGCGCTGGTGGTCTTGCCGTTGGTTCCGGTGATACCCACCACCGTGAGATGCGCGGACGGATCACCCTCGGCGCGGACGGCCGCGAGGCTCATCGCCACGCGGGAGTCGGGCACCAGCGCCTGCGGCACCGGAAGATCGAGGGGATGCTCGGTGATGAGGGCAGCCGCGCCGCGGGCCACGGCATCGGCGGCGAACTCGTGGCCGTCCGTGCGGGCGCCCACCAGACACGCGAACAGATCACCGGGCTCGACGTCGCCCGATCGGTAGCGAATCGCCCCAACGCGAGTGGCCGCCGCCTGGTCATCCGCGCCGGGGTCGTCCCGCCCACCCGGCGCCAGGTGGCGCACTCCGGGCACGCCGCCGGTCAGGTCGAGAAGGCTCATCCGGCGAGTTACGTTACCAGCGACCCCGGCCACACCCTCACGGTGCGATGTGCAGGTGCTGCAGGGCGAATTGGGTGATCTGCTCGAATGCCGGCGCGGCCACCTGCCCGCCGTAATAGCTACCGGCCCTGGGCTCATCCACCATCACCGCCACGACCAGCGCGGGGTGCGTGGCCGGGGCGAAGCCGATGAACGACGCCACGTAGCTCTCGGTGTACCGGCCCGTCTTCGGGTCGATCTTGTTGGAGGTGCCGGTCTTGCCCGCCACGGTGTATCCGGGAACCCTTGCGAGGGCACCGGTGCCATCGTCACTGACCACCTTCTGCAGCATCGTGTTGAGCTGACTCGACGTCCGCACACTGACGATGCGCTGGCCACGCGGGTGCGGAGGAGCCTTGGCCCCGATGCGCTTGACCAGGTGTGGCGGCACCATCACACCATCGTTCGCGATGGCGCCGTAGGCCTCGGCCATCTGCGCCAGCGTGACGGCCACGCCCTGCCCGATCGGGATGTTCAGGATCGATGTGCCCGACCACTGGTCCGCCGGCATGGTGAGCCCCGACACCTCACCCGGGAAGTCGATGCCGGTCTTCGCCCCGAAGCCGAAGCGCTGGATCCAGTGCTGAATGCGTGTGGGGCCCAGCAGCATGCCGATCTTCACCGTGCCGATGTTGCTGGAGTCCTGCAGGATCTTCTGCACATCCCAGGACACCGCCGGGCGTGGGTGTGCCTCCTTGAGGGTGCGGTCGTACAGCGTGAGCGTCCCCGGGAGATCGAAGACCGTCTGCGGGGTGACCAACCCCTCTTCCAGTGCGCCGGCGACCGTGACCAGCTTGAACGTGGACCCCGGCTCGTAGGCGTCCGTGATCGAGCGGGCCCGCTCGGCGTCGGGGTTGAAGGTCGCGCGGCTGTTCGGGTCGTATCCCGGCACCGTGGCCAGTGCCAGCACCGCGCCATCGCTGGGCCTCATCACGATGGCCGATACCGCTTTTGCGTTGTTGTCCTCGAGCACCTTCTGCAGAACGGCCTCGGTCTTCTGCTGGATCGCGCTGTCGAGCGTGAGAGTGACCGTGCGACCCGGCGTGGGCTCGGCGTCGTCAAGGATCCTCAGTGCCCGGCCGAAGGGATCGCGGGCCTCCTGGCGCCGCCCGGCGGTTCCGGTGAGCTGGGTATTCATGTTCTTCTCGAACCCGGCGATGCCGACGCCGTAGTCGTCGGTCATGCCCACCAACTGCGCCGCGACCGTGCCAAGTGGATAGAGGCGCTTCTGGGCGTCGGTCAGATCGATGCCGGGGATGTTCAGCGTGCGCAGGTAGCGCGCCCGCTGCTGGTCGACCCCGCGCGACAGGGATGCATATCCGCCCTTCACGGAGATGCGCCTCTCGACCTCGGCCACGGGCAGACCCACGGCGGTGGCGATGCGTTCGGCCGTTCCGTGCTTGTCCCTGATCAGGTATGGCGTGGCGCTGACCGCGGTGGCGTGCGTGTCGACCGCCAGCTCGCGACCGTCGGCGGAGATGATCGCGCCACGGGGTGCCGGTATCTCCACCGTCACCTCATGTTGGCGATCCGCCATTCCCGAGAGGTCGTCGGCCTTCACCGTGGCGATGTACCCGGCCCGAACCCCCAGAGCGGCGAGCACGGCGAAGGCGCCGATGCTGAGCACGCGGATCCGACGGGCGCTGGCCCGTCCGGATCCGCGGCTACCGCGTGCGCGGCGTCTGGTCGGTCGTGACACGCGCGGATGGGGGGACGGTGACGTAGGTGAGCCCGGTTCCGGGAGCCTGAATCATGCCGAGGCGCTTGGCCGCCTGGTCCACGACCTCGCCATCCTTCTCTGCAAGCTTCGCCCGCAGCTTCAGGATGTCGGACTGGGTCTGCCGATACATGTCGACGGTGCGACCAGTCTGGGTCGTGAGGTTGAGACGGGCGACGTTAACCCACACGACGCCGCCGAGCATGAGGGCCACGAGCGGGATGAGCACCCACGCCAGCCGTACTCCCGAGAGATGCAGCCGCTCAAGACCGCGGGGGCGCGGAGTGGTGATGACACGCGGGCGAGGGCGCGGCGCAGGGGCGGTGGACGGCCCCGGCCGCGTCTGCGGGCGTGCGCGAAGAGCGCGGGTGCTCACGACGCGACCTTCTCGAGAACGCGCAGGCGCGCCGAGTGCGACCGGGGATTTGCCGCGACCTCGGCCGTCGCGGGCCGCACCGCACGCGACGTGATCATGCGGCCCTCGGGAACACGCCCGCACCCGCACACCGGCATGTCCGGCGGGCAGATGCAGCCCCGCGTGCGTGCCCGCATGAAGTGCTTGACGATGCGGTCCTCAAGCGACTGGAACGAGATGACGGCCAGACGACCGCCGGGGCGGAGCATCGCGAAGGCGTCCGGCAGCGCGTGCTCGAGGATCCCCAGCTCGTCGTTGACGACGATGCGCAGCGCCTGGAACACGCGGCGGGCGGGGTGCCCACCTGCGAAGAGCGCCGGTGTGGGAACCGCGCCGCGAATGACCTCCACCAGATCCCCCGTGGTGGCGATGGGGTTCTCGACGCGGCGGCGGGTGATGGCGCGCGCGATCTGCCGTGCGTAGCGCTCGTCCCCGAACTCGCGGAACCAGGCGGTCAACTGCTCCTCGGGCGCCTCGGCCAGAAGGTCCGCTGCGGTGTGCGGCAACGAGGGGTCCATGCGCATGTCCAGCGGCGCTGGCCGCGAGTAGCTGAACCCGCGCTCCGGACGATCCACCTGCATGGATGACAGCCCCAGGTCCATCAGGATGACGTCGGCCTGATCGCCCGCCTCCACGAGGTCTGCAAGGGCGGTGGCGAAATCCGCACCCACAAGACGGGCGGGGCATGCGAGGGCGGGGTGAAGGGCCGTGAAGTGCCGCGCGGCCTCGGGGTCGCGATCGATCGCCGTAAGGCGACCGGTGGGACCCACGCGGCTTGCCAGCGCGGTGGAATGGCCACCGGCCCCGAACGTGCAGTCGACGACCTCCTCGCCCGCGCCCACCGCGGTAAGGGTCAGCACCTGCTCGAGAAGCACGGGAACATGAGGGGCGCCGCCGGAGGCCACCGAGGTCGCCTGGGCCGCGGCCCCCGCGGGGCTCATCCCCGCCCCCCGTCCGTGATGCGGGCGGCCAGTCGGGCGGCGCGCTGCGCCACGCCGGTCTCACGCAGACGCGCAAAGCGCTCGGCCAGACGCGTGGGGTCCCACAACTCCAGATACGAGCCGGCGCCGACCACCTTCACCTTGCCGTTCAGGCCCGCGTGCTCGCGAAGCTCGGCGGGCACGAGAACCCTGCCCTGCTTGTCCAGCACCTCCTGCTCAAAGGCACCGGCAAGAAGGAATCGGCTGAGCTCGCGCTGGTCGTCGTCGAGCACGCTCATGCGACCGAACGTGCTCTCGATGAAGTGCGGCCACTCCAGCCGCGGTACCACGACGAGGCACTCGTCGAGCCACCACGCGGTGACGGTGCCATCGGCGAATGGCTCGCGCAGTCGTGCAGGCACGGCGACACGGGATCGGTCGTCGAGGCTGCACTCATACGTTCCGCTGAGGAGCCGGGGTGCCATACGAGGGCAAACCTACCCCACTGCTCCCCACATCACAACCCATTCACCCCCGAACAGTCCCCAACCGCCCCACATGTCCACCCGGATACGACTCGCAACGGATCGTGCGCGCCCAACGCGTCCCATGCAACGCATCGTGCACCCAGAACACATGTTCCGTCCGATGGGGGGCGTACATTTGTTCGTATGATGAATCGCACACACCTCCGCCTGGTGCACGCGCAGGAGTCGCGGCGGGCCCCCGCCCCATCGTCACGCCGCGCCCCGGCCCGCCCGTCGCACCGTCCGCCCGGTGGCCGCGCGGCGGGGCTCACCGCCCTGGCCGCCGGCCTCACCCTTGGGCTCGCCTCCGGTGCGTTGGCCACCCTCGTCACGCACGCGGGCGACGCCGTGAGCCTGCTGCTGCCGGTGGCCGGTGCCGTCGGTATCACCATCGCCGCCGCATTCCGCAGTCGCGCGGTGGCACAGCGCCATCGCCACCAGGCGCGCTCCCGTGCCAACCGCGCAGCGATGCGCGAGCAGGCGATGCGCTCCACGCCTGTGCTCATCACCTCGCAGCCCCAGGCCCGACCGCGCCTGAGGGTCGTCGAGCCCGTCGCGACGCCGACCAGGCGCGCGGCGTAGAAGCCCGACCCCGGGGGTGTTCTGCACCCTCGGGCGTCCGGGCCCGTAGGCTGCGGGGCGATGCCCTCCGCACGACGTCACATGATCAGCCGCATCGCACGCGCCGGTGGCCTCGCCGGTGCCGCCCTCGTCCTTGCCGCAGCGGGTTCGGCGCATGCGCGCACCATCCATGGCTGCGCCATCGTCGCCAACCCCACGCCCGCCCGGCACACCGCATGTGCGGCGGCCAACCTGCGAGGTGCGAATCTGCAGGGTGCCGATCTTCGCTACGCCGTGCTTCGTAACCGCACGGACCTACGCAGGGCGAACCTGACCGGCGCGAACCTGACCCGCGCCGACATCCGCACGGCCAACCTGCGGCGCGCCAACCTGAGCGGTGCCAACCTGAGCGGCGCCCGTATGGCGCAGGTGACCGCAGGCCAGGCCAACCTGAGCGGCGTCACCGCATCGGGAGCTCGCATGACGGGCATCGGGCTCGACCGCGCCGACCTGACGGGCGCATCGCTTCCCGGCGCCGTGCTCAACGGCGGCGCCACGCTCACCGGCGCCGATCTGACGAACGCGGACTTCTCCCACACCGACATCTCCGGCGGCAGCCTCATCAACGCCAACCTGACCGGCACGAATCTCTCGGGGGCCCGCCTCACCAACCTGATGAGCCGCAACTCCACGGGTGCGGCGGCCGCGCTCCCCACCGGCTGGCGTCAGGTGCAGGCCTACCTGGTGGGGCCGACCGCCAACCTGGTGTTGGCGACGTTCACGGGTGCCGACCTCTCGTACATGAACCTCGACGGCGCCAACATGACCTACGTGACGTTCACCAACACCACACTGCTGGGATCGAGCCTTGTCGGCACCAACCTGACCGGCACCACGTGGAAGACGGTCGTGTGCCCCAACGGATCCCCTGCCCGCGACGGCTACTACGTGGGCGACCCCGGCTGCTGACGTAGGGCGCGCCGTGGTCCCCGGGCCACGAGCACGCATGTCTCCCTGGTCGTGAAGTCTGCGATCCCGCCGTGACGGGCGGGATCGCTCCGCACCGACGTGACCACCCCCCATGCGCCCCCAGAGGGGGCCCTTATCGTCCAGACGCGACCCGCCACCAGGCCACGGTACCGGGCGTGCGTCACCCATCGGGCGCCGCACGGCGCCCGATGGGTGACGCCGGTCAGGGAATGGTCACGGTGGCGACGCCGAGGGTGGGAAAGAGACGGGCCGAGGGCTGCACATCGGTCTCGTGGACGTGCCGCCGTTGCCGGTCCACACCGTGCCGTCGGGGCAGGTGGTGTTGTTCCGGGTGGTCTCCGCCCAGTTCGCGCCCTTGAGCGTCGACCACTGCAGGTTGGCATCGGTCGGGTTTGCGAATCCCAGGTTCGCGAGCGTGGGGTCCGCGTGGATCAGGTTCGCGCCACTCGGGTTCGTGGCCCATAGGGTCACGCCTTGGCAATTGGTGGTCACGCCCGGGTTGCCCGCCATCCAGTTGCCGAGCTGCGCTTCCCGCCCACCGGAGCGAGAGAGAGTCAGCTCGCCTCCACGAGTCACTCAAACCGGTGACCGAGAGCGCATCCATCGTGCAACCGGCGTCACCCGTTCATACGTGCGTCATACGCCTACCAAACCCCACCCCTCTAGCGTCAGGGAGAGCTTGGAGATTGATGACCGAGGAGATGGCCACGCACATCAGCGCGTGAGACCCACGTTGGGACCGCCGCCCGAAGTTCTCCGACGAGCGGGACATCCTCACCCTCACTTGGAGGGGTGATGAAAAGACCGCCCGGACGGTTCGTGCCCCTGATCCCGGTGATCGCGGCCATGGCCGCGTTCGGGATCTCATCGGCGCAGGCCGCCACGACGTTCACGGTCTGCGCGAGCGGCTGCAACTTCACAACGATCCAACCCGCCATCAATGCGGCCCTGAGCGGCGACACGATCAGCGTCCTCGCGGGTACGTACGCCCAGCAGCTGGTGATCGACAAGAACGTGACGCTCACTGGCGCGGGCTCCGGCACGACCATCATCCAGGCCCCGGCCACGCTGTCGAATGATCCCGATGGGACAAAGACCGTTGTCCTGTTCACCGGCGCCATCAGCGCCGAGTTCAGGGGCTTCACCGTTCGGGGGCCGGTAGACGGCGTGGACTATGGCATTTATGTACGCCTTGGTGCAGCCGTCAACATTCACGACGACGCCATCACGGACATCCGCGATGAGCCTCTCAGTGGCAGGCAGAGTGGTGTCGGCATCCAAGTCGGTGAATATTACACCGTACACCAAACTGGCACAGCAACAATCACAAGTAATCGCATCTCTGGTTATCAGAAGATTGGCATTGCCGTGGAGAATACCGGCTCCAGCGGCACGCTCACCGGGAACACGGTCACCGGCGCCGGACCCACGACGATCACCGCCCAGAACGGCATCCAGCTTCGCCGTGGTGCAACCGGGAGCATAAGGAACAATGTTGTTACCGGCAACGCCTGGAACGGCCCCACGTGGTCTTCGTTTGGCATTGGCGTGACATTCCCGGGGTCCGGCGTTGTCGTCCAGGGTAACACCGTCAATCACAATAGTGCGAATATCTACTGCTGGGCCAGCGATGGTGTCCAGGTCCTTGACAACCAGGTCAGCGATTCGGCGACGGTGGATCAAAATAAGGTCGCAGGAATAACAGTTCAGACGGACAACGCAGCGACGGACTCGTCCGGACTTACTGGAATAACGATCTCGGATAATACCGTGCAGAACAACTTGTCAGGTACGTCAACGCAGTCCGACGGCATTGATCTCTACGGCATAAAGAGCGGGACCGTCAGCAACAACATCATTGCGGGTAGTTCCTACGACGGCATACTGATCGGCGGGTCCGGCAACATCGCCTTTACCGGCAACCGGTTCACGGGAAATGGCCTGTTGGTTGCGGACCCGAATGCCGCGGCCATTGACTTTCGCGGAATCCCCTCACGGGACTGGAGTCAGCCATTGGGTAATGGTGGTCCCAACCCCTTGGGCGGTTTCACCGTCCACAGCAACACGTTCACCGGCAACAGGAACGCCATCTGGAACTACGACGTCGGCAGCGTCGATGCCACGAACAACTGGTTCGGCACCGCTGCCGGGCCGGGTACCCTGACCAACATCGCAACGACCCCGTGGGCCACGGACAGTGGCTTCACGACGCAGTCCGACAACGCGGATCTGACGGCGCTGTCGCTCTCCAGCGGCACGCTCAGGCCGGCGTTCGACCCGTCAAGGATCGCCTACACGGCGAACGTCGGCAACGTCACGGGCGTCGCGGTCACCACGTCCACCAATCCCGGTGCGGGTGCGGTGGTTAGCGGCGGCTCGAGCCTGGCGGTCGGCAGGAACGCGGTCACCGTCACGGTGACCTCGGCCGATGGCTCGGCGACCAGGACCTACACGATCACGGTCGTCCGGTCGGCACCTCCGCCGCCGGGAGTCCCCCCCGAGACCTTCGGCATGCCGACCTCGGCGACGGCGACGTCGGATGTACCGACGACGCTCACCGCGTCCGTGGACGTCGCGATCGCGACCGTCTCGGTCCCCGCGGGTGCCCTGCCGAGCGGCACGACGGTCAGCCTCTACCCCGTGGTCAACGCGGCTCCGCTCACGAGCAAGGTCCCACGCGGTCAGTCCTACCTGATCTCGTTCGCGGTCTCCTGGCAGGCCCCGGATGGCAGCTGTCCTGCCGCGTCGGCGCCGATCACGATGACGATCACCGATCCGGGCATCCACGTCGGCGACGCCATCTATGAGGTGACCTCATCGGGGCTTAAGGCCGTCGGGACCGCGAAGGCAAATGGTATCGCGACGATCACCTTCACGAACGACCCGACGTTCGTCGTCGCTGCGACGCCAAAGCTGGTGCGCGCCTGGATCGTGGGAAGGGTCGTTCGTTCGAGCATCAGGATGAGGTTGGGCTGCAAGGCGGGCGCCCCATGCCGGGGCACCGGGAAGTTGAGCGTTGCGCGCACACGCGAGCGCGGCACGAAGACGATCGTGACCCGCGTCACCGTCGCCACCGCGCGCTTCTCGCTGGCGCCGGGCAGGACCACCAACGTCGCGTTTCACATAACGGCTTCGGGAAGGGTGATCCTGGCTCGACACGTTCCCAGCCGGTGGGTCTCCATGAGGCTCGTAACGACCGTCACCGGTGCCAGCCGCAGCGTGCAGCGCGCATTCGTGCTGGTGCCTGGCCTTTCGGGCCGCCCCACCCGCTGAGGGCACCGGTCGAAGCGGCCCGCCTGGTCGCCTGATCGAAACCTCCATGCCAGGCACACCGCCCGGCGTGGAGGTTCGGCTCTCGGGCATTCGGGTGGTGATCACGCGGGCGTTTCCCACTGGGAAAGCCCTCGCGAAGCCGGGCGTGCCAACGGCGGAGACGTCCCTTGGGGGCAACTCTCGGCGGGACCGTCCGCGCCGGGCCCGCTCGCTCGGCAGGGGCAGCTCGCCCGGCGCGCTGGTCGAGGCCGGTTCCTCGCTGAACCCGTCGCTGAGCAGGGTATGCGCCTGATGGCGATCCCGCCTGTGGAATAGGACCTGGCGGCACGCAGGAGAGGCTGACGGTGGGAGGCGGGCCGTGAGCACGCGGGGCATCACTCTTCCTGAGGTGGAGTTGACCCGCTTCCATCAACATGGACGATGCGCACCTCAACGGATCAGGACCTCACCCGACCACAACGTCAAACACCACCTACCCCGACGGCACGGTGACCAACGCCGCCTCATCGCCGCGCGCGCTCCTTCCACCTCGGCCCTTCCCCCATGGACCCGGGGTCGCGTAGCGTCAGGGTGATGGCCGGCAGCGAACGCATCGTGCTCCTGGGGGACGTCCACGGCAACGCGCCCGCCTTCGATGCCGTGCTTGCGGCGGTTGCCGACGAGGGGATCACCCTCGGGCTCATCACCGGCGACCTGGTGCTTCGCGGCCTGGAGCCCGAGCGATGCGTGCGCCGAGCCATGGAACTCGGCTGGCCCTGCGTGGGCGGCAACACCGACCGCCGCGTGGCCAACAAGAGCCTGAAGCCCGACACCGACGTGCGCGGCATGCGCCCCGGGTCACGCACCTGGACCCGAGCGCACCTGTCCGACACGGCCGTGGCGTGGCTTGCGCACCTGCCCGCCGTTGCGGAGATCACCCTCGGGGCTCACCGCATCGTGGCCATTCACGGCGACCGCACGGTGCCCCCGGGGCGCATCGACGAGTATGAGTCCGACCACGATCTCATCGCCACCATGGACGCCCTGGGCGCCGATGCCCTGGTGGTGGGCCACACGCACCAGCCCATGATCCGGCGCGTCCGTGGAGGCCTGGTCATCAACCCGGGTAGCGTGGGCGAGGGATCACCCGACGACCTCCGCCCGTCATGGGCGTGGATCGGCATCGGCCCGCACGGCCTGGACGCCGGGCTTGAGCGCCCGGACGCCCCGCCGGCCC
>ORJL010669456.1_pt1 | contig 26117 bp, 21 predicted proteins | sample 1779941 | NCBI WGS metagenome assembly ORJL01 (sample SAMEA104232317, study PRJEB22302) | groundwater metagenome | biome: forest; feature: aquifer; material: groundwater | place: USA | collected 2011-08-07 | depth 5.8 m
CCTGTGGATGCTCCAGCGCGTGCTCTTTGGCCCTGCTCTTGCCCGGTATGCCCACATAGGCGACGCCACGCTGGTGGAAAAGGTGCCTCTGATTCTGCTGGCCATCACGATTGTGCTGGTGGGCATTCACCCGGCCATTCTCAGCGACGTGTTCAACGCTGGAATCGGCCCAATAGTAGAGAAGCTGAGGCTTGTAGGCGCATGACAATTAGCGATCTGGCCGTTTTGGCGCCGGAGCTGGCCATGGCAGGCCTGGCCATAGCTTTGGTTATCTTTGATCTGGTGGTGCGTAACAAGCGTGCCGTAGAGTTATTGTCCTTTATCGGCCTGTTAGTGCCTGCTCTATGCACGGCGATACTCTGGGGTTACTTGGCCCAGGGAACTCCGTACGAGTCCTACCAGGTGGTGGAAGCTCCCTTTGGCACGCTGTCGGTGGAATCAGGCAGGATAACGGGCATCTACGGCACCCTCGTGGTGGACAGGTTCGCCATCTTCTTCAAGTTCCTGGTACTGGCCATTGTGGCCGTTTTAGTACTTGGCTCTTCGGACTACGCCGGCAAATTCCAGAGCCGCCAAGGTGAGTTTTATGCTCTGATCCTCTTCTCAGCCGCGGGGATGATGTTGCTGGCGGCTACCACTGAACTGGTCTCCATTTACGTTAGCCTGGAGTTGGCATCGTTGCCTCTGGCGGCCCTGGCGGCTTTCATGAGGGATGAACGCTCCAGCGAGGCAGGACTCAAGTTCCTGCTCCTGAGCGCCATGAGTTCTGCCTTTTTGCTTTACGGGATAGTCCTAGTGTATGGATTTGCAGGGAGCACGCAACTCCAGGAGATAGCCCAGGCGGTGCAGCAGAGCAACGTCCCATTCGGCGGCTACACCTTGCTGGCGGGTGCAGTGTTGATGGTGGCAGGCTTCGGGTTCAAGCTCGCCATGGTGCCTTTCCAGATGTGGGTCCCGGACGTATATGAAGGTGCGCCGACCCCCATTACAGCCTATCTATCGGTGGCCAGCAAAGCTGCCGGGTTTGCGGTGGTGCTGCGGGTGTTCTACATGGCCTTTGGAGCCGTTAGCCTGGACTGGGGAACGCTATTCGCTGTCCTCAGTGCGGTGTCCATGACCGTAGGGAATTTGGTCGCCATACTCCAGAGCAACATCAAACGTATGCTGGCATACAGCACCGTGGCCCACGCCGGCTACATCCTGGTGGGCCTGGCTGCCACCACGGCCCGCTCGCCGGACGGCGGCGTAGCCCTAGGGCCCAGTGGCGTGTTGTTCTATTTGACTGCCTATGCTGTCACCAACCTGGCTGCCTTCGTTGCCATCATGGCCGTAGCCAACAAGATAGGCAGTGAGCAGATTGACGACTTCGCAGGAGTGGCCCGCAGGGCGCCGGTCATCGCCGCGGTGCTCGCGTTTTCCATGGTCTCTCTCATCGGGATACCTCCCACGGCGGGGTTCATGGGTAAGCTGTACCTTTTCAACGCTGCCGTTAGAAGCGACCTGGTATGGCTGGCTGTGGTAGGTGTCGTCAACAGCGTGGTCTCTGCTTACTACTACCTGCGAGTGGTGAAGGTGATGTATCTGGGTATCGCTGTTTCTGAAGAGGGCGTGCCTTCATCGTCGCCGGTGCGGGTTTCGCTGGCGCTTACTGCTGCGGGCATTGTGGCCGTAGGGATATTGCCGGAGCCCCTATTACGGGCCAGTGAGGCTGCTGTGCGGACCCTGTTGACCCTGGGCTAGGGAGAGGGTATCGTGCTTGCCATGAACGGCAGACGTCGGGTAGGTGTCGTTTACAATCCGTTGCTCCCCGGGGCTCAGGAGCTGGTTGCCCAGGTTGTGAATCGTCTTGGCCTGGGCAAAGGTGCTTTGGTGGGCTCCGTGGAAGACCTGGAGAAAAGGCAAGAGGAGCCTCTGGGCATAGACCTGATGGTCACCGTGGGGGGCGATGGGACAATCCTCCGGGCGGCCAAGGTTGCGGTCTTACATGATGTCCCCATACTTGGTATCAACATGGGCAGAGTTGGCTTCATGACGGAGATCAACGCCCATGACGCCGTGGAAAGGCTGCCCCACTATCTAGAGAACAACTTGTACATGGAAGAGCGGACCATGTTGCAAATCCGCGTGGTGCCTTCTCAGAAGAAGGCGCAGCGTGGCAGCCGGCGTCCGAAGACTGCGCCAATGGTCAGTCACGCCTTGAACGAGGCCGTGGTGGGGACTGGTGCCGTGGCTCGCATGGCTACCGTGAGGGTCGCTATTGATGGCTCATTGTTGACGATTTACAGGGCTGATGCGGTAATAGTGGCTACGGCCACTGGCAGCACAGGCTACGCTCTTTCCGCCGGAGGCCCAATCCTGTACCCACAGTCCAAAGACTTTCTGCTGAAGGCGGTCGCAGTGCATCAGGGGCTTGGGAACGCGCTGGTGATACCGTCCACCAGCCATATCCAGTTGACCATTTCTTCCAATGGCCCCGCGACTCTAACCGTAGACGGTTTTACTGATGTGAGCTTACGGGAGGATGACCAGGTGGAAGCGGAAGCCAGCAAGTACGTGGCGCGCTTTCTGAGAGCTCGGCCTCCCAGTCATTACTACTCGACGCTTGCGCAGCGTTTGGGCCTGGAGCAGGGGGGAGCGCTACGCCCCAGAGCCTAGCAAAAGGCTGGTGCGGTTGAGTATCTAATTGAAGGCATGGAGACGAAGCTAGTGGTAGTAGAGCCAGAGAAAACCGTTACAAGCCGGAAGGTTTACAGCGGGAGAGCGATTAACCTGCGGGTAGACACGGTGCAGCTTTCCCAAGGCCGGACTTCCCAGAGGGAGATTGTTGAGCACGGAGGTTCGGTGTCCATTGTGCCACTGGATGGACGTGGGAATGTCCTGATGGTACGCCAGTACCGCAAGGCCGTGGGCCAGGTGCTGTTGGAGGTGCCGGCGGGAGGCATGGACGAAGGGGAGACACCAGAGGTGTGTGCCAGAAGGGAATTGGAGGAGGAGACTGGCTACACTGCTCGCCGAATGGAGCGTCTCGCCAGCTTCTTCACCACGCCAGGGTTCTGCGATGAAGAGATGCACGCCTTTCTGGCCACAGGGCTCACGGCTGGACAGCCCAGGCCGGAGGCTGATGAGAGTATTGAGGTGGTGGCGGTTCCGCTGAGTTCGATTCCACGTATGATTCAGCAGGGAGATGTGCGGGATGCCAAGAGCATCGCGGCCCTACTGCTGGTAGCGGAGCGTGAGGTGGCCGGGGCGTGAAAGAACTTGTAAAAACTCCTGAGGCTCTGCTATAGTTCATGCGGCTTTCGACGCCGAAACCTATCTAGGAAGTGCGCAATGGCAGTGTACCAACATGACGTACTAGTCGTTGGGGCTGGACTCGCGGGCATGAGGGCGGCCCTAGAAGCACAGCGCAACGGAGTGAACGTGGCCGTGGTCTCCAAGGTGTACCCAACACGCAGCCACTCTGCTGCGGCCCAGGGCGGAATCAACGCCGCCTTCGGTGCGGACGACTCTTGGGAAAAGCACGCCTACGACACGGTAAAGGGCAGCGACTTCCTGGGCGACCAGGACGCCATCGAAACGCTTTGCCGGGAAGCCCCGGATGACATCCTGGAGTTGGACCATATGGGTGTTGTGTTCAACCGCAAGGAAGATGGACACCTTGCCCAGCGGCCCTTTGGCGGTGCTGGCTACCCTCGTACTTGCTATGTTGCAGACATAACCGGCCAGGCCTTGCTTCACGTGATCTGGGAGCAGTTGGTCAAGTCTGGCCTCACCGCCTACGAAGAGTGGTTTGTCACGTCCCTAGTGGTGGAAGACGGCCGTTGCCGTGGCGTCATTGCCATGGAGCTTATGTCTGGCCAGTTTCACATGATCCAGGCCAAGGCCGTGGTCCTGGCTACGGGCGGGCTGGGCCGTGTCTATCAGCCCAGCACCAACGGCCTCATTTGCACCGGCGACGGCATGGCCCTGGCCTACAGGGCGGGTGCCGCTCTGGCGGACATGGAGTTTACCCAGTTCCATCCCACAACCCTCAACCCCAGCGGCATTCTCATCACTGAAGGGGCACGCGGCGAGGGCGGCTATCTGCTGAACTCCAAGGGCGAGCGTTTCATGGGCAAGTACGCTCCTAACCGGTTCGAGCTGGCTTCCAGGGATGTGGTCTCCAGAGCTGAGCAAACGGAGATAAACGAGGGTCGGGGAATCAACGGGTGTGTGCTCCTGGATCTGCGCCACCTGGGCCGTGATCTTATTCTCACTCGCCTTTACCAGATTTACGAGCTGGCCCAGGATTTGGCTGGCGCCAATGCGTTGGAAGAGCCGATTCCTGTTCGGCCAGGAATGCACTACCAGATGGGTGGCGTGAAGATCGATGTGGATGGACACGCTACTATGCCCGGCCTCTACGCCGCCGGTGAGTGCGCTTGTGTCAGCGTTCACGGCGCCAACCGGTTGGGTGGTAACTCATTGCTGGAGACGATAGTCTTTGGTCGGCGGTCTGGCCGGACAGCCGCCCAGGATGTGCAAAAGGTAGCTGCGCAGCCACCGTTAAGCGAGGCCATTCTTCGGGACGAGGAAAACCGCATCAAGGCCCTTCTGAACAAGCCTGACAAGAAAGTGCAGGCGGCCGCCATTCGCGATGAGCTGGGCGCTACCATGAGGGAAAAGGCTGGCATTTACCGCACTGGAGAGCAGATGTCCCAGGCTGTGGAGACTGTGCGGGGGCTGAAAGAGAAGTATAAGTCCGTGTCCGTCCACAACAAGGGAAACGTGTTCAATACTGATCTGGTTTCTGTGCTGGAGCTGCGAAACCTTCTGGACATGGGTGAGGCCATGTTGGCAGGGGGCCTGGCCAGAAAAGAGAGCCGTGGCTCCCACTCCCGCCTAGACTTCCCTGATCGGGACGACCAGAACTGGATGAAACACACCTTGGCTTGGTACACGTCCGACGGGCCGAAGCTGGACTATGCGCCTGTGGCCATGACTCGCTGGAAACCCGAGAAAAGGGCGTATTGATAAGGCACGCCTGGTAGCAGCTGAGGTATGGAATACTACAAACCAAGAATGACAACGGGCTACAACATATCTGGTGTGCGCTACGCCGAAAGGCCCGGGCGCAATAGTTAGTCCGGCGCCAGATGGCGTAAGCCGAGGTAAGGAGTTACCGATGCAGGTCACACTGGACGTCAAGCGGTTCAATCCGGAGGTGCCAAACGCGCAGCCCTATCGCCAGGAGTACACTCTGGAGATAGAGGAGTATTTCACCATCCTGGACACCCTTACGCGGATCCGTGAGTATATAGACCCAACCTTGAGCTTGAGGTGCTCCTGCCGTTCTTACGTGTGTGGCTCGTGCGCCATGCGCATAGGCGGCCACGCCAAGCTGGCGTGCAAGACCAAGGTCGTGAACGTGGTGGATGCGAAGGGCCGGGTCACCGTGGAGCCAATGCGGAACTTGCCTGTGGTCAAGGACCTGGTGGCGGACATGAAACCCTTCTGGAATAAGGTCTACGCCGTCGACCCCTGGCTCCAGCCGCAGGCGACTATTCCCGAAAGGGAGTATATAGTACCCAACGCGGCCATGCTTCACCTTACTGAGGTGATGAACTGCATCATGTGCGGTGTGTGCGTCTCCGACTGCACTGTGCTGGAGGTGGACCCCACGTTCTTGGGGCCTGCAGCCCTGGCCAAGGCATATAGGTTTGTGGGCGATCCCAGGGATGCTGCTTCCACGGCCAGGTTGAACAAACTGAACGAACGCAGCGGGATGTGGGACTGTACCCGCTGCTACGAATGCGTTGAGGTATGTCCCAAAGGCGTGGCTCCCATGTACCGTATCATGGGCTTGAGAGACAAGGCCATTCAGGCTGGCATCACTAATACAAATGGTGCACGCCATGCTGAGGTGATCGCCGACTCGGTGAAGCACACCGGATGGCTGAACGAGTTCTGGCTGCTGCCCAAGACCTATGGCATGTTCAACCCTTTGAGCCTGCCCTCATTGCTGGGTGCGCTGCCAGTGGCTTTCCGGGCCTGGCGACACAAGAAACTACCGCCGATGAATCACAAGGCTGTCCCAGGAATCGGTGGAATCCGCCGTATCTTTGAGAAATCGGAGGCCCGGCAGTGAAGTACGCTTTTTACCCAGGTTGCGTCTCGCGTGGTGGATGCCCGGAGCTATATCCTGCGGTGCTTAAGGTATGCCAGCGTCTGAACATCGAGTTAGATGAACTTGTGGGTGCGTCATGCACCGGCGCGGGAGCGCTGCAAGAGAAAGACCAGTTATTGGGCGACACGTTGAACGCCCGGACCTTTGCCATGGCGGAGCAGAAGAATCTGCCCATAATGACCATATGCTCCACCTGCCAGGGCGTTATGAGCCAGGCCAATCGCCGTCTCAAGAAGAGCCCGGAATACCTGGCCAAGGTGAACGAAACCTTGAAAGAGGAAGGTCTCCAGTACAACGGAAATGTAGAAATCAAACACCTGCTGTGGATCCTGGTGGAGGACGTGGGGGTGGACGCCCTGCGCGCCAAGTTTACCCGGAAGCTCCCAGATCTGCACGTTGCCCCCTTCTACGGCTGCTATATTGTGCGCCCGTCCTCGGCCTTGGGGTTCGAGGAGAGCCCTGAGCGCCAGCGGGCTCTGGAGGCCATCATCGAAGCTGTGGGGGCCGAGGTGGTGGACTTTGAGGGCAAGACGCGTTGCTGCGGGTTCCCCATCCTGACCATCAACGAAAAGAACTCCATGGCCATGGTGGCCAAGCACACCTCTGCAGTCCAAAGCCTTGGCGCCGATGCCATGGTGACGCCATGCCCACTTTGTCACATGAACCTGGACAGCTACCAGCCCAAGGCCGCGGCCAAGGCGGGTGTGCGTATTCACATGCCCATTCTGCATCTGCCACAGCTTGTGGGCTTGGCTCTGGGCTTCAGCCCCAGGGACATGGGTCTTGAGCGGCACATAGTCTCTACAAAGGCGATTGAAGAGAAGATAGGCGAGGCCGCAGCCGCCCGGGCGTAGGTCTTCTCCGGCTTGGGCTGGCCATCTGAGATCAGTCTTGTTTCGTTGCCTAGCTATGGGAAGCTAGACGTCATGGTTTCGTTGCTTTTTGAGGACACTGGCTATGGCATCGTCTGCCTGTTTCCAACTACCCGAAACCAAGTAGAACCTACCATGTTAGAGCCTTGACATGGGAGAGCAAAGTTTGTAGCCTGCTGCCAACGCCCCAGTAATTAAGAGGAAGCCTGAGTCCAGCACACGGTAACTGGAAAAGGAGGTTCACATGGCGCGCGGGTACATCGGCAAGCTCCTTAACGTAAACCTGAGCACCGGCCGAATCTATGACGAGACTCTGGATGAAAGTGTGTGTCGTGACCTCATAGGAGGCTACGGCATTGGTGACAAGCTCCTCTATGAGCGGGTGCGGCCTGGCGCTGACCCTCTGGGGCCGGAGAACCTGCTGATCTTTCTCACAGGGCCATTCACGGGCACCCAGGCGCTGGGTGGCAGCCGCTACGTCGTAGTCTGTAAGTCGCCCTTGACTGATGGCATAGGGGACGCTAACAGCGGTGGCACGTGGGGGCCAAATCTGAAGTTCGCTGGCTACGATGGCGTGGTCATCAGTGGAGCCTCTAGCCATCCTGTATACCTCTCCATCGAAAACGGTAAAGCCGAACTGCATGACGCTGCCTGGCTGTGGGGCAAGGACACCGTAGAGACGGATGCCCTGCTGAAGGAGCGGCATGGCCGGCAGGCGGTCAGCGCCTACATTGGTCCTGCGGGAGAGAAGCTTTCTCGCATCGCCAGCATCATGAACGACGAGGGCAGGGCAGCGGGACGCTCCGGCGTCGGCGCGGTCATGGGTTCCAAGAAGCTCAAGGCCGTGGTGGTAAAGGGAAATGGTGATGTCCCTGTCCAAGACGATATGGAGGTACGCCGTCTCCGGCGCAAGTTCCTGCGACTGTCTACAGGCTTCTACGACATCCTGCACAAGTATGGCACCGTCGGCATCACCGCCGATTCGGCCATGAGCGGCGACTCGCCGGTGAAGAACTGGGGCGGCTCAGGTACTGTGGACTTCCCCCAGGCCCAGCAGAAGCTACGGGATAGCGTTGTCATCGAGTACCAGACCAAGAAGTACCCCTGCTGGAAGTGCAACATTGGCTGTGGCGGCTTCATGGAGGTCAAAGAAGGCCCCTACGCCGGCACAAAAACGCATAAGGTGGAGTACGAGACCGCCGCCTCTTTTGGCTCCATGTCCCTTAACGACGACTTCCCATCCATGATCAAGTGCAACGACATCGTCAACCGCGCGGGCCTGGACTCCATCTCCGCTCCCGCCGCAGTGGCTTTCGCTATCGAATGCTTCGAGAACGGGATACTTACGGGGAGTGATACCGGCGGCCTTGAGCTGACATGGGGCAACCACCGCGACATGATCAAGCTCCTGGAGCAGATCGCCAGCCGCGAGGGCTTAGGTGACATCCTGGCAGAAGGCGTAATGCGGGCCGCCCAGCAAATAGGAAAGGGCGCGGAGCAGTTCGCCGTCCATGTGGGAGGCCAGGAAGTGCCCATGCACGATCCGCGCTTTGTGCCTGGCCTGGCTCTTACCTACAAAATGGAGGCCACGCCGGCAAGGCACACTCAGGGTGGAGAGCTTATCGGACCCGTGGGTGTCACAATGCCCGGAGGAGACCTGCCCAAGTACCAGTACGGCGGCAAAGGCGAGATGCACAAGAGGCAAATGGCTATGACGCACGCGCTGAACGCTACCGGCGGATGCCTATTCGCATACATATCCTATCCCGCCGAGTACATCCCTGAGTTCCTCACCGCCATCACCGGCAGGGAGTACACCCTGGACGAGTGCATGGTGGTAGGGGAGCGCATTGCCAATCTTCGCCACGCCTTCAACCTGCGGGAAGGGATCAATCCGGTGGCGACCCAGCTGCATGGCAGGCTCACAGGCAACCCGCCTCTGACCCAGGGCAACCTGCGTGGCGTGACGCTGGACGCAGACCTCATGGTGCAAGAGTACTGCCAAGCGATGTCCTGGGATCCGGTCACTGCCAAGCCCAACCCACGGCGACTTAGGGAGCTTGGCCTGGGACAGCTTGTAGCAGACGTGTGCTAGAAGACTGCGCTTCTCTTTAATGGGTGACCATGATGGGCATCACCCGTGCTTAGCTGGCAGCTATGGCTTGCGGTAGTGTATGCTTGCAGTAGCAAGAGAACACACGCCGCAACGACTGACTAGGACAATTATGTTGGAGGATACCTATGGCCAATAGTGAAATGCTAGCCCTTTTGCGGACCAATAAGGCTGAGTTCCAGCGTATTCGCAAGCAAGACCCCAGGGCTGAGCTAGACCTTTCCGGCGCTGACCTGTCCGGGTGCGATATCTCCGACGCCGACCTGGCCGGCGCGAAGCTGAAGGGCGCTTCTCTCCGAGGTGCCAATTGCACTGGTACTATGTTCCGCTTCGCCGACCTTTCCGGCGCAGACCTGCGAAACGCCAAGCTGGAAAAGGCGAACTTTCACCAGACCAATTTCGAAGGAGCCAACCTGGAAGGCGCTGTCCTGGGTGGCCTGGAGCGCGAGACCCGGATGTGCCTTCATGTCTCTTCCTTCCGCAAGGCCCGCTGGAGCCGCGAGGAGCTTGAGACGATGCTCAGCATCCTCAACCAGAACGAGGCCTGGGAGATCCGCTACTCCATCGTGCCTAAAGCGAAACACTAGTCGTTTCGCTATCCTCAAATGGGTGGGGTGGTAGCCTGGCGGCATAGGCGTTGCACCAACCCTGAACCGAGCGGGAGGCGCTCCTTCTGGAGGTCGGTAAGATGCCCGCAGCCCCCGTTGCCGTCGTAGCGCTAGGAGGGCACGCTATTCTACCCAAGCGGGCGCGCCCGACGGTAGGTCGCCAGTTCCTCTATACTCGCAGGGCCATGCGGCACATCCTCTACCTGCTTCACCAGGGGTGGAAGCTGGTCATCACCCACGGCAACGGCCCACAGGTTGGCAACATCCTCATTCAGGTGGAATCGGCCTTGGGCAAGGCCTACTCTATACCCCTCTACGTGGCCGTGGCGGAGTCCGAGGGCGAGATAGGGTACGTCATCCAGCAGTCCCTCTACAACGAACTGTCCGCTCAGGGACTTGCCCAGCCCATTGTCACCGTACTTACCCAGGTGCGGGTGGATCCCAAAGACCCTGCCTTTCAGACTCCTACCAAGCCCGTGGGCCCTTTCTACGGCGAAGCCGAGGCGGAGTCTCTGCGGCGCAAGGGCATGGTCGTGGCCCATTACCCAGGCCAGGGATGGCGGCGAGTTGTGCCGTCGCCTCGGCCTGTGGAGATAATTGAGGCGTCTGCCCTGCGCAAGCTGGTGGCGCAGGACATCATAGTCATAGCCGCTGGCGGCGGTGGCATCCCAGTATGCCAGCGCCGTGGAGGACTCAAGGGTGTGGACGCGGTCATAGACAAAGACCTGGCATCCGCCGTACTGGCCAGAGACATAGGTGCAGAACTGCTCCTCATTCTTACAGATGTCCGCAAAGTGGCCCTGAACTACATGCAGCCGGGCCACACCGAAATAGACCGGATGACGGTGGCGGAAGCGTTGCACTACAGCCGGCAAGGGCATTTCCCACCTGGCACCATGGGCCCAAAGGTGGAGGCGGCAGTCCAATTCCTGCAGGGAGGCGGGCGGCGGGCCATCATCACCACCCCTGAGGGTGTGGCGGAAGCACTGGAAGGCCGCGGCGGCACCGAGGTGGTGCCGTAAAAGATCAGTACGTCTGAAGCCACAGCCGTTCACGCTCGACCTTCAACGCTAAGGAGGAGCCTATGGCAACCACTCAGCGTCCAGCGCCACAGCGCACCGACAAAGATGCAATGCGCGTTATCATCATGGGGGCTGCGGGCCGCGACTTCCACAACTTCAATGCCGTCTTCCGCGACAACCCTGCTTACCGCGTGGTGGCTTTCACCGCTGCTCAGATTCCCGACATCGCAGGACGCAGGTATCCACCGGCGCTGGCGGGGAAACTGTATCCTCAAGGGATTCCCATCTACCCGGAGGAGGATCTGTCCGCGCTCATCCGGCGGCTTCGGGTGGACTACGCCTACCTTTCCTACAGCGACCTTTCTCACCTGGACGTGATGCACAAGGCGTCCCTGGTTTTGGCCGCAGGCGCCAGCTTCGGCTTGCTGGGGCCCAAGCATACCATGCTCTCCGCTGCAGTCCCCGTCATCAGCGTTTGCGCCGTCCGCACCGGATGCGGCAAAAGCCCTGCCTCTCGGCGCATCGCCAGGTGGCTGCGAGAACGAGGCTATCGAATAGCGATCATCCGTCATCCTATGCCTTACGGCGACCTGGAGCGGCAGGCGGCGCAGCGTTTCGCCCGCGCGGAAGACCTGGACGCCGCCCAGACGACGGTGGAGGAGCGAGAAGAGTACGAGCCTTACATTCGCATGGGTATCCCTGTGTACGCCGGCGTGGACTACGCCCGGATTCTGGCGATGGCCCAGAGGGAAGCGCAGGTAGTCCTGTGGGACGGCGGCAACAACGACTTCCCATTCATACGGCCAGACATGCACATCGTCCTGCTGGACCCGCACCGCCCAGGACATGAGTTGTCGTACCATCCGGGTGAGACCAACCTGCGCATGGCGGACGTATGTGTCGTCAACAAGGTGGATAGCGCGCCCAAGGCCCAGGTAGACCAGGTGGTGCGCAACGTGAGGGCGGTCAGGCCGCGGGTTTCCATCGTGCTGGCCGACTTACTGCTGGTGGTGGACAGGCCCGACCTGATCCGGGGCAAGCGGGTGGTCATAGTAGAGGACGGCCCTACGCTGACCCACGGGGGGATGACCTTTGGCGCGGGTACCCTGGCGGCCCAGCGCTACGGCGCCCTGGAGATGGTGGACGCGCGCCCCTTCGCGGTGGGAACCATTGCCCAGGTATACACCGAGTTCCCGCACTTGCAAGGCGAGGTGCCTGCTATGGGCTACAGCCCGTGCCAGATCCAGGACCTGGAGGCAACTCTGAACCGCGTGGAGGCGGATGCCGTCATTGATGCCACGCCGGTCGATCTCTCGCACCTGGTGCACGTGAACAAGCCTATGGTCAACGTGGAGTACGAGTTCCAGGAACGAGGCCCTCGCCTATCGCAGCTTCTTGAGCGGTTCGAGGAGAAATACCTCCGGCGGGACGCTTCATAGCCTATTGCTGCACCGTTTGCTGGCGTATTGGTGTCCCATGGGTTACGTTGTTTGGGGTGGTGGAGCATACAGGTGCAAAGAGCCTGCACTGAAGCTCGTCACAGCTTTAGACATTCCGATATTCGTAGCGCTTTTTGCCAACGCTGTCCGATTGGGGAGAGAACACGATCCCCTTGAAAGGGACATCCATACTGCATACAATGCGCCTGAACGCGCGGCGTGTCAGTAAGGAGGCAGCCAAAGAGATGCGTAGCGAGCGTATGTTGACGGCTACTATTATGGCGCTGGCGCTCTTGTCAGCGCTGGTTGCTTGCGGCGGCCCTGAACCCACATCAACTGCTACTCCGGCAGCTACCGCCACTCCGACACCTGAAACACTGAGCGAGGTTCTGGAGCGAGCAGCAAACGTAACGCTCGCTAAATTCGACTGGGTGACAACCACAGCCCAAGGGACAACCCAGACCACCAAGTTCTGGGTGAAGGGCAACAGGTGGAGAATAGAACTCCCTCAACTTGGGCCTCCGCCTTTAGCGACCCCTCCTCCCCACCCAGAAGGAACGACAGAGACAAGAGTGATACGAGGCTACCTGATAGATACGGACGCGAATATCGTGTACGCTTTGTACTCGTTGTACTCGCCCTCGGGAACATACGGATACATAGTCGAAAAGTCGCCTCTCATTGACCCGCACGAAGTACTTGATTTTTCGACGCCTATGTCATGGGCCAAAATTATCGCAAAGTCTGCTCCGAAGATTGTCGGCACTGAAACTGTGGATGGAAAAGCTGCTCTGGTGGTTGAGTTTGCTCCACCTCACCTAAGCCAAATTCCGGGTCAGATAAGCTGGAAAGCATGGATATGGAAGGAACATCCATTCCTGGCACGGATAGATCTAACTGTAGCTGAACGTACAGCTATTAGTGAAGTGAAAAACATCGAATTTGCCGACATCCCTGATAGCATTTTTGAGCGGGAGTCCAGTTTCTTTGGTGTTGAGCCTTTCTTGAAATAAGTTCCACGATCAACCAGCGTTAAGTTCCTCAATACCTGCTATCGGGCCCAAAAGTAATGCAGGTACTGCGAAGCTTGACCTTATAACAAGCCTGTGCTGCGCCTGACAAAGGGCTCACCATGAGTGAAGCATTATGCGCGCTTTTCTGCAACCAGGCACTGGTGTATGATACCGCCTAGGTTGAAAGGAGAAGTTCTGTGAAGATAGGCTTGATGTTACCCAACTACGCTCGGTGGTTCCGTGGCGAGGGCATCTGGGCTACCTGTGAGAAGGCCAAAGAGGTAGGCTTTGATGCGCTGTGCTTTGTAGACCACATAATGTTCACCCCGCGCCAGTACGTGGGCTACGGCAATGGCTACATGGACATATGGACTGCCATGTCCTACGTGGCGGCCATAACCAACATACAGGGCTGGAAGCCCATCCTGACGCAATCGGTATGCGTGATTCCATACCGCCCTCCTATCCAGCAGGCCAAAGTGGCAGCTACCGTGGACTCGCTGTCCGGCGGTCGGCTCATGCTTGGCGTGGGTAGCGGCTACAACGAAAACGAGTTCTCTTCCTTGGGTCTTGACGTCCGCCAGCGGGGCGACATGGCAGATGAGACCCTGGCGGTTATGAAAGAGCTGTGGACTCACCCTGTATCTTCCTACCACGGCAAGTACGTCAACTTCGACGAGATGACCATCTCCGTGCGGCCAGCGCAGCAGCCGCATCCGCCTATACTCTACGGGTCGCACGGGCCACGGCCCCGGCGCCGCATCGCCGAGAGGTACCAGGGCGATATTGAAGCGCCAGGAGAAGACGCTGAGTCCCAGCGCACCTTTGAAAGCAACTGGAACGATCTCCTCAAGCTATGGAAAGAGTACGGACGCTCAGGGAAACCTTTCCTGATGTCTCTGGCCCGAGGGCACATCACCGCCGACCGGCAGCAGGTCGGGCAGGAAGTGGTCAAAGGGGTTGCTCCTGAAGGCCAGTCGTTCACAGGTGTTGGAGGTAGAGTCGCGGAGGGCCAGGAGCGCACGTACGTCTCCAACTACAACCTGACCCACGTGGACGACTTCACGGCCCAGCTCCGCAGGCTAGAGAACGCAGGCGTGGACTTGGCTATTGTCTGGCTTCCCTCCTACAGGTTCGGCGGGCTGGACAACCAGGGCCTGCAGCTCCAACAGATGGAACTCTTTGCCGAGCACGTGCTACCCAAGATCCATAGGGACAAGAAGCCTGTGGAGTTCGACTACGACGGCAAGCGGTATACTCCAATGGCCTAGCCGGCGCGTCTGATACGGCATAGACTACAGTAAACTTGGCTTGTACAGAGGGCATGGATGATCTCCATGTCCTCTGTGTTTTTAGTTGCAGTCCCTGCCCTTGCGTGGCATCGCACTACTGCTTACACTTTTGGACGTGCCTCGCAATCTTACTGTTCCGATTGGTCTGCGTAGCAAGGGCCGTGCACCCGCGGAGCCTGTCTATCGCCGTTTGGCTCCATCTCTGAGCGTGTCAGCGGCGTGCGACGCCTTTGCAGACTTGCCATATTTGGCGCTACTGGACAGCGCGCTTCCGCATCCGGTGCTCGGCCGGTTCTCGTACCTGGCCGCCGATCCTTTCCTTGTCCTGCGGTCGAAGGGAACAAGCATGGAGTTGGTCTCTGGGGATGGCACCCAACACCTGGAAGGCGACCCATTTGCGGTGTTGCAGAGCCTTCTTCGACAGTACCGCTTGAAATCGGTACATGATCTTCCGCCGTTCCAGGGTGGTGCCATCGGCCACTTCGCATATGAGCTATCCCATCACCTTGAGCATTTGCCGCGTAATGCCGCTGACGACCTTGGCTTGCCGGAGATGGCCGTTGCGTTCTACGACTGGCTCATCGCCTGGGACCATGCAACCAACAGCGTCTGGGCAATTGTAACGGGCCTGCCTGACGGCGACAGCCGCCAGGCCCAGGAGCGACTGTCCTGGATAGAGGAACGTCTGCAAAATGCGCCGTTGACATCCACCAGTCAAGCACTTTCTATTGCTGCCTCCAACCTCCGCTCCAATTTTACTCGTGCACAGTACATAGAGGCAGTAAAGGCTGTGAAGGAGTACCTTTATCAGGGTGATGTGTACCAGGTTAACATCTCCCAGCGGTTCGAGGCGTCCATCTCCTCCAGCCCGTGGGATCTGTACCTACGCCTCAGGCGCGTCAATCCTGCCCCCTTTGCTGCCTATCTGAGATATCCTGAAGTCGCTGTGCTATCGGCATCTCCCGAGGAATTTCTGCGCCTGGAGAACGGGGTGGTAACGACTCGCCCTATGAAGGGGACGCGGCCCAGGGGCAAGGACACTGAGGATGACCGGCGGCTTGCTGCAGAGCTTCTGGCCAGCGAGAAAGACCACGCAGAGAACCTTATGATCGTGGACTTGATGCGTAACGACTTGGGCAAGGTGTGCGAGATAGGGTCTGTCCAGGTGCCGGAGATGTTTATTGTGGAGAAGTATGCCAAAGTCTTTCAAATGGTCTCTACAGTTCAGGGAAAGCTCAGGCCTAGCCTGGACGCGGTTGACCTGCTCAGGGCTTGCTTTCCCGGCGGCTCGGTGACGGGAGCGCCCAAAATACGGGCAATGGAGATCATAGATGAGTTGGAGCCAACCCAGCGTAGCGTGTACTGTGGCGCCATCGGGTACATAGGCTTTGACGGTACTATGCGCACGGCAGTCCCCATACGGATAATGTTGGTGAAGGATAATCACGTCTACTTTCAAGTAGGCGGAGGCATTGTGGCTGATTCCGACCCCGATGCCGAGTACGAGGAGACCATGGACAAGGCAAGAGGCTCTATGGAGGCGCTGGGCATCCATGGCTAGCCCATCGCCCAACGTCCTGTGGGTAAACGGTCGCTTTTGCTCCGGCGACGAGCCGGCCATTTCGGCGTTGGATCGAGGCCTGACCCTGGGCGACGGCCTCTTTGAGACCATGCGGGCTGAGAAGAGCCGCATCTTCCGTCTTTCTCAACACCTGGCGCGGCTAGTGCGTGGCGCGGCAGTGCTGGAACTGCCGCTTCCGCCGGAGGAGGAAATCCGGAGCATTATGCGGAAGGTGATGGCCCAGGCAGGAGCCGCTAGGGCTGTGGTGCGCCTGACTGTCACCAGGGGCGTGGATCCAGGGCGAGGCGTCGGCATTCCTGCTCAGGTTACACCTTCGATGGTGGTACGGGTCACTCCTTTTGTGCCGCCTTCACCGGAGGCCTACCAGGCGGGGTACAGCGCCGTCATCTCGACCATCCGCCGCAACGAGGCATCTCCATTGTCTCGCATCAAATCGTGCAACTATCTTGATTCTGTATTGGCCCGTAGGGAAGCACAACTACGTGGTTGTGATGAAGCAGTAATGCTCAATACTCAAGGCCAGGTTGCATGCGGGAGCGTCGCCAACCTGTTCGCCGTCAAGGTCGGCGTTTTGTGGACGCCGCCGGAAGAAGCGGGCGTGTTACCCGGGATCACGCGGGAATGCCTGTTGGAGCTAGCGGCTTCACTTCGCCTTGGTATCCAGGTCACGACGTTCGAACTTAGTTTTCTTCGGGACGCCGATGAAGCCTTCCTGTCCAATACCATCGTCAGCGTTATGCCTCTCACGAAGGTGGATGGCCGGGACATTGGCTCTGGAAAGCCAGGCCCTGTGACTCTTATGCTGGCGGAAGCGTATCAGAGGGCCCTACAGAATATGTGATGAGGTTCTGTTTGCCTGTGGGTGGTGGGGCGCAGTCGTACGCAGTACGGGGTGGGAGGGAGGGAAAAAACACGTTTGGGGAGGGGCAAAGACTGGTGGGCAATGTCATTTGCCACTCGGAAGCTAACGGTACCTGCGTTGAACGGCTAATGACGGCGGCTAGCCGCTGTTATATCATATGGTGCTGCCTTCGAATGGCTGCATCAAAGCAGGAAGGCCCGCAGAAACCTCTATGAAATACAAAGACCTTAGAGAGTTCATCTCTTTCCTGGAGAAGCAAGGGCAGTTGCTTCGCGTCAAGGAGCTTGTTACCTGGGACTTGGAGATAACAGAGATTGCCGACCGGCAGGTCAGGAGAGGCGGGCCGGCCCTTCTTTTCGAGAAGGTGGATGGCTACGATGTGCCTGTGCTGATCAACGTGTTCGGCACCCATCAGCGGGTGGCCTGGGCGTTGGGTGTGAACAACGTAGAAGACCTGGTTGGCCGGGTTACCGGCTTGCTGGACATGGCCAAGGGGCCTCCGCACGGCCTCATGAACCGTTTGCGCGTCTTGGGGAACCTGGTGAAACTTGCCAGCTACCAGCCCAAGCTGGTGAAGAGCGCCCCTTGCCAGGAAGTTGTGCTGACAGGTGAGCAAGTTGACCTCTTCAAGTTTCCCATACTCCGTTGCTGGCCTCTGGACAGCGGCAGGTTCATAACCTTTCCACTTGTCATAACCAGAAACCCTGCGACTGGGACTCGCAACGTTGGCACTTACCGCATGCAGGTCTACGACAAGCGCACCACAGGGATGCACTGGCAGACGCACAAGGTAGGCGCGGAGCACTTCAGGACAGGCGTGGAGCAAGGGAAACAGCGCATGGATGTGGCCGTGGCCATAGGCGCCGATCCTGCCACGGTTTGGACTGGCTCCGCGCCATTGCCGCCGGAGATGGACGAGATGATGATCGCCGGCTTTATACGCGAGGAAGGTGTGGAGATGGTCAAATGCGCCAGTGTCGACCTTGAGGTCCCCGCCCAGTCCGAGATAGTTCTGGAAGGTTATGTGGAAATGGGTGAGCTGCGCCAGGAAGGGCCTTTCGGCGACCACACCGGCTACTACTCCTTCGTTGACGACTACCCTGTCTTTCACGTCACCACGATAACCCACCGCCGCGACCCCATATACCTGGCGACGGTGGTTGGCAAGCCACCCAAGGAAGACTTCTTCATGGGCAAGGCCACTGAGCGCCTGTTCCTGCCCGTGATTCAGATGGTGCTTCCTGAGGTTGTGGACGTGGACTTCCCGGCGGAAGGCATATTCCAGAACCTCATCATCGTTTCCATCAAGAAGGAGTACCCGGGGCAGGCCCGCAAGGTCATGCACGCCATATGGGGTGTGGGAGGTATGGCCACTACCAAGACCATCATAGTCCTGGATCACTTTGCCAACGTTCACGATATGTCCGAGGTGGCGTGGCGTGTGGCCACCAACCTGGACCCTGCCAAAGACATCGTCTTTGCCACGGGCCCCCTGGACGACTTGGATGTGGCGTCGCCTCTGCCCAAGTTTGGCAGCAAGATTGGCATAGACGCCACCCAGAAAGGGCCTCAGGAGGGATACCACAGGACATGGCCTCCCGAAGTGGTAATGCCCCAAGAGATCAAAGACCTGGTGGATGGCAAATGGCAAAAGTACGGGTTCTAAGGCAGGAAGGTCAGCCGCCGTCGCTCCTTACCAGGCTGCGTTACTTATCAGAGGAGTTGAGGCTCCACGAGAGCCTGTTCGCCTTACCTTTTGCATACACGGGCATGCTTATGGCCGCCCGCGGGCTTCCCACGCTGCATCAGTTCATCTGGATAACCCTGGCCATGATTGGGGCCAGGAACTTTGGCATGGGCATGAACCGCGTGATAGACAAGGGCATAGACGCGGTCAACCCACGCACCCGCGAACGGCACATACCTGCGGGCAGGACCAGGGTTTGGGAGATGCTAGCCGTGTCCGGCCTGGCCTTGGCTATCTTCCTCGTGGCGGCTTGGCAACTAAATCCCATGGCTTTCGCCCTGGCCTGGATTGCCGCTGCCTATTTGGTCTTCTACTCGTACACCAAGCGGTTTTCTTGGGCCAGCAACCTGGCATTGGGCTGGGCGTTGGCCATAGGCCCCGCGGGTGGATGGATAGGGGTGACAGGCCATCTCTCCTGGAACATGCTCTTGCTGGCCTCTGTGGTCTTCTTCTGGGCCAGCGCCTTCGACATCTTGCACCACATGCCATCTCGCGACTTCTACATCCAGCACGGGCTTCACTCCGTTGTCCAGCGGTTTGGCCTGAAGACTGCCCTGATGTGGGCCAGAGTCCACGATGCCCTGGCGGTTCTGGCCCTTATCGCCCTGGGTCTGACTCTAAAGCTGGACGCTCCCTATTACGTTGGCATTGCCATAGCAGCAACGATTCTCATCCGTAAGCACACGTTGGTCTCTCCCAGCGACCTGTCCCGCCTGGGAGTTGCCTTCTTCCTGTATAACGCCGTGTTCTCCGCCATTATCCTTGTAGCCACGTTCGTAACCCTGGTCTGGTGACTTAACAGAAGGCGGCTCTCCAGGGCAGGCTGCTGCAATAAATAAGAAAGCCGCGCCCCACACATGTGAAGCGCGGCTTTGATAGCAATGGCTTTGCGCAGGCGGCCTATCAAACCTTTCCGCGCGGTACTGGGATGCCAGGGATTTTTACCTGGATGCGGCCCATAGCTGCTGGGCGCGTGGGGGGTGATTGGGTCGGAGCTCCCACAATGTAGGTGATAAACAGGGTCTTCCAGTCGTCTCCTCCCCAGGCCATATTGGTCACCCCGGCAGGCATGGGAATGGTTCCCAGGTGCTTCCCCTTCGGGTCCATGATCCATATGCCTCCGGATCCTCCACAGTAGACGTTTCCTTCCGTGTCCACCTTCATACCATCTGGGCCGCCTGGCTTGTCGCCGCTCAAATCACAGAAGACGCGGTCGGAGACCAGGTTAAGAATGCCGTTGGGCAGGACATCGAAGGCCCGTATGTGTCGTCGGCGGGAGTCGTTGATGTACAGGACTTTTTCATCAGGCGAGAAAGCCAGCCCGTTGGGCGTAGCCATATCTCTTACCAGGAGATTGATCATGCCCAAATCAGGCGAGACTCTGTATACTCCGTAGAAATCCAGTTCAGAATCAAGATCGAACGTTACGGGGTCGCTAAAATAGATGCTTCCATCGGACTTTACAACTACGTCGTTGGGGCGGTTCAGCTTGAGCCCCCGGTAGTTGTTGGCGACCACGGTGATGCTTCCATCAGGCTCCGTACGTGTGACCCTGTGGATCGGATCGCTAGGGCTAATACCGCCGTGTTCGCAAGCTATTAGCCTGCCCTGGCGGTCTCTGGTGAGGCCGTTAGCGTAGTTGGTGGGTTTGAGGAACTCAGTTACGCCCTCTTTGGAACTCCACTTCATTCTTCTGTTGTTTAAGACATCGCTGAAGAGCAAGTACCCCCCTTCCTTCCACCAAACCGGCCCCTCAGACAGGTTGAAGCCTCTGCCTAGCTCTTCTACTTCTTGGTTCAAGTCAATAATCCGTTCCAATCCGGCTACGAGCTTCTCGACAGGCATTACTACCTCCTGACACAGGTTATGTGAACGACCCAGCGGATTATAGCACTGTAACTGGGCCATAGTACCATAGCACCATTGTACTGTTACCACGGTGCTGTTACCATGGTAGTGTTGTCATAGCTATTCCTCCCCCATCAGTCCTTTCCCATTTCGCGGACATCCGCTGACATTTCTGTTGGATTGCCGTTATTACGTTATCAAAGTAGATGCCAACCCTTTAGTACACCTGACCAAGGAGAGCTATAGATGAGAAAAGGTATGGTCCTGGCCTGTTTTGGCCTGCTTCTCTTGCTGGCCGCATGCTCCAAGCCGTCGCCTACGCCGGCGGCCACGGCAACCGCCACACCCGGGCAATTGCCAACGGTTACATCTTCATCTACTCCCGTTTCCACGCCGGCCCCATCTACAACGGCGATGCCTGTGGTGGTAACCCCAACAGCCTTTTTCTTGGATGTGACCGCGCCATTGGATGAAAGCGTGTTGCAAGGTACCTCTGTCCAGGTTGTGGGCAAGACGGTCCCTGACGCCATAGTCTCAGTTAACGGGCAGCCCGTGGATGTCGGTGCCGATGGGGGTTTCTTTACTACTGTGGCGCTGCAAGAGGGGCCCAACTCCATTGAAATCATCGCCAGCGGCTTCAGCGGCAACCATGCATCGAAGATTCTCACGGTGGTAGCCATACGCTAGGAGTGTAGTGGCTGGCTACGTGTTCAACCACACAAGCGCTGCCACCTGACACTCCACGGATGCTGGCGTTTTCATTTTTATAGACAGCGAGAAACGCAGGTTCGCTCCAGGGGCAGACGGGGCGGATCGGATGGAGGAGATCATGACACATCGGAAGATTCTAACGAAGGCAAGACTTTTGGGAGTCGCGCTCCTTGCTTTGGTGGCATCTATCATCGCCATACAGGGGTTGGCCCTGGCGGCCTCGCCCGCACAGGTGTCTCAGGCCAAAATAGGACTCTTTGGAACGGTAACCGCCAAAGGCTCCAACTCTTTCACAATCCAGACAAACCAGGGCGTTACAGATACGCTGGCTGTGATGACTGACACCAAGTTCCGTATGCCGGGCAAGGACAACGCCACATTGAACGACGTCAGCATAGGCAGCCGTGTGGCCGTTCTGGCCAGTGGGCAAGCCGGCTCTCGGGTCGCGCTTCAGGTCATGGTCGTACCTGGAGAGCCTCAGCGGGAGCACAGAGTGCTCACAGTGGTCGACATCTCCGGCAAGACCTTGATAGCAGAGGACGCTGACGGCAACCGGGTCGAGGTAGAGTTGGACCATGCGCTCAGCGCCGATATCAAGGGGCAGATTGTGACCTTCATCGGCGAAAAGAGCCAGCAGTCCGACCGTTTCAAGGCAAACGTTGAGGTGAAGATCAACCAGATCGTGAAGCGGTTGGAGAACCATGCCAAGACGGTAGAGGCGGAGGCAAAGGCCGAGACTGACGCCAAGAACAAAGAGAAGAAGAACAAGGAACTGGACGACCTGAAGGCTCGCCTGGAAGATAACATGCAGCGTCACCTTGACCTGATGTCTGAGGTTATCGCCAAGGCGCCCGCACAGGCCAAGGCTTCTCTTGAGGCGGCCATGGATGAGAGCCTACGAGGATACAAGACAGCTATAGATGTACTCGGCGAGGGTCACCCTGATGCTCACGCTCGCCTGCAGCTTCGAACGATTCATGGCACTGTGGAGACGATCAATGCACAAGCCATGCAACTGACCGTAAACACCCGTATTGACGCCGCCATAACTCTGAAAGTCGCCACCGATACGGTGATCCGAATAGGCGAGAAGGCCGGTACGTTTGCAGACATAGCTGTTGGAGACCAGGTGACAGCCCGCTTCGACCAGAAGACCTCTGTGGCTTCAGAGATCCGCGTGGAAACCGAGGTCGAGGCTGAGGGTGCCATCAGCAGCGTGGATACTGCCCAGGGTCAATTGAAGGTCACCCTTTCCGGCGGCGCTACCCTGACGCTCAAGCTAACTGCTAACACCAAGATAGAGGTTAACGGCAAGGCAGCCACCGCTGCCGACCTGAAGACTGGCGCCAGCGTAGAAGTGAAGTATGACCTGAAGACAATGGAAGCCTTCAAGGTAGAGGTCTCTACTGAGGCTAAAGTGAAAGGCACCATCAAGTCCGTTGATACCGCTGCCGGCACCGTGGTCGTCACTACCGATGATGGCAAAGACATTACCGTGAAGGTTGGGACCGGCACCAAAGTTGACATCCAAGGCATCCTGTTTGGGCTACTGGGACTCACCACCGGAATGAAGGTGGAGGTGAAGTACGATCTGACTACCAGCCTGGCTCTGGAGATCAAGGCTAGAGCCGAGGGACAGAATGAATCAAAGGGCCATACCGAGGCCCGGGCCACCGGGACTGTGGCGGCTGTTAATATCGCCACGGGTGAGATCACGGTGAACTTGGACCAGGGTGGGACTATTACCGTGAAAACCAGCGCCAACACGAAGATAGAGCTTAACGGGCAGCAGGCAGGCCTGGCCCAATTGGCCGCTGGAGTCAGAGTGAAGGTGGAGTACGACATCGCCTCCAAGGTTGCCACAGACATTGAGGCACGTACGAAGCCAGAAGCTGCGGCCGAACATGAAGCGAAGGGCGGCCAGGGTGCCAAGGGCGAAGATGCCAAAGACAAACAGGACAACCAGGGTACGCAGGAGGCTGAAGCCCACGGCACCATCGACACTGTGGACACAGCAAATCATAAATTGACGCTAAAGCTTAAGGATGGCACTAAACTTGCCCTGGCCATGGATGCCCAGACGGTGGTTCGCGTTGCGGGCAACCCTTCCGGAGAGGCTGGCCTTACGATGGGCATGAATGCGGAAGTCAGGTACCGGTCCGACACTAAGATTGTCTTGAGGATCAATGCCGAAGCTACTGGAAAGGATACGGAGCAGACCAAGGAGCGAACAGAGATAGAAGGCAAAGTCAAGAGCATCAACCTCGTTGCTCGACAACTGGTGGTTGAGACCGAGGATGGCAAGACGGTGTTGGTGGCGGTCACCACCGCCACGAAAATCACAAAGGGTGGCAAGCTAATCACCCTGGCGGATATCTCTGCCAGCGCAAGGATCAACGTAAAGCTCCAGGCAGGCGCTGCTGGCAGCGTGGCTACGGCCATAGTGGTACAAGCAGAAGGTCGCTGATCCACTGCGGATGTCCGATCTGGTGGGGAGCAGTCTCCGCAGCTTATAGCTGCGGAGACTGCTCTTTTCGTGTGCGGAAGCGGATGGTTGGCGCTGGGCTGGAGGCTCGGCGGGCTCTACTCCTGCCCATGTGACTATCATAACATAGAATCAAATATATCATATAAAATCTCTGGACACGATACTATTCTGCCTGTAAACTATACACAGATCAAAGTTCAGTGGCTGCTCGGGTCGAACCCGGCAGTCGGGAGGCATTAAGATGGGTGTTCGGATTTGGGGAGCTATTCAGGGTGCAGGCCGGTTGTCTGAATTCGAGGCGTACTGCTTCGGTATTCAACAGCTCGGCGCAGGCGCGCCTACGGTGGATGAAGCCAGGAAAGACTACCAGGCGGCTGTCATGGCCAAGCTTGTGGCGCTGTCCCGGTAACCGCAACAAGAGAATAGCGAAGCCTGTAATAAGGGGCGGCCCATCAGATGTGGGCCGTCCCTTCTCTTTTATGGCGCTACAGCCACCCCTTTGATATGAGGCCTGACGAATGCCATGGGCGGCAACGGAGGAAGCGGCTTAGACTCGTCCAATTGTTTTAATCTGAATCCGGCCTGCCGGATAAGGCGTGTGGTGTCCCTGTTGGGGTGGCAGCCGGCTCCAGCCCACCGCCAAACGGGCGTCACCATGTTCTGGAAGAAGCCACCTATAGCGTGGTGGTAGCGTACATGCTCGTAGAACCGGAACTCCCCGCCTGGTTTCAACACGCGCCGTATCTCCGAAAGCGCCATAGCCGGGTCTTGAACGGAGCACAGGACCAGAGTGCTTACCACGGTGTCGAAGCAGGCGTCGCGAAAAGGCAAATCCTCGGCACGCGCCTGTTCTATAGCGATGGGATGCTGGATAGCCTGAGCCCTGAGAATAGCCCGGCGCAGCATGAACGGATCAGGCTCCGTGGCAACAACGTCGTCAACGTGTTCGGCGTAGTAGAGGAAGTTGGCGCCGGTACCCGCGCCGATCTCCAGTATGCGACCGCTGGCGCCGCCGGCCACGTCCAGGCGCACTGCTCCCATGAATGAGCGGTCGGCGCTGTCAGCCAGCCTATCGTAGAAGGCGGCGAACCATTTATGGCCACCCTGTTTTGTCATCTCTTCCAGAATGCTCCGCTTGTGTACGTGGTCCGTAGACTTACTCTGGCTATGGCAGACACGCCATTGAGCCGGTGGAGGAATACCCCGATAACGCAATGCAGAAGATTCATGGGAATGGTGGGGTGAGCGGAGGGATTCGAACCCTCGATCTCCTGGGCCACAGCCAGGCGCCTTGGGCCTCTTGGCTACGCTCACCACATGGGAAAGTGAGGAAGACTTCCTCTGGAGGGGGTTACCTTGTTCCACGATGCGTGGAGTGCCTTGCAGAATAGTACCATTCGTATTCGCATGAGGTCAACGAGCACGATGAGCGAGAGGTCTCATCTGCTTTTGGGTGGAGGGAGCATGCGAACAAGATTCGGAGTGGGCTGGGTGGGAAAAACCTCTTGGGGTGAGGCGCCTCTGCAAGGCTTGCTACTGTTGCCATGAGGACAAACGGTACCCGCAGGTCATGCGCGTCCTTTTCAACACTTGCCCCACTGTGTATAATCTTTGAAACCTTGAAGTCTGAGCATAGACATCGCTAGAGCCCGCAAGTTATCATCTATGTAGCACTTCGTAGGCCCGAAAGGGAAGTGGATATGTCGCGGATCAAAAACGTGATGCTGGTGGCGCCCAAGTCCACGGGTGGCAACTTCGAGTACGTTGCCATTCCAAGGCAGGGCCTCCTGTACATTTCGGGAGCCTTGAAACAGTGGCAGGGCGACTTCCTCTATGAGCGAGAGGTCTGGTACGAAGACCGCAACGGCAGTCTGGACCCGGCCAAAGACCTGGACAATGTGAACATCCTGCTGGTCACGGCACTCATCAACGAGGCTCCCAGGGCATACGAGATCGCCCGTAAGGCAAAGGAGCTTCATCCCTCCTTGAAGGTCGTTGGGGGCGGCCCTCACATGAGCCCTCTGGCGGAAGAGGCGCTGACATACGGGAAGTTGGATGTAGTGGTTATACGAGAGGGTGAAGACGTCGTGGGGCGGCTTTGCGACGTCCTCCTCAAGTATAAGGGCGCCGACCTGACTAGAGAGCTGTACAAAGTCCCTGGCATAGCATTCCTGGATGAGGGCAAGGTGGCCCACACCGAGCGCAAAGGAATGATCACCTCAGACTTCGTCGAGTTGCCTGACTTCGATGCTGTCCGTGACCTCACTCCACAGAACCCTCTGGCGGCAGGGGTCATTGAGACCGTCCGTGGCTGCACAGAGAAATGCACTTATTGCCAGGTGATCCAGCAGTTC
>ORJL010230580.1_pt1 | contig 26091 bp, 24 predicted proteins | sample 1779941 | NCBI WGS metagenome assembly ORJL01 (sample SAMEA104232317, study PRJEB22302) | groundwater metagenome | biome: forest; feature: aquifer; material: groundwater | place: USA | collected 2011-08-07 | depth 5.8 m
ACGTCTACGGCCTGCCCAACCAGGCCTGCCTGGTGGACGGCTACCGCATCGTCTCGCCCAAGCCCCATGACTGGAACGACGAAACCGCGATGATCTCCCTCGGGCACGAGCTCTACCACGCACTGGGCGCGCGGCACTAGCGCCATCGGATTCGATGGCTGCCGCAGGCGCGAGTGGGGCTACAATTCGCCCTTCGCCCCGGTAGCTCAGTGGATAGAGCAGCCCCCTCCTAAGGGGCAGGTCGGACGTTCGATTCGTCTCCGGGGCGCCAGATTCTCTCCGTACGAACTCACGAACCGTACCAACTCCCCTCCTGCGCGAAGCGTAGGGGTGGCGCCGAAGGCGCCGGCGTGGTCACTTCGGCAATTTCGGAGTTCCCCGCATCATCCCACGAACATCGCGCAATGCATGATCCGACGGACATCCCAACCGCCGCGATCGCGGATCCGTTCAGGTTGGGCCGGCGTGCGCGATCGAATTCGCACGGGGTTCGGACGGTAACTCCCTCGACCGTACGCTTGCGCGCGATTCAATTCGATGGAGATGCCCTATCCATGCGGCGTTTCAGCCGACTTTCCCCTAGGGTGAGAATTCATCGCTCCCGACCACATCGAGGTCCACGGTGAAATATCCGTGCGCCACGGTGTTACGCATTCCGTACACGCCACCCCACGGTATCTCCGGGTGCCGTGCCGCATACTCGGGATGTCGGCGCCTGATGCTCTGGGCAGCTTCGCCGATGATCTCGATGTTCCGGATCACGGCATCCTGCTTTTCCTCGCTGGCAAGAAAAGAAGCCCGATCAAGCCCCGCGACCTAGCGGAGGATTCTTTCAATGGCGAGACCGATATGTTCCAGATAGTCCCGCACGCGCAGGACATCGGACTCCTTCATACCGGCTGCGCCTCGGCCAGGACCTTGGCCCGAAACCTCTCGGGCAGCGCTCCGGGTGTAAGCACGTCCACATCGATGCCGAGCAACTCGCTCAGCTCGAACTGTATCTTGCCTATGTCGAGCAGCGTGGTCTGCTCCGTGGGTTCCACCAGCAAGTCCAGATCGCTTCCAACGGTGTCCGTGCCGCGCAGCACAGAACCAAACACGCGGACGCTGCGCACGCGATGGCGCGCCGCGATGTCTCTGATTGCCGCACGGTTCGATTCCAGAGCTTGAGAGGGGCGCATGGTACTTCCTGTCTGACCCAGGCTGCAATGGTATTACAAACAATCGCCTGCTGGACATCGCGATGCATCAACCCTGCCGGAATCCGCGGAATGTCCCGTCACGTGGCTGGCAGGGCTCGAATCCGTCGCGGTAGGTATTTCCTTGCCACCGCTAAAGCATCACAAGTCAGCTTCGACGCGTCTGGGATCACTTGACCTTCGCGATCGCGCCCCGCTTGCGGTGAGGCAGGCCTTTGCGCAACTCGAGCGTCACACCGCCGACCGGGCGCCCCCTGGAGCGCCGGGCGACGTGAACAAACCGCCTCGAGGTGTCGGTCCTGATCCCGCTTACGGCGAGGCGCACCGGCCGCGACGGAAGGCTCAGGCTCACCGTGCCCGCCGCGAGTACCGACATCACCGAAAGGCTGTCGTCGCCTTCCGAGCCCACGAGATGTTCGTAGCGGCAGCCCGGCCAGCCGCTGGCCGCGAGCGCCCTCACATCCGCATTCACCAAACCTCTGCCGTGAACCCCGCGCCGTTCCCATGGTTCGAGAACTGTCACGTCTCTGCTCCAAGTAACTTCTCCAACCGGTGCAGAAACCGCGATGGAGGTGGCGCGAGCCCTGCATACTCCTGGACCGTGCTTGCGGCTACAATTACGCTTCCTTCCGCACGTCGGCAGTCGGCACACGGGGCACGTCGTTTCCATGGCAAAGGTCGCGTTAATCACCGGCATCACCGGCCAGGACGGGGCCTATCTGGCGGAGTTTCTGCTCGAAAAAGGTTACGTGGTCCATGGCATAAAGCGCCGCAGCTCGCTGTTCAACACCGAGCGCATCGACCACCTGTACCAGGACCCGCACGAACCACAGCGCCGCTTCATGCTCCATTATGGTGACCTTTCGGATTCTGCGAGCATCACACGCGTGGTTCAGCAGATCCACCCCGACGAGATCTACAACCTGGGAGCCCAGAGCCACGTTGCAGTCTCCTTCGAGCAGCCCGAATACACGGCGAACGTCGACGGGTTGGGGGCGCTGCGCATCCTCGAGGCGATCCGCATCCTCGGCCTGGAGAGAACCACACGCTTCTACCAGGCTTCCACCTCCGAGCTTTTCGGCATGGTCCGCGAATCACCGCAGCGCGAATCCACGCCCTTCTACCCGCGCTCCCCCTACGGTGTGGCCAAGCTCTATGCCTACTGGATCACCGTGAACTACCGCGAGGCCTACGGGATGTACGCCTGCAACGGCATCCTGTTCAACCACGAATCCCCGCGCCGGGGCGAGACCTTTGTCTCGCGCAAGATCACGCGCGCGCTGGCGCGCATCAAAGTCGGACTGCAGGATTGCCTGTATCTGGGCAACCTCTCCGCCAGGCGCGACTGGGGCCACGCACGCGACTACGTCGAGATGCAGTGGCTGATGCTGCAGCAGCCGCAGCCCGAGGATTACGTGATCGCCACCGGCGAGCAGCGCATGGTGCGCGAATTCGTCGACGCCGCGGCCGCCGAGTTGGACATGCGCATTACCTGGAAGGGAATGAGCACCGACGAAAAGGGCTACGACGCGAACGGCCGTTGCATCGTGGCGGTCGACCCGCGCTATTTCCGACCTTCCGAAGTGGAGACCCTGCTCGGGGATGCCGCGAAGGCGCAGGCGAAGCTGGGCTGGAAGCCGCGGATCGGTTTTCAGGAACTGGTCGCGGAAATGGTCCGCCACGACCTCGAAGTCGCGGAGCGGGATGCCCTCGTCCGCAGAGAGGGGTACCGGATTCCCGATCCCCACGAGTAGCGCGATGCATCCGACAGAGAAGATATACGTCGCCGGCCACCGCGGGCTGGTCGGCTCGGCCATGGTGCGCGCGCTGTGTCGCGAGGGCTACGCCAACCTCGTTCTGCGCACGCACGCCGAGCTCGATCTCACCGACGGGCACGCAGTCGCGCATTTCTTCTCGAACGAGAGGCCCGACTACGTATTCCTCGCCGCGGCGAGAGTCGGCGGCATTCTCGCGAACAACACCTATCCGGCCGACTTTATCCGCGTGAATCTCGAGATCCAGACCAACGTGATCCACCAGTCCTTCGCGCATGGGGTGAAGCGGCTGATCTTCTTCGGCTCGAGCTGCATCTATCCGCGCGGGTGCCCGCAGCCGATCAGGGAGGACTACTTGCTCACCGGGCCCCTGGAGCCGACCAACAGCGCCTACGCCACGGCAAAGATCGCCGGCATAGAAATGTGCCGCGCCTACAACCAGCAGCACGGTACGCGCTTCCTCGCCGTAATGCCCACCAACCTTTACGGGCCAGTCGACAATTACGACCCCCACAATTCTCACGTGCTGCCCGCGCTGATCCGCAAGATGCACGAGGCAAAGCTGCGCGGCGACCCGGACGTTGAGATCTGGGGCTCGGGAAAGCCGCGGCGCGAATTCCTGCATGTTGACGATCTCGCGGAGGCCTGCCTCCTCCTTGCCTCGCTCGATGGTGCCTCCTATATGAAGCTGCTCGAGGAACGCCGCCATCCGCTCGTCAATATCGGGTACGGCGAGGACGCGACCATCACCGAGCTCGCACAGATAACTGCCGAAGTGATCGGATTCGGTGGCAGGCTGTTCTACGACCCCACCAAGCCCGATGGCACGCCGAGAAAGCTGCTCGACGTTTCGCGCATGGCCGCGCTCGGTTGGAGGCCGCACATCTCGCTACGTGAAGGGATCGAGGCTACCTATGCTGACGCTCTTTCCGGAGGGCTGCTCGAGTCGCACTCGGCATAGGCGCGCGCTGCCGGACCACGCGGCCGTGTATCCCACCAGTAGCTCCCTCCTTGAAACCGGAGGGGTGACGCGAAGCGCCGGGGTGGTCCGCCGTTCAGCCTTCCTTCCGTACCCGCCGCCTTTCCACTGAATACGCCACCCATCCCATCGCCAGCAACACCGTGAAGGTCAGGGCATTGGCGGGGACTTGCAAATTGAAATCCACCCAACTGTGAATCGCCAGCGAGATGATCCCCATGGTCACGCCGAAGGCCACCCCGCGCGAAAGCGAGTCTTCCCGCTCGTACTGCGTTCTCAATGCAACGAGAAGCGTCGACAACACCAGCGTCCCCAATATCGCTGCGCCCACGACTCCTACTTCCGAAACGAACTGAACATAATCGTTGTGCGCGAAATCGTAAAAGGCCACGATGTCCGGCGGCCTATAGTTCGGAAACACCGTATAGAAAGTGCCCCCGCCACTGCCAAACCAGACATAGCCGTGAAGACTCGCCAGCGCGCTCAGCCCCGGCTCGACGCGCTCCTCCACCGATTGTTCGCCGATCTTGTCGTTTCTCATCAAGGGCGTCTGCTCGATCCGTTGCACCACCTTCTCCACGCCGAACCAGGCGCCGACAACGAAGATGTCGATTACCACGAGGCTGCCGAGCAGGGCTACGGTGGATCGCGTGGCGTGGCGCGACAGCGCAAGCCCAATCACTCCGGCAGTCAGCATGCTTGAAAAAAAGGCCGCATTGCCCATGCGCGAGCGTGTCATCACTAATGCGATCACCATCACCACCAGCATCAGCCGCAGGACGATGCGGGGGCTCATCGCCCAGCCGACCCAGTCGCGAAGGCGCTGCCGCCAACTTTGCGCGCCCCCTCCACGCAACGTGGCGATCATCGCGCCTATACCGACGGCGAGAGTCATCTCCAGGTACCCCGCCAGGTGATTCCGATTGATGAACGTGCCCACCGTGTATGCACTGTGTGCGTAGGTGGAGTAAAACACGTGGAAATCAGTGCCGACCAGGTGCATGAAGCTGGCGTAGATCGCCTGCACAAGGCCCGAGCCTACCAGCACGAATGCGAGCACCCGGAGTCGCTCGCGCCGATTGACCAGTACGAGCGTGAGCCCAAACGCAAGAAAATAAGCGAGACTCTTCAGCCAAAAGGTGCGCGTCGCTTCCGGGTCCACGGAGATCGTGAACTTCATGGCACCCCACGCGGCGCCCATCTCCGCCGAGGCCGGCGAAAGCCACGCCAGAAATGCCACAGGCAGAGGTACAACCTGAACGGCCACCACGCCGAGCCAGATTCCGAACAGTGCCAGCGCCCACCACGCCGAACGGAACACCGTCGCAAAGCGCGCCTTGCCCAAGGCGTAGAGCGCAAGCCAACACACGCTGAGCGTGAATACGCCGAGCTCGAGCATGCTCCACGCCCAGGCGCGGTTGCTCCCCAGCGGAATCGGCGCCCAGACAAGAAGCGCGAGAAACAGCACGAAGATCCAGCCGTCGGGCCGGCGTGCACTATTGAATTGGTTCATGGTTCAGAAAGTAGCTCTTTGCTACCTGTGCCAGACACCGCTCCCAACGATCGATCGCAATCGGCATGGCGAAGCGCGCATCGAACAGCCGCCGGCCGTTCTCGCCCCATTCGTGCGCCCGCGCCGGCCAGTCCGCGAGGCCGCGTATGCACTGCGCCAGCCCCTGCGCGTCGGCGACCTGAAACGCTTGGCCGCACTGCCCCTCATTGACCAGACTCGCGATCTCGCCGTCTGCAGCTCCGACAAACAACACCGGCCGGCCCGCGGCGATGATCCCATAGAACTTGCTCGGCAACACCAGCCCCTCGAGCTCAGGCCGCAGCGTCACGAGATGCAAATCGCACGCACCCAGGCTCTGCGCAAGGCGCTCCCGCGGCTGATAGGGCCGGAACTGCACGTTCGCCAGACCGCGCCGCGCTGCCTCGGCCTTGAGCGCGCCGAGTCGGTGTCCGCCGCCGATGAACAGAAACACGATGTCTTCACGATCCACCAGTTGCCCGGCCGCATCCAGCACCGTAGCAAACTCGTGCACGCGGCCAAGATTGCCCGAATAGCCCACCACGAATTTGCCGTCGAGCGCCCACTCGCGGCGCAGCGGATTCACCTCCACGTCGTCCGCCGGCGCACCCGCGCGTACGCCCGCACCTGGACTGGGAACAATCACAGCCCCGTCCGCCCAGTTATGGATCACCGCGATTTTCGAGTCAGGCATTCCGCGAACCAGGAGTCTCGCCCGCATGTGCTCGCCAATGACCACATTGCAAACGGCACACCGCAGCGACCAATCCCGCACAGCCGCGAACCACCGTGCAAGCGCCAGCCGCATCACGCGCATGCCCACGGCCACTGCCACCTCGGGAAACAGATCCTGCGTCCAGTTTACAAGCCGCGCGCCGGTTGCGCGCGCAGCTAGCGCCGCCACCACCGAAATCATCGGCGGATCCGTTTTTGCCACCAGAATCGTGTTGCGATCGGCCAGCCGCGCGAGCCGCCACAGCGCGCTCAAGTAGAACGTGAGGTAATCCATCGCCCGCCCGAGCAGCGCTCCCCTGCCAAAGCGCGACGTCCACACGCGGTGCACAGCGACGCCCGACGCCGTTTCATGCGCAGGGAACGTGAGCGGATCGTCGTAGCGCAGCCGGCTCGTCACCACGTGCACCTCATGCCCCCGCGCGGCGAGCGCAAAGCACAGATCGGTCAGGATCTGGCTGGTTGCGGAATGATCGGGAAAGAAAAACCGGTTGACGAATAGCAGGCGCATGTCCGGTATTCCACTGGTAATGACAGGTAGCGTGCGCCCTGCGCTCGGCGAACCGTGAAACGCGTACACTCAATACTTGAACAGATAATACACAAGCTTGATGTACTCTGTGATCGCGGACTGCGCGCTCCTCTCGTCCCGCCACCATGCATCCGGTTTCCAAAAAGCGGGGGACGACGCAACCAGCGAATACGTCAAACCGCTACCCTCGAACACCCGCCCCCATGCCCAAGACAGGCGCCGCATGTGATAGGGATCGCTGACCACAAGCGCGCGACGCCAGCCCTGCACTTCCATCGAACGACGCGTATTGACGGCCTCTTGCCACGAATTGGCGGATTCCACATCGTGAATGATGCGATCCGTAGGGATTCCGCATTCCACCAACATCTGCGCGCGCCAGTCTAGGTAGGTCATTCGCGCCTGAGCAGGGCTCGCATCGAGACCGGTGATCAAGACGCGGGGCGCAACGCCTGCAGCGTAGAGGCGTGCCGCGGCCAGCGTACGATCGCCCACATCGCCAACCAGCACCACCAGGACGTCAGCCTGTGAAGGTGTTGTAGCCGGTGCTTCGAGAAACCGCCCAGCCTGTGACACCGCCCAGATTGAGGACCCAACGATGACAGTTGCCACCGCCGCAATCCACTGCCATAGATGCCGGCGCACGCTCAAGATGCTAGATTTCCTTCTCTGGAATTTAGCGCAGACGCCCTATACATGCGGCTTTCCGGCCGATTTTACCCGGTAGGGCGCGGATTTATCGCGCCAACCACCCAGTCGTAAGGTGCAGCCTCACCGCGCCGGCTTCCGCTCTACTACCCAATCCTCCATCACGAGCACATCCATCTTCGTGCGCAGGAAGCAATCCAGGGCTTCCTCCGGTTTGCATACGACCGGTTCGTTTTCATTGAACGACGTATTGAGTACCATAGGCACGCCGGTGAGCACCGAAAATTCCTCGATCAGCCGGTAATAGCGCGGGTTGGTCTGGCGATATACCGTCTGCAATCGCCCGCTGCCGTCCACGTGCGTCACCGCCGGAACCTGCGCGCGCTTCTCTGCCCGGATCGGATACACCTGCATCATGAAGGGCACATCGTCGTCCACCTCGAACCACTCCGCCACCGCCTCACGCAGAATGGATGGCGCAAATGGCCGGAACGACTCGCGCCGCTTGATCTTGAGGTTGAGAATGTCTTTCATGTCTGCGCGGCGTGGATCGCACACGATGGAGCGGTTGCCCAGCGCCCGCGGGCCCCACTCCATGCGGCCCTGAAACCAGCCCACTACCTTGCCCTGGGCAATCGCCGCCGCCGTGCGCCTGCACAGCTCGGCCTCCTCGCCCACACGCTCAACCGAACACCCCTGCTCGTCAATGCGTGCCCGGGCACCGCCCAGCACCTCGCCGATCTGCTCATTCGAAAACCCCGGCCCCCAATACGCATGGTCCATCACAAATCGCCCGGTACCCTCCCCCTTTAAGGGGGAGGGCTGGGGAGGGGGTGCGACGCCATTAGCGATCTGATGCCAAATCACAAACGCTGCCCCGATCGCCCCGCCCGCATCCCCCGCCGCCGACTGCACGTACAGCCGCTTAAACGGCGAGCGCGTGAGCACCTTGCCGTTGGCCACCGAATTCATCGCGCAGCCCCCGGCGAGGACCACTGCGTCCAGCTTATAGCGCGCGTACAGGTTCTCCAGCAGATGAAAGAAAGCCTCCTCGTACATCGCCTGCACCGAGCGCGCGATGTCGCGATGCCGCTGCGTGAGTTCCTCGCCCTTGCCCCGCGCGGGCCCCAGCAGCGCCTCCAGCGCAGGGGAATACAAATTGGCAAACGCGGGTTCCCCGCCTTCCCACTCGTAGCTAATTTTCTCCCGATGGTGACGGAAATATTCAAGGCTCAGCCGAAACGTTCCATCTCCCTCCAGCCACACAATCTGCCGCATCTCGGCCATGAAACGCGGCTCGCCATAAGGCGCAAGCCCCATCACCTTGTATTCGTCCCCGTAATTGGGAAAGCCCAGATACTGCGTGAGCGCCTGATAGAAAATCCCCAGCGAATGCGGGAAGAACACCTTGCCACCCTCCGCAATGCAGTCGTCCCGCGAACCCACGCCCCACCCTGCCGAGGCGAAGTCGCCGAAGCCGTCCACGGAAACAGCCACCGCTTCCTCGAACGGCGACACCAGGAAGGCCGAACCCAGGTGCGCAAGGTGGTGCTCGATAGCATGCACCTTTGCGCTAATCGTTTCGCCTGGGAATAGCCCGCGCAGCGCCTCATCCACTCCAGTGCGGCGTCGCTTGTTGCGCAAGCGATCCAGAATCAGTCCGACATCCGGCCGATTCAACAACGTGTAGGTAATCTTGCGAAAGAGGTTCGCACCCGAATCCTGATTGATTGCCACGTGGCCTACGTCGGCAATCGAAATGCCGGCTTCGCGTATGCAGTATTGGATGGATTGACCCGGGAAACCCGCCCAGTGCTTGATGCGGCGAAAGCGTTCCTCCTCGGCAGCCGCGACCAGTCTTCCATCAATGAGCAAACATGCGGAGGAGTCCGCGTGGTAGGCATTTAGTCCGAGGATGACTGCCATGGCCATTCAGCTCGCGTGCGCCCGGCTTTCCCGCCCGAGGAACTGCTCCACCATACGGTGATGGCGCATTGGAGCAACCATGCCCTTCACGTCAATGCTCGGATCCAGCCGGACGCGCTTCGCCGGATCGTGACCCTCGAGCCTGCGGTACGCGTTCACAGCCAAGCTGAATCCAAGAGAAAACTTTCCCGGAACGACCACGAAGGTGCGCTCGCTCAGCCCCCTGATGAAATACTGATAATTGCGCTCGCCGCGCTGGGCTGCCACTTCCGTCTTGTAGCTCACATACGTTTCCCGCAGCCGAGCCTCCTTAACTTTCGGCAAAAAGCGCTCGGCCATCGCTAGCAATTTCCCTTTACTCTCCTCGACCTCATTGGGCTCCTCTGGATTAGCCGAGTACCCGCCGCCAATAAGCGAATAAGAGTGGCCACTGGCACTGTGCAGTAGGTGGTTAACGGTCCGGTCCATGAAGGGTGTCAGTCTCACAAAATGCTCACTGCAGACACTTGGATACACCACCAGCAGCGGCGACGCCACGACATTGACCTTCGCCTGTTGTGCCAGAAGACGTTTGAGATCGCTTCCCGCAGCGTAGACAACGCGCTTGGCTTCGAAAACGCCTGTTGTTGTGTCAATCTGGACCGCGTCGCTTTGCTCAATACACCTCACGCATTCGGTTCGCAGGGCTATTTCGCCTCCCGCCGAAAGAAAGCTGCGCAACAATTCACCGGTTATCCGGCCCGCGTTCATCGGTCGATCGAAACCCTGGACCCGGAAATGGGTGTTCTTGTCCAGGTCTACGTCAATATCCCCCACCTTGAATATCACGTCCCTGGAGTAGTCGAGCCAGCCTGCTTTCGGCACATACTGCGAGGCTGGCCCGCTGCGCCAATCGAACTTCGTGAAGCGTTGGTGCCGGCTGATAAACTGCTTGATCGTCAGATCCCAGGTCAGAGTGAAAAGCAGTTTTCGCAGGTACGAGGGCACCCCCTCGAATACATCAAGCGCAAAGTCTGCGTCGTTTCGTGCCGCCACTAGGTACTGAATTGGCTCATCTCGAATCCAGGCTGAGTCACCATCGGCAAAGGACAATTTGCCGTCCTTGTCGACCCGAACGTTAAGCCCCGGGAAATCGCGATAGTAGTCGAGCAGATCATCAATGCCCCCGACGAGCGTGCGCATGAACTGGTTGTTCGGAAAGATTGAGTAAAGACTACCGAAGTGAAACCAGGCATGGTGCGAGCCGCTGGCCTCGCCGCACACAACATCGTTCTTCTCGATCAAAACGACGCGCTGGCCGGATCTCGCAAATATCTCCGCGATCGCCAGCCCTGCGATTCCCGCGCCGATGACGGCAAGATCAAACCGGCGCATGGCGCACGGCCAGCACCTCACGTAATGCGGCGCTTAACGCGACAATGTCCTCCTCAGTCGTGCCAGAGGTAATCGGAGGACAGATGTGGCGGGGACACCAGGTTTCGGTATTCCTGAGCTTCGGCCTGTCCGCCTCCACGTTACTGAAGACCGGCTGCAAATGGCAAGGCACGTCGTACACCCCACCGCCGCAAATGACACCGCGTTGCGACAGAGCCAATTTCACGGCCCCCGTTTCGACGCCATCGGGTAGCCGAATAATAAACTTGTACTGGCTCGCCTGATCCATGTGTGACGTGTCACACCATTCGATGCTGAGCGCTTTCAGGCAATCCGCGATCTGGCGCGCTGCATTCGCGCGCACGGCCACCATCCGATCGAGCTTGCGCAGCTGCACCCGCCCAATGTACGCGGCGATTTCCGAGATCCGCAGGCTGGAACCCATGTCGTAGTGGAGCCCGCCGTAGTTCCCATCCCGCTTTCCTTGGTTCCGGAGCGACTTCACCAGCTTCCAGTCGGACTCGTTGTTGGTTGTAACCATGCCCCCTTCCATGGTGGTCATGACTTTGGTCGGGAAGAACGAGAATGCGGCCCCGTCCGCAAGATTACCCGCCTTCACCCCAGCGACGCCGCTCCCGTGCGCGTGTGCGGCATCTTCAATAAGAAAAATCCCTTGTTTCGCGCAGTGCTCCACTACTCGAACAAAATCGGGCGGGATGATGCCCCCGATGTGTACCCACATCGCGCCGCCGATCCGATGCCGCTCGGCCACTTCCCGAAACATGTCGAAATTCGGAACAAAGTAATCGGGTGTCATATCCATGAAAACGGGTGTCCCACCGGCGCGTATGATTGCCGCGACGCTCGCGAAATTCGTATTCGAAGGAACGGCAATGCGCTTCCCAGCAGCGCCTTTGAGTGCAAGCAGTATCTCAAGAGCGGAAGTACCAGTACTGACGGCAGCAGCGAACTTCGTGCCGACATACGCCGCAAACTCCTTTTCGAATGAATCGGTATGCCGGCCGAGGATCAGTTCGCCTCGCCGCAAGATCTCCCCGAATTCCCGCTGCACCTCTTCGATTTCTTCTCCCGTTAAATCCAGGAAAAACGGATTGATCGTTCTTGTCATGATGCTTCCTCTCAGATGCCAGTTTGATCAATTCTACTCTTGCGCCATGCGCACCGTTCCTCGTAGAGGCGCGCGTCGATGTAGAACCGATACCAGAATGCCTGCAGGAAATGGAAGATCAGCCCTTCTTTGCCGTCGAGAAACCCAAGGCAGATCACATAGCGATACAGAAAGTACAACAGCGGACGCATAAACAGCGGCGTCCGCGAGTACACCTTTTCCTTTAACCAGCGCGTACGCTGCGTTTTGGTCGCAAAGAGCGACGGCTCTATCGCTCGACCGTCGATGCCTGGATGAAGGACCTCTGCCACCTCGCCCTCGGCGGTCTTAAGGTGCTTGAGCGTAAAGTACTCCAATCCGTTCTTCCTGTTGTCCTCGAGGAAGTCGTTCTCGAGATAGGCTGCCATTCCCTCAAGAAGCAAATGTTCTTCTGTTCTTAACTCGTATCGTCCCGATCCAAACCGGAATAGTCGCAGGATGTAATGCGGATACATTCTCCCGTGCCGGAGCCAGCGATTCATCCAGTACATTCGGCGGTTAATGTAATAGCCGACAATTCCTGCTTCCCGCCCCACCCTAGATTCGATTTCGCGCTTTAACCGATTGGGAACAATCTCGTCCGAATCCAGACGCATTATCCAAGAATACCTTAGCGGGACCGAATCCAGTGCCCAGTTGAACTGATGCGCCTGATCGATAAACTCATGCTGATAAACGCGGCAACCATAAGCCTTGCATATCTGTAACGTCCTGTCTGTGCTGAACGAATCCACAATTACAATATCGTCGAGCCAGTCCTTCAAGGATTCAAGGCACGCGTCGATGTTCTCTTCATCGTTGTAGCTCAGGATGATCGCCGAGATCTCTACCGACATGCACCCTCCGTCTCCCCAGTCCGCACTTCGGCCGGCAATGCACGAGACATGGCTCGTTGCCAGGATGAGGTCACCGAAACCGTTTCCCTAGCCTGCGATGCCCACATTTATGAGCGTCTTGATCAGCACCTTCGCCAGTTGCCTGCCTCGGTAGAACGTGCTCGTCGATACCAGGGAAATCGAGCAACCGCCCTCATCAACCGGGTAGTCGAACGGGTGAAACCTATAAAGCCACGCGTACGACGCTACATCCAGGCCGACCAGAACCGCCGCGACGATCCGCTTTCCGGCAATCAGCTTCGTCACCAACCTGAGTACTTCCCACATTCCGAAGGACCGAAACCACGGTCGAAGCAGATGGTAGCATTCCCTAATACTACGCGCAGCGACAATTTCTCCTAACTGCGGCGGTTCAACCGCGAGCGGACTCCGTGCTTCGCACGATATATCAAATTGGCACGCTTACCGCTCGGAATGACGACTTGAAGAGTCGTCGCTACTGGTACCTTAGATAGAACGATGTTCCTTTTTTAGAGCAATATACCGACGCAGGTCCCTATTAGAGAGGAACGAACCTGTGGGATCTTCCAGTAAAAGTAGCGTACGCCGCAATCGAAACCCGCGTTCTCGAATTGCCGTATGTGCTTAATGCGCAGCAAGTACTGATTGCGCGAATGCCTTCCAAACACAAAACGGCCCATGATTATCGGATTCCTGATGTTCGGTTCTATCCCCACATACGTCCCTCCCGGTTTCAGCACGCGGCCAATCTCCTGCGCGACTAAATCGATGTCTGGAAGCTGGCACAAGAGCAGGCTGCCGAAGACTACGTCGAAAAACCCGTCCCGAAATGGGAGGCGGAAACAGTCTCCGGCAACCACAGTGAAATTCACCAACTTGCTGCTACGCATGGCGGGCAAGAGCCGTCGCTGAAAAAGGTCGATCGCGACAATCAATTTAGGTGCATAGCGCTCGGCGATCATCCGCGTATAGGTCGCCTCGCCCGCTCCAATGTCGAGCACTAGTTTTCCACGAAAGATTCCGTCGCTGAGGTCCCCGAGCCACGGGGTCAGATATTGATTGAGGTCTTCATAGTTCAGAGCCTCGGTGGGCCAACTCTGGCTGTAATATTCGCGCTCCTTGTCGTGGGAGAACGCCTTGCTGCGGATCATCACACGCGCCCCCGCAAAGCGACTTCCCGCATCAGCGCTTCCAGACGCCGGACATGGTCGCGCCAAGACAGCAGCGACCCCACGTTTTGTCGACCTTTGTCTCCAAGAACGCGTCTTACGTCGGCGTCCTGTACAAGCTTTCGAATGCACGCTGCCAACGCGCGAAAATCGCTAGGTTCAAAATACATGGCCGCGTTACCGCAGACTTCCCGATGCACGGGAATATCCGAAGCGATGACGGGCAGCCCTGACGCCATGGCCTCGACCAGCGGGTGGCCAAATGACTCCGCCATTGAGGGGAACACAAAAATGTCGCTCTGCCTGTACAACTGCTCGATTCGCTCATAAGGCACGCCACCGACGAACTCGACCACGCCGGCCAGATCCGCGGACATTGCCAACTGCAAATCCTCCTCCTTAGTCACCGAATCAAAGTTCTTAAAGCTGCCCGGATCCATTGTAACTGTGGCCGTCACCTTGTTGGCATGGTCACGATTGAACTCCATCAATGCTTTCAAGAGGGTGCCTAGATTCTTGTAGTCGGCATACTCAGAAACATAGAGCAGGCGAAGCGGTGCACCCATTCTGCGCATACGATCCGTGGTTTCGGTCCGCTGCCCGCTAAATTTTTCTAATGGCGCGCCAAATGTATTAACAACGGCCTTTCTCTCGGTCGCCGGAAAGTCAGATATAACTTGGGCCAACATGCCCGCCGACGCCATGACAACGAGATCCGCGGCCCAAATCGAAGCCCGCACCAGCAAGTGACGTAGCCAATAATCCAGCCTAGCCGCCAGACGCTTCTTTGGCAGAATGAATTCCCGATATGGTTTGGAGAAAAACAGTGAGTTGCGTACTAGTAAAATCTGAGGACACGGAGAAAAAAAAAGCCCAAAATCAGATGTCGAGACAAGCAAATCAATCTTCCGTCGCTTAAGCAATCCTCGCAGTTTGATCTGGTCCCAGACGAGCCGCCTTAACGGTGATTTGAAGGCGATGTCCGTTTCAGTAATCTCAACGTCTGCCCTGCACGTGGCGAGACGTTCGAGCGTGCCCGTCGGGACAAGCAGGACATACCGGTCACTCCCTGATCTCAGATCTTTGACCAAGTTAGCTAAGTACGTCGCCGCTCCCCCGGATTTTGCGGAGACAGCGCTAAAACAATATTTCATGGGGACTCGTCGCCGGCGTCCGGAAACGCAAAATACTTGGTGAACGTATAGTACAAGACCATGCGGACGATCGATATCGGCTTGCGCGATTGGTTTTTGTGAAGGCAAACCTCACCGGGTTTCAGATGGAGCGAAACGCACCCCAACCTTAGCATTATCTAGTATCAACATCATCGGGATAAGAACGATGATTTGTCCTAAAAGACCAGAAAGTAAGCCTGTAATCCAGCCGCCAAAACCGACAAACTGCAGCATGTAGAATCCATAGAGTGTCCCCGCTATAAGATTGTCTCGCCGGGGCAAATAAAATCCTCGATACAATAGCGCCTGAATGACGCCCCATACCCAGAAAAGCACAATAACGCCTGGCACCCCGAAATTTATGTAGCCCTCTGCAAGCGGATGTGGTGCCGCAGATCCGCCACTTGTCATCCCAGCGACCTCAATGCTATAGAACGCGGGAGTCTGCGGTTGAGGTTTGTTTGGAAAGATTACGCGAGGGATGGCGCTGAGCGGAATCAACAAGACATCGTAGAAATACTCGTAGTCATAACGGCTAGGGAATAGAGACACAACCTGCGCGGCATTGTCGACGCCGCCGAGTCGAGTGAGTAACATTCCTGCGCTCTGGGCGAGCCCCGAAGCCGTCTCCATTTCACCTTCACGCAGCGCCCCCTTCGAAACATCGAATATGCTACTGTCGGTTATTGGATTAGCCCCATACTCCTCTAAGTAAATCAGCCGATATGAGGCCATGAAAGCAAACGTGAATGCAATCGCCACCGAAAGAATCAACAAAGTCATCCATATCGGTGGCCGCCGCCCCGTCATGTAGGCTGCCATCAGGAGCCAATAGATCGGGTAGACAAGCCATGTCTTGCTACCTAACATCGTTACTGAGGCGAAGAACGTCACCGCGATGATTAATCCGCAAATCACGAAACCAATTAGGGACTGAGCACGATTCTTGGAAAATAACCATAGCAGTGCCGCAATATACGCAAACCACACATATAGAAACAGGTAGCTAAACAGTTGGTTAGTATTGGCGCTCCAGTTTTCGCCTAGCCCGGCGAATGATCCCCACGTACCGATCGCGATCTGCAAAACAACGGTCCCCCAACCGATCGCTGCAACAACCATTGCTCGCCAAGGCCACGAGTTCGTGGGCAGACCGAAGAAGGGAATTCTTAGCGAGGTAAGCCACTCAAAACTCTTTCGCGGCGGATAGCGATAGCCAGCGATATACGCCACCACCCCAGCAAGAAAGATTGCAAATACCCCGGTCATCAATCTCTCATTAGTAAACAGCCCCGGGTAATCCTCGCCAACGTATTCCATCCCGGATTCGTTCGCAATAAATTTGATCGGGTAGGACAATACTAAATATCCCAACGTCAGATAGTATGGGGAAAACAATCGCGGTTCATCGCTGTGAAGTAGGAATGGAGTCAGGCAAATTGAAATAGACAGCCCGACCAGCAGCCAAAGTGCGCTCACCTCAAAGGCAGTAAATGCGCCGAGCACGGACACAATCGTAACCGCCACCGCGACCAATATACCTAAAGGTGTGGGTCGATTCCCGTGCGCTTGACCATCTAAACCAAGAATCAATTGCCTTCGCACGTTAGTTAACGCCTTTTCTCTTGTGGAGATTTCCCGCGCCGTGTCAATCCCCATAGTTGTACGATTTCCGCGGCGCTAATCAGCCCCAAATGCCAGTATGCAATCCCAGTGCTCGCGGCAAACACAAGGACCATCGTACCCAAGGCATAGAGACTTGGCTGCGCAGACAGTCCGGAATTCGTCACCCACACCACTCCAGTTGCTATGGACGCTAAGCTACACGCCATTGCGGTACGCTTTAAGACCCAGCCCAGGCGAACGAGAGTTGGCATCCCGTAGCGCCGATAAAAGATTACCATTGCCACAAAAGAGCTGATCACCATCGCAGCGAATTCGCCGGCGAGAACGCCTTCAAACGAGAAAAAGTTCCCCAGGACAGGTATCAGCGAAACGGAAAGCAGAATAGACATTGCAATTTTTGTCAGCACGAGACTCACGTTGCTTAACCCCAATGCAATCGTCGTCAAGGGCCCTGTAAACAGTTCCAGCATTGTGCCTAACATTAGCAGTCTTGCTACCAGACTGATCTGCGAAACATCAACATTGCCGAGCCAGAGTTGCAAGAAAGGCTTGACAAAGAAAATAACAAAACAGGTTGTTGGCAACGTCACCAGAGCAAGGTAAAAAACACTCTTGTCGACCAATTCCCTGACCCTATCGGGCTCGATACGAGCCGCCAGCACCGTCGCTGCCGGTGTCAAAGGCGCAAAAATCACGGCAGACATGGTGCCAACCTGGCCAACTATGCGCTTTCCGATATCATAAGCACCTACCGCTGCCACGCCGGCAAATGTATTTATAGAAACCCGGATCAGCGTCTGAGTGATTACGCTATTGAGCCTTATTGACTGATCAGATGGGCTCAAGCGTATTAGGCCAGGCATTACCCGCTTTAGCGCCCCAATTCTCCAATCTATCGCCAATTTTGAGAATTCCCCTCTCCCCAAGATTCGGTATCCGGCGCACCTGGTAATCCCTCCCGCCGCCGCCCCCGCAATCATCGCCCATAATCCCCAGCTATGGGTTATAAGCAATATTGTTACCCCTGCATTAATCAGGAGCGCCGCAATATCGCAAAAATTGGCTTTGTCATAGCGTTGAAAGCCTCTAAGTAACCCTGAAAAAGGGGTTCCAAGTAAGTTGATTAGACAAACCACCGTGTACGCGTACAGAGCGAACGCGTACTGGCTGTCTCCAGAAAATAGCCATGCCGAAAGCACTGGCGCCAATGAATATGAAAGGCCGGACGTCACGGCAAACAACCCACAGTAGATCCAAAATGCTCCGTTCACCAAATCCAGAATGCGTTCGTCGTCCTTCTTTGCACTCGCATTTGCTATCAGCACCACGAGGCTGGATTGAAATCCAAGATCAAGTAACGCTACGTAGGCGTTCACCACCGTAATCAACGCCCAAACACCGTAGACTTCCAAGGTGATGTAGCTCAACAACACGGGGGGTAACACAAGCGCGACAATCGTGGCCGTGATTACGTTCAGCAAAGAGGTGATGGAACTGCGGGCGAGCTGCGCACCAAGGTTCACGGCTGAAGCTCATGACGGTGAAAACTTTGACTGGCCAACATATGCCGGCTAGGATTTGCGTAAAACGTAAGTCATGCTCGGCACATTACCGAACGCCTCCAGTACCTTGTATAGCGGTATGAAACACGCGGACACGACGCCGATAGAGAGAAGACGCGCCACCCGCCGCCAAAGCGCAGCCCACCTGGTACCATGCAATGCATAGGCGATGTTCAGCAACATCGCCCCATGTGGATTATCGGTCAAGCGTTCATCGACAACCTGAAATCCTCGGCTTTCAACCAGAGAACGAAAGACGTGCGGCGGGAAGGAAAAATAATGCCGGGGAACCTCATAGCCGACCCATGCTGCGCCAAACCACGCGGCGTCCAAGCTGTCAGGGTTCGGGATTGTAATCAGACATAACCCGCGCGGCGCGAGGAGATCGGAGAGACTGCCCAAAGCGCAAACCGGATCCGAAAAATGTTCGAAAGAATGAGAAAGATTGATGACGTCAAACTTCTCGCCAGCCATGGAGGTAATGTCTGGAAACTCGGCATTCCACACCTTAATCCCAAGACTCCTCTCGACGTTCTCAGAGGCGACGCTTGACAATTCAACGCCGTAAAGATCGTTCCACCCGAGCAGATGCATCCCAGCCAAGAACTCGCCGGTGCTACATCCGATATCCAGCAACCGACCGTGCCCTCCGTGGTCAACGATCAAATCATATTTTCTTTTGGCCCCCCGGCGAAGTATGCGCCGCCTTCGAAAACTCAGCTCGCCCAGGGAGGCGACACGGTTTCTCTCTAGAAGGCCCATGTAATAGCTGGTTGTATAGTACGCCGCCATCTTCTCGCTATTTAACTGCGGATACGTGAAGATAACGGAGCAAGCGATGCATTTCCTCAATTCAAATGTGCCCGGGACTCCGTGCATCCTGTCCCAAGCGTCACATAATTTTCCGGATTGAGCACCACACAAAGGACATGAATGATCGCTGGGGACACTACGATGATTCATTTCCGCCCTTTATTGATGTTGTTTGTAATGTGACCTCAGTCGGGCAACTCGAGCCATTCAGGGACAGTCAACGGCGCTTGGCCGGGGGCGCGTCCAGGAAGGTTCGTATCTGCCCTGCGGATCGTGCAACGTAGACTGTCCCTTAAGGCGAGCAGAAAAGAAGGGTCACCGCTAAGGGAACGCTTCATGGCTCGCAATATTGAATATCCTAACCACACTGCCAATCGAGGAAATGCGTTGTATTTGAGTTGGAATAGCGTCATTTCTTTCTGGGATATATAAGCAAACTTCCAGTGACAAAGCCGATGTGTACTTCTCGCGCCCTTATGCAAAGCAACAGCCATGGGTTCACAGACGACGCGAAATCCGTTGCGTTTAACCCTCGTGCATAACTCCAATTCACTAGCCAGAAATCGGTCCCGGGGGAAGAAATACTTCATCTTGTGTAGACATTCAGCCCTTATGAGAAACGTCCCACCAAATACACAGTCACAGTCTGCGCGCTCAACGATGGGCCGCGCATATAATGCGCCGGTCCACCAATTCATGTACCGTGCCGCATTGTCAGTGTCCTGGGTCGCATCGAATGGGACACCTTTGGCACCTACAATACCTACGTCGGACAACTCAAGCAGAACCTGCATCAATACCTCGAGGCAATTGGCAGTCAATTCGACATCGCTCTCTCCGCGCATGACCGCCCAGGCATTCCTTGAGCAATGCTCATATCCAATGTTGTAGCCAGCGCCGATGCCCTGGTTTGACGCGAGCCGGATACATTGCAGTCGAGCCCACCCGGCATTTGCTTGAGAACTCATCCAGGCCTCTACCGCATCCGCAGAACCGTCGGATGACCCGTTGTCAACGACCACAATTTCGATTGCCGACCTTGGATAGGTTTGCAAATGTATCGACGCCAGAAATTGGAGAATTGCGTCTTTGGTGTTCCAGTTTGGAACCACAATAGACACAAGAGGATCATGTGCCAGCTGGATTGCCGTGTGATCTTCATACGAAATCATTTTTGAGAGCAGTTCTACGACAATCCTTCAAGTATCGTTGTCAGCCGATGCTTATACGTGTGCTCGGCCAACGCGCGCTTGGCGCCGGCCAGTCGGATCGCGGTAGTCCATCCCCTGTCGCGATTCGCGCGTTCTATTGCAGATAGCAGCTCCTCGAATGACTCGAATGCAACCACTTCCTTTCCAGGTTCAAAGCATTCTTCCAACGCGGGCCGTCGCTCGATAAGTTGAAAGCCGGCAGCACCAGCTATCTCGAACGTCCGACAGTTTAGCGAGTTACCCTCGGCCAAAGAGAAACTGTTTAGACAGCCTAGCGCCGCGCCGAAGACCTTGCTCTTTTCTTCGCGCAGCACCACATAGTTTCCCGGGAATCGGCGCTTAAGCTCGGGGTGACCCCACATCGGCAGCGGTAGCCCGTATAATCGTACCGGCACGCTGGCGTTGATAAGCCGCAAACACAGTGCCTGCCGAAAGGCATAGAAACTCCCGACTACCGCAATATGCTCTCCGCTCTGGCCCATCAATGGACGGTGCCAGCGCGGGTTCATCGCCTCCGGAAGATAAACGGCGTCACGTCCAATAAGTCTCAATTTGGACACCGCTGCGCGATCTTTTACAAACACGCGGTCCCAACCAGGATCCACCATGCCCCACCGATGGCTGTTGGCAGGCGAGTCCCCCCACCACAAGAATCGGCGTCCTTGACATATTTGACCAAGCAGTTCGAGCGTTTCGGAGTGCAATGACGCGGTCAACCCGAGCACCACATCCGGCCGAAATTCTCTCGCCACCTTGACAGCGAGCCGATCCCGCCAACTAGCCCGATATCCGATCATGGCCTCCCCTGCAGAGCGGATTAGTGTCCGAAGACTCCCAAATCGTTTCGGCGCAACGGTCCCAAGAGAACGTACCGTATGGCCCATATCCCAAAGCGTCACCTCGACGTTGTCGGTGAACGAATCCGGATGGGTTTCCTGGGGTATAAGAATTTTCAATTCGGATTCTCCGGTTCCTGAGGCTCCAGTGGCGAGGAGGCTGCGTTCGCGCCTCGAGGTATCGCACACCGATCACGCATTACAGTTATAGCTCCGAACCAAGTCGAGCAAGGCCGTCCATATAGGCGGCCGTTGCGTTGCGCAGCAACCCGATATCTTCCGCTGTGAGCCAATTGGGACTCGGCAGATTCAAACCGCGTTCCGACAGGGCCGACGCGACGGGACATCCTGCTCCAAATCGCGATACCACACGGCACTTGTCGTAGGGTGGCATTAGGTTTCCTGGGATGAAATATGGACGCGTATCGAACCCCTGGTCTCTTAATGACATCCGCAGGCCCTCATTCATGAGGCGCGTTGTACCCTCCGGTAGAATTGCACAAGCCAGCCAAGGCGCCAACTCCGCCCATGGTCTGGAAGGGTTTATTGCGATCAAAGGCATTCCACTGAACGCATCCCGATATCGTGAAATCATTGTTTTTCGCTTCGCAATGAGTTCATCGTAGCGCCGTAACTGAGCGCAGCCGATAGCTGCTTGAAGATTCGTAAGCCTGAAGTTATACCCGACCTCAGAATGCCAATAGCGTCTGGCGGGATCCATCGCGTGGTCCCTGAGAAAGCGGATGCGTTGCGCGAGTTCTAGACTATTCGTCAACACCATTCCTCCTTCGCCGGTTGTAATTATCTTGTTTCCATAAAAGGAGAACGTTGCCAGGTGTCCGATACTGCCAACGCGCCTACCCTTATAGCGCGCGCCGTGTGCTTCGGCGGCATCTTCAATCACAACCGCACCGTGCTTTTCGGCCAGATCCATTATTGGGTCCATATCTGCAGGGTGGCCATATAAATGGACTGGAATGATTGCCTTCGTCCTCGGTGTGATTGCGGTTTTGACCGCTTCAGGGTCCATGGTCCCGATGTTCGGCTCACTGTCAACAAAAACCGGCACAGCACCGACATGCCTCACAGCGGCAGCAACGGCGATAAAGGTGAGGGCGGGCACGATCACCTCGTCGCCCGGCCCGACTCGGGCGGCCATGAGAGCCAGGTCCAGAGCGGCCGTCCCGTTCGAGACCGCGACTGCGCAATCTGCTTCGCAAAACCGCGCAAACTGTTCCTCGAATTCGCCAATGAAGTGGCCAATCGACGAAATCCATCCCGAGCGTAGTGCTTCGATGAGAAGTGACTCCTCCAGCGAGCTCAGATCCGGTTCAGCGAGTGGAATAAATCTTTTTGTTGATTCTGTGGTCATGTGGTTTTACACCAATTGGAAGATAAGAGCTGTTCATGTTTTTGTAGAAAAGCTGGGTAGGAAAACTCAGCAACCGCTCTGTGATATGCAGCGTTACCCATTCGATATCTCAGTTCAGGATCGCGGACGAGCCGCATAATCGCTTCTGCCTGCGCATGAATGTCCATGGAATCGACGACGTAGCCAGTTTCACCGTCAATCACCGCTTCTGGCGAACCGTCTTGGTTCCCGACCATCACAGGAATTCCGCATGCGCTTGCTTCAAGCGGCGTAACAGGTACCCCCTCGCCTCTCCCCAGTCCTCGGTCGCTGATCAATGAAAATACGTGACAAGATCTATAGACGTCCGCCAAATCTTGTTCCCTTATTGATCCCAAAAAGAATACCCGTTCACCGACGCCTAGTTGGTGCGCTTGTTTCTGCAATTTCTCTACAAGGCTTCCTGAGCCTGCATACAGCAGCATCAACCGTTCGTCTCTCGGAGCAACAAGCGAAAAAGCCCTGAGCAGCCGATCGTACCCCTTATGCTCCGCCCCCTTACCAAGCCTTCCCAAAGTCATCACATTGACGTACCTGGCAGGATCCGGTATCCGGTATCGCTGCATAACCTTCGGATCGGGCGGCGCGGGAAACAATTGGGTTACGTCAACCGTATCCCAGATGACGTCCACGCCGTCCGCGCCCCGTTGCTCATGCGACAGAAGATAGCTCTTCGTAAAGTGGCAATCGGTGACGATCCGATCTGCCTTCATTAGTCCCCAACGCCGTGGCGATGTCAGTCCGCTCCAGACTTCATGCCCATATGCATTCAAAAAGACTTTCGCACCCGTGAAAGCAGCGAGCACGCATGCCAATGGGGATAGATGGACATGTGCGGCCCATATGATCTGCGGACGCCACGCAATCGCATTTAGAGACACGATGGCCGAAAAGTGGGCTTTGTTAAATGTATGCGCTGCGGTGCGCGGTTTCCAATCGACTCGAAATGGCTCCTCGAAATCGTTATCGCCCGCACCCATCAGAGAATAGGCTCGAACGCGATCATCGCCCAATATTTCCCTGAGGGCGCGAATCTGGAAGCGGCTATATCGACTAATTCCGCCTTTGTCGAAGCATCCTGGGGTCAAATACAAGATTCTTGCCAATCCCATTACCGATCCGACTTATCAGTTCTTCGTCTAATCACTCGTGCTGGCACTCCGGCTGCCACACAGTACTCGGCCACGTTCTGCCGCACAACGGCACCAGCACCAATAAGACAACCTCTTGCTATTGCAACGCCCGGCAGTACACGTACCCCAGCGCCAAGCCAGCATCCATCTCCAATGGAAACCGGGGCAAATCGGACAGGCTGCAATGCAACGGGCGTACCGTCCCCCAAAATATCCTGGTTTGTTTGGGAATAAATTATTGTCCCGCTTGCAATGGAACAATCTCGCCCGATGTTCAGGCCACCTTGCCCATAGAGGACGCAGAAATGATCAATGTGCGTTCCGCTACCGATGGTGACACTGCCAGAAGCGCCATTCGCGTCGACGTAGGTATTCCCATAAAACACTACGTCCCGACCCAAAAAGATCCTTGCAGCGGGAGCAGAAAATTCCACGTTTCGGCCAAAACGAAGATTACGCCCTCCACCGATCAACGCGCCACGCAATCGCATTTCCGTCGCAAATCTCTCCCTTCCAATCAATACCCCGAGCCACCCAGCAAGGCGAATCACGGGCTCGAGAATCTGCGAAATAAAAAATCGCAGCTGGCGCAAGGGCAGTGCCTCATTCATAGAAACCCGGCCCCATCTAAGAGTCTGTAACAACATTCCCCAAGGGGGACTGTTAATTTGGTCAGCACGAGACGGCTCATTGGGCCAAGTCCTTGGGGCTGGTGCCGCGCACCACGCCCATGCGCAGCCCCGAGTCAATCGGCATGGCCGAGGCCTTCGTCGAAACTTCCAACCCCGACTATGTGTTTGTGCATGATCTGCCCAATGCGAGGACAGTCCTCGCGTAATTGGCTCAGTGGTTCGACGATTACAATGAAAACGCGCCTCACAAGGGGCTGTAGATGAATTCACCAATACAATTCATCTGCAGCCAATTAGCAACCGCACCCTGTCCGCTTTAGCAGGGACAGCTCCAGTAACTTCACATCACGGGAGGCTCGTCAGCAGATCACGACGCATTGCCACGCTGTCCGATTCGTGCCCTCCGAAATAAACGAAGTAATCATGAGAGTTCAGATACTGAGTAAGTCGTCCTATGTCGTGTGGCGACAGATGGCCGTGTTCAAATTGAACAATCATTGGCCTGCTTTTTGACATATCTAACGTTTGGAGTACCTGCCATTCATGGCCTTCCGTATCTACCTGCAATATTTCAAAATTACCTAGGTTGTATTTTTCAACCAAATCATCGAGTCGAACTGCAGGTACCACGACTTGTTCCAAGTCGCTTCGCCTTAGCCCCAGTTGCTTTGATACAACTTCTTTATTACTGGAGGCCACAGAACTCCCGAAATCGGTCGAGGCATCGCCCGTCCGAAAATTATCTCGCGCGCGAAATAAGGATATTTCTCGTGAACTGTTGGAAATTGCAGCATTCTCAAAAAATAGTCGATCTTCAAGTCCCGCATAATTCAATTTCAGCTTTTCGAAAACCTCCGGTTGCGGCTCGACGAGTACGCCGCTCCACTTGTACTTGAGAATATATTTTCTCAAAGGGTCGCCATACTTTCCGTCATTTGCGCCGACTTGTATGAAGGTAAGTGATTCGCCGCGTTTTGCCATTAGATATTGAACAGCCAGTTCAAAGATTGGTGCGGATTGAAAGCCGATAAACGGAGCTTTCCTTATCTCATATCCAAAATGTCTCGCTAACGAACGCACGAAGTTTTTCATAACACGGGGCTTCCTAGCGACTAGGGAAATTCTTAAGAATAGCGGACCCGCCAAGGGATTGTCGAACCATAGTCTATTCCAATATGATATGAGCCTGAACGGGGGGGTTCGTATTTCCAACGAGGTATGAGCCTGAAGCATGAGCGTTGGGTCGATCATCCACGACATGGTGATCGATATGAACGAAACTCGGCTCATACGGTGGCGCAATTGAGCGCCTTTTTGGCAGGAACCCTTGAAGTCAAATTCCAACCCATCCGCAACGATGTCGAGCGCTACGGCTTCATCGCCGGAGTGCTTGGGCGCTTTGCCTATCGCCAGCTTGGCCGGGTCGACAAGGGCGTGCTGATGCGCTATATGGCGTGCATCACCGGCTACTCGCGAGCCCAACTCAGGCGGCTCGTGAGTCGCCGTCTCAAGGGGGAGCAACTCGCCAAGCGCTATCGCGCCCCAGCGGTGGGCTTTGCGCGCAAATTCACCGCCGCTGACGTGAAGCTGCTCGCGCAGACCGATGCCTTGCATAACACCCTCTCCGGGCCGGCCACCCAATGCTTGATGCAGCGTGCCTAAGAGGTGGTCCCAGGAAATCGGACAGACGGATAAGTGAAGTCTCTGCTCTAATTGGCGGCGCGAGCCGCGTAGATAGGAGCAAGGCAGATGAAACGACCCCGTCGCAATCACGCAGCGGCCTTTAAGGCGAAGGTGGCGCT
>ORJL010169033.1_pt1 | contig 26067 bp, 23 predicted proteins | sample 1779941 | NCBI WGS metagenome assembly ORJL01 (sample SAMEA104232317, study PRJEB22302) | groundwater metagenome | biome: forest; feature: aquifer; material: groundwater | place: USA | collected 2011-08-07 | depth 5.8 m
CCCTCCCGGATCTCTACATCCCAGGGGCAGAGCCGGTAACACTGATAGCAGGGCCGGAGCGTGATACGGTTCTGGTCAAAGCCGCGGGCCTGGTCGGTAATCAGCGAGCTACGGTAGTTGAAATTGGGTATGCCGCCCATGGCCTCGCCGTGCCCGGGACCGATCTTTTCCGCCCGGTCCCGCTGATCCATCGTACTTTTCCAGCGCAGACCCGCCTCGATCAGGCGCGCTTTGTCATGAAGCGGCGGACGGGCCGTTCCATAGACCACAATGGCTTTCAATTTCTTGGAGCCCAAAACGGCGCCGCCGCTGTGGGCGGCAAAGTGGTTATAGTCGCAAGCCAGCATGGCGCCGCGGATGAGGTGTTCTCCCGCCGGTCCGATGCACATGACCCGGGCGTCTTTGATTCCGACTTCTTCCCGCAATGAATCCACCGTCGCCCGTGTACCTTTACCCCAGACACTGCCGGCGTCGCGTAACTCCGGTTTACCGTCATTGATGAAAAGATAGGTCGGTTTGGCGGCAACTCCCTCGACAATTACGCCGTCATAGCCCGCCGCCTTCAGGTAAACCGCCCAAAAACCGCTCGCCGCGCCGCGCCCCAAAGTATATTCCGTCAGCGGGCTCAGAAAGACGGTGTTGACCTTAACCCCACCGGGCGTGAAGCCGGTCCCCGTAATCGGCCCGGTCATCATGACTACTTTGCTCTCCGGGCCGAAAGGGGTGGCGTTGAGCGGGAGCTCTTTCAACAGGATATATTCGCCTAACGCCTGGCCTCCGAGGAATTTGCGTAGGATGGGTTCTTCCGGGAGATTTTCGTCTTTCATCGTACCGGTGGTAAGATCGACGCGTAAAATCCGGCCCATATACCCACCGGGCAGCCGCGTCATACGCCGCTCAGGAAAAAGCTCCGCTGCATTCGACATAGCAAGTCCTTTCTAAGCTATATTGCGACTGGGCCAGTAGCGGAAAAGCAACCGCTTCGGGTGGATGAGGGCCAGAGAAAGGGCGCGCAGCTTGGCGGCCAGTCCTAACCGCAGCGTAAAGACGTCTTTGAGCATGAGGGAGGCCGGAACTTCGCCCCGGAGATATTTTTCCGTACCCAGCGGCCGGACGCCGTAAACCTCTTTTTTCTCGGTGAGGACGGAAAGGACCTGGGTGCCGGCGGCCTCCCGGTCGCCGTAGAGATAGCCGCCCACTTCTTCAGCGCGCGCTTTCGCCTTGGCCGACATTTCCTCCCGGGGACCAATTTCGAAGGTGCTGACCGGGCAGGCCTGCACGCAGAAAGGACTCTGCCCTACGCTGACCCGATCGCTGCACATCGTGCACTTGGTGGCCTTGCCGCTGGCATCGTCTTTCGAGATCACACCCCAGGGACAGGCATACATGCAATATTCACAGCCGATACAGCTGTCCTTGTCGATGACGGCCGGTCCTTCCCCGCACTTGGTGATCGCTTCTACGGGGCAGATCGCGGCACAGCTTGGATATTCGCAGTGCATGCAACTGTTTCTCGCCCAGAGTGGCGACAAACCCTCCTGCACCGGCGGCTCCATCTTGATCCAGTTGGTGCTGGAAAACTCGTATACCGTGGTGCGCCGGTGATCGTGCCAGTCCTTGCAGGCGTGAACGCACTGGCGGCAGCCGATGCATTTGGTGGCGTCGTAGACAATCGCCCGCGCCTTGTTGTCCACCAATTTTCCTGTGGGAACCAGTGTGCCGTACTTTTCATTCATTGCTCATTCCCTCTCAAATGTTCCTGGTCTTAAATTCGTGATAGGCCCATACCTTGGCGTAAGGGCTGACGCTCGCATCCCTGGTGAGCGAGTAATGCCGGCGCTTTTGAACCTCTTCCTGGCTTAAAGGTATCACATTGCCCAACCGGACGGCATCCAGGAGCAGTTGGATGCTTTCTTCCAGGTGAAAAGTCAGGTAGAGGGCCTCTTCTATACTGTCACCGATAGTGACGACACCGTGGCTGCGCAGCAATACCGCTTTCGCTTTTCCCGCCACGCGCACCAGTTCCTCGCCCTCGGCTTCGGTTATAATGAGGTCGGCCGGCTCATAGACCGGGAGATCATGACCGAACGTGGCCGCCTGCAGGGTCACGGGCTGGAATTTAATGCCCGCGATGGTCAGCAGTTTTGAATAATAGGGATGGACATGCACGATGCAAACCGCGTCGTCCCGGCAGCGATGGAGGGCCGTGTGAATTATAGCCTCAATGGGAGGGGCGGCGTCCCCGCCAATCTTTTCCCCCTGAAAGTTTACACAGACGAGGTCCTCAGTGCCAAAATCGCCTTTGCCGGAAGGCCCGCCGCGGGTCACGAAATAATAGTCTTTTCCCGGAATGCGCACGCTCACATGGCCAAAACTATCCAGGAATCCCTCTTTATAAAGGATACGGCTCAAAACGACCAATTTATCTTTCAGCTCAGCTTCTTGCATGTCGTTCTCCTTGCAGCGTTCCCAGGCAGCTGACAATACGACCTATTTAGCAACGCTAAAGACTTCTTTCGCGATCTTGGTCACATCATCCTTGAGCAATACGCCTTCTTCCACTTCGGCGAACAACTTTTCCTTGGGATCAATTCTAAAGCTGGGGTGAGCTTGCGCCGCCTGCACGTCCGCTCGGGAACTCGGCACGCCCATGCCCCGGGAGAATGACGCTGCACCTTCCCGGCTCAGGAGCCAGTTCAGAAACAACAGCGAGGCATTGGGGTGGGGCGCCTTCTTGGGCACACTGTAAGAACCGGCTCCCGCAGTGATCATTGAACCTTCCCGTACCGTTACTACGGCAACCGGCGATCCGGCCTGCAGGAAGTTTACCACATTCTCCGGGTTGGACCCGATGGCCACGGCATATTTCCCCCGAGCTACCGTCTCTACTACCACCCGGGGGTCCCTGGTAATGAAGGGCTCGTTTTTCGCCAGGTCTTTCAAATACTGCCGGAACTTCTCCTTAGAACCCAGGACATCTTTGATCATAAAGGAACCCCAGGTGTTGGCGGAGCCCGTGATGGCCAGGTCATGCATGACGAGCTTCCCTTTCCACTTCGGATCCAGTAAGTCCATAAAGGATGTGAGCTCCCCTTCCTTGACCATGCCGGTATTGCGGATCAGGAAGGTGTTCTTCTCCGATGCCAGGGCGATGCTGGTATGATCTTTATCCAGAAAGGGGATTTGACCGCCGATCCAAACCCTGGGATCGGTGATTTCCGGCAATAGCAGCAGGGGGTCTAGGCGTTCCTGAATGCCCGCGGGCTTTAAAGTAATTATTTGCGTGCCCGAACCGGCACTGATCCCGTCAGCCAGATAGAGGCCCGCATTGCGTTCCGTAGAGAGTTTGGAAGCCAGCTCATTTCCCCTTCCCACGACGTATTCCACCTTGATGCCGTATTTAGCAGCGAAATCCTTGCTCATTTCATTTCGTGACCCGGCTCCGAGAACGGAATATACGAGCACTTTCCCTTCGCTCTTGGCCGCCTCCACTATTTTATTCATTTTTTGCTCAATTGCCGACTCCGGGGCCGCAGCAGCCAGGTTGGCCGTGAAGCTTCCAACCAGGGAAAATGCCAGATACCACAACCATTTTCTCGACATAGGACCTCCATTTCTGCATTTTTGTAAGGACGGCAATTTTGCGCTGCGAGTATAGAAAAAAGCCTGTCGTGTGTCAAGAGAATAAAGGCTCATTGTCAAGCCACAATAGAAATGTCCTATTCCTACCAAAGTAGAAATGTCCTATTTTGGTCAATAGGTTGATGCTCTCTGTTGGCGGGACAGAGAAAAAAGGCTCACGGGGCAAACCAGTTCAGTTTGCGATTGACCTGAATAATGCACCCTGCTATTCTTAAATTGGTCTAAATTAGCATAATACAGGAGCGACCGATGTTGATCGTTATGAGCTACAGCGCCAAGCAAGCTGAGATCGAGAAGGTGGTCAAGGCCGTGCAGGATATGGGCTACCGGGCGGAACCGATTCCCGGTGGCGAACGGACCGCAATCGGGGTGCTCGGTAACGAGGGCTATGTGGACGATGCCGTCATCCGGGATCTCCCCGGGGTTCAGGAAGTGATCCATGTTTCCAAACCCTATAAGTTGAGTTCGCGGGCCTTTCACCCCCTAAGCAGCGTGATCGACGTCTGCGGCGTTAAGATCGGAGAAGGATACCGTCCGGTAGTTGCCGCCGGTCCCTGTGCCGTGGAAGGGGAAGAACAGATTATCAAAACGGCGCTGGCCGTGAAGGCTGCCGGGGCCGATCTACTGCGCGGGGGGGCCTTCAAGCCGAGGACCGGCCCTCACGCCTTTCAGGGATTGCGGGAAGAGGGATTGCGCCTCCTCGCGCTGGCGCGTGCGGAAAGCAGCCTCCCGATTGTAACAGAGGTAATGAGCCCCGAACACGTGGAACGGGTCTCGGAATGCGCCGATCTGCTCCAGGTCGGCGCTCGTAACATGCAGAATTTTGACCTGCTGAAGGAATTAGGGCGAGGGAGGAAGCCGGTGCTCCTCAAAAGGGGGATGAGCGCTACCATCGAGGAACTTCTTGCTGCTGCCGAATATATTCTGGATGGCGGCAATCCCAATGTGATTCTCTGCGAACGGGGAATCCGCACCTTTGAATCTGCCACCCGCAACACGCTTGATCTTTCCGTCGTTCCTCTCATCAAGGAGCTCTCGCATCTACCAATAATGGTTGACCCCTCACATGCCACCGGCAAACGGAGCCTGGTCCCCCCCATGGCCAAAGCGGCACTTGTGGCCGGGGCGCAGGGCATCCTGATCGAGGTCCATCCGGAACCGGAGAAGGCCCTGTCGGATGGACCGCAGTCTCTGACCTTTTCGGGGTTTGCAGCCCTGATGGAAGATATACGTAAATTGAATTTGTTCCTCGGCTTCTGATGCCCACTATCCGATAATTATATAAGGGCCGCTCGGAGAAGATCATGTATGAACAAGGCATAATCAGACCGCCCAGCGAGGCCAACAGCCTCTTGGTGCGGGTTACCAGAAACTGTCCCTGGAATAAGTGCGTTTTCTGTCCCGCCTATAAAGGGACAAAGTTTTCTCAAAGGACGCTGGATGAAATAAAAGGAGACATTGACAGCCTGGCCGCGGCATGTCAGGGGCCAGGCAACCAGGTCCGGACAGCCTTTCTCCAGGATGCGGACAGTCTCCTGCTGCCCACGTCTGAGCTGTTGGAGATCCTCCGCTACCTGAAAGAGAAATTTCCCGGTATTGAGCGCCTAACCAGTTATGCCCGGGCAACCACCCTGAGAAGAAAAGGAAGGGAAGATTTCCAACAGCTCAGGGAAGCAGGGTTGCTGCGGGTACACACAGGCTTGGAAAGCGGCTCCGCCGAAGTGTTGAAGATGATCAGAAAGGGAATCACGCCGGAGGATGTTGTCGCAGGTGGCAGACACGTAATGGAGGCCGGTATCTCCCTTTCGGAATATATCATGCCGGGAGTGGGGGGGCGCACCCTGAGCCGGGAGCACGTCGCTGAAACAGTGAGACTGCTCAGTATTGTCAGACCGGACTTCATAAGGGTCCGCACCTTTGCCCTCCATCCCCTTTCCCCTCTAAACAAAATGATTCAGGAAGGAACATTTGTGCCCCTGAGCGACGAAGAGATGGTGGCGGAGATACGGTTTCTGGTGGCCAATCTCCCTGAGATGCACACCTACTTCTCCTGCGGGGATTACGGCCGGAACCTGTTGATGCGGGTTGATGGGTACCTGGACCAGGATAGGGCTCACATGCTTGCCGAGTTCGACAGGTATCTTTCCCTCACCGACGAACAAAAGCGGGCCTATTCCCTTTTGCGGCGCTCCTCATTTATTAATTACCCACTCGATATCGTGTTCAATGAAGACATAATGAATCAGCTGCGTCCGGAATTGGCAAAGCTGGCACAAGGCGGGCGGGCAAGCTTCGACAAGTATATTCAGACCCTCGCAGCCTCCGGCCTGCCACACCCCCAGGGCGGTGAATGGAAATTTTAACGGCCCGGAGGGTTGAGGTGTAAGATGGCAGCTAATCCGGCATTAGACGAAATCAGGAGGTAAACGGAAATGACTCAGGCGGCCAATATGAAGGATCTGATTGCCTATCAGGACGGTTCGATCGTCAGCAAGGAAATCATCAAAAAAGCGACGGGCACGGTGACAATTTTCGCTTTTGACCAGGAACAGGGTTTAAGCGAGCATACGGCGCCCTTCGATGCTCTGGTTTACGTATTGGATGGCGAGACGGAAATTACCATCTCCGGGAAAGCCCACCGCTTGCAGGCCGGGGAAATGATCATCATGCCCGCCGGAGAGCCACATGCGTTGAAGGCAGCGAAAAAATTCAAAATGATGCTGGTAATGATAAAATCACAATGACAGCATAGGTTCCCCTTGCCGGATCACAGGCGCTTCACAAAAGGAAGCCGGTGAGTTCCTCTTTAGCGTCCCTCCGGAAACTCCGGATGAAAACTATTTATGCATCAACACCCAGAGCCCCCCTTCTGTGGTAATTTCGCACTGGCCCTTTCCTTCCAGGCCGCTGGACCGCAGTTGATCCTGCACGCTCTCTACGGTTACTCTCACTCTCCCTAGGGCGGCATTAAGCTGTTCGGAACGTTTTCCGATCTGACTGATGACCTCAGCGGGCGTATACTTGCCGAATCCGCCCCCGACAAAGGCGATACCTGCCGTCCTCAGAATTCTGTAAAGGGCTCTAAAGTCAACCTGGAACAGGGTAGGGAAAAAGAGGGCGCCCCGGAAAATCGCCAGATCAACGCTGCCATCGGGAATAGCGCTCAAGGAGCTGTCGCTGGCGGCAATCTTGACCTGACCGGCCAATCCATACTTTTGCGCCTCCTGCCGGTACAGAGGGATCACTTCCGGCGGAAAGGCAGCAATTGAATGATCGCGGCCGATACCCTTCTGGGCAAGAGGAAATACCAGGCCGGAAAAAGGGCCAATTTCCAGGACCTGTCCGTCCCGTCGCCCATAGAGTTCTTCGATTTGTCTGACGAGAAAGGGCCGGACCGGCTCCCAGAGGAGATTAAGCTCTGCGATAAGAGTATCCATTTTCATTCCTCATTTCTTTTTTCCCGATCAGGGATACCGGACCGATCAAGCGGCCAGCCCGCGCCATATTACAGTAACCAATCCGGAAAACAACAAGAAATATCCGCCGGCGATTTCCATCCCTAATCGTTGATGTTATTACCCCGCTAATCATGATATGAATAATACGGCCTCGGCGTCCAGCACCTTGAGGAATCTTAATTATAACCAATTAACTCTGATAGTATGTCATCCACGAAACCGGAATCCATTTGGAATGTTGCCTTCGCCCTGCTTTGCGTGACCCAGTTCCTCGGTTACGCGCAGCATCATCTGCTCCAGCCGACCTTTGCCCTTTATGTGACTCATCTTGGTGGCTCGCCGTTCGCGGTAGGATTGGTCATCGCGTCTTTCAGCGTTACCAGTGTGCTGTTCCGTCCTTTCATCGGCTATTGTGCCGATTGTTGGAGCAAGACCGGGGTGCTGATTTTGGGTCTCCTCATTCAGGCGATCAGCATGTTGTTCTGTTTCATCCCTTCTGTCGGAGCGATGATGCTGACCAACGGCTTCAGAGGCCTCGGCTGGGCGGGCATGAATACCGGCGGCTACACCCTGTTGGCCACGAACGCACCCGCTGCCCGGCGCGGTGAAGCAGCGGGCTATTACGGCGGCGTGCAGGCCAGCGCAACGATTCTTTTTCCCGCAGTGGCTTTATGGATCATTGCCGCGCCTTTCGGCGGTTTTCACGCCGTGTTTATCGTCGCCATGGCCTTGACACTCCTGGGCGCCGCCGCAGGCGTCGCCCTGTCGCACCAGACGCCCCACGATCCACCGAGCCCTCCGGCTGATTCATCGGAATCCTGGTGGTGCAGCATCATCAACGTGTTTGACCGAAGCATCGTGCTGGCGGCAGCGCTCCTCTTCTGTCTCAATCTGCCCACTTCCGGTCTCTCCAGCTTTGCCGTCCTCTATGCCGGGGAAATCGGCATCAGCAACTTCGGATGGTATTTCGTTGTGACTGGCGCCACGAGCCTTATCGCCCGGCCGTTGCTGGGCCGCCTGTCGGACAATATCGGCTGTGGCCGCTCCCTTGTTGTCGCCTTCACGCTGGAAACCGTCAGTTTGTTTCTCTTCTCCATGGTCACCAACCTGGCAGGTTTTATGTTTTCGGGCATACTGTATTATGTGGGTTCGGCGATCGGCGGTACGACGATTTTCACGCTCGCCATGGAAAAGGCGCCGCCGGAGCGTCGAGGCCGCGCCATGGCAAGTTTTTCCCTGGCTTTCTCTCTAAGCAGCGGGGCGGGCGGACTATTGAGCGGACTGGCGGTGGACATCGCGGGCTACGCATGGATGTTCATGATCACAGCGGCACTTTGCGCCTTAGGCCTCGTGCTGACGGGAAGGTATTGGCTACAGTTAAAGTAACTGAAAATTATTACGTCCTGGCATAATATTCAATCCATCCATGGATGCGAAGTCTAAGAGAGGATGAACATGAGGAACCTCCTGGCCCCCATCAGCGCGATCTGGATATGCACACTTTTCATCGGTTGCAGCCAGGAAAGCCTCATCTTCTACCCCGAAATCCTGCCGCCGGACTATCATTTCTCCTTTTCCGCAACCTTTGAAGAGTTGACCGTGCCCGTGGAGGCGGCAACTCTGAACGCCCTTCTTTTCAAGGCGCAAAATTCCCAGGGAGTCGTTCTTTACCTGCACGGTAATGCTGAAAGCCTGAGGACCTGGGGCGCCGTAGCCGGAGAATTCACTTCCCGGGGATACGATATCCTGATTCCGGATTACCGCGGTTTCGGCAAGAGCACCGGGAAGATTACGAATGAAAAGCTGCTGCTGGACGACGGCCTGGCCGTTTATCGCCTGCTGACAAAAACCTGGCCGGAAAACCGGATCATTGTCTACGGCAGATCCATCGGAACGGGTGTCGCGACCTTCATAGCCCGATCGGGGAAGCCGCAGATGCTCATTCTGGAGTCGCCCTTCCTGAGCCTCATCGAGCTGGCATCCCATCATTATCCTTTCCTGCCCCGGCCAGTCTTATCGATGTTCCTGAAATACCCGCTGAGAAACGATATCCGGATCGGGGAAGTAACCTGTCCCGTTTATCTCTTGCACGGCACAAAGGATGACATCATTCCTTTCAATCACAGCATCCGTCTGGAGAAGCTGATCCGCTCGCCGCACCGCCTGATCCGGATCGAGGGGGGCGGCCACAATGATCTAAGTGATTTCGAAGCCTTCGATCGGGGGCTGGACCAACTCCTCCGTCCGTAAATGGGGACGGTTCCAATTTATTGACGCCGTGACCAATCTATAGTAAATTGCCGCCATGCCAAGATCAGCGAGAATAGCACCTGGGGACTATGTATATCACGTATTAACAAGGGGAAATAATCGCCAGGATATTTTTCAAGGAGAAGAAGACTTTGAAAAGTATATGGAGTTGCTCTCACGGTACAAAGAAAAATACAGATTCAAGCTTTATCATTACGTCTTGATGACAAATCATGTCCATCTCGTGCTTGAGCCTACCGAGACAGGTGGCAGCCTTGCGGAGATAATGAAGGGAATAAACCTGTCATATGCTCAACACTTCAAGCGAAAATTCAAACATATCGGCCATTTCTGGCAGGACAGATATAAGAGCATCATAATATCGAAAGATGATTATTTGCTTGCCTGTGGGGGATACGTAGAGTTGAATCCTGTGAGAGCAGGGATGGTAACTGAACCAAGAGCTTATCGATGGAGCAGTTACAACGCTTATGCGTTCGGAAAGAACAATCCACTATTAGATGAGCATCCGATATACAGCACGCTATCTGAAGACGAAGCGGAAAGAAGGAAAAAATACGAGGAATTAGTGAAAGGCATGCTTTTGGAGAAGGATGCCATGAAAGGCGAGATGAAAAGCAGGGTTGTATATGGCGCTGCTGCGTTTACCAAAGAAGTGGCATCTAAGTATAGCATTGGTGCAGTAAGAAACCCGGTGGGGCGACCAAAGAAGAGCGGGGATGGATAAATTAGAACCGTCCCCATTTACTAAAGAAAGGCAGTTGAATCATGTGGAGAAAATTCAGAAATCATCCGGCCTATATATATCTCCTCATCGTTTTTTTATTGAGTATTTTGCTGCTCTTTATGCGTTCCTTCCCGCAGCAGGCTTTGGAAAAAAAAGGGGGGCAGGCAAAATCCGCCGACCTCAGCACGGCGATTATCCAAGTGGCCAAACAGAATATCCCGGCGGTGGTACACATCGAAGTGACCGAACGCCGGGAAATAGCTAACCCCTTCGCGCCCTTCGAAAGCGATCCTTTTTTCCGGCGGTTTTTCGATCTTCCCGAACAACAGAGAAAATTCAAACGGGAAGTAAAGGGCTTGGGAACGGGTATGGTCATCGATACCGAAGGACATATCCTTACCAACCATCATGTTGCCGGTGGAGCAACCAAACTTGAAGTACTGCTATCGACCGGTCAAACCTATCCCGCCAAACTCATCGGTACCGATCCCAAGACAGACCTGGCAGTCATCAAAATTTCCGCCAAGGGACCGCTTTCCCATGTCACCTTCGGCGACTCCGATAAAGTCGAGGTCGGTGAATGGGTAGTGGCTATCGGTCACCCGCGTGGCCTGGACCAGACGGTAACCCAGGGCATTATCAGCGCCAAACATCGCCAGGGCATCACCGACCCGGATACTTACCAGGACTTCCTGCAGACGGATGCGGCCATTAATCCGGGAAACAGCGGCGGCCCTCTCCTGAATCTTCAAGGGGAAGTAATCGGGGTCAATGCGGTCATTGTGTCGGAATCGGGAGGTTCTGAGGGCATTGGTTTTACCATACCCAGCAACATGGCCCTTAGAGTGGCCAAGTCTTTGATTGCCCATGGCAAAGTGCGGCGGGGATGGCTCGGGGTGAGCATCCAGGATATAACGCCGGCGCTCGCAGAATCTCTCAAGGCAGAAACGACCAGGGGCAGCCTGATTGCCGAGGTGGTCAAGGGCGGTCCGGCAGAAAAAGGGGGGCTACAGAAGAATGATGTAGTAATTGCTTATCAGGACAAAGAGGTGGCCAATTCCAGCATGATGCGCAATGAGGTCGCCGCCACGGCGGTGGGACAGGATGTGAAACTTACCATCCTCCGGGAAGGCAAAAGGCGGGACCTGGTTTTGCAGGTGGAAGACCTGGAGTCTTCCACAAGAATCCTGGCTAATAACGTAAAAGACCGGCAGGGCATTGAAGTACGCCCTTTGGCGGCAAAGGAGGTGCAGAGGTACAATCTTGATAACACTCAGGGAGTTATCGTTTCCTGGATCGATCAGAAAGGCCCCTTTGGGGGGGCCGGTTTTGAAGTGGATGATATTATCCTCAGGATTGAAAATCAACCGATCGAAAGTCCGGAACGCTTCGTTAACGTCCTGAGTTCCGTGAAGCCCGGCCAGAAAGTCACCATCAGCGCCATCGATCACCGAACGGGCAGTGTGGGCAATGTTCAAATCGAGGTGAGATAAAAAACGTCTGCACCCTATTTCCGCCAGCGCCCCGCACCTCCCCAGCTAACTTCCTCTACCCTATTTCCTGGCATCCATTACCTCCCCAAAGAGAAAATAGTATTCTTCCCCGGGCCACCGCACTCTCCTTATAGGACCAAAGTCCAATATCTTTTTTTGTTCGCAGGCGATAAATATGACGCCAAAAGTTACCAAAAGTAATTGAGGAGGAACAAAGATGCCTGAAGGGACTGTTAAGTGGTTTAATAATTCAAAGGGCTTTGGATTTATCCAGCAGGACGACGGTAAAGATGTGTTTGTCCATTATTCCGTGATCCAGGCCGATGGTTTCAAATCTCTGCCCGAGGGAGCGCGGGTCCAATTTGACGTCGTAAAAGGGTCCAAAGGTCCGGCGGCAGATAATGTTCGCCTCCTTTAAGAACTGAGCTTCATTTTTTTCCCCAAAGCCCCTCCGGCAAGGAGGGGCTTTCCTCCCCCAATGCTAATTCCATGACGGCAGGGAAATAGGATTTGCAAAGCGAGCGAAAACTTATTATTAGTCTGCGCGCAGATTGTCCTTTAACTCGAATGGTTGAATTTTCGCGGTGATTGCTGGGAAGGGAGGCGGAAATTATGCCGTGGCTCGTACGAACGGTCTTTGTGATGTTGATGGCGGCGCTGGCAGGCCCGTTAATCTTCACGGCAAAGCCCGCTTCCCCGGAAGCTTTCCCCTCCTATTCCACGATCTGGACAACAACCATCCGTCCAACTACTACTATAGCACTAACTACTAGTATCCCGCCCTCATTCTCTTCCACGAGCTCAACCACGACCTCCTCCACCTCAACAACTTCGTCCTCGACCAGTTCGAGCACCACGACGGTGGCGTCCACTACCTCCACCACGACAATATTCCCCAGCCTGTCGTTGCCGGGCGATGCCGACGGCGACAACCGCCTGGGCCTGGACGATGCGGTCTATGTCCTCCAGCTCATCAGCGGCAAACGGACCCCTCCGTACAATTTAGTCTCCCCGCTCTTGCCGGGTGATGTCAACGGCGACCACCAGTTGGGCCTGGACGATGCCATCCAGATACTTAAGCTCACAAGCGGACTGACATCGCCCTGACTTTGTCGTTACAATCTTTTGTTCAACGCCGCCTTTATGCTTTCCGGACTGAGAGGCAACTGCCGCAACCTTACCCCGATAGCATCGTAAACGGCATTGGCGATCACGGCGCCCATCGTGATGATGGCCGGTTCACCCCCACCCTGTGGATCTCCCTCCTTATTATCAATGATCACCGTCTCTATTTTCGGCAGCCAGGAAAACCGGGGGAGTTCGTAGGTATCGAAGTCGAGATCGAGAATCTCGCCATCCTTGAAGCGAATGTGCTCCCTCAAGGCATAACCCAGCCCCATGGTCAGGCAGCCCTCCATCTGCAGCGCGGCGCCTTCCGGATTGATGGCCAGCCCCATATCCTGCGCGCAGACTAACCTTTTTACCCGGACGTGGCCCGTACCTTGATCCACCTCAACCTCCGCCATGGTTGCCACGCAGGTCCCGGCATCCTGGCCGCAGGCCACGCCGTATCCCCGGCCGCTAGGCAGTTTCGCCGGGCGCCAGCCAAATCTTTCGGCGGCCGCCTTCAAGACACGCTGCATTTTCGGATCGGCCAGGTTCTGCAAGCGAAAGGCGAGCGGATCAATTCCGGCCTTTACGGCCAGACCGTCAAGGTGTGATTCCCGGGCAAAGGGGTTGGTGTTGTTTCCCGGCGCCCGCCAACTACCCGTACCGAAGGGATGGGGACCACCAGTACCCCTGCCGATAACGTCATGGGACATAACACTGTGATGAGGAATGTCATAAAATTGCACGGCGCCCCTTTGACCGGCAAAATAAACGTGATAATCCCAAAAACTGATCCGCCCCTGAGGCGTAATGCCCGCGTTGATCTCGACCACCGCCGCCGGGCGGAAAGAATCGTAAAAGAATTCTTCCTTTCTGCTCCAGGCCACTTGCACGGGCTTCCCGCTGAGCTTCGCCAGGCGCGCTGCTTCCACAGCCTGCGGATTTCTGGTTTTACCGCCAAATCCGCCGCCCACGAAAGGCGCAATGACCCGCACCCTGTCCGCCGGAATTCCCAGGGCATTGGCAACCTCTCCTTTCGCCAGGAACGGAGCCTGTGTGGAAGCCCACACCGTCACCTTGTTTCCTTCCACATGGGCCAGGGCAGTATGCGGTTCAATTGCCGCATGGGCAACATAGCCGTCAAAGTAAGTTTCCTCCAGAATAATAGCCGCGGCGCCAATGCCTTTCTGCAGGTCGCCGTCCCTGCCCACCACATTGCCTTCCGGAGCGAACTTTAGCAAATGATCAAAAATATTCTTGTCATCCAGGCCCGATACCTGCCGGTCAAACCGCGCTTTGACTCTCGCTAAGGCTTTTTCGGCCACATCGGGGTATTGGTGCAGAACGGCGATGAAATCGCCGTCCCTGATGACCTGAACGCCCGGCACCTCTTGGGCTGCAGACAGATCGACCTCCCTCAGTTTAGCCCCGTGAGCCGGCGGCCGCAAAATTTTCGCATGGACCATGCCGGGCACTCGAATGTCCATGGCATATTTCGCCTGGCCGGTGACCTTCTCCCTGGCATCCCGGCGCAAAGCCGGCTTACCCATGCTCTTGAACGCCGGAGGCTTTTTCAGGGCGACCACGCCCGTGAGCTGCCGCACAATTTTTTTCCCCTGGGCCAGCTGGGCGTAAGAGATCCGGCGCTGCCGGTTTGTTTTATCAAAGACGACCCCCTTTTCCGTGTCCAGGCTCTCCACTGCAGCCGGCAGACGCTCCGCAGCCAATTCCATCAGCACTCTTCGCCCTTTGGCGCCCGCTTCCCGAAGCGGCGGGCCAAAAAAGCGTATGCTCCGCGAGCCAAAGGTCCCCATATCGTAAGGGCAGAGATCGGTATCACCCATCAGCATATCCACTGTTTCCGGATCCACATCCAGTTCATCGGCCAGCATTTGCGCCAGTGCGGTGATTGCCCCCTGGCCCATTTCCACCTTGCCCGTGAAGCAGGTCACGCGGCCATCCTCGCCTATCTTCAGATAGGCATTAAAATCGGCCGGCAGCCCCTGAGGAGCGCTTCCGGGCCGCCCCTCCCCTGCAATAACGGGCCAATCCGCCAGGGTGAAAAAAAGAAAAATTCCACTGCCTGCCGCCGCGAGGAATTGCCGGCGGTTTACCGGCATCATCGCAGACTCATCAAGGAAATCGAGGTCTAAATAATGATCATCAAACATCTTATAGCCCTCCTTTGCTCTTTCCGGCTGCTGATTTAATCGCGGCGACGATGCGGTTGTGAGCGCCGCAACGGCATAGATTAGCATCCATGCCTTTCACAATGTCGGATGTGGAGGGTTGGGGATTTGCCCTGAGCAAGGCATGGGCGGTGAGAATCATGCCCGGTGTGCAGTAGCCGCACTGCAGGGCGTCATGCTCCACAAAAGCCTCCTGCAAGGCCTGCAGCCGCCCTTGCTTCGCCAGACCTTCGATAGTGACGACTTCCCGTCCCTGCATGTCTTTTACCGCCACCTGACAGGAACGAACGGCTTCCTCATTGACCAGTACGGTGCAGGCGCCGCAATGCCCCTCCCCGCACCCATACTTGGCCCCCGTCAAACCCAGGTCGGTGCGCAAAACCCAGAGAAGCCTCCGCTCACCATCCACCTTAAGCGAGATGGGTTTACCATTAAGCCTGAATTCAATGTTTTCCTCCATCCTTGCCTCCTTCCCAGCGAGAAATGAAACACGGAACTATGTACTACACACCTTGTACAACACACCATAATGCTACAAAATTAAAAAGAAAAATACCAGCGCATTTAACCGGCCGAATCATCAGTGCCCGCTCTTTGGCAATGATGCCATTAAATCCATGCCGGCATCCGGGGAGTGGCGAACCTGATCCGCCTTAACCTAAATTCCACTCGCCAAAACGCCGGCTTGCCGAAATTGCCGGGGGACGAAGTGATCATTTATTTCTTGACACCGGTCCTAATATCCTCATATCCTTTGCCAACAAAAAACAGCTGCTCATCAAAATCACTGGACGATATGAGTATTAGCCTCGAATTGTGTGTTTTGAGAAGCCAACCGATCCAGCGAGCGGTTTGAAAATGCATCCAGTTGAGGCACTGGTAAGGCGGGCGGTCAAGAGCATGCTTTGGTAACGGTTACTGTTTCGATGAAAGGGAGGGATCCATATGAAGAAAAGTGCCTGGAGATACATTCTCACAATTGTTTCCGTATTATCTCTCATAGGTCCGGCGGTTACAGCCGTCAAGGCTGCTGGTTCCGCTAAATCACAGCCAGCCAAAGCGGCACCTGATGCCAAACAGAATTGGGATACCCTTATTGCCGCGGCCAAGAAAGAAGGAACGGTGCTAGTATATAATACTGCCTGGTCATCCCAAGTAAGAACCGATCTTACCCAGGCCTTTAAAGCAAAATACGGCATAAATGTCGAATTTTCGCCCTTTGGCCGCGGCGGGGAGCTATTAGCCAAAGTTCAATCGGAACAGCGAGCGGGCCTCAATCTGGCCGATGTTTTCGGTGTGGGGAGCAATACCCTGCTGACGCTGCTCAAACCGGCAGGATTTTTGGGAGCCCTGGAACCCCTGCTGGTACTCCCCGAAGTCACCGATGGCAAGAACTGGCAGACGGGCAGAATCCCTTTCGTGGATAAGGATAGAACATTCATCGCCATGGTTTCCAGTCTGCAAAGAAACATTGTTTATAACACCGACATGATAAAAAAGGGGGAAATAACTGACTACCTGGATCTTTTGAAACCGCAATACAAGGGAAAAATCACGCTGAATGATCCCGCGGTAACGGGTGCCGGTGGGGATTTCATGATCAATCTTGTCGTCAACATCTGGGACCTTCCCAGGGCCAAAGATTACCTTTCTCAGTTGGTGGGACGTCAACAGGTTAACATCCAAAGAGATAATCGTATCCATGTCGAGGAAGTGGCAAAGGGCAAATATCCAATCGGCATCGCGCCAAATCCCGCCAGTATGGCTGGCCTTTTGGATGCGGGAGCCCATTTGGATGTGGTCTATTTGAAGCAAGGAGTGCGGGTGACGTCAGGCGCAGGCGCGCTCGGCGTACCGACCAAATCACCTCATCCCAATGCCGCCAAACTTTTCGTTAACTGGCTGCTGAGTAAAGAAGGGCAGGAGGTTTATTCCACGGGACTCGGCAACCCAAGTATGCGCAAAGATGTTACCACGGAGGGCTTTCACCCGATGTTCCTGACCCAACCAGGAGAAAAAGTCTTCCCGGATTCGGAAGACTTCCTCAATCGCACAGCCGAGGTCCTGAAGATGGCTAAAGAGGTTATCGCTGCAGCTGATAAATAATGTCTTGACCGGGCAAAGATGGGAGAGAATTGCTTTTGCGGGCCAAAGAAAAAAATTAGATATTATCGTTTAATTATCAAATAAGATGTTGCAAATAAGCAATTATTGCCTATAATTATATTCATCGCCGCATCCGGTGGCAGCGTCTGAAGACAAAAAAGGAGGAAAGGGCATGGCAAAGTCAAAGATAGGAGATTTATTAAGTTGCTCAGAGTGTGGTCTGGTCGTCACGGTTGATGAAGTTTGCGGGTGTGCCGATATCGCGGTAGTCTGCTGCAAGCAACCGATGGCAAAGGGCAAGCTCGCTGCCGACAGGGCAAGAAAAAAAGCGGCGTTGAAGGCCAAGCCGGGCAGCAGTACTGCCAAGGCGAAGATTGCCGCCCCGAAAGCGGCAGCCAAGGCGCCGGCAAAGCCAGCGGCAAAAAAAACGGCCAAACCAGCGGTAAAAACTCCAGTAAAAACTGCCGCCAAGAAAGCGGTGAAGGCTTCCAAGAAGTAATCAATATCGGATCGGCGATCTTGTCTTACGAAACCCCGCCTTACGTACTAATTCAAAGCGGGGTTTTGTTTTATTATGGGATAGATGAAACCAATGGCGGAAATGAACTGGCAAGTCTATATCATTCTTTGCTCGGACAACTCGCTGTATACGGGAGTAACGACCAACATTGAAAGACGTTTCTTACAGCATAAAAATGGCAAAGGGGCCAAATATTTTCGGGCACACCAGCCGGTGAGATTGCTTTATCGGGAAAGCGGCCACAACCGGAGCACGGCAGCCACGAGAGAAAGAAAAATAAAAGGAATGAGGCAAAGCGAAAAATATTTGCTGGCCTTATCAGATATTAATGAAGTTGCATCCGGCAAGGCATAAAATCTAAATTGGAGCGGCACCGATATGATTAAGCGTGAAGGCATGTATCTTCACTTTGCTGATGGTTTGGTTATCGATCTGTCGAAAGAGCGGATTCAGCATCTTGCCGATGAATATTGGGATAATCCGTCCAAACTGCCCCTGTACATAAGGCAAGACGATACATTCAAGGCCTGTGATATCTGTCCTCTGGAAGGGAACAATGTTTTATGTTGCGCCATTAAGCCTCTCCTGCCTTTCTTGGAAGAGATGGACAGGTTCTACTCTTACGATAAGGTTACCGCTATCTATGTAAAGAAAGAAGGGCTGCAATATGTCTCTGAGACGACGATGCAAAATGCCCTTCAATATGTTACCAACATGTCAATCTTTGAGTATTGTGAGGGTGCCAAGCGATATTATATATATTTCCAAGGGATTGAGCCGTTTATGGACGTAAACGAGGCCCGGGCTCGTCTTTTAATGAACATCTATTGGCTCAAAAGGGGAGACATGGACAAGGTCCATACGCTATTGAATGAGCTGCGGCATGACCTTACCGTGATAAGTAAGAATTGTATAAAAAGACTTCGTCTCTTGAGCAAAAGCGATGCCTTTATGAATGCCTACGTAAGGACGCAAATCTTGACGGAGGTGCTGGTCTTCGACATTAATGCCATGCTGGAAAAATACTTTAAGGGAAAAGAGGATAGCGAAATAGGTTGATTATTAACCGGACGGGAGAAGTTGGGAAGGGCCTTTATGTTTTGGGGTCGAGTTACGGCCCTATTTATCTTGTAAAAGCAGAGAAACCAGTTATCTTTGACGCTGGCGTAGTCAAACTCGGAAGGATTTACCAAGACGAGATCAAGGCCGCTTTAGGAAACGCTTCCCCTGAAATGTTGCTCCTCACCCATATGCATTTCGACCACTGCGGTTCCGTTTCCTACCTGAAAAGTGTCTTTCCCGGTATGCGTGTCGGTGCTTCCAGCAAGGCGAGCGAAATAATCAAAAGGCCCAATGCCGTGAACCTCATCCGGAGTCTCAGTGAAAACGTTGCTAATACTCTGCCTTCCATTGATAAAGCGAGGCTACTGGATGCCGCCTTTGAACCTTTCGCAGTGGACATAGTCCTTGGCGATAACGATGTGATTGAACTGGGAGAGGGATTGACGGTACGAGCCCTGGCCACACCGGGTCATACGTGGGATTTCCTCAGCTATTATATCCCGGAAAGGAAAATTCTCATCGCCTCGGAAGCCGCCGGTAGTTTAGGTAAGCTGGGATTTGGCGCCTCATCCTGCTTGACAGACTTTGGGGTATACCTTGGCTCTTTAAACCGCCTTGCGGCATTGGAGGTGGAAATTCTTTGCCCGGGACACCGCTATGTCTATTTGGGCGAGGATGCTAAAACATTTATTAGCCGCTCTATCGAAAGATCCCTGGATTTCAAGACCATCGTCCAAAAGTTTTGGCAAGATGAAAACGAGGACATAGGAAGGGTTATGGCACGGATCAGGGAAATCGAATATGATCCCCTGCCGCTGCCGAAGCAGCCGGTGCCGGCCTATTTGGCTAATCTGGAAGCAAAAGTCAAAAGCATCGTCGCTTATATAAAGTGATTACAACAGTATGATCATCATGATGGGTAGAGAAATCCAAATATCGTTAGGAATTCAAAATTGCACTCCAAACAGCAATAATGTTTACTAGTCGGTATCAATCTCATCCACCATTTACGTTTAATCCTCCGGCATTGTGTATTTTGACATATTGGACACTGTTTTTTTGAACTCCACATGCTCCGTGTCACCTCCAAACAATCATTGATACCCTATCCAGCTTTCCGGTAATTGGGCTTATACAATAGATAAGCTTACAGATGACTTACAGATGGAAATAAATGGAAATTTCTTTTGGCAGGAAAATGGAAGGGTGTGAAGTGGAGAATGTTATTGCTGATGAGCCGAGAGATGAAGCTTATTTCTTGACGATGGCCTGATAGATTGCTTCCGTTTTCGGGGAAGGGGTCAGGTCCAGCCTCCTGGACAGCGTAGCGCACAAGCGCCGGTAAGTTCTCACCGCTTCCACCGTCTGCCCCTGTTGCCGGTAACAGAGCATAAGACGCTGGTAGAACTCTTCCGCCAGGCCATCCTTTTCTATGCCGCGCTGATACCATCTAACGGCCTGCTCCCATTGGCCCCGTTCTTCCCAATAGTCGCCCGCCCGGCCAACAATCTGCCGGAACCTGCTCCGCAGGCGGTCCCGCATCCGCATCGTCCAGGGCAGGTCCCGGTCCGCAGGCAGGAAGTGCCCCCGGTAAAGGCTGGCTGCCTTCTCCAGTTGCGGGATCTTCTTTTCATCGATGAGCGAACCATTTGCGTCGCCCTCTTCGATCTCGATACAGAGGCCCTCGAAGACGTGCACGTCGATCCAGCAATGCCGCGGATCGAGGGACAGACATCCTGAATGAACCAGCAGTACCGTAAGGTTGCCGAGTAATTTCCGCAGGCGGTGCAGGGTCGTGTCGAAGGACTGTTTTGCGTAGTCGCCATCGGCATCGGGCCACAGGGCAGCAGCCAGGCGATCTTCGGGGACGTTGGTTCCGCCGAAAGCGAGGAGCGCCTTCAGCAGTTCCAAGGGTTTTTTCTGGGCCTTGCCAGAGGGGGCAACCGCTGCATCGAACCGTTTCATTTCGAAAGCCCCAAGGGCGCTGATTCTCAGCGGCCAGGGCCAGCGCTCGATATGCATGGGAAGCGCCGCCGGGATCAGATTCCGCTTGCGGACCAGTTCCCGCACGTAATCCACCTCGATCCCGTTCTGCAGGGCAGCTTCGCAGATCCGGCTCATGGAAGCGGGACTCCAAAAGTGTATATTGGCGTAACCCTGCTCCCTGCCGAGCGGCAAGGCCCGGCACAGCAGGGAAAGCGCCAGCTCCTCGTTCCGCCTGTCCATTGCCAACAGGGCTTCGTCGAGCAGGCACACGAATTCAAGGTAGCTGCTCTTCATCGCGCGGGCAATTGCGTAGGACTTCGCCAGATAGGCACCGGCCTCCTCCAAATCCCCCTTGGTCCGCAGGACCTCGACCATTCCATGGATGACGATCCCCTCCGCGGCCCGGAAACGCGTGGCACTTACCAGATCCAAGGCCACTTTCAGGCGTTCCATCGCCGAGGGGATATCTTCCTGAAGGAACTCCTTCCAGGCGCATATGTATTCACAGTATCCGATATCAAACCGTTTTCCCCCTTTAATCCCGCCGAGCAGCCTGTTTAGCAGCGTCTCGGTTGCAGCCAAATCCCCCCTGCTAAGGGTCAGTGATACGGCGTGGCACAACAGATGATTGTCCCAGATGTGAACGCCCGTTTCCTCCGCGATCTGCAAAGCCTCCTGAGCTGCTTTCAACCCGACTTCAACCTCGGCAGTAAATATCGAGACAAACGTCCTCAATACCTTGATGCCGATCAGGGTAATGGGAGCAAGCCTCTCACTGAGAGGAATTTCCTGAACCTGTTTGACGATGGAGACAGCCTTGGCCTGTCTTCCCGTCCAGAGATAATAGGCAACGAGAAATAAAGCACTCTGGACGCGGAGATTGGCCTCAGGAGTGCTTTGATAAAGCTTATAAGCCCGCTCCTCCCACTTCGCAATATCCGGGTGATGAGGCAGGCCGAACGACAAGGCGTTGAAGATGCTCGTGACGCATCGCGCCTCAATCTCCGGGGTGGGAAACCCGGCACCTTCGATCTGCAGGATTTCCAAGTTGGCAACCCATTCCTCCATGGGTTCGAACTCTACCTCGAAGATTGAAACATCGGCGGCGCCGGACCAGGAGCGGAACATGCCGAGCCGGTCATTCTTCCCGGTGAAGAGCTCAAAGGCTTTTTGGTAAGCATGCCGGCTGGCTGTGGCATTGATCGGCATAAGACATACGCCGCGCCAAAAGAGGAGATCGGGATCGCCCTCCAGGATTTCGCCGGGCAGGCTCTCTATCCAGAACCGGACGACTTCACTTCTTCCCTGTTCTGAAATCAGGGTAGGCGCTGCTTGCCTTACCAACTGCGCTACTCCCTCCCAGTCGGCAGCTTTTATGAAGAGTTCGGCGGCCTCTTCAATCCGGTTCGCTTGCTGTAACAGCAAAGCGGCCCTTCTCGTTACTTTACTTGCTTCGGCGGGAGTAAATGTTTTCTTGGCCTGGGCCAGGAGAAAATCCCGGAAGAGCGGGTGGTAACGATAGACGGGATCAGCTTCCGAGCGCTTTTCCGTAAAGAAGTGATTGCGGGCCAAGCGGGAGAGGATGTGCTCGGCTCTCCGGACCCCGGTCAGTTGCTCCGCCATGGAGGCCGTCAGTCCCGGAGCAAAAGCTGTTTTCAGAAGGAATTCCTGAGTTTCCCGATCGTTTCCTCCGAAAATTTCATTGGCGAAATAGTCAAGGACTTCAGCGAAAGACAAGCTGTCCAGTAATTGATAATCGCCGGCGTCGTTCCCTAAACTCTCCAGGATCAGCAACAGCCCGGCGATCCAGCCGTCGGTCTTCGCGTGCAGGCGCAACATAGCGTCATTATTTAGAACACTTCCGGTCTTGACTCTTGCCAAGGCAGCAGTTTCCGGAAAGGTAAGGCGCATTTCATCCCACCCCAGGAAAGCGAATCTGGCGGCCGTCTCCGGCACGGCAAAGAGGGGCGGCGGTTCCTGCCGGCTGATAATCAGCACCGTGACGCCCTCCGGAATGAGCAGCAGCCCCTCGAGGATGAGCTCGTGAAGAGAAGCAACGGGGGAAACATCGTGGTAATCGTCCAAAACAATCGTAAAAGGAACGGGCAAGCGCTGAAAGAGTTTTTCAAAATACCGCCGGGCAAAGGTTTTCATCCCCGCCAGATATTCGGGAGTCAAGAGCGGCAATGGCTCCTGCCAACCGGGAAAGCGCTCCCGCAGCACCAAACCCAGATAATAGAAAAAGGCCGCCGGATCGTCATCTTTATCGTCCAGTTCGTACCAGAGGCAGGGCACTTGGCGGGTCTGAAGATAGCTCGCCACCAGGGTGGTTTTTCCCGATCCGCCAAGAGCGGATATCCAAACCACCGGCTTCTTACTACTCTTGTCCAGCTGACGAAACAGCCGCTCCCGCAGGACAATGCCCTCCGGAAGGCCGGGTGGGGTTGGCTTGGTCTGATACCGTTTTAAATCGGGCATCCTATCGCCCTCAACGATCGTCGTTTCACGCGAGTTATCGGATGGACACTGATCAAGGCAAATAACTGACGCACACGGTACCTTTCATAGTACCTAACGCAACTGACTGTCAAGAGATTTATATGGGCGCTAAAAGGCGTTACAGCCGGCGCTCGATGACGTAGCCGGAAATGGTTTTGAGGGCGGTTTTGGCCTCCGATTCGGGGAAGATGCGCAACAATTCCCGGCCTTCCTCGATGAAGGCCCTGGCCTTGGAGAGCGCATAATCCACGCCGCCGTGGGCATGGATCATTGCCATGATTTCCGTCAGGGCCTTTGCGTCTTCTTCCCTCTTCTGCACGAATCTTTCGACCAGTTTCTTCTCTTGGGCTGAACATTGTTTCAGGGCATGGATGAGCGGCAGGGTAATCTTTCCTTCCGCCAGGTCCTTGCCGATGGCCTTCCCGAATTCCTCTTCCCGGGCTACGTAATCCAGCGTATCGTCGGTGATTTGAAAGGCCGAGCCGAGACGCAGACCGAATCCCGCCAAGGCCTCGACCTGGGACTCCGTGGCATTGCCCAAGAGGCCCCCCACGGCGCAGGCCGTAGAGATAAGGATGGAGGTCTTCTTCTCGATGATGGCCAGATAATCTTTTTCCGTCAGGTCAACATTGCCGCATTTGACCAATTGAAAGATCTCGCCTTCCGACATGGTATTGGTGGTTTGAGAGAGCAACTTCATGATCGCCAGGTTGCCATCGGCCGTCATGAGCTTGAAGGCCGTGGAATAGAGAAAATCACCCACCAGGACACTGGCGGCATTGCCCCAGATGTTGTTGGCCGACACTTTGCCTCGCCTGATATCGGCGTTGTCAATGACATCGTCATGGAGCAGGGTGGCGGTATGCAAAAACTCGATGACCACGGACATGTTGTAGCGTCTATCATTACGGCATCCACAAAGATCGGCGGCCGCCAGGAGCAGGAGCGGTCGAAACCTCTTGCCGCCACTGCCGATGATATGGCGGATGACCTGCGGGATAAGGAGGATGTCCGAATGGAGCCACCTCTCCATGCACACCTCCACGTTGTTCAGATCTTCGCCGTAATGCTGAAATACTTCCTGTATGCGCATTATTCCTCTAACTCAGGCGCCATCTTCAAAGCAGAATTTTCCCATACTTGCAGGCGGAGCAATGGGATACTCGCCGTCATAACAGGCCAGACAAAAATTATTGGCCGGCATCCCCGTCGCCTCCAGCATGCCGGCCAGGGAAAGGTAGTGCAGGGAGTCAAGGCCGATAAATTCGGCGATCGCCGCCGCATTTTCATTCTGGGCGGCAATCAGTTCACCTTTCGATGAAAAGTCGATCCCATAGGGACAAGGATAGGTCGTGGGCGGACAGCTTACCACCATGTGCAGTTCCCGGACGCCGATTTCCCGCAAGTGCTTGACCCGGTTGCGGCTGGTGGTGCCCCTGATGATGGAATCTTCCACGATCATCACCCGCTTCCCCTCCAGCAGGGGACGCACCGGATTCAGTTTGACCCGCACTCCGAAGTCCCGCATGGGCTGGGTCGGCTGGATAAAAGTTCGCCCCACGTAATGATTGCGGATCATACCCATCTCAAAAGGCCGGCCGCTTTCCTCGGCATAGCCGAGGGCCGCGTACACACCGGAATCGGGAAAGGGCATAACCAGATCCACTTCCGGATGATATTCCCTGGCCAGGTAATGTCCCAGTCGCTTGCGGCAGAGATAGACGTTTTGACCGAACACCTGGCTGTCGGGCCGGGCAAAGTAAATCAGTTCAAAGATGCAGTGGGCGGGTTTGACCTTCGGAAAAGGCATGAGGCTGTGCAGGCCCTTGCTGTCAATGATGATGATCTCTCCGGGCTCCACGTCCCGCACATAAGTGGCGCCTACCAGGTCAAAGGCGCAGGTCTCCGAGGCCACCACCCATCCGCCATTTAACTTTCCCAGTGCCAGGGGGCGGAAACCCCGGGGGTCGCGGGCGGCAATCACCTTATTGCGCGTCAGCATGACGAGGCTGTAGGCGCCCTCGATCGGGGTCAGGGCCTTGACCACCGCCTGCTCCAGACCATCTTTAAGATGTGCGGCCATGAGATGAACGATCACTTCACTGTCCATGGTGGACTGGAAAATTGACCCGCTTTCTTCCAGTCCCGCCCGCAGGAGATGGGCATTGACCAGGTTTCCGTTGTGGGCCAGGGCATAATATTCATCGCCGTGATGCACCAGGAAGGGCTGGGCGTTGGAGATCACGGAAGAGCCGGTGGTGGAGTACCGCACATGGCCGATCGCCAGATGGCCCGGCAGTTTGGACAGCGTATCCTCCTTAAATACTTCCAAAGCCAGTCCCATGCCTTTGCGTTCCAGGACCTGACAGCCGTCCGCCGCCGCAATCCCCGCACTTTCCTGTCCCCGGTGCTGAAGGGCAAAAAGGCCGAAAAAGGCCACCCGGGCCGCTTCCTCATGCCCATAAACGGCAAAAACCCCGCATTCCTCCCGCGGCTTGCCTGAATTCTCATCTTCCATGCTACAATCCATTCCTCTTCACCTATTACCCGTAGACCTTACCCGTTTTGATGATATTCCTGCAGCGACATCACCTGCCACTCCTCGTTTTGCAGGGCGGCGATGGCCTCGGCGAGCGCCCTGGCACCGGCAATGGTGGTGGTGTAGAGCACATTGTACACCAAGGCGCCGCGCCGAATATGATAGGCGTCGATATTGGACCTGCGCCCCACGCTCGTGTTGATGACCAACTGGACATCGCCGTTCTTGATATAATCCACCGCATGCGGCCGTCCCTCGCTCACCTTGAAGATGGTTTCCGCCGTCACTCCATTTTCACACAAATGCGCCGCCGTCCCGCGGGTGGCCAGGATCTGAAAGCCCTGCTCCTGAAAGGAGCGGACAATAGGGATGATCTTGTCTTTATGGGAATCGTGGACGCTGATAAACACCCGTCCCGTCCGGGGAAGCTGAAAACCCGCCGCCATCTGCGACTTGGCGAAGGCC
>ORJL010221804.1_pt1 | contig 26065 bp, 29 predicted proteins | sample 1779941 | NCBI WGS metagenome assembly ORJL01 (sample SAMEA104232317, study PRJEB22302) | groundwater metagenome | biome: forest; feature: aquifer; material: groundwater | place: USA | collected 2011-08-07 | depth 5.8 m
GCCACCACACCTGCCACCTGGTCTCGTTCTGCCATCGGCAACGCTTCGACAGCAATTCCAGCTCTTTCTACCGAAACATTCCCTAACTTTAAATTGTATGTCCGCTCGCCCACCTTCACCGGTGTTACTGGACTGCTGCCCTCAAGGGCAATTCTGAATTCCGGTATCCGAGAACTAATTTGTTGAGCTCGAACAGGACTCAATCTCCCCAACACCTCAAAATTCTCTGCTATCTTTCCCGTTGGTCCCGTAAACGATACCGAATTGGTCTTTGCTAAACTTTTCAAAGCTTCTCCTATTTGCGGCCTCTCAGCCGCCGGAATCAAATCTCCAAATACTTGAGTTATTGCCCCATTTACTTCTTCAGGGCTTGCTTCAACCAAAGCGCCTCGCAAAAGAGGAGCCTGTATTTCAATGCCCCTCCCCCGCGAATCAATTGGACGTGAAACAAATGCTCGCGATTCCGGTACTATTGCAAATTTAGTCGTGACATCATAACGATTCCCGATAGTTTTGGGGACCGTCGTTGCCATCTTTTGTTCAACGGTGCTCAAATTTTTAAAATCACTCGGAGAAGAAAACCTGATCGGAGAAGCAGTCTTCACTTCAGGAACCATAACGATTCCCCCGGAGAAATATTTACGGGTCGTGACCTGTTGGGTCGCCGGGTCGTAATCCTTCTTCACCATCTCGTAGGCGCCTTTCTTGAAGGCCGTCACGTATTGTTCGTAGATCTGTAACTTGGCGCTTTTATCTTCGGCATCGACACCGGAAACCTTGTTCTTGTCGATATAGACCTGCCCCAGAAGGCTGTCCCGCAAATTCATTTTATACCAGGTCGCCAAAATGCTCGCGTTGTAAATCTGCCGCAGGTTCGCGAAATTTTTGCCTTCATTGACTTCCCTTTCGATCTCCGGCAGCAAAACTTCACGCACCACATCAGACGAAGCGGCGCCGATGGCCTCTTCATCCTGGTCCGCGACCACCGCAGGGCGGTTCGTGTCGCTCTTGAGCGCGAAATAATCTTCCTCCAGCATGATCTTCAAATGGCTGTCACCCACATACGCGGTACCGTTGATCTCATACACTTCCGCTTTATCAGGAACGATCCAGATCTTGTTGAACATATTAATGGGAGCATCCGACATCCCAAATTTTTCTTTGACCTTCTGTTGCACCCGGCTCCAGAACGCGCTACCTGTCTTTCCTTCGGGATACATCACCGAGGCGGTGATCTGTTTGAGCATATAGTCCTGCGCCAAAAGGTCCCGTCCCATTTCGGTGTAACCAAGCGTTTCGGGGATCATATTGGCCCGTTGATAGGGGGAAAGGTTGACCCACATTTCTCCTTCAGGGACCGTTAACGCAGCAAGAAAATATTTGATCAGCTTTTGCGATTCCTCTTTGAGCGCGTCACCCTCTAACCCGCTATTTCCGGAATCCATTATAAAAGAAAACTGTAAAGGATCGTTAGGATCGAGCGTGATCCCCTTGATGTACAGCGGCGTGAAGCTTTCGCTCATGGCGACCATGGATCCCGCCACGGGCAAATTCAACGCTGGCGTAGCGCTCCCCTGGGCAAAAACCGCATTAGGCGGCGTGATGAAACTGAACATGAAGGTGAAGGAAACAACTGCGGAGAGAATACGACGTCCGATAGGCTGCCTGCGGCAGGACAAACGGACACGACTACACTTGCCTGCGTGGCGCGCAGGTCTTATGGAACGGATTACCATGGCTTAATCCTCCCAAACGTAAATTTTTAGAAAATAAGAGCAGGGCCGTTAGGTTCCCGCAGGAAACCTGCGGGAAGAAACGTTTTCCCTTATATAAAGCATAATAAGAATAACATATGTTATTCTAAAAGACAAATCGCTTCTCGTTTTGAACGCCAATAAATACGCTCATAAAACAATAAATATCAATATGTTATGGCGTTTGTGCATATATTTTCTAATATTTCCCGCGGACAGCAATAAAAAGGATTTTTTGTGATATCCCGCGAATCATTACCGGAATTATTTAAAAAACAGGCTCAAAACTTACCCGGCACGCTATCCCGCAACATCGCGGCCTCGAGGATCCAGCGCTTTTCTTCGGCATATCCCTGCGCGAACTTGACCTTCCCATTCTCCTTATTAATAATGACCATAAAAACATATTTCATGCTCCCGGCCTCCCGTTCGTCAAAAAAAACAAACCAATAGTTCTGGGAACGCGGTAGGTCGGCCACCTCCGTCGAAACCTGCGGGCTGGGAAGATCATAAATGGCCACTTCGTTGTGCCGGATCAATTCTCTTTGGGCGATCAACCTGGCTTCTTCCAGACTGATACCGTCATCAAAGACAACCGTCGGATACCTCTCCAGGACGGAGCGGCTCTGCGCCGCCATTGACGACGCGCAGCCGATCAAAAACAGCGGTATAAGAACACAAAGTTTTTCCATCAAACCTGACGATCGCATCCTTCTTCCTCCAATATTAATCCCGCCAGAAATACAACAGCAGGCACAACCCCACCCCGGCCACGTACAACCAAAACGTAGTATTGATGAAATACGGGTACCCCATCAACGCGATGCCCACAACAAGCGGTTTGAAGCTCCGCTCCTTTTTCCCGTAGACAAAGGCGGCAAATCCTACCGCGCCGAAGATGATCCAGGCGATGATCTTCGCCAGTGAAAATCCCGAGGTGACACCCGACAGACCAAGCGAACCAATGACCGCGTTGCTCTGGCCTGCCGTCATCTGTCCCAGTTCCTCTAAAGTCGAGGACACTCCCTCGTGTCGCGGCTGTGCGGCAACCAGAGACACCCCATTACCCCCAAAAAACAACAAGACCAGAATGCTCCGAAGAAAAAATGACCTCATAAGGACCAAGCTTCCCCTCAACAACTAATTGATCCCCAAGGTCTGCTGAATGGGCTTTTGCCGGATCTTCCAAATAATACCGTCGACAATATAATGATGAAAATTGATAGTTTGATAAAAAATAAGCACTAAAGGAAAAGTTGTGAACTTGACATACTCCTGATAATGGGAAAATATCTGCAAGGTTGAGAAATAAAGTACCGTTGAGATACCAACACAGGTCAAATAATACGCCCATTGATATTGACGCTGACTTAAGGTCGATATGAAACGATGGTCGGGATCAATGCCGTCTTTGAAGCGCTTGTTATTGAACATCCAGACAAAAAGAATGTATTGGGCATTATGCCAGACGTTAAGGACAAGCCAGCCGTGGTCAATATCAGGGATCAGAATATACGCGACGGCAAAAATAAGCAAGTGCGTGCCAACAAACAAAGGATACGCCACCGTCAATTCCCCTCTTCGATATTTCTGGAACTGGACGAATATCCAGTAGATCACGCTTGCCGCCGCCAACGTCAAGGCGATCTGGACCATCCATTCTGGCACCGGAAGATATTTCAGGTCCATGCCCAAAAATGTGGGTGATCTTTGATAAGAACGGTACAATATTCCCGCGATGGGCAGAAGATAGAGGACATAATCCTCCGACCGGCTTTTGGGGTCAGCCTTGCGCTGATAGACCCTGGCAATGCCATATCCCTGGCGCATGTAATGGTACCATTGCCAGTAAAGGTAGGTCGTCGCCAGGATCCAGGGGCCCGTTGCCAGAACGACCGGCACGATAACGATAACGCAGATGAGCGGCAGCCAGATGACCAGAAATTTATTTTTCTGAAAACTTTCCACGTCGAAGGCCAGCCGCGTAAAAGTGGCCACGACATGATGGTAACCCAGGAACCACAGGTCCAGCAGAAGCAGCGTTTCAAACAGGGAAGGTTTTAAGGTCGCCAGGATACCGGCGGCCAGCGCCAGCATGGCGACGCCAATAATAAGTGTTACGTCAAAATTAAACCCCATAAGCCATCCCAACGGAAGGCCCGGCAGCGCCAACGCGCGGCTCTGGGACTTAATTGGCGGCATCGACGGCTCCTTGCGCGTTACGCGAAACGATATCTGGTCTTAAATAGATCTCGAATTCCGCTATCTGCGCCTGCAACTTATAATTAGCCCGGACATGGTCCATAATTCGAAACGATAAAGCGGTGTTACGTTTATCGGTAGGAACATAGCTGATGAGGGCTGGAGGATCTTCTTTTAAGATTTGGATCACCTTTTGGAACTCTCTTTCCGTCTGCACGCCGTGATCGGTGCAAAAAAACCAGAATGGATTCCTGCGTCCGCTCAAGAAGTATAACTCAGAATTGTTGGGAACGGCAAAGATTGTTTCTTCTTTCTTGACATAACCCTCGATCAATTCTGTCAGGCCGGCGTACACGGCCAGATCGCCCGGGTCGATCCAAAGCGAGGTGCGTGGAAGTTTCCCGTGAGCGGAAACCAGGACAGCACCGCCCTTGCCTCTGATCGTATCCAAATAACTGCGCCGCAAAGACCGGCCGGCGTGAAAATTAAGGCCCACCACGTACAAAAAAAGGACCATCCACAACGCGCTCCTCTGCCACGCGACTGACCACCGCAGGAACCAGACCCAATAAACAACAGCAGCCAATGACCAAAAAATACAAAAGTATAAATAGATCGGAGAGGGATTATGAAGGGCGACCAGAGTATAAAAACAAGCCGTCCAGGGCAAGGCGATATCTCCCGATTTCTCCTCCTGCCTGATCATATAATGCAGCGTAAGGATCCCATTGAATATCGGCAGCAGCAGCAAAACACACCAATACAGGCCGTTGATCATATCGGTGATGTTTTCCGGCTTGACCAAGATAAACAAAGCGCCATCAAGGATCTCGCGAAAACTCGAGGTGAGCAGGAACGGCTGTTCCATTGTGCTCAGGGAACGAACGAACGTTTCATCGAACCAGACGGACAAAGAACCGCGAGACAGGTGATAAAGCCACAGTGGCAGGCTGGCCAGCGCCGCCCCGATCAATAATTGGCCGAAAATACTTAAAATTTTTGCGCTATTGATCCTTGCCTTCAAGACCAGGCCCATAAGGACCCCTTGCGGCCACAGGCCAAAGATCAAATATCCGGTCATGTCCGTCGACCGGAAAAGATAGCCGGAAAGCCCGAAGAACATTATCAGCGCCAGGATCTTCGCGGTGGCGATTTTCTTGACGGGGGCCGGCGTGTTTGCTTTCCAAAGTAAATAACTGAAAACACCCATCGCCACGAACACTCCGGTCAATTGGCGAAAGTGAAAAATGGTCCCGATCAATAATCCCAGAATGATCCCCTGCCAGCGCGACGGGGAACGCAAAACGGGAATAACAAGAAAACCAAGAAAAGCGCAATACCACTGATGGTTGGCGTTAAGGAATTGCAGCAGGCCCAGGACGGGTACGGTGATGCTCAAAAGAAACGCCGGCCATGCTCCCACGCGCGCAAAAAGATAAAAGATCAAGCCGCACTGAAGCAGCGTTGCCAGGACCAACGGATACCGTAAAGAAACAAAATCTGTGCCGAAAAACTGTAAGGCCGCGGCATCAATGAAGATGGCATATCCCGAACGCATTTCCTGGACGTCCCGGTGCAGGACTTCACCGCTGGCCACGCGCTCGGCTAAATGGGCAAAAACCCCGTCATCTTGCGGCCACCAGAAACGGTCATGAAAATGCCAGAGTAAAATAAGATTGATAAGAAAGGATAAGAAAAATAACGCGGGCTTAATGAACTCATTATTTCGCTTACTTACCATCTGCTTTCCGTCTCATAGGACAATACCACCGTGAAAACCAATTCTTTATATTTCTCTTTTAACGGGTCGGGGAACGACGGGAAAGGCGCGGATTTCTTAAGCGCCGTGAGCGCGTCTTCGATAACTCCCGGGGAGGCCGTGGTTTTTTGCGGGTCTACCTTAAATTCCTTCAATTTTCCATTGGAAGCCAGCTCAAATATCAATTGGACATGGCCTTCGCCCACTGCAAAGGCATTTTTGTACGCATTTTTCCCAAGCTTGTTAAGGATAGCTTTCGCGTAATTCCGATACAGCGGGTTATTGACCAAAACAGGGTCTGACAACTCGTTGAGGCGGTATCCGGCACCAATGGGCTGGGCAGCATCAAGGCCAACGGAATGATTACGGTGGGCACTGCAGGCGGATAAAATGCAGCATAAGATCAAAACGGTCGCGGATCTTCTTACCCGGCGCATGCGTTTATTTACCATTCACCGCCAGCCTGGCCTCCAGGGCATCCAGACGTTGATGGATTTGCTGAAGGTACGTAATAACGATCGCGTGCGTATACTGGGCATCGATCCCGACGGATGAATTGGGCGCTTCGATCCTGCTGATGATCGACCTGTATTGCTCTTTGGGCGTGAATAATGGATCATCGTTCATAGGATATCCTTTCTGCTACTTGCCTTTCTTGAAAATTTTCTTCCAGAGCCAGAGGACGGGGTCGTAGTATCGGTCGACGACGCGCTCTTTTAAGGGAATGATCCCATTGTCGGTGATGTGGATATGTTCAGGACAAACGTCCGTGCAGCATTTGGTGATGTTGCACAACCCCGAGCCGTATTCTTCCTTTATTTTAGGGATGCGGTCTTCGGTGTCCAAAGGATGCATTTCCAGGGAAGCCAGGCGGATCATAAAGCGCGGGCCCACGAACTTTTCTTTTTTGGCCTGGTCACGCAGGACATGGCAGACGTTCTGGCAGAGGTAACATTCGATGCATTTGCGGAATTCCTGCACGCGGTCGACGTCGCGCTGCATCATGCGGTAATTGCCGTCCGGGCCTTTCTTGCCTGGTTTAAACGGCGCGATCTTTTTATTCTGGCTGTAATTCCAGGAGACATCGGTGACGAGGTCTTTGATGACCGGAAATGTTTTCAAGGGCTGGACCGTGATCGTTTGCCCTTCGGGGAATTGATTGAGGCGCGTCATGCAGCTCAAGCGCGGCTTGCCGTTGATCTCAACGCTGCACGAGCCGCACTTGCCCGCCTTGCAGTTCCAGCGCACCGCCAGATCCGTTGCTTGCCGTGCCTGAATACGGTGCACGGCATCCAAGACGACCATCCCCGGCTCCAGTTCGACCTGGTAATCGACGAACCCGCCGCCGCTTTTATCCCCGCGCCAAATCTTGAAATTCCGCTCAGCCACCCTTGGTGCCCTCCAGCTCTTCGATGGTCGCGTAGGCGATCTTCTTCAATTCCTCCGGCGGGTCGGGACGCTTGACCTTTTCGACTTCCATATTCCCGTCTTTGCCTTTACGGATGACGACGTTGTATTGCACCCACTCGTCGGATTCGAAATAAAAATCCGCGCGGGTATGCCCGCCGCGGCTTTCCTCGCGCGTCAACGCCGCGCGGGTGACCGCCTCGGCGGTGATGAGAAGATTGGACAGGTCAATGGCCGCGTTCCAGCCCGGGTTATACTGCGGGCTCGCGTGGGCCTTGACCTTGCCCGCGTCCTGATACAAACGCTTGAGTTCTTCCAGGCCCTTTTTGAGTTCATCGGCGGTGCGGATGATCCCCACATATTTTTGCATCGTATCCTGCAGGTCTTCCTGGACCAAGAACGGATTGGTGCCGCTTTCACGGTTAAGGATGTCCGTCGCGCGCCGGATTATGGCGCCGACCTGGCCCGCGTCGAGTTTAGGCGTGACCGGTATTTTCTTGATATATTTTCCCGCGCCTTCTCCGGCAAGCTTGCCGAAGACCAAAAGGTCGGAAAGCGAATTGCCGCCGAGGCGGTTGGCCCCGTGCATGCCGCCGGCGCATTCGCCGCAGGCAAAAAGGCCAAGGACGGAGGTTTCCTGCGTGTCGCTGTTGACCCGGATCCCGCCCATAAAATAATGCAGGGTCGGCCCGACTTCCATCGGCTCTTTGGTGATATCGAGCTCTGCCAATTCTTTAAATTGATGATACATCGAAGGCAGTTTCTTTTTGATAAATTCCGGCGAGCGTTTGGAGGCGATATCCAGGAACACCCCGCCGTGCGGCGAACCGCGGCCTTCTTCCACTTCCTTCTTGATAGATCGCGCCACTTCATCGCGCGTTAAAAGTTCCGGGGGCCGGCGCGCGCCTTCTTTGCCTTCGAGCCAGCGGCTGGCTTCTTCTTCCGCATCCGCGGTCTCGGCGGCAAATTTCTTCGGGATATATTTGAACATGAACCGTTCTTTTTTATTATTGAGCAGGATCCCGCCGTCGCCGCGGACACCTTCGGTGACCAGAACCCCGCGCACCGACGGCGGCCAGACCATGCCGGTCGGATGAAATTGCGTGAATTCCAGATCGATCAATTCCGCGCCGGCCCGGTACGCCATGCCAAGGCCATCGCCGGAATACTCCCAGGAATTCGAGGTGATGCGCCAGGCCTTGCCGCCACCGCCCGTGGCGAAGATCACGGCCTTGGCCTTAAAAATAACGAAGCGTCCCGTCTCGCGCCAATAAGCAACGAGCCCGGCCACGCGGCCACCGTCTAAAATAAGATCGAGCGCCGTGCATTCCATATGCGTGGCGATCCCTTGATGGATACAAAAGTCCTGTAAGGTGCGGATCATTTCAAGGCCGGTACGGTCGCCGACGTGGGCCAGCCGCGGATAGCGGTGGCCGCCGAAGTTGCGCTGGCTGATCAATCCGTCTTTGGTGCGGTCAAAGACCGCGCCCCATTCTTCCAGTTCCCGCACTCGGTCGGGCGCCTGCTTGGCGTGCAGTTCCGCCATCCGCCACTGGTTCAAAAATTTCCCGCCGCGCATCGTGTCGCGAAAATGGATCTTCCAGTTGTCCCGCTTATCGACGTTGCCCAAGGCCGCGGCCACACCGCCTTCGGCCATGACCGTGTGCGCCTTGCCCAAAAGGGATTTTGAGATCATCCCCGTATTTAATCCCTGTTTGGCGCATTCGATGGCCGCGCGGATCCCAGCCCCGCCGGCACCGACGACGAGAACGTCGTGTTCTATTGTTTGAATTTCAGAAATATCCATCTCAACCTAACGTTTAATTATCCGTTTTATACCTGCATTATTCATAAACCGACTGAAAGATCATGTTACCTTCTTCATCATATTCTTTTACAGCAACTGGCACATCGTTCTTAAATTGAAAAACGAATTGAAGCTTACCATTGGGATAATAATATTTGACTTCACCTTGCAATCTGCCATTGCGATAATTTTCTTCAAATTCCAAGTTTCCATTTTCATAATGACCCTTACTTAAACCCTCCAACCTTCCTTCTTTATAATTCCAAACTTCCCACACTACCCCATTCTCATGATATGTCTTCTCAATCCCATTATAAGGCAACCCTTTGACATCAAATCTAACACCATTTTTTAATTCGACGTCTTCTGCAAGTTTACCACTCTTGTAAAATGTTTTATAATGACCACCAAGTACATCGTCCTTAAAATTAGCAATCCGTTTTAGTTCGCCGGTTTCATAATACTCTTTTGATTCACCTTCCATCTTGTCATTTTTAAAGGAAGCTTCTACTTTTAATCGACCATTCGCATAATATTCTTTAAAAGGGCCATCTATTTTACCGTCAACAGACACCCATTCCTTTCGCAATATGCCATTTTCAAAGAATTCTTTTAAAGGACCATCTAATTTATTCCTTTTATAAATTACAATTGCTCTAACTTTCTTATCTTTATAGTATTCTTTACAGACAGTATATTTTGAGTCCGGATTAGGTTGTTTGCAGTCCAGACCTTCTCCATAATATCTTTGCTTATAATATCTCGGTTTATTAATTCCCTGAAAAATAGAGGAACATAAAAAAATCGCGGCAATTATAAACGGAATGGCTATTATGAAATTCTTTGTCGATTTCCTTTTCCCAGGAGGTGTCTCCTTGGCATGAATGGCGGCTTCCCCGACTTGTCCCTCCGACAAAGATTCTTCCAAAGACTTTATTGCTTCCTTGGCTCTTTCCAAATCCTCCTTTTTAACTAAAATTTGATTATCCCCAAGGCTTATATCTGAAGACAAAATGGCTTCTACGCCATTACCCTTCAACAAGCCAATCGCTGCTTCAGCCTCGTACTTATTGTGATATATTTTTAGCAATACGAGGTTGTCCATTATTTCTTAATTCCCCCACGTGTTAAAATCATGCCAGATGCCCATTGAGACCATTCTGATGTAGAAATCCGTAAACCCGACCCAGATCATGCTCAGCCACGCCCAGAGCATGTGATGCTCGTTAAGCAGCGTCACTTTTTTCCAGGTCTTGTGCCCCAGATGTTCTTGCCCCGACGGACAGGAAAAACAATCCATCCGCCCGCCGACTAAATGCCGCCAGGCGTGACAACCCATCGTGTACCCCGAAAGAAGGACCACGTTGATGGCCATCACGAGCGTCCCCACCCCGACCCCAAACTGCCCGTAGCGAAAACACGACGCGACCGTGTCGTAGGCGAGGATGATGATATAAAAGATCGCGATATAAAGCGTGTAGCGGTGCAGGTTCTGGAACAAAAGCAGGTTTGTTTCCCCTTTATAATCTTTCTGCGGCAAAGGACCAACGGCACACGCCGAGGGTGTGGCAAAATAGGCGCGGTAATAGAACTTCCTATAATAATAGCAGGTGAGGCGAAACGACAACGGCCCGGCGAGGATCAGGATTGCCGGCGAAGACGGGATAAAACCCGGCCACCAATCGGGCCAATACCCGAACCAGGCATGGATGACCGGCGGCGCGCCCGCGGCGTTGGGGTCGACAAAAAGTAATGGTGAATATAGCGGGGAAAGATACGACCCGGACCAATAATAGCCGGCCTGGAACATCGCCCAGGTCGTATAGATCACAAACAGGAGAAATCCGGTGCCGGTTAAAAGCGGCTCAAGCCACCAATTGTCGGTACGGGCCGTGGCCCCAAGAACGCGTTCATTGCCAGTTAAAGGTTCGGCGGAATTCATTTCGAAATACGAGATACTAGATACGAAATACGATTTATAAATTTACTGCGCATTATAACACATGCGCGTTGTTTGCGTTATTTTTTGTAAGAAATCCGGTAGATCGCGCCCGCGTGGTCGTCCGAAACAAGAAGCGATCCATCGGGCATTTGCTGGATATCGACCGGCCGGCCCCAGGCATTCTCCCCTTGCTTCCACCCTTCGGCAAAAACCTCATAGCTGACCGGTTTGTTGTCCTCAAGGCGCACCAACATAATACGGTACCCAACCTTCCTGCTCCTGTTCCACGAGCCATGCTGGGCGATGAAGATCTGATTCTTGTATTCCACCGGAAACATCTCCCCGGTATAAAACCGCATCCCGAGCGCGGCCACGTGCGCGCCCAGTTCTTGCGCGACAGGGTTGAATTCAACACAACGGTGTTTCCTGCCGAAGTCGGGGTCGGGTATATCCTTGCCGTGACAATACGGAAAACCAAAGTGCATCCCGGCTTGCGGCGCGTGGTTGAGCTCATCCGGCGGCAGGTCGTCACCGAGCATATCGCGGCCGTTGTCCGTGAACCAAAGTTCACCCGTGCGCGGGTCCCAGTCAAAGCCGACACTGTTACGGATCCCCTGCGCGAAGACTTCCAGCCCGCTGCCGTCAGGGTTCATCCGCGTGATCGAGGCGTACCGCGGATCATCCGGCCGTTCACAGACGTTGCACGGCGCGCCGACCGGTACGTACAACTTGCCGTCGGGCCCGAAACGGATGAATTTCCATCCGTGCCAGGTATCGTCGGAAAAGCTGTCGTTAACGACCACGGGTTTCGGCAGATGGTCCAAATCTTTCTCGACATCGTCAAAGCGCAACACGCGGTTGACTTCCGCGACGTAAAGCGCGCCGTCCTTAAACGCCACGCCATTAGGCATGTTCATCCCCTGGGCAAGGACATATCCTTTATCCGCGCGGTTGTCGCGGTCTTCATCGCGCAGGGCGTAAAGATTTCCCGCGGTGCGCGAGCCCACGAACAGCGTGCCGTTGGGACTGAGCGCCATCGACCGGGCGTTGGGCACGCGGTTGGCGAAAACCTCGATCCTGAACCCCGGCGGGAGCTTGATGAGATCAACGGGCAGTTCCTGCGCGCCTACCGTGGCGGCCAGGAGCGCGTTGATGACAACACAACCGGCAGTAATAATCTTTAAAAAATTCATTTTCGTATCTCGTATCTAGTATCTCGCAAACGTCCCTCGAGATACGAGCAACGAACAACGAGATACTAATGTCATTTAAGTTCCCTTGCGACTTTCTCAAAAAATGCGTCAATATCTTCCCTGACGGTCAAAACGACATTGGGCAGGTCGACCGGAGCCTGGTTGACGACGATGATCTTCCCTTGCGTGTACTGGGGGACCATCGCGGCCGGATAAACGACGCAGGATGTGCCAATCACGAAAAAAAGGTCCGCGCGGGAGGCCAGGTCTTCGGACTCCGCCAGATATTTGACGTTCTCGCCGAAAAAGACCACGTCGGGTTTGATGACACCACCACAAGAACAATGCGGAATATCTTCACGACCGAGCTTTTCTTTCATCTGCGCGAAAGAGAATTCCTTCCCGCATTTGAGGCACCGGCTCACCCAGAAACTGCCATGCATCTCATAAACTTTTTTTGACCCGGCCATCTGATGCAGAGAATCGATGTTCTGCGTGACGACACCTTTGAGCCTGCCTTGCTTTTCCAGATCACTTAAAAACTGGTGGGCGAAGGTAGGCGTGATCTTTTCTTCTAAAAGCAGGAAATCTTTGGCAAACTGAAAAAACGGTTCCGGATCTTTGTGGAAATAATTGATATCGAAAACCGTGTCAGGGTCATAACGGCGGGTGACGTACAATCCCTTGGGGCCGCGAAAATCCGGAATGCCGGCGCTCGTTGAGATCCCCGCGCCGGTCAGAGCGGCAATTGTCTTCGCTTCTTTGATAAGCTCAACGCATTGGGAGACGGATTGATTCATCTTAAAGGATATCCGCGAAGCCGGTAATCTGTGACTGGAAGATCCGGGTATCCGGATTGCCTAGTCCCGGGTAACCGGATCACCGGATAACCTAAAAAATTACGCTTCCTCCTGATATTTCTCTTTCAAACTTTCAATAACCGCCCCGTCGGCGAGGGTGGTCACATAGCCCAACGCGCGGCCGACTTGCTGGCTGACACCGCCAAGCATGTAATCAAAATTATTAACTTGTCCGAAGCCGGCTGATTCAAACAGACGTACAAGTTCGGCCGGCGCGGGAAAAAATTCGTTAGATTCCATTAAATACTGAAAGGAATTACATTCCGATCGATGCCAGATCCATTTCCCCAAAAGTGAAGTTATTGTTCGATAAAGTCGATAGAGAAAACGCCTGAAAAGAGTCCGCGGTTTCCCCAGATCCAGGCTGGAAAAATATCCTCCTTCTTTAATGACACGCCGGAATTCTTTTAACCCTTGCTCGATATCGGTCAGATTACGCAGACCGAATCCTATGAAGGCCGCGTCAAAATATCCGTCCGGATAAGAAAGGGTCAGTACATCCCCCTCTTTGAATTCCACATTTTTTATTCCCTGCCGACGCGCTTTGTCCCGCGCGATGCGCAACATTTCCACAGAGGCATCTATGCCGATGATCTGGGACTTGGGAAATTTCTGGGCAAAGTATAAGGCAAAATCTCCCGTCCCCGTGCACAAATCGAGAATGCGCCCGCCATCCCGCGTTAAGATCTTTTCCGCAGCTTCATGCTTAAAATTATGCAACTGTCCAAAACTCAAAACTTCGCTGACCTGATCATATTTTCCCGCGAGCTGATCAAAGAACGCTCGATTATATTCAGACCAGTTCCGGCCTTTAAAATAATGATCGAATCTGCATTTCTTGATCAATTGATCTTTCGCGTTCGGCAATGCCGGCATAGGTATCCCTCTTAAAATACGCTTCTCGTTATAGATCAGTCCTCATCGATCCACTTCATCTGCGTGGCATGAACGCTCATCCCCGCGCCATAAGAAAAAGCCAGCACGGGTTTATGCAACGGAAGCCCTTCCTCCATGATCCGCTTGAGAACGAACAACACGCTGGGAGAAGACATATTGCCGTAGTCCCGAAAAATTTCCCGGCTCATGGCCATCTGTCCTTCATCCAAATTAAGGACCTCGCTGATCTTATCAAGAATGGTGCGCCCTCCGGGATGAAAAGCGAACTGATAATCATCCGCCATTCCCTCAAAACGATCCATCAAATTTTCCACGGCGCGCGCTACTAAACCGGGCACCTTTTTACTCAACACATTGCACAACCGGGAATTCTTGATCTTAAACCGAAGCACATCCCGGAACTGCGGTAAAAGCAAAGATTCCTGTTTGTAAATACCCAGGCCCGGTACTTCTTTGCGATTTGTGATCAGACAAGCGACAGCTCCATCCCCAAAGATCGCATTTGATAAAAGCAGATCCACTTCCTCTCCCGTACTAAATGCGGCAGAACAGACCTCCACACAGATCACCATCACATTACGATTTTCCTGACATTGCAGGAAATTATCCGCCATACGGATCGCCGGCAAAGCCGCGGCACATCCTAAACCGACCAAGTCCAAAAGAAAAATATTGTCTTTAAGCCGCAAGCTCTCGGACACATAAGATGTCAGTCCGGGACACAGATATCCGGTGCATGTGGTAATGATCATTGCGTCCAGCTGATCCGTCGTTAGGTGAGCCTTTTGAAGACATGACCGGGCTGCTTGCGTCGCCAAATGGGTCGCTACGCGCTGAAAACGTACGATAGTATCGTCATAATGCTCTTGAAAAATATCCGCGATCTTGTCCACGCCGAAATACCGGAATTGAATGCCGGGATCAAGGAAGAACCGCTGATAAAGCTCTTTGCCCCGCACGGAAACATTGTGACATTTCAAAACATCGTCCAGGGCCTGCTGCTGAGAAACTTTCATGGACGGATTGTGAGTGGCAATATGAATGATCTTCGATACGCTCATTTTTGATCCCTCAAAATAACTTTCTAGGGAAGCATGAAAAACCTGCAACGAATACAGCTGGTTTGATTATGGGAGGGCGATCATCTATTGTATCTTGGTTATTCAGATCACGCTTCTTCCAAATACTTCTCTTTCAAGCTTTCAATGACCGTGCCGTCGGCGAGGGTGGTCACATCACCCAGCGCGCGGCCTTCGGCGATGTCGCGCAGAAGCCTGCGCATGATCTTGCCGCTGCGGGTCTTGGGCAATTCCGGCGTAAAGATGATCTTCTGCGGCCGCGCGATCGCGCCGATCTTTTTGGCCACATGGGCTTTAAGGTCTTCATCCATCTCCTGGCCCGCTTTGCCGCCTTCCTTGAGGATAACGAACGCGGCGATCGCCTGGCCCTTGATCTCGTCGGTAATGCCGACAACCGCGGATTCCGCGACCCCGGGATGGTCGACCAGGGCACTTTCGACTTCCATGGTGCTGATATTGTGCCCCGCAACAAGCATGATGTCATCAACACGCCCGAGAAGCCAAAGATATCCGTCGGCGTCGATCTTGGCGCCGTCACCGGGAAAATACATGTCCTTGAAACGGCTCCAGTAAGTTTTCTGGTACCGTTCGTTATCGCCGTAGATCCCGCGCAGCATCGACGGCCACGGGCTTTTAATGGCGAGATACCCGCCGCCTTCTTTGACCAGTTTGCCCTCTTCCGTCACAACGACGGCCTCGATGCCCGGCAAGGGCTTCGTCGCCGAACCGGGTTTAAGGTCCGTGACTCCTGGCAAGGGAGCGATCAAAATGCTTCCCGTCTCGGTCTGCCACCAGGTATCAACAACGGGACAGCGGTTCTTTCCAATATAAGTATGATACCAGATCCAGGCCTCGGGATTGATCGGCTCGCCGACGCTGCCCAAGAGCCGCAGGCTCGAGAGGTCAGATGCCTCAGGCCACTGGGTCCCCCATTTCATGAACGTACGGATCGCGGTGGGCGCGGTATAAAAAATGCTAACCTTGTATTTTTCGATCGTTTTCCAGAACCGATCGCGTTCAGGATAATCCGGCGAGCCTTCGTACATGACCTGGGTTGCGGCGTTCGACATCGGACCATAAACGATATAGCTATGTCCCGTGACCCAACCGACATCCGCCGTGCACCAGAAAATGTCTTCGGGCTTAATGTCAAAGACCCATTTTGTCGTCGCGTACACGCCGGTCATATACCCCCCGGTCGTGTGCACGATGCCCTTGGGTTTTCCCGTTGTCCCCGAGGTATACAAAATGTAGAGCATATCCTCAGCGTCCATCGGTTCCGGCTCGCAATAATCATCGGCCTTGTCCACGAATTCGTGGTACCAGAGGTCGCGGCCCTTTTCCATCCAGACCTTTTCTCCGGTGCGCCGGACTACAAGAATGTGCTGGATAGTCGGACACGCGCTGGCCGCTTCGTCCGCGGTCGCTTTTAAGGGAAGGACCTTGCCGCGGCGGTATCCGCCGTCGGAGGTGATGATCAGTTTGGCCTGGGCGTCACGGATGCGTTCTTTCAACGAATCCGCGCTGAATCCGCCAAAAACGACCGTGTGCACCGCGCCAATACGCGCGCAGGCGAGCATCGCGAAGACCGCTTCGGGGATCATCGGCAGATAGATCGCCACCCGGTCGCCCTTACGCACACCAATCCCCTTGAGGACGTTCGCCAGCTTGTTGACCGACTTGTACACGTCGTCGTAGGTCAGCGTTTTCGAATCACCAGGTTCACCTTCCCAGAGGATGGCCGTCTTGTTGCCGAGGCCTTTTTTGATGTGCCGGTCAAGGCAGTTGTAACTGGCGTTTAATTTACCGCCGACGAACCATTTCGCAAAAGGCAGTTGCCAATCAAGGACCTTATCCCATTTCTGGAACCAGTCGAGCTCGCCGGCCCACTTGGCCCAGAACGCTTCACGGTTTTTAGCCGCTTCGGCGTAAATGGATTCATCATGGATCAAGGCCTTTTGCTTGAACTTGTCACTGGGGGGGAAAATGCGGGTCTCCTCCAAGAGAACATTGACCGTTTCGCGTTTGGTCTGGCTCGCTTGCTTCGTCATGCCTGATCCTCCTTGAATTGTTCCGATAGAATTTACCGGACGAGGTCCAGTATGTTCTTGAACTGGCTGTGTTCGGCTGTTTTAAGAAGTTCGAAAATGATCATTTCTGTCGAGGTAACAGCGGCGCCTAAAGACTGCATTTTCTTTAAACCGATGTCTTTGTTGGAGGCCGCGCGCGAGGAGACCGCGTCGGCAACCACCTGCACTTTGTAACTGGAATCAAGCAATTGGGCGACCGTCTGGTAAACGCAGACGTGAGTTTCGATGCCAGTGATAATGACCTGTTTTCGGTAAAGAGCGGCTAATGCTTTGCTAAAATTCGGCTCGCCCCAACAGCCGAAACTTTTTTTGACAATGGGTTTCTGGGTGGGCAGCAACCGCCGGATGGATTCGACGGTCGTTCCGATCTTTTCCGGAACATGCTAGCTGTAAAGGACAGGGATATCTAAAGCCTGCGCGGCCTTGATCAGTATCTGGATATTTTTGGTAAGAATGTCCTTCTCGTAGATCAGGGGAGTAAGTTTTTCCTGTACGTCGATGACGACAAGAACGCTTTTTTCAGATGAGAACATAAATAAATTTAGTGGTAATAGTGGTAAAGTGATAAAGTGGTATAAATAAAAATTTTACCACTGTACCACTCTACCACTATTACCACTTACTCTATTCTAATAAGGTTATAATTCCACACCCGATCCGCCCACCTGCATTGCCGGTCGGCTGGCCGAAATCATCGACTTTTTCGTGTAAAATAACGGCCTTGCCCGCGATATTATATTTGCCTTCGGAAAGGTTCAAGCCTTTGAGCATCTCGGAATAATATCCGCTGCCGTCGGCGTCGATGGTGACATTGCCCAGATCGCCCGCGTGGGCCGCCTTAAAACTGTCTTTGGATAAAAGGCCGTGCTGTACCTGGTCGGGATTAAAATGCCCTCCCGCCGCCGTACCGGCTTCGGCGCAACTGCCGTTCTCGTGGACGTGAAATCCGTGTTGCCCCGCGGGGGCGTTTAAAAGGTGCGCGATGACCTTCACGCCGTCTGATTTCTGGGTGAGATCGACCCGCCCGATGATGGGCGAATCGGGCTGAGTCCCTTTGATAATGGCCTTGGCCGTCACTTTGGGCATTTCGGAATCCTTGCCCTTTTTATCGTGGCCCATTTCGGCGCGCGCGCCGGCCGCGACAAAGATCGAACAACCAACCACCACGACACTTAAAATGAATTTCTTACTCATCAGAAAGCCCTCCTTTTTGGGAAATGTACTTTTTTTAGTATATACACTTTTGATGGTTTGGGAAGAATTTTTTCCAGGTCAGAGGTCCGCGAGACGCACCGGTTGCCGGCGCGCTCCCCAGGTGCCCGGTTTGTCATCAAAATGTCCGGGACAGACGGCGCCGCAGCGCGCGCACTTGTTTTTATCTTTGAGATTGTACGCGCCCAGCTGATACCAGTCCCGCTCAACGAGCAGTTCCTTGCAGTTGTGGCAGTAGGTGCTGGAGCCTTCAGGGTCGTGGACATTGCCGGTATAAACGTAACGCAGTCCTTTGGACAAAGCGATCGTGCGGGCGCGCGTTAACGTCGCGGGCGGCGTACCGGGCTTGTCCAGCATGCGAAAGTCCGGATGAAACGCCGTAAAATGCAGCGGCACATCCACCCCCACGTCCTTCGCGATCCACTCGCTCATTTCGTGGATCTCCTTGTCGCTGTCGTTGACCTCGGGGATCAAGAGTGTGGTGATCTCGAACCACACGTTCGTTTCACGCTTGAGATAGACCAGCGTGTCTTTGACCGGCTGCAACGCGCCAAGGGTGATGTTCTTGTAAAACTCCTCTGTAAAACCTTTGAGGTCCACGTTAGCCGCGTCCATATATTTATAAAATTCCGGGCGGGATCTCTCCGTCATATATCCGGCGGTGACCGCGACGGTCTTGATGCCCAATTCATGGCATGCCTGGGCGATGTCGATGGCGTATTCGGCGAAGATGACCGGGTCATTATAGGTAAAGGCGACACTTTTGCACTTGAGCGCTTTGGCAGCGCGGGCGATTTTTTCCGGCGAGGCCTGGTCGGTCAGCCGGTCGAACTCGCGGGACTTGCTGATGTCCCAGTTCTGGCAGAATTTGCAGCCCAGGTTGCACCCGGCCGTGCCGAAGGAAAGGATGCTCGTGCCCGGATAAAAATGGTTGAGCGGCTTTTTCTCGACCGGATCGATGCAAAAGCCGCTGCTGCGCCCGTAGGTGGTGAGGATCATTTGCCCGCCGACGTTCTGGCGGACAAAGCAAAACCCCCGCTGGCCTTCGGCCAAATGGCAATAGCGGGGGCATAATTCGCAAAGGATCCGGCCGTCGTCTAATTTTTTCCAATAACGGCCGACATAGGGTTCGAGGAAATGGTTGGCCTGGCGCATAGCTTCACCCGGGCCGCGCCTTCTAAAGGCTTGGTGTGGCTGCGGCGGTTGGTGGTGGTTCTTGTCGCAAGATCCTCTCTAATGCTTTGATATCCTCAGAGGCCTCAGACAACGGTTTGGTACGCGTGCACAGTCTGGTATAGTCCCGGCCGTCCTGCAGGTACGTGAAGACCAAATACTGCTCTTCGATCTGGAATGGATACCCTTGACCCATGTCGTTGGCGAAGGAAGTCAAGACAACCGTGACATCATCAAGCGTGCCTTTAAATACCTTGTAGACCTTGAAGGAAACTTTCACGTTGCGGGTGCGCTCGCGCACCATCATGACCTTGCCGACAAAAACGCTCGAGGAAATGGCGTAAGATTCCTCGACCGGCGGCACGGCCGCGCACTCGCCGGCGCAGGCGATAGTGACCGTGAAGATCCCGCATGTGAGCACAAGAAACAGGACGGATCTTTTTAGCATCTTTTCAACGCCTCTGGGAAGATTTCCCGGATAACTGGTGGTACCGGAAGCAGTCGACGGTGTGGTCGTTGACCATCCCCGCCGCCTGCATAAAAGCGTAAATGATGGTGGAACCGACAAAGTTGAATCCGCGCTCCTTCAAATCTTTACTTATTATATCGGATTTTTCCGTCCTTGCGGGAAGTTCTTTAACATTCCGCCAGCGGTTCTGGACCGGCTTGCCTTCGACAAATCCCCAAATGTAGCGCTCGAAGGAACCGAACTCTTGCTGGACCTTCAAGAACGCGGCCGCGTTGCGGATGGCGGATGCGACCTTCAAACGATTGCGGACGATCCCCGCGTCGGATAAAAGCGCGCGGACTTTTTTCGCGTCGTAGCGGGCGACCTTCACCGGATCGAATTGGTCGAACGCGCGCCGGTAATTTTCGCGCTTGCGTAGAATCGTGATCCAGCTCAAACCCGCCTGCGCGCCATCCAGGATCAAGAATTCGAACAGCTTGCGGTCATCGCGCAGCGGCACGCCCCATTCCTTGTCGTGATACTCGACGTACAATGGATCGCTTCCCGGCCAGGCACAACGGACAAGAGATTGAATATTCATCACCAAAGTTTCCGATTATCCGGGAATCCGGGTATCCGGATAACCGGATTACCCGATATCCGGAACGCTTCGCTAAGCATCACGGTGCACCGTATCAGGTGAGAACGCGGGATGGCACACGGCCACATATTTCGCTCCGCCCTTGTGCGGAGAACTGTACTGCACCCACTCGCCCTTGGGCGCGATGATCGATTGGCCGGCGGTCACGTCGAATTCCTGCGTTTTGGTCTTCACCCGTAGCGTTCCCTCCAGGACAAGGGTGTACTCGTCGAATTCCGGCGTCTGGCCGGGCTCGACCCAGCCGGCAGGACTCTCCATCTGCGCGATACTGACCGCGGCCGTCTTCGAATTCACGCGGCCGATATATTCCTTAATGATCTTCGGTTTGTTGCCGGCGGCCTTGATCTGCGTGGGGGTTTTGATGTGAATGGCGGGAGGCATGAACTAAACCTTCTCGGTGACCCGGCCAAGTTTCAAAGTGATGTGCGTGCCGTCCTGCCAGGGCCAGAGCATGGCCAGGATCGTCCCGTCACCGAACGCCTTGCGGTACAGGGTCTGGTTTTTCATGATACTGCCGTAGATCTGACACAGGACCAAATCATTGCCCGAAGGGTCTACTCCAGCGGGCTTGGCCGGCGGGCCCAGGACCTCTTCCAAGGCCGCGCTCCATTGTTTCAAGTCGGCGTTAAAGATCACCCGCTCCTGATAATCATCGTTCTCTTCACGTACCTGCTGGACCTTCAGTCCGGCGATACGTTGCGCGAATTCTTTCAAGGTCATCTCCTGGGGTCTCCTGGTCACCCCAGCTGATTCATCCCGGGAATATTGATATTTCAGGATGAATCAACCGCTGGGGTTATTCGCCGCCTCTGCGGCGAATAAAAAAGGAGCGGCTGCCCTTTCGAGCAGCCGCTCTCTATCAAAATAGCTAAAGTTTCTTATTGAGCTTTCCTTTTCCAACTTCAAATCTCCCAACAGCATCAAAGAATTCCAAGGGAGATTTGAAGTTATGTTTATTGAGAGGAAGCTCAATAAAAACCTCTCTATTTAATTGTTATGCCTTCACAACGTTGATGGCTTGATCCCCTTTGGGGCCGGTCGTAACTTCAAATTCAACCGTTTGACCCTCCTCCAAGGATTTGTAGCCACTTCCCTGAATGGCGGTATGATGCACGAAAACATCCTTACCAGCCTCGGTGGAAATGAAACCATAACCTTTTTGGTTATTGAACCATTTTACTGTTCCTCTTGCCATAATGTACAACCTCCTTTCATAAAAATGTTCTTGCGTAAATAAATCCGTACCAGTTACACATTATGGTGTCGGAACGCCACGGGCCTGCCTGCCCTGTCTGCCGTCAGGCAGGCGTCAGGCAGGCATAAAAAAAGCCGCAAGGTTGATCATCTCCAACTTTGCGGTCTTGCGATTTTCTCACCCATGTATTTTATTTACTGCAACGTTACAATACAAAGTATGCCTTAATTTATTTTATTTGTCAAATATTTTTTAAGAAAATACTTCCACGCGCCCTAAAATATCCTTTTAAAGAACTCCTGCATATCCGCCCAGGACCCTTGATCAGCGGCGGCGTTATAACCAACCCCCAGTCCGAATTCTTTGGCGTAACGGTCCGCATCGGGGTTCGTAAAGCTGTGCAACGCGCCCTCATAAGCGATGAATTTATAATCGACACCGGCGGATTCCATTTCTTTTTTAAAATCCGCGATCTGTTCTGCGGTAACAAAACTATCTGCCGCGCCATGGCAAACGAGCACCTTGGCTTTAACTGCGCCCGGCTGCGCCGGATCGTCCGTGCCCAAACTGCCGTGAAAACTGACCACCCCTTTAAGGTCCACGCCCAGGCGCGCCATGTTCAAAACGGTGCCGCCGCCGAAGCAATAGCCAATGGCCGCGATTCTTTCCGCGTCAACCGTTGGATCGCTTTTTAAAGAATCCAGCGCCGCCAGAAACCTCACCTTGGCGACCGGCATATTTGCCGAAACCTCACCGGCGAATTTTCCCGCGTCATCCGGATGGTTGGCCTGCTTGCCGTCGCCGTACATATCAACGGCGAGTGCCGTGTAGCCCAATTCGGCTAACATTCTCGCGCGTTTACGCGCGTAATCGTTGTGCCCCCACCATTCGTGCACGACCAAAACCCCGGGCCGCTTGCCCTCGAGTGCGTCGTCATACGCGAGATAACCTTTAAGCGTCACGCCCTGCGCGCTGTAATCGACTTCCTTGCCCACAACCGCGGCCTGCGCGAACGGAGCAATTAACGAAATCGCCAATATTCCTGTGAGTATTAGAACTTTGCGCATAATATTTCCCTTTCGTCTGACATTTGGTCACCAGGTCACCCGTCACCATGTCACACGTAATTCTTTCTGGTGACGTTGTGACGTTGTGACGTTGTGACGTTGTGACTTTGTGACCTTGTGACTTTGTTAATCTGGCCAAACCTGCTGTTTTTCATCGGCCGCGTGTTTCTTTAAATCTTCCAAGTTAATCACTTCCAGCGTAGATTCTTCAGTGGAGGACAAAACAACCTGCGGTGCGGCGCCGGCCTCAAAGGCCTCCTGCCAACGCAGAGCGCACAGGCACCACTGGTCGCCGGCGATCAACCCCGGAAAATCCATGTCATCCTGAGGTGTCGAAAGATCGTTGCCTGCCTCCTTGGAAAATTCCAGGAATTCGGCCGTGGCCCGGATGCACACGGTATGGCGCCCGATATCCTCGGGGCCGGTGTGACAATACCCGTCGCGATAAAACCCCGTCATCGGGAATTTACAACAGGGCTGTAATTTTGTGCCTAAAACATTTTTCGCTTCTGACATTGTTCATTCTCCGTTTATTTAAGGATGCGGTGTAATTGCGATAATTGTAATTTGTTTTTTGTCCGGGCCATAATACCAGAACACACGATAAGCAGCGGGGGTATCTTGTTCCGCATAAGATTCAAGAACATCCTCGCCATTCGGACCTTTGAGACTTGTAAATTTATGGGTCTGTAAACCCGGATGCCGCGGATTATGTTTTAAAAACTGCAGTGCCTTCTGAACGGCTTTATGCCTTTTAAGAAGGCCTTTATCTTTCTTTAAATGATCATACTGGTCCCGGGCTTCCTGCGTTAAGCGGATCTGAAACATTTTTATTCCTTGTCAGGATCAAAATCCACCGTTTTGCCTTGCGTGGCATCTTTTAATCCCCGCTTGACACTGGCCAAAGCTTCGGGGTTCTGATAGAGCCACACTTCATGAGCGGGAATGGTGACCTGCGGATCCAGGATAATTTGCCCGATGGCATTACGGTAAACTTTATAGATGCGGGCTTTTGTCGTATTTTTGTTTTTGCCCAGGGTGATACGGTTTTTGGAATCAACCCTTACTTCCGTCACTTCTTCAAAGTGGGAATCTCTGACAATGTTGTTTTCCAGCATAATGACCACCTCCTTTCACCTGCTACAAATATACCATAAGGTGGGAATAGTTACCAGTGGAAATATTACTATATCCCACTAACTAAAAATAACCATATTCGCCAAAATCGCTGTGCGTGGTCTATTTATCCCTTCCTGATGCTCTTTTAAGTTCCTCCAAAAATCCAGGTGGGGCATTAAAACCTAATTGCTCTGCTTTATGTATATCATCCCACGTTTTACTATAATCTTTTTTATAATAATAACAAAGCGCGCGACCGAAGTAGAATTCATCGTTATTAGGTTCAAGTTCTATTGCTTTGCTATAATCCATGATGGCTTTATCGTAATCATTTATTTGGCCGCTGCCATAGGACATGCCCCTGGATTCATATGCTTCAGCATAGGCAGAATCTGCCTCTATAGCTTTAGTAAAAAAAGCGATGGCTGCCTGGTTATCGCCGCCCATCCTAGCAATAATACCTTTTTCTAAATAAATTTTAGCTGTTTCTCTATCGAAATTACTAGTATCTTCGGCATAAACTAAATCCATAGAAAGAATTACCGACATTATTACAATTAAAATCAACTCTTTCTTCATAAAATTCCTCCTGTAAACTTTGTGACATAGATGAATTGATAAGCTGGTTACTAAATAATAAGTAAAATTCTTATCCTTGAATTCATTTAAGTGAACATTGGCCTCCTCCTACTTTTTTGCCTCACAAAACTTCTGTTTTTCATCAAACGGTTTAGTGATCAAAGGATTGTCGCCACAGACCGGGCACGCGGGATTGCGTTTCAAAGTAACGGTACGAAAATACATGTTCAGCGCGTTAAAGATCAAAAGGCGGTCGGTCAACAGTTGTCCTTTCCCTAATAAATACTTGAGCGCTTCAGCCGTCTGGATGGTGCCGAGCATTCCGGCGACCGCGCCCAACACACCGGCCTCGGCGCAGGACGGCACGCTGTTAAAAGGCGGCGGCGTTTCAAAAATGCAGCGGTAACAGGCGTGACCGGGCGCGTAGGTCATGGTTTGCCCGTCAAAATACAAAATGCCGCCGTGCGAAAAAGGTTTTTTGGTAAGAACGCAGGTGTCATTAATCAGGAACTTAGTGGGAAAATTGTCACTGCCATCGATGATGAAATCCCAGGCGCGGTCGCCAAAAACTTCCAGCACGTTGGCCGCGGCGAGGCGCTTCTGGTAAATGACGACCTCCACTTCCGGATTAAGGACCGCGATCTTTTCTTTCGCGGAAAGTACTTTGGGTTTATCGATATCCGGAGTGGTGTGGATGACCTGGCGCTGCAGATTGCTCAATTCGACCGTGTCGGAATCGACCAGCCCGATCGTCCCGACTCCCGCGGCGGCCAGATACAGCGCGGCTGGTGAGCCAAGCCCACCGGTGCCCACGATCAGCACCTTGCCTTCGCGGATCTTCTGCTGACCTTCTAAACCGACATCTTTGAGCAAAATATGCCGGCTGTAACGATCAAGTTGTTCTTCGCTAAAATCCACGCCTTAAATGATAACCCAACGCCCAAACGCGGGCAAGTAAAAATATAAAAGCGCCGCATCTCGTATTTCGCATCTCGTATCTCGGATTAACCCACTACGAGATACGAACGACGAGATACTAGATACGAAAATCGTTTGACTTTCATTCATGCTACGGTAATATAAAAACATTATGAAAAAACCGTTTTCACCCAATTTCAACACACCCCAGCAAGACTTTTGCAAGGAAGAGCTCAACAAGCTCGCCTCCAACGGCATCCGCGGCAGCCTCGCCCAGGATTTCCGCAGCGACACCCCGGACCTGGCCTGGGAGGCCGAAGCGCTGGCCAAATCGCACGGCATCTATCTGGAATTCAACCGCGCGGTAAGCGGCGACCCCAAAGAGTGGATGTACATGATCCGCATCGGCGTTCCCGGCGGCGGGCCGATCACCCGCGACCAATGGCGCCTGGTCGACGAACTTGCCGACAAATATACGATCGACCCGCAGGGGAACACTTCCATTCGCTTGACCAACCGCCAGAACATCCAGTTCCACTGGGTCAAAAAAACCGGCGTCATCCCCATCATCAAAGGCCTCGCTGAAAAAGGGTTATATTCGCTCAACGGCTGCGGGGACAACACGCGTAATGTCATGGGCTGCCCCCTTTCGCACTATTCCGATGTCTTTAACGCCCGCGCCTGGGCCCACAAAACGGCCGAA
>ORJL011885639.1_pt1 | contig 26045 bp, 28 predicted proteins | sample 1779941 | NCBI WGS metagenome assembly ORJL01 (sample SAMEA104232317, study PRJEB22302) | groundwater metagenome | biome: forest; feature: aquifer; material: groundwater | place: USA | collected 2011-08-07 | depth 5.8 m
CCGATCTTGCCGTCCTTCAGCATGCGGCTTTGCAATACGGCGTGGTAGCCGACCCAGTCCGGAATCACGCCGGCAGGCAGCTTCCAGAGCTTCTCGCTCAATTCGCGGTGCTTCGGGTTGGTCACCACCATGTCGGCCGGCAGGCGATGGGCGAAGGTGCCCACTTCGCGCGCCGTGCCGCAGGCGGAGGGCTGGCCGGTCAGCGAGAAGGGGCTGTTGCCCGGCTCGGAGATCTTGCCCGTCAGCAGATGCACGTTGTAGATCATGTTATTGACCCAGGTGCCGCGCGTGTGCTGGTTGAAGCCCATGGTCCAGGTGGACATCACCTTGGTCTTCGGATCGGCATAGGCCTTGGCCAGCGCTACCAGTTTGTCCTTCGGCACGCCTGAAATCTCGTGCGCCTTGTCGAGCGTGTATTCGGAGACAAATTTGGCGAACGCGTCGAAGTCGATCGGCTTGGCCGCCATCGGGTTGCCCTTGGGCTTGCCGTCCGGGCCGGGGTAGCCGTTGTTACCGGCGACCTGTTCCAGCGGATGGTTCGGCCGCAGGCCGTAACCGATGTCGGTGACGCCCTGGGCGAAGGTGACGTGCTTGCCGACGAAGTCCTTGTTCACCGCGTTGTTCTGGATGATGTAGTTGCAGATGTAGTTGAGGATCGCCAGGTCGGACTGCGGCTTGAAGATCAGCTCGTTGTCGGCCAGTTCGCAGGAACGATGGGTGAAGGTCGACAGCACATGGATCTTGACGTGCGGCGCGGTGAGGCGACGGTTGGTGATGCGCGACCAGAGGATCGGATGCATCTCGGCCATGTTGGAACCCCACAGCACGAAGGCATCGGCGTGCTCCATGTCGTCGTAGCAGCCCATCGGCTCGTCGATGCCGAAGGTGCGCATGAAGCCGACCACGGCCGAGGCCATGCAGTGCCGCGCGTTCGGGTCGATGCTGTTGGAGCGGAAGCCGGCCTTCATCAGCTTGGCGGCGGCATAACCTTCCCATACCGTCCATTGGCCGGAACCGAACATGGCGACACCGCGCGCGCCCTGAGTCGGTTCCTTCAGCGTGGCCTTGACTTTCTCGGCCATGATGTCGAAGGCCGCATCCCAGGAGATCGGGGCGAATTCGCCGTTCTTGTCGAACTTGCCGTCCTTCATGCGCAACAGGGGTTTGGTCAGGCGATCCTTGCCGTACATGATCTTCGACAGGAAGTAGCCCTTGACGCAGTTGAGGCCCTTGTTCACCGGCGCATCAGGGTCGCCCTGGGTGGCCACGACGCGACCGTCCTTGACGCCGACCAGCACACCGCAACCGGTACCGCAGTAGCGGCAGACGCCCTTGTCCCAACGGACACCGTCCTCGCTCTGCGGCGTCGCGGCGAGCGCCACGCCGGGTATGCTCATGCCGGCGGTGGTAGCCGCGGCAGCGATGGCATTGGTCTTGATGAATTCACGTCGCGTCAATTTCATTTCAGATCTCCTTTAAGTTGCGGCTTGACCCCGCGGTCGGCCTCGACTGAAACTTCCCTATCTGGTTCGGATTCGGTCTGGTGATACACCATGGCCGTCGACATCACGCCCTGCAGGCGGCCGATTTCTTCGTAGGTCGCGACATTGCTGCCGTCGTCCTCGGTTTCGATGGTGACGATCAGCTTGCCTTCGGGCGACACGGCATGCACCTCGACGCCGGCCAGGGCGGCCAGTCCGGCTTGCACGAGCGCCACGTCACCAGGAAGGACATGAATGATGGCGCTGGATATGTTCATTGCTTGGCCCCCGTTCGGCGGCGGCAATAGGTCGTGCCGCCCTGATCGCCGCGCACTGATAACCATAAAGTAGTAAAGGTATTGTGCACACGCAGCATCCTAGGCCTGTGCCACCTGATCGCCTTGATGCCGATCAACCAAAACCGGCGAGGCCACGGACTGCTCAATAGATGTTACGGATGACCGAATTCAGTCGCCCTATTGCAAGGCGAAGCCACTGCCGCCGGTGTGCCGGCGTCAGGGTTCGACGCGGTCGACCACGATCCGCAGGCCGCCGGTGCCCGGCTTCACCGCTGCACTGCGGCCGGTGAGATCGCCCTTACCCGGTGTTGCGCTGCCGGATTTCGAGACGCGAACTTCGATGCGCACCTGGGCCGCCGACGAGATCGTGGCCTCGGGCATCAAGGCCTTGCCATCGTCGAGCATGAAGTCCATGGGTAGTTCGGCCACCCGCGCCCGCTGCGCGGCCAGCGGCATGCGTGGACCATCGATGGCGCGGGCGAAGATGAAGACGACATCATCCGGGCTGGCCTTGTCCTTTACCGCAGCCGACAGCTCGACGCGACCGCTGACCGACTTGGCGGACGGCGTCGCGGCAGTCTTGCCGGTCCCGGCAGGCGCAGCCTGCGCTGCCTTGGCGACACCGCGATGCACCTCGTCGGCAGGCACGACGGCACCGGGGACGACGTCACCTCTGCCGGCGGCCGGACGGCCGCCACCGCTGCGTTCGCGCGCCCTGGCAATGCTTTCCTCGACCATGCGCGCATCTTCACTGCCCGGTTCGAGCCTGGGCAGCAGGCGCTGCCAGGTTGTCGCGGCTTCCGCGTAGCGCCCGCCGTCAAAGGCCTCGCCGCCGCCAAGGAACAACGCCAGCATGTTGTCGGGTTCCAGGCGCAAGGCCTGTCGTGTCAATTCGCGCGACCGCTGGGTAAAGCCGTTGTCCTTCTGCACCAGCAGCTCGGCCAGTTCGGCGACCAGTTCGGCATTCTTGTCGAAGCCCGGTCCGATGCGCGCGAACGCGCGTTCCGCATCTTCCCAGCGTCCCAGCGACTTATAGGAGCGCGCCAGCATTGCCCAGCCCTCGGGATTATCCGGATTGCCTTCCAGCTTCTGCGCCAGCTTGGCGGTGAGCTGCTCCATGTCGGCGCTGGCGCGCTGCGCCTGCATCGCACTGGGCAGCACCGCTGCAGGCGTGCCAAGGAGAGCGTAGAGAACCGTGGCAAGCAGCGGCAGCAGGACGGCGAGCGCAATGCCGCTGCCACGGCTGAAACCGGCGGCTGCGCTTTGCGTGCCGGGGATGCCGCTTCGCGGGCCGGCAACTTCGGTGGCTGCGGTGTCGTCGAGCAACTGCCGCTGCAACTCCTGCTTCGCTTCGGCCAGGCCCTCGGTGGTGAGCGATCCGTTGCGATGGTCACGGTCGAGTTCGGCAAGCCGGTCGCGGTGGATCGCGGCATTGAGTATCGGCAGGGAGTCGGCCCCAGCGTTACGGCGACCCGGGCGCCACCACGGACGCAACAGCAGCAGCAAGGCGACGATGACCAGCGCCGCCGCGGCAAGAACGAATGGAGTCATGAGTTGGACTGGTCGAGCAGGGATTCGGCGCGGCGGCGTTCTTCGTCGGAAAGTGCGGGCGCCGCGTTTTCGCGCGCGCGACGCCGCAGGAAGACGATCAGCGCGGCGACACCACCCGCCATCAGCAGGAAGGGCCCACCCCACAGCAGCCAGGTGGTCGGCTTGACAGGCGGGCGATAGCGCACGAAATCACCGTAGCGCGCGACCATGAAGTCGAGGATTTCCTGGTCGGTCTTGCCTGCGGCGATCATGCTGCGAATCTCGCGGCGCAGGTCCTGCGCGAGTTCGGCATGCGAGCCGGAGAGCGATTCGTTCTGGCAAACCAGGCAGCGCAGTTCCTCGCTGATCGCCACCATGCGCTTCTCGATCTCGACGTCGGCCGCCATCGGTGCCGCTTCCTTCGCCAGCACGCCGCCGCACAACAGCGCCCAGCACAGCAGCAGTACCCACGCCCTCATGCCGCCACCGCGCCCGGCAGCGGAGCGCCGGCCTTGACGCGCAGGCGATAGCGGCGGTCGAGCATGGCGATGATGCCCCCCAGCGCCATCAGCAGGCAGCCACCCCAGATCCAGTCCACGAAGGGCTTGTAGTAGACCCGCACGCTCCAGGCCCCCTTGTCGTCGAGCGGCTCGCCCAGCGAGACATACAGGTCACGGGTGAAGCCGGCGTCGATCGCGGCTTCGGTCATCGGCATCTGTGACGAGAAATACTGGCGCTTCTCCGGATGCATGGTCTTCAGTACGCGGCCGTCCCGCGACAATTCGACGGTACCCACCGCCGCGCTGTAGTTGGGCCCGGGCGCGTTCTTCACGCCGATCAGGCGGAAACCGTAGCCGCCCACCTGAACCGTGTCGCCCGGTTCCATGCGGACATCCTTCTCTTCCTGATAACCGCCGACCATTGCCACGCCGATCACGAATACCGCGATGCCGAAGTGGGCGAGCTGCATGCCCCAGAACGCGGCGGCGGGATTGCCCGTCCTGACGCGGTCGATGATCTGGAACACGCTGCTGGCGGTGATCCACACCGCCAGCAGCGAACTCATTGCCATGAGAGGCGTCCAGGCACCCATCAGCAGCGGCAGTCCGATACCGGCGAGGATCGCCAGCGCGGCGGCAAGCCGCAGGCGCAGCGCGATCGCCTTGAGGTCGGCGTGCTTCCAGTGCGCCAGGGGGCCGACGGCCATCAGCACCAGCAGCGGCACCATGACGGGCACGAACACGGCGTTGAAATAGGGCGGACCGACGGAGAGCTTGCCCATGCCGAGCGCATCGATCAGCAGCGGATACAAGGTGCCCAGCATCACGCTGCCGGTGGCGACCACCAGCAGCACGTTGTTCATCAGCAGCATGGTTTCGCGCGACACCAGCCCGAAGTTGCCGCCGGCGCTGACCTTGGGCGCGCGCCAGGCAAACAGTGTCAGCGAACTGCCGACCACCACTACCAGCAGGGCCAGGATGAATATGCCGCGCCGCGGATCGGAGGCGAAGGCATGGACCGAGGTCAGCACCCCGGAACGAACCAGGAAGGTGCCGAGCAAGGAGAGCGAAAACGCGGCGATCGCCAGCAGCACGGTCCAGTTCTTGAAGGCGCCGCGCTTTTCGGTTACCGCCAGGGAATGGATCAGTGCCGTGCCCACCAGCCAGGGCATGAAGGAAGCGTTCTCGACCGGATCCCAGAACCACCAACCGCCCCAGCCCAGTTCGTAATAGGCCCACCAACTACCCAACGCAATGCCCAGTGTGAGGAAAACCCAGGCCGCCGTGGTCCACGGCCGCGACCAGCGCGCCCAGGCGGCGTCGAGCCGACCGGAGATCAGGGCGGCGATGGCGAAGGCAAAGGCCACCGAGAAGCCGACGTAGCCCATGTAGAGCATCGGCGGATGGAACACCAGTCCGGGATCCTGCAGCAGGGGATTGAGGTCGCGCCCTTCGGCGGCGGCGGGCAGCATGCGCTCGAAAGGATTGGAGGTGAACAGGATGAAGGCGAGCAGGCCGATGCCGACCAGCCCCAGCACCGCCAGCACCCGCGCCACCATGGCCTCAGGCAGGCGCTGCGAGGCCAGGGAAACCGCTGCGCCCCAGCCTGCCAGCATCAGCACCCAGAGCAGCAGCGAGCCTTCGTGACCGCCCCACACCGCGGAGAAGCGGTACAGGGTCGGCAACCGGGAATTGGAATGGTTGGCGACGTAGCTGACAGAGAAGTCGTTGGTCAGAAAACTCTGCGCCAGGCAGGCGAAGGCAACGGCAATCAGCAGAAATTGGGTTTGCGCCGCCGGCCGCGCCAGGGCAATCCACTGCGCCTGCCCGCCGAATTTTCCACCATGCGCGCCAAGCAGCGGCAGCACGCCCTGCACCAACGAAACGGCGAAGGCGAGCACCAGCGCGAAATGCCCAAGTTCGGGCGTCACTTCTTGGGCGCCGGGTTCTTTGCCTGGTCGAGTGCGTGCTGCGCTTCGGGCGGCATGTAGTTCTCGTCGTGCTTGGCCAGGACCTCGGTGGCGGCAAATACGCCGTCGCCGCCCAGCCGACCCTGGATGACCGCACCCTTGCCTTCACGAAACAGGTCGGGAAGGATGCCGGTGTAGATGACAGGAATGTCCTTGGCGGTGTCGGTGACGACGAAGCGCACCGACAAGTCCTGCCTTTTCACCGAGCCGTCCTTGACCAGGCCACCGATGCGAAAGGCCTTGCCCTGCGGCGCCTTGCCGGCAGCCACTTCGGAGGGTGTCACATAGAGGGCGATATTGCTGTCCAGCGCGTTCAGCGCCAGCACGGAGGCAAGCGCTATGGAGGCGAGACCGCCGGCGATCAGCGCGATGCGTTTCTGTCTGGGTTTCATGAATTCTTCTGTTGCAGTTCGAGTTCGTCGGCGAGGCGTTCGCGGATCAGGCTCCTGCGAACCTCGCTAAGACGCCGCTTCGCCAGAAAAGGTTCCACGACCATCAACACCACGCAGGCGCCGAAGCTGCCCCAGACATAGAGGGCATAGCCGCCCATGGCGAAGAATTCGCCGACGCTATTCCACTGCATGCTTCACCCATTCCGTGTGTCGTTCGCGTTCGAGAATGATGGCGCGCACCCGCATCAGCGCCACGGCGATCGAATACATCCAGAAGGCGAGCGCCATCAGCAACATACCCCAAAGCATGGTCTGCGCCATCGAGGGCGCCTTGTTGATGTTGATGGTCGAGCCCTGGTGCAGCGTGTTCCACCACTTCACCGAGAAATAGATGATCGGAATATTGACCACGCCGACCAGGGCGAGGATGGCCCCGGCCTTGTCGGCCCGGCGCGGATCGTCGATCGCAGCCTGCAGGGCCATGAAGCCGAGGAAAAGGAAGAACAGGATCAGCTCCGAGGTCAGGCGCGCATCCCACACCCACCAGGCGCCCCACATCGGCTTGCCCCAGAAGGCGCCGGTCCACAGCGACAAGGCGGCCATCAGTGCGCCTGTCGGTGCCAGGGCCTGCGCCATCATGCCCGACACGCGTGTATTGAGGGCCAGGCCGAGGCCGGCCCAGAAGGCCATCACCAGGTAAATGAACATCGACATCCAGGAGGCCGGAACATGGACGAAGATGATGCGGTAGCCCTCGCCCTGCTGTGCGTCGGTCGGCGCGACGAAAAACGAAATCCACAGGCCGGCGATGCCGAAGATCGCGGCCGCGGCCCAGAACCACGGGATCATGCGCCCGGCGAGCGGATAAAAGCTCTGCGGGCTGGCAAACCGGAACCACTGAACAATCGACTGACTCATTCCAACGCAATCCTCAATGCCGCCGTGGTCGCCCACGGCGCAAAAAACGCAGCCAAGACCAGCATCGCCGCCAGCAGGGACAGGTGCCCTCCCGCGTCGAGCCCGGCGATATGGGCTTCCACCGCTCCCGCGCCGAAAATCAGCGCCGGTATGTAAAGCGGCAAGACCAGCAGCGCCAGCAATACGCCGCCGCCGCGCACACCCAGTGTCAGCGCCGCGCCGATCGCACCGATCAGCGACAGCAGAGGCGTCCCCAGCAGCAAGGCCAGCGTGAGTATGCCAAGGGCCGATGCATCCAGATCGAACTGCAGGCCAAGCACCGGCGCCAGCAGCACCAGGGGCAAACCGCACAACAACCAGTGCGCGAGTATTTTACCGGCAACCAGCAGGCCCAAGGGGGACGGCGACAAGGCCATCTGTTCCAGCGTGCCATCCACATGATCGGCGGCGAACAGGCGCGGCAGGCCGAGCAGGGTGGCCAGCAGCGCCGCGACCCAAAGGATTCCCGGCGCGATCTTCTTCAGCAGCACCGGTTCCGGGCCGATGCCCAGCGGAAACAGGCTGGTGACGATGACGAAGAAGAACACGGCGGTGAATACTTCGCTCTTGCGGCGCAAGGCAAGCAACACGTCGCGGCGCACCGTGGCGATGAAGGCGTTCATAACACGAGGGCCTTGCCACCCGGTACGGGCAATGGCTGATGACTGGTGAGGACAGCCATGCCGCCCGCCGCCAAGTGCTCGGCGATCAGTTCGCCCAGCAGCTTGACCGCGGCGACGTCGAGCGCATTGAAGGCTTCGTCGAGCACCCAGAGAACCGCAGGGCGCGTCAGCAGCCGGGCCAGCAGCACCCGGCGCTTCTGGCCGGCGGAAAGCACGCGCACCGGCAAATCCTCGCGCCCCCTCAATCCCAGCCGTATCAACGCGGCAAGGGCGGCACCCTCATCGAGAGCGATACCGTCCAACGCGGCGGCCAGGCGGAGGTTTTCCAGCGGCGTCAGGTCTTCCTTGACCGCGGCATGATGCCCGAGATAGATCAGGTCGCGCCGGAAATCCAGCGAGGGAGTATGTGCGTCGCGCCAGCGTATCTCTCCCGCGTCGGCCGGGGAGAGCCCGACCAGCAGGCGCATCAGGCTGGTCTTGCCGGCGCCGTTGGCACCCTGCACGTGCAGCCACTCGCCGGCTTCGAGCGAGAACCCGACGTCGGTGAAAAGGCGGCGTTCACCGCGCGAACAGGCGAGACCCGAAACATTCAGCATGCCGCAATTGTGCCCGAATCCCGTGGCCAGCGGCCGGCGGGTACCTTCAGCGACTGATGCGAAAACCGGGCGATGGCGGACAGGCCGAGCAGAACGAGCCCGGAACGAGGGATGTGGGAGGAAGGCATGGGGCGCGAGTGTCGCATGCGGGGGCCAGCCTTTACAATCGACGCATGGCCGTCCTTCCCTTGTTGCCGGTTCTCGCGACTACCGCCATGTTGGCACTGGTGGCCTCGGCCGCACTGCTGGTCGGCGGACGGGCGCCGCCGCTGGCGGCACATGTCGCCTTCGCCCTCGGCGTGATGCCGCTGATCCTGGGGGCCATGAGCTACTTCGTTCCAGTGCTGACACGAAGCGGCGCACCCGGTTTTGCCGCGTGGGGACCGCCACTGCTGGCCACCAGCGGCGGAGCACTGGCGGTCCTGGCGTTTGCCACCGACCATGCCGCGGGCACGCTGAGCCTCGCTGCGGTGCTGGGCGCACTCGCCGCAGCGGGTCTGGCCGCATGGGCGCTGGGCCGCGCGGGCCGCATGGTCGGCTCGCGTCACCGGGGACTGGACTGGTATCTGGCGGCGCTCGGCATGCTGCTGCTGGCCCTGCTTGCGGTCGCGTTGATGCCGGTGTTTCCCGCCCAGCGCAGCAGCCTGCGGCTGTTTCACCTGCATGCCAATTTGCTGGGCTTCGTCGGCCTCACGGCACTTGGCACGCTCCAGGTGCTGCTACCGACCTGCCTGGGTCAGGCGGATCCGATGGCCATCGCGCGCCTGCGACAAGACATCAAGTGGGCAGTGGGCGGCGTACTGCTGGTCGCGGTTGGCGCCGCCCTTCGACCGGAGTCGACCTTCGGCGCACCCGGGCTGGCGATGTCCGCGCTGGGAGCGCTGCTGTATGGCTGGGTGGTGCTGCGCATGCTGCACGCCTGGCGATCGCAATTCGGCAGGGCCCTACTCGACATGCACAGTGCAGCAGCCTCGTTGACCGCCGCCGCGATCGGCCTGCTCGGCCTGATCGTGCTGGGCGCGCTCCATGGGTTCGGCTGGCTACCCGCGCGTCCGGCAACAGCGGGATTCATCATCGCGTTTCTGCTGCCGCTGGTGAGCGGAGCGACCGCCCAACTGCTGCCGGTGTGGCTGCGGCCAGGGGTGCAGGATGCGTGGCATCGGAATTTGCGCGCCAGACTCTGCCGCTGGAGCGGCGTGCGCGGAGTGACGTTGCTCCTGCTGGGCATGTTCGTCGCGCTGACCGGCAGTTATTGACACCAAAAAAACAAAAGCCGAATCAACTAGTTAAGTTGATTCGGCCGGATATTCTGGTGGGCTGTCACAGATTCGAACTGTGGACCTACGGATTAAGAGTCCGCTGCTCTACCAACTGAGCTAACAACCCGGAATGCGAATTATATAACGGTGGTGGGTCGGGCGAGATTCGAACTCGCGACCAACGGATTAAAAGTCCGCTGCTCTACCGACTGAGCTACCGACCCTGCCTAGAAGGGCGCGAATCGTACAGAGCTTCCCCTTGCGTGTCAAACAGGAGGCGAGTGCGGCCAGCAAGTCGGAATGACGAATAAACGGTTGCTTTGCATGACGGGGATTCCCCTGCCGGGGCCGCCATAAAAAAACGCAACCCGGACGGGGTTGCGTTAAATCCACTCCAAAGGAGGAGGGCGGAGGAGACATCGGGAAAACACAAACCGCTTGAAGCCGTACCGCGATCCAAGGAGTACTTGGTTGAAGAAATTCTTGCACAGGCATTGCTGCATTGCAAGGCCTTTTTGTGCATTGCGCAATGACTTTTCATCAGCGAGCTGATTTAAGTTTGATGTATTTGATTTTATTTATTTTTATCTGTATTTATTGATTTTGTTGGACGAAAATAATCATTGATGCCGGTCCAGGACCAGCCTCACAAATGCCAAGTTTCCCGAATTCATGATGCGGCGCCGCACGGGCACCACGGGACCGGAGCTAGAATGAACACTTCGGTTCTGAGGGGTCGCTCGATGGAATGCACAGTACGTTGGCATGAAGGAATGAGTTTTGTCGCGGAGACCGGCAGCGGACACCTGATCTGCATGGACGGCGCGCCCGATGCCGGTGGTCGCAACCTGGCGCCACGTCCCATGGAGCTGGTATTGGCCGGCACCGGGGGTTGCACTGCCTTCGATATCGTCCTGATCCTGAAGCGCGGCCGTCACGAGGTCGGCGGCTGCGAAGTCAAGCTTCAGGCCGAGCGCGCCGAGATCGACCCGAAGGTCTTCACCCGGATCAACATGCACTTCGTGGTGAGCGGCAAAAACCTGAAACACGATGCGGTCGAGCGCGCGGTGAAGCTATCCGCCGAAAAGTACTGCTCGGCATCGATCATGCTCGGCAAGACCGCGGCGATCACCCACAGCTTCGAGGTGATCGAAGTCTAGGACGCGTCAGACGCGATAGGAAAGCCGGGTCATCAAGCTCGATGAAAGCTTCATCGCCAACTTGACCGGCAGGGGTAATTCCCGTGCACCGTGGCGGGTTGCCGTCTGGGCATGGCGCACTTCGTCGATTTTCATCTGTTCGAGCACTTCCCATGATTTTCGGTCCTGTGCCGGCAGCCTGGCCTTGTGGTTTTCGAGGTGCCCTTCGACCTGGTGCTCGGTTTCGGCGAGGAAGCCCAGGCTCCAGGCGTCGCCGCATTTTCCGGCAAAAGCACCGATGGCCAGTGAACCGGCATACCACAGGGGATTGAGCAGGCTCTTGCGTCCGCCGAGTTCGGCAATGCGCCGTTCGGTCCAGTTCAGATGCTCGGTTTCTTCCCATGCCGCCTGTTCCAGTTCACGCTTGACGGAGGGATCGCGGGATGTCAGGGATTGCCCCTGATACAGGGCCTGGGCGCAGATTTCGCCGCAATGATTGACCCTCATCAGGGCCGCGACATGACGCTTTTCGGCCTCACTCATCTCGACCTCTGGCAAATCCGCGCCAGGCATCGGGCGATGGGTCGGCGCCGCGGCAAACACCGCACGCAAGGCCTTGTCGAATTGGGGAATCAGCGCATCGATCAATTACCGCTCCGTGCCGTCAATTTGCGCCGGGGTGCTTGCCCTGTTGCAGGGCATTGCGACCCTCGTCCGCCGTCACGATGGCATTGCCCATCGGACAAAAATAGTTCCGGCTCAAGGCCGCATGATACGGATTCAAGGACTTGTTTTCGATCAGCCGCCAGTCGTTGCGAACGACGCGCGACTTGGTCCATGCCTTGTCGCTGCGCCCGGACGCATAAAGTTTCCAGCGCAGTTCCGCGCAATTGATGCCCTCGAAACTGACGTTGGTGGCGCCCCCAGAGGTCTTCACCACGAGCACGTAACGCACCACGCGATCCGTACCGAGGGTAATCGAGCTGAGGTCAACATAGTAGGTGTTGGTGGCAATGGCGCCGACATAGAACTCGCGCAGGTTTTCTTCCCGCGGATAGGCTGGCGGCTCGACGTCTCGCTGCTCCTGCCAGACCTCGGGTTCCTCATAACCGCTGTTGAACCTCGATGCATCGGGGCCGTAAGGCTTCGCCGCCTGCGCCGCAGCGGCGGTTGCCAGCGTGAGAAGCATCAGCCCCAGCCAGGTTCTCACTTGTCCTGATCCTCATTGTCGGCCGCCCAGCGCGGCACCCGCTCGTGAGGGTGGGTGAACAACAGGCGGGCCAGTTCGGTCAGCGCCGATTCGTAGACGCCTCGCTTGAATTCGATGACGCTGCCCAGCGGTATCCAGTAACAACTCCAGCGCCAGGCATCGAATTCCGGATGCTCGCTGGCACGCAAGCGCACGTCGCTGTCGCGGCCAACCATCCGCAGCAGAAACCATATCTGCTTCTGCCCGCGGTAGCTGCTGCGCCACTCGCGACGTACCCACTGCTTCGGCACCTCATAGCGCAACCAGTCGCGGGTGCGACCAATGATTCGCACATGTTCGGGCTTGAGGCCGGTTTCTTCCTCCAGTTCGCGCAGCATCGCCTGCTCGGGCGACTCGCCCTTTTTGATGCCTCCCTGCGGGAACTGCCAGGAATGTTCGCGAATCCGCTTGCCCCAGAACACCTCATTGCGACTGTTGACCAGAACGATGCCGACGTTCGGGCGAAAGCCTTCACGATCGAGCATGATGCATATTCCAATGATTGATTGGGGTCCATTCTTTCACAATCGCGGGCCACTGGAAAGCCGTATTTCCCGCATCTGCAAGGCGGCGGCAGGTAAAATGCCGGCTTTCCGTTTTCCCGCCGATAACCATGCGTGCCAGCCAGTTTTTCATCGCCACCCTCAAGGAAGCTCCATCGGACGCCGAAATCGTCAGCCACCAGCTGATGCTACGCGCCGGCCTGATCCGCCGCCTGGCCGGCGGTATCTACACCTGGATGCCGATGGGACTGCGCGTGCTGCGCAAGGTCGAGAACATCGTGCGTGAGGAGATGAATCGCGCCGGCGCCATAGAACTGCTCATGCCGGCGGTTCAGCCCTTTGAATTGTGGGAAGAATCCGGGCGCGGCCCGAAATACGGCCCGGAGCTGCTGCGCTTCAAGGACCGCCACCAGCGCGATTTCGTGATCGGCCCGACCCACGAAGAAGTGATCACCGACGTGGTGCGCCGCGAGGTGAAAAGCTACCGCCAGTTGCCGCGCCACTTCTACCAGGTCCAGACCAAGTTTCGCGACGAGATCCGGCCGCGCTTCGGCGTCATGCGCGGACGCGAGTTCCTGATGAAGGACGGCTATTCCTTCCACACATCGTATGCCGACCTGAAACGCGAATACCGCAACATGTACGACACCTACAGCCGCATCTTCACCCGCCTCGGACTGAAGTTCCGCGCCGTCGCAGCCGACACCGGCGCCATCGGCGGCACCGGTTCGCACGAGTTCCATGTCCTGGCGGATTCGGGCGAGGATGCGATTGCCTTCTGCCCGGCCTCGGACTACGCGGCCAACGTGGAACTCGCGGAAGCCGTCGCGCCGACGCAGGCAATTGCCGGTACGACGTCGACGATGGAGAAAAAGGCTACCCCGGGCAAGACCAGGTGCGAGGACGTGGCCGCCTTCCTCGGCCTGCCGCTGACACAGACCGTCAAGGCGATAGCCGTGATGGCGGAAAAGGAAAGCGGCAGCGAGTTCGTCCTGCTGCTGTTGCGCGGCGACCACGACCTGAACGAGATCAAGGCGCAGAAAGTGGTCGGCGAATTCCGCTTCGCGCGTGACGAGGAAATCGTCGCGGCACTCGGCTGCAAGGCTGGCTACATAGGTGCGGTCGGATTCTCCGGCCGCGTCGTGGCCGATCGCAGCGTCGCCGTGATGAACGACTGCGTCTGCGGCGCCAACGAGGAAGGATTCCACCTCACCGGCGTCAATTTCGACCGCGATCTGCCGCGACCCGGAATCGTCGCCGACATTCGCAACGTGGTCGAGGGCGACCCTTCGCCCGACGGCAAGGGCACGCTGGATCTTTGTCGCGGCATCGAAGTCGGACACATCTTCCAGTTGCGCACCAAGTACGCCGAGGCGCTGAAATGCACCTTCCTCGACGAGCAGGGCAAGGAACAGGTGATGGAAATGGGCTGCTACGGCATCGGCGTTTCGCGCATCGTCGGCGCGGCGATCGAGCAGGGCCACGATGAGCGCGGCATCGTTTTTCCCGCCGGCATCGCGCCGTTTGCCGTGGCGATCGTGCCGATGAATCACGCCAAGTCTGAAGTGGTTCGCAATGCAGCGGCCGCGCTGCATGCGGAACTTCTTGCCGCTGGCATCGACGCCATCCTCGATGACCGCGATGAACGCCCGGGGTCGATGTTCGCCGACTGGGAGTTGATCGGCGTTCCCCATCGCGTCGTTGTCGGTGAGCGCGGCCTCAAGGACGGCAAGCTGGAATACAAGGGCCGTAGCGATGCCGAGGCCACCATGGTAGCGGCCGGCGAGATGACCGTCTTCCTGCAATTGAAGTTGTGCGGCTGATCCTCCGCCTCGCGCTGGGCCTTGCGGCGGCACTCCTGCCGGCGGCGGCCCTCGCCGGAGCACAGCAATACGAACCCTTGGCCGCCAGCGTGCAGGCGGCACTGCACGCAGCCATCGCCGATCGCGCAGCACCCGAGCCGCAGTTTCCCTCGCTCAAGGAAAAACTTGACTGGCTGACCGAGATGTCGGGGCGTCTGTCGCGCCGCATGCCGGACCGCGAAGCGCGCCTCGATTTCCTCAAGACCGTGTATTACGAAGCCAAGCGCGCCGGTCTAGACCCGCAACTGGTGCTCGGCCTGATCCAGGTCGAAAGCGGCTTCAAGAAGTACGCGGTATCTTCGGCCGGCGCCCGCGGCTACATGCAGGTGATGCCCTTCTGGGTGCGCCTGATCGGCAGCAAGGACAGCAACCTGTTCCACATGCGCACCAACCTGCGCTTCGGCTGCACCATCCTGCGCCACTACCTCGACATCGAGAACGGCGACATCTATCGCGCGCTGGGCCGCTACAACGGCAGCCTGGGCAAGCCGGAGTATCCGAGGATGGTGCAGGGGGCGTGGGAAAAGCAGTGGGCCTGGCGCAAGTAGCGTCGCCGTAGCGTCAGCGCATGCCGGGCAACATCCCTTTCATGCCCCGCATCATTTTCGCCATCCCCCCCTTGGAGAACTGTTTCATCATTTTCTGCGTCTGTTCGAACTGGTTCAGCAGGCGATTGACTTCCTGCACCGGCACGCCGGCGCCGGTGGCGATGCGGCGCTTGCGGCTGGCCTTGATCAGTTCCGGCTTGCTGCGTTCGGTCGGCGTCATCGAATTGATGATGCCTTCGATGCGGCGGATGGACTTGTCCTCGACCGCGCCGCCGGCCTTCTGCGCCATGGCGCCGAACTGCGCGGGCAGCTTGTCGAGCATCGCGGCCATGCCGCCCATGTTCTTCATCTGGCCGATCTGGTCCTTGAAGTCGTTGAGGTCGAAGCCCTTGCCGGATTTCATCTTCTTGACGAATTCCTGGGCCTTGTCCTGATCCACGCCGCGTTGGGCTTCTTCGACCAGGCCGAGGATATCGCCCATGCCGAGGATGCGCGAGGCCATGCGCTCGGGATGGAACTCCTCGAGTCCGGTGAGCTTTTCGCCGACGCCGGCGAACTTGATCGGCTTGCCGGTGACATGCCGCACCGAGAGCGCCGCACCGCCACGTGAATCGCCATCGAGCTTGGTCAGGATCACGCCGGTCAGCGGCAAGGCCTCGTTGAAGGACTTCGCCGTGTTCACTGCGTCCTGGCCGAGCATGGCATCGACCACGAACAGGGTTTCGATCGGCTGCAGCAAGGCGTGAAGATCCTTGATCTCGGCCATCATGGCTTCGTCGATGGCCAGGCGTCCGGCGGTATCGACGAAGATCACGTCGTAGTAATGCCGCTTCGCATGATCCAGCGCGGCAGCGGCAATGTCGGCCGGCTTCTGTCCGCCCGAGGACGGGAAGAAATCGATGCCGGCCTGTGCCGACACGGCCTTCAACTGTTCGATGGCGGCGGGACGGTAGACGTCGCAACTGACCGTAAGTACCTTTTTCTTCTGCCGCTCCTTGAGCCACTTGCCCAGCTTGGCCGTAGTCGTGGTCTTGCCCGCGCCCTGCAGACCGGACATCAGGATCACGGCCGGCGGCTGGGTGGCCAGGTTGAGTCCGGAACTGGTGCCACCCATCAACTCGGTGAGTTCCCGATGCACGACGCCGACCAGGGCCTGGCCTGGCGTGAGCGAGCCGATCACCTCCTGCCCCAGCGCCTTTTCCTTGACGCGGGCAATGAAGTCCTTGACGACAGGCAGCGCGACGTCGGCCTCGAGCAGGGCCATGCGCACTTCGCGCAACATGTCCGAAATGTTGTCGTCGGTCAGGCGGGCCTGGCCGCGCAAGTTCTTGACGACGCGGCCAAGCCGCTGGGTAAGGTTGTCTAGCATGGATGAATGGGTGTGCTGAAAGGGGGAACGGGCTTGGTGTAGACTTGCCCGATGCCCGCAATCTTAATGCATCTACTGGCCGCCGCCCTCTATGCCGGCCTGGCGGTACACCTTTGGCACACGCGTTGGCGCGGACCGGCGCTCGACCAGCCGGCCGGCGGCCTCAAGCTTGGCGAACGTGCCTTGCTGCTGGTGGCGCTGGTAGCGCACGGCGTCAGTCTGCGCATGGAAATATTTGACGGCGGCAGCATGCGTTTCAGCTTCGCCATCGCGCTGTCGGTAATGCTCTGGCTGGCGATCGCGCTCTACTGGATCGAAAGCTTCTACGCCCGCATGGACGGCCTGCAGGTCATCGGCCTGCCGGCGGCATCCGTGGCGGCAATGCTGCCGGCGGCCTTTCCCGAAGCCCATCTGCTGACCAATGCCGGCTCGATGGCCTTTCGCCTGCATTTTCTGATGGCCATGCTGGCCTACAGTCTGTTCACCCTGGCGGCCCTGCACGCGCTGCTGATGGCGACAGCGGAGAAAGGCCTGCACCGCGGACGAATCTCTCCGCTGCTGGCTGGATTGCCTCCCCTGCTGACCATGGAAAAGCTCCTGTTCCGCCTGGTCCATGTCGCCTTCGTGCTGCTGACATTGACGCTGGTCTCGGGGGTGTTCTTTTCGGAAACCCTGTTCGGCAAGGCACTGACCTTCAACCACAAGACCCTGTTCGCGATCCTGTCCTGGCTGATATTCGCCGCGCTGCTGGCAGGCCGCCACCTGCGCGGGTGGCGCGGCCGCGTTGCGCTGCGCTGGACCCTGGCCGGTTTCGCTGCCCTGTTGCTGGCCTATGTCGGCAGCCGCTTCGTGCTTGAGGTCATTCTCGGCCGCTGATGGACGGGATCCCTTTATCCGCGCAGTTCGCCGCGCTGGCGGTACTGCTGGGCTGTTCTGCCTTCTTTTCGATTACCGAAACCGCGATGATGGCGGCGAACCGCCATCGATTGCGCCACCTTGCCAGCCAGGGGGACCGGGGCGCAAAGCTGGCCCTCGACCTGCTCGGCCGTACCGACAAGATGCTGGGCGTGATCCTGCTCGGCAACAACCTGATCAACGCCGCGGCCGCGACCCTGGTTTCTGTCATCACCATCGAACTGTTCGGCGAAGAAAAGTGGGCACTCTCCATCGGTACGCTGCTGGTGACCTTCGCCATCCTAGTGTTCGCCGAGATCACGCCGAAGATACTGGGCGCCGCCCACGCCGACCGGCTGGCGAGAATCCTCGCCTATGTGATCTGGCCCTTGTTGCGCGCCGTGTACCCGGTGGTCTGGTTCGTCAACCTGTTCGTCGACGGACTGCTCTGGCTGTTGCGCCTCAAGCCGAAGGCCGGCGACGAGAATTCCCGGCTCAGCGTCGAGGAACTTCGCTCCCTGGTGCTCGAATCGAGCAGCTTCATTCCCCAGCAACACAGGGCAATCCTGCTCAATCTATTCGATCTGGAGCAATTGACGGTGGCGGACATCATGACCCCGCGCGGTGAAATCGAGGCCATCGACATCGGGGCGCCGGTCGAGGACATCAAGGCACAACTTGCAACGAGTTTCCACCCCCGGGTGGCGGTGTTCGAGAGCGACCCGGCCAACATCGTCGGCATCCTGCATCAGCGGCGCCTGCTGGCCGAGGCCTTCGCCGGCGAAATCAACCACGCCACGATTCGCGAGCGCATGTCCGAGCCCTACTTCATTCCCGCCGCGACACCGATCTACACGCAACTCCAGTTTTTTCGCGACAACCGCCAGCGGCTCGGACTGGTGGTGGACGAATACGGCGAAATCGAGGGACTGGTAACGCTGGAGGACATCATCGAGGAACTGGTCGGCAAATTCACCACGCGCCAGTCCGATGTCGGCACCTCGCTGTCCTGGAACGACGGGGGCACGGTGCTGGTGGACGGAGCGGCGAGCCTGCGCGAACTCAACCGCATGTTGCAACTGGAGCTTTCGCTGGACGGTCCGCGCACGCTCAACGGACTGATCGTCGAACACCTGCAGGATATCCCCGAGGTCGGCGTCGGCCTCAGGATAAGCGGCGTGCCGATGGAGATCGTGCAAACACAGGATCGAAAAATCAAAATGGTACGGCTTCACCGCCCTGCCGGGGAGTGATACTCTCGGCATAGCCAGGGCGTAGAATGCCCAAAACAACTGCAGGAGAAGCCGATGGCCACAGCAGGCAAGGCAGAAAAGACGGACGGCCCGAAGGAACTCAATTTTTCCTGGGAAGGGAAGAACAAGGCGGGCAAAGTCGTTCGCGGCGACATGAAGGCCGCCAGCGAGTCTGCGGCCAATGCAGCCTTGCGGCGGCAGGGCATCACCGTCACCAAGCTGAAGAAACTGAAGACAAGCTCTTCGGGCTCGGTTTCGGATAAGGACATCACGCTGTTTTCCCGTCAGTTGGCGACCATGGTCAAGTCCGGCGTGCCGCTGCTGCAGTCCTTCGACATCGTCGGCAAGGGCACCAACAACCCCGCGCTGGCCAAACTGCTGTTCGACATCAAGTCCGACGTCGAGACGGGGGCCAATCTCGCGACGGCTTTTCGCAAGTATCCGATGCATTTCGATGCCCTGTACTGCAATCTGGTCGAGGCCGGCGAGCAGGCCGGTATTCTCGACACCCTGCTGGATCGCCTGGCGACCTACAAGGAAAAGATCCAGGCCATCAAGTCCAAGATAAAAAGCGCCCTGACCTACCCGATCGCCATCCTGATCATCGCCTTCATCATCACCGCGGTCATCATGATTTTCGTGGTGCCGGCCTTCAAGGGCGTATTCGCCAGTTTCGGCGGGGAACTCCCCGCCCCGACCCTGATCGTGATTGCCATTTCGGACTATTTCACCGCCAATTGGCATTTTATTTTTGGCGGCATTTATGCGGTCATCTATGGCATCGGACAGGCCTTCAAACGTTCGAGGGCATTGCAGATCGCAAAGGACAAGTATTCCCTGAAACTGCCGGTTTTCGGCGACATGCTCGTCAAATCCTCGATTGCGCGCTGGACGCGCACCTTGTCCACCATGTTTGCGGCCGGCGTGCCGCTGGTGGACGCGCTCGATTCGGTCGGCGGCGCCGCCGGCAATTACGTCTACACCATGGGCACCAAGCAGATACAGGCCGAAGTCAGCACCGGTACCAGTCTCACGGCGGCCATGGAAAATTCAGGCTTGTTCCCGCCCATGGTCACGCAGATGGTAGCGATCGGCGAAGAATCCGGTCAGCTCGACTCCATGCTGGGCAAGACCGCAGACTTCTTCGAAGCGGAGGTAGACGAGGCGGTTGAAGCCTTGTCGAGCCTGATGGAACCGATGATCATGGTCTTTCTCGGCGGCCTCATCGGCGGCCTGGTGGTCGCCATGTATCTCCCGATCTTCAAACTCGGTTCGGTTGTCGGCTAGCCTGGCGAGCAGGGCCTGCAAATGATTGCGATGCTTGCCGATCCGGCAATATTTGCCGTGATCGCCGGCTTGCTCGGCCTGATGGTCGGGAGCTTTCTCAATGTCGTCATCCATCGCCTGCCAATCATGATGGAACGCGACTGGGCGGCGCAATGCGCCGAATTGAGGGGCGAGACCGCGGCCGAAGCCGCCCCGCTGTCACTTGCGAAACCGCGCTCACGCTGCCCGAAATGCGGTCACACGATCACGGTTCTGGAGAACATCCCGATCATCAGCTGGCTGGTGCTGCGAGGAAAGTGCAAGGCCTGCGCCGCGCCCATCTCGGTCCGCTACCCGCTGACGGAAGGGCTGACGGGCCTGCTGTTCGCGTTCGCCGCCTGGCATTTCGGTTTCGGGGCGGCCGGAATGGGTGCCCTCCTCTTCATCGCTGCGCTGGTGGCACTGACCGGCATCGACTTCGATACCCAACTGCTGCCCGACGACATCACCCTGCCGCTGCTCTGGATCGGCCTCGGTCTCAACATATTCAATACCTACGCCGACCTGAAAAGTGCCGTCATCGGCGCGATCATGGGCTATCTGGTGCTCTGGTCGGTGTATTGGTTGTTCAAGCTGACGACCGGCAAGGAAGGCATGGGCTATGGCGACTTCAAGCTGCTGGCAGCGCTTGGTGCCTGGCTTGGCTGGCAGATGTTGCCCTTGACCATACTGCTTTCGTCTCTGGTAGGCGCCATCGTCGGCATCAGCCTGATGGTTTTTGCCCGCCACGGCCGCAACGTCCCCATTCCCTTCGGCCCCTATCTTGCGGCAGCCGGGCTGATCGCCCTGATCTGGGGCAAACCCCTGACCCACGCCTATCTCGGCGCTTGAGCACCGCCTATCGAAAACGGCAGGCTTCTCGAATCGAGCCTGCCAGAGACGGTCGCTTCCCCTCCTCCGATCCCGGCGCCCCAAGGCCTTCGGCTATAATTGATGCTTTTCCAGAACACTGGAGAGCACCATGCCGATATATGCCTATCGCTGCACAGATTGTGGCTTCGAGAAGGATGTCATGCGGAAAATCAGCGATCCGCCACTGAGTACCTGCCCCGAATGCAAAACCGAGAATTTTGCGAAACAGCTTACCGCGCCCGGCTTTCAGCTCAAGGGCAGCGGCTGGTATGCCACGGATTTCAAAGGTGGCGGCTGCAAGACCGCCAGCGGAAAGAGCGACAACCCGCCGCCCTGCCAGGGCGGAACGGGTAGCTGCGCGGCCAACAGTTGACCGCCAAGACATTGAAGAAATACTTCATCACGGGGCTGCTGATCTGGGTCCCGCTGGCGATTACCGTCTGGGTGCTGTCGCTGATCGTTCGGTCCATGGATCAGTCCCTGCTGCTGTTGCCGCAATCGATTCACCCCGAGCATCTGCTTGGCTTGTACATCCCCGGCCTCGGCGCATTGCTGACCCTGCTGGTCGTCTTTCTCACCGGCCTGGTAGCGACGAACATCGTCGGCCAGAAACTGGTGCGCTTCTGGGAAGGGGTGCTGGCCCGGATTCCAGTGGTCAAGTCGATCTACTACAGCGTCAAGCAGGTCAGCGATACCCTGTTTTCAGGCAGCGGCGTCGCCTTTCGCAAGGTCCTGCTGGTGCGTTATCCGCATCCCGAGGCGTGGTCGGTGGCCTTCCAGACCGGCCATCCCGCCCGCGACGTGGCCGACATGCTGCCCGAGGAACATGTCGGCGTGTTCATCCCGACCACCCCCAGCCCGGTCAATGGCTTCTTCTTCTTCGTCAGGAAGAAGGATGTCATCGAACTCGACATGAACGTCGACGAAGCCCTGAAATACATCGTCTCCATGGGCGTCGTCGCCCCGCCCATGCGGAATCCCGCCGGGCGCGCCCAGAATCAGTAAGGCCTGTTGCAGGCCAATTCACAGTCCGGAAATCCTATGCGTACCCATTACTGCGGCGAGGTGAATGCCTCCCAAGTCGACCAGATCGTCACCCTTTGCGGCTGGAGTCATCGCCGGCGCGACCACGGCGGCGTGATCTTCATCGATTTGCGCGACCGCGAGGGCCTGGCGCAGGTGGTCTGCGATCCTGATCGGCCGGAGATGTTCAAGATCGCCGAGGACGTGCGCAACGAATTCGTGCTCAGGGTTACCGGCAAGGTGCGCCGCCGCCCGGCCGGCACCGAGAATCCCAACCTGGCGTCGGGCGAGATCGAAATCCTTTGTCATGAACTGGAAGTGCTCAACGCGGCCGTGACGCCGCCCTTCCAGCTCGACGAGGAAAACCTCTCGGAAAACGTGCGCCTGACCCATCGCGTGATCGACCTGCGCCGGCCGCAGATGCAGAAGAACCTGATGCTGCGCTACAAGGTGGCGATGGCCTTCCGCCGCTTCCTCGACGAGAAGGGTTTCATCGACATCGAGACGCCGATGTTGACCAAGTCGACGCCCGAGGGGGCGCGCGACTATCTGGTGCCCTCGCGAGTGCATCCCGGCCAGTTCTTCGCCCTGCCGCAGTCGCCGCAACTGTTCAAGCAGCTGCTGATGGTGGCCGGCTTCGACCGCTATTACCAGATTACCAAGTGCTTCCGCGACGAAGACCTGCGCGCCGACCGCCAGCCTGAATTCACCCAGGTCGATATCGAGACCTCTTTCCTGACCGAAGAGCAGATCACGGCCCTCATGGAAGAAATGATTCGCAGTGTGTTCAGGACGGCGCTGGCCGTCGAACTGCCCAATCCCTTCCCGCGCATGAGCTACGCCGAGGCGATGGGACGTTACGGCTCGGACAAGCCCGATTTGCGCGTGACGCTGGAACTGACCGAAGTCACCGATGCTGTGGCCGACGTCGCCTTCAAGGTTTTCAGCGGTCCGGCCACCACCGGCGGCCGCGTCGCTGCGCTGCGCATTCCGGGCGGTGCGGCGCTGACCCGCGGCGAGATCGACGGCTATACCGAATTCGTAAAAATTTATGGCGCCCGCGGCCTGGCCTACATCAAAGTCAATGACGTCTCGAAGCTCAATGAGGAAGGCCTGCAGTCGCCCATCGTCAAGAACCTGCACGCCGCGGCGCTGAAGACCATCATCGAGCGGACCGGAGCACAGTCCGGCGACCTGATCTTCTTCGGCGCTGACAAGACCAAAGTGGTCAATGACGCACTCGGTGCCTTGCGCACCAAACTCGGTCACGAAAAGGGCCATGTCAACGGCAAGGCCTGGGAGCCGCTGTGGGTCGTCGATTTCCCGATGTTCGAGTACGACGACGAGAACCAGCGCTGGTCGGCCTGCCACCATCCCTTCACCAGTCCCAAGGACGGTCACGAGACGCTGATGGCGACCGATCCCGGGCATTGCCTGGCCAAGGCCTACGACCTGGCCCTGAACGGCTGGGAAATGGGCGGCGGCTCCGTGCGCATTCATTCTGCCTCCGTACAGGCGCAGGTATTCCAGGCGCTTGGCATCGGCCCCGACGAGCAGCAAGCCAAGTTCGGTTTCCTGCTCGATGCCCTCAAGTACGGCGCACCGCCCCACGGCGGCCTGGCTTTCGGTTTGGACCGCATCGTCACCATGATGGCCGGTGCCGAATCGATCCGCGACGTGATCGCATTCCCGAAGACGCAGCGCGCCCAATGTCTGCTGACCGATGCACCGTCGGACGTTGACGAAAAACAGTTGCGTGAACTGCACATCCGCCTGCGGCAGAAGGTCGAGACCCAGGTCGAGGTCGGCAAGTCCTGAGCATGCAAAGGCTGCTGTGTGCGCTGATCGGTGCCGCGCTGTTCGGCACCGCGCTGGCGCGGGACAAGCGCATCGGCGCAATGCCGGCTGCGGCTTTGCCGGAAGAAGCACGCACAACACTGAATCTGATCGACGCCGGCGGCCCATTTCCCCATCGCCGCGACGGCATCGTTTTCCAGAATCGCGAACGCCGCCTGCCGGAACAGGCGAAAGCCTACTACCGCGAGTACACGGTGCCGACGCCGGGCCGTGGCGATCGCGGCGCGCGGCGCATCGTGACCGGCGACAAACCGCCTGTGGTGTTCTACTACACTGCCGATCATTACAAGAGCTTCCGCCGGATAGAGCGATGAGCATCGCCCATTACGAAAACCTGTTCGCCAATGCCGAGAAAGCCGGCGTGCATCACTTGCCGCATGGTCCCATCGACAAGTTGCTGGCAGGTGCATTGGCCGCCGGTTGCCTGGTCTTGCGCGTCGATCTGGCTACCGCGCGGGATAAGGCGCAGATGCTTGAGGCAATTGCCAAGGGACTGCGCTTCCCCGAATGGTTCGGTCACAACTGGGACGCGCTGACCGACAGCCTGCTCGACATGGGCTGGCTACCCGCGACCGGGTATGTGATCATCCTTGAACACTGCGACGGCATTCATGGCCGCGCCGAGGCCGACTTCGTCAATCTGATGCAGATATTCCAGGAGGCGGCGGCAACCTGGCGCGAGGATGGCGTGCCCTTCTGGTGCCTGGTTGACATGCAAGCCGACGGCATCGCCTGGTTGCCGACGGTGTCCCAGCCGGACTGATGGAATTCAAGAAGCCGGTTTCGGTGCTGGTGGTGGTTCATACGCCGGCGCTGGACGTCCTGCTGCTGGAACGGGCCCGCCACCCGGGATTCTGGCAATCGGTCACCGGCAGTCAGGAAGGCGACGAGGCTCTGATCGACACCGCGCGACGCGAAGTGCGCGAAGAGACCGGCATCGACGTCACCACCGTCGAATTATGCGATTGGCACCAGACCAATCGCTACGAGATTTTCGCCGAGTGGCGCCATCGCTACGCCCCCGGCGTAACCCGCAACGCCGAGCATGTGTTTGGCCTATGTCTGCCGCGACCCGTCGCCGTCACCATAGCCGGCGACGAGCACCTGGCCTATCGCTGGCTGCCGTGGCGTGATGCCGCCGTCGCCTGCTTTTCGTGGAGCAACCGCGATGCCATCCTGCAACTGCCGCGACGAATCTCGGCGACCACTCTCGGGTCCTCTTGAAATTTCCTGCCGGGCGCCTAATTTATGTCCAAGGCCCCAGCGGCAAATGGGGCGTCAGACCCAAAAGGAGAATGAAATGAACAACTTGATTCGTCGCGATCCACTCGATGACTTCTTCCGCGGTTTCTTCGTGCGTCCCGTCGACTTTGGCGAGGAAGCCGACACGCCTGTGCTGAAGATCGATGTCAAGGAGCAGGAAAAAGCCTATCTGGTTCATGCCGAAATCCCCGGCGTGAAGAAAGAGGACATCCACGTCGCAATCGACGGCGCCGTGGTCTCGATCGCCGCCGAGCGACGCGAAGAGAAGGACGTCAAGGAAGGCAGCCGCGTGCTGCGCACCGAGCGCTATTTCGGCAAGGTTTCGCGCAGCTTCCAATTGGCGCAGGAAATCGACGAAGCTCGGGTGACCGCCAAGTACGCGGATGGCGTGCTTGAACTGGGCTTGCCGAAGAAGGCGGCCACCCAGGCCAGGCGCATCACCATCCAGTAGCCGGGCGGGGTGCCTTGTGTCGGCGCTGACGATCCGCCGACATCTTCAGGCGCCGCCGCATCCGAACGGAGCATTCCGCCGCGATGCCGACGGTCTGCTCCGTTTTGGTTTCGGCGCCGGTAGAATGGGCGGAGTTATCACTTGCACTCGCCCATATCCATGACCCAAAAGCTCGCTCCCGTCGCCAAGGCCGGTGTTCTGGCCGAGGCCCTGCCCTACATCAAGCGCTTCCATGGTCGCACCATCGTCGTCAAGTATGGCGGCAACGCGATGACCGACGAGCATTTGAAACAGTGCTTCGCGCGCGACGTGGTGCTGCTCAAGCTGGTCGGCATGAATCCGGTGGTGGTGCATGGCGGCGGTCCGCAAATCGAGAACCTGCTGTCCCGTGTCGGCAAGAAGGGCGAGTTCGTGCAGGGCATGCGCGTGACCGATGCCGAAACCATGGAACTGGTCGAGATGGTGCTCGGCGGCCAGGTCAACAAGGAGATCGTCAATCTCATCAATCAGCATGGCGGCAAAGCCGTGGGCCTCACCGGCAAGGACGGCAATTTCATCCGCGCCAAGAAGCTGATGATGGAAAACAAGGACGCGCCGGGCGACCTGATCGACATCGGCCAGGTCGGCGACATCGTCTCCATCGATCCCAGCCTGATCGCGCTGCTCGACACCGGCGCCTTCATCCCGGTGATCGCGCCGATCGGCGTAGGCGCGGACGGCGAAACCTACAACATCAATGCCGACGTCGTCGCAGGCAAGATCGCCGAAGTGCTGAAGGCGGAAAAGCTGGTGCTGCTGACCAACACGCCCGGGGGGCTGGACAAGGCCGGCCAACTGATCACCGGCATC
>ORJL010870630.1_pt1 | contig 26044 bp, 28 predicted proteins | sample 1779941 | NCBI WGS metagenome assembly ORJL01 (sample SAMEA104232317, study PRJEB22302) | groundwater metagenome | biome: forest; feature: aquifer; material: groundwater | place: USA | collected 2011-08-07 | depth 5.8 m
GAAGTTCAAGGCCGTGGCCTATGCGGACAGCGCAGGAGCGCCGGGCAGCCTGTTGTCCTCGGGCACCGAGGTCGTCGGCTGCACGTCCGGATCGACGTTGACAGGCGCTCTGGTCACGCCACAAGCCCTGACGGCCGGCACACCCTGCTGGATCGGGTTCATCACCGACACCTCGGTTGTCCTGCAGCAGGCGGATATCGGAACGGCGGGTTACAAGGCCGCGAACACCTATACCAGCGGCGCGCCGGGCCTCGCCCCCGCCATGACAGGCGGCCAGCCGAGTTGGCTGCTCTATGGCAATGTCTCCGGCATCACGGCACAAAACTGGCTGGAACTGGCGAACAATCCCGCCCTGGGCGATCTCAGCTACGTCTATTCGGACACCGTGAACGATGAGGACCTGTTCACGTTCGGCGCCCTGTCGGTCAACCCAGACGCGATCTATACCGTCGCGGTCAAGGGCAACATCCGGCGAGAGGCGGGTGGGTCGCCGACACTCGACTTCCGGACGAAGTCGAGTGGCACCACCAGTTCGGGTGGAACAACCGGCATCGGCCCAGGAGCCACGTATGAATGGCGCGGAAGTTTCTTCCCCGTTGATCCGAACACCGGCGTGGCCTGGACGGCATCAGGCCTCAATGCCGCCACGTGCGGGATGAAGATCGCGTCATGACCGCCATCCGGGCTGCCAAACTCGCCCGGGAGGCATTGCTTGCTGGGCCGCCAGTGTTTCGGGTCAACGCCATCGTCCGCGAGACCCTGACATCCGGCAGCGGTGCGGCTTTGCCGTCGGACGTCGTTGTTCGCGTCGCGGCTTTGGCCCGGGAGGCGTTGCTGACTGACACTGGAACGTTCCGCGTGGCCGCCATGGTGCGGGAGACCCTGGTGTCTGAAGCGGAGGCACCACCGGCAGCGGACGAAGTTCCACGGTTCTGGGTGACGGTCCTGGCGTAGCCATGCGTGAACCCGCCGCCAGCCGATCTCGGTGCGCAGCCATATCAAAATCATCGACGTATATCTTGGAGGAAACAATGACCGATCCAGCCAGCAGCGGAGCAGCCGGAGCCGCCGCATTCAAGGCCGTGGGAGGCGCGTCCGCCGTGGCCGCCGGCGGTGCTGGTCTCGCGGCGGTGGTTGTCATGTTGATGACGCCGCCACGATCCCCCCGCGAATGGGCGGTTGGTCTCATCAGCACCGTCGTCTCCAGCATCGGCGGTGGCGCCGCCGTGATCGAGCATTTTGGGCTGCAGCACTGGGTGAACACGCCGATTGGCTTGTGTGCCATGGGCGGGCTGATCTTTGCGTGCGGTCTGCCGGGTTGGGCCATTGTGCGATGGGTCTTTAACTTCATTGACAGGAACCGCGATGCCGGAATCGACGTAGTTGCTCGAAATCTGAGGATTTTACGGGATGGACCGCGCGGCCATGGCTGATGCCAAGTAATCGCCAGGCGATCGGACGTCCTGCGTCGAATCACCCGAACCCATCGTTGCTACCGGCGGGACGCTCAGTGGCGGCCGCGCCAGCGGGCGTTGATCAACGCGCTGACAATCGCGCTTGATTGGGGGGCAAGCGTGGCACCGACCGAGACCCGCAAACCGGAGCGCACCCTGCTGGCACGGGGCCACCGCTTCCGCGGGATCAGCCGCGTACCGGTCATGTCCCGCGACACCGTGCGGCGCAATCTGCGTGCATCGGGCGGCGACGTTGCCGAGACGCCGCCGGGTGAAGGGGCCACACTGTGCCGGCTGAAAGCCGCCTTCGTACACGCCCGTTGCAATGTCGTCAGGGCGCGCGAATTGCTGATGGACGGCGATCTCAGGGTATCCCACAGAACTTGGACCCGTTGGCAAGGGAGGCAGTCCTGCGCGGGCCGCCGCGCGGGCGAGCATGATTTCCAACCGGGCCAGGGATGCAGCACGACGCCTTGCGGCACCCGTTGACGTTGCGAGAATCCGCACCGATGCCATGCCTGCTGGGATGGCTGCACCGGCGCCATTGGCCGTGGCGGAGATAGAGATCGGTCTGGGGGATGCCATCTTACACGTCGTTCACCGTCCAGACGGCGCGAACTTTCGGGGATCGGACCGGGTCGGCCGGATGGAGGCCTTCGGAGGGGTTCCCGGGGCAATTCTTGTGTGGCAAGCTCTCGCGATGCTGAACCATCTAGATGGAGAACGTATCGCCGAGGAACGGATCGCCGAGGTGGCGCGGACCAAGCGGGACACGCTTGATCTTGCCGGGTTGGGCCTGACCCGACTGCCGGAACCGTTGTTTGCCCTGCCCTGGCTACGATCATTGAATCTCGGCGTAAATATGCGTCGCTACGTACTCGGTTGGCAGTGGAATCTGTTCAATAACCCCCACGACCGCTCGAATTGTGTGGCCGCCGATCTGCACCGCCTAGCTGAGCTACCCTGCCTACAAGAACTCTGCATCGAGAGATCAGATTGCACCGACCTAAAACCGATCTCAAGGTTGAATGCGCTCAAGTACCTCTCGTGCGACATGATGCAGATAAGCAGCCTCGCTCCGGTAGCCGACCTGACCTCTCTCAAGCAACTTACCTGCGACGGCACACAGGTGAGCGACCTTTCACCCATCCAGGAGCTGGGTTCTCTCCAGTATCTGTCCTGCAACGAAACGCAGGTGGGCGACCTCACGCCCACTGCTGGGCTGCATGCTCTCCAATATCTCTCCTGTAACAAAACACTTGTTAATGATCTCACACCCATTGCTGGGTTACATGCTCTCAAACATATTTTCTTTAATGGGACACTAGTGAGTAACCTTGCGCCGATCGTGACGTTGAATGACCTACAAGAAGTACGCCTTCGTGGGTGCACGCTGACCGACGTGCCAGTGGAAATCTGGCGGAAACCTACGCTGCGAACCCTGAGCCTGGACGGCACCACCATCCCGGGCATCCCGGAAGAAGTCCTCGGCTTCGACTGCCTCGACCGCCTGCGCGCCCATCTGAATGAGTTGGAGGCGGGCGCTGAGACCGTCCACGATGCGAAGCTCCTCGTCCTGGGCAACGGCCGCAGCGGCAAGACCCAGATCGCTCGGCGGCTCCAGAACCTGCCGTTCGATGAACACTGGGACAGCACGCATGGTATCCGGGTCACCCAGGCCACGCTGCCGGCGCAGGACGGGGTGCCGGAGACCACGCTCAAGCTGTGGGATTTCGGCGGGCAGGAAATCTATCACGGGACGCATGCCCTGTTTGTCCGGTCCCGCGCCATCTTCCTGCTGGCCTGGAGCAAGGACACCGAGGCGCCGGAATCCGACCCCGACCCGCACGGGATGGTCTTCCGCAACCATCCGTTGCGGTATTGGGTCGATTATGTCCGCCATCTGGGCCGTGCCAGCAGCCCCGTCGTAATCGCCCAGACGCGCCTGGATATGGATGGGGTGCTGACGCCGCCGCTGGGTGACATCAAGGGCCTGAACGCGACCACCGTGCAGGCAAGTTCCGCCGATCCGCCGCGCCTGAACGCGTTGCGCGGCGCGTTGCAGGACGCATCCGCCGCCCTGTACCGCCAACGCGGCGCGGTCACGATCGGCAAGCCGCGTATCGAAGTTCAGCGTCGGATCGAGGGTATGCGGCACGCCGACGGATCGATGCCCGAGGCTTTCCGCCTGATCGACAAGGCGACGTTCGAGGCATGGTACCGCGAAGCCGGCGGCAAGGCCGAGGCCGACTACGCCCTGGCCTATCTGAACGACAACGGCACTCTGTTTTATCGGGAAGGCCTGTTCGGCGACCGGGTGGTGCTGGACCATTCCTGGGCGATGAACGCGATCTATGCCGTGTTCGATCGCAAGTCCGCCACATACGCTCGGCTGCAAGGCCGCGGCGGACGGTTCGAGCGGGCCGACCTGTCGTCGGTCTGGCACGACCGCACCGAAGCCGAACAACGGGTGTTCCTGGGGATGATGCGGTCCTGCGGCATCTGCTTCGTGTATCGGGGCCGCGCGTGGAACCCCGAGGACGACGACGACACGACCTACCTCGCCCCCGAATTGCTACCCGAGCGCGCCGCGATCCAGCCGCAGATCGACGCCACCTGGGGCACAACCCAGGCGACGCATCGCCAGGTCTTCACCTATCCGTTCCTGCATGAGGGGCTGATCCGCGGCATCATCGCGCATCTGGGCGAACTCGCGCAGACCCGCGCCGATTACTTCCGCGGCGGCGTGTGCCTGTACGACGCACGCACCCAGTCCCGCGCCCTGATCGCGCAGACCATGGCGCAGAATGCCTGGCAGGGCACGGTGACCATCGAGACCAAGGACGGCCAGGCCGGCCTTCTGCTGGCGCGCCTTACCGAACTGGTCCAACAGGAAAACGAAAAGCTCGGCCTGACGCCCGCCATGGATCCGCCCGTCCGACATCGCGAAGTTCGGCAAACGGACCACTCGGAGGAGCCGGCCGTCCAGCCAGACAATCCGCCGACATCACATCCCCAGTTGGCGGTATCCTACGCGTGGAATGAACCAGACGGCTCCGGCCCCGACCGGGAAGCCCCGGTAGACCGCCTGTGCGAGGCGGCCCGCGTAAGGAACATCGTGATCCTGCGCGACAAGACGTCCATGGCGCCCGGCGACAGTATCAACGCGTTCGCTCGACAGATTGCCGCAAGCCCGCGGGTCTTCGTGTTCCTGAGCGACGATTATCTGAAATCCGCCTATTGCGTGCGGGAGCTGTATGAACTCTGGCGGGAATGCCGCCATGATCGGGCGGAGATGAAGGCCCGCATTCGCCTGTTCAAGCTGGATGACGTGAGAATCAACACGGTTCATGCTCGCGCGGCCTATTTCCGCTACTGGAACCAGGAGTATGAGGCTCGAAAAGCGCTGGATCAGGAGATTGGTTTGCGTGGCGATGACCAGATCGAGTTGGACTTCATCGAGATGTTCCGCCGCCCGCTGATGGAAGTCCTGGCCATGTTCCAGGACACGATCCGCCACACCACCATCGAGGACTTCGTCCGTGACGCGTTCAATGACAGGCCGGACCGGGCGTGACTCCCCCAGATCGTCGTCAACACCACCACCGGAACCATCAGTGTCACCAATGGCGCCTATACCGGGACGGTGCTCGGAACGAGCGCGGCCTCGGTCTCCGCCGGAACGACGCATTATCTCGAATGGGACATCACCTTCGGCAATTCCGCCACCTACGAGGTCTGGCTCGATGCCACGTCGATTCTGAACGGGACGGGGGACATCCAGGCAACCGCGAACGCGCGGGCTACCGGCTTCGCCTTGATCGCAGGCCGCGTCGTGGGTGCCTCGGTGGTGTTCACCGTCGATGATCTGTACCTCTTCGAAACCACCGGGAGCACGAACAATGCCATCCTGCTCACCAATCCCAGGGTCGAAACCACGGTTCCCGCGGCCGACAGCGCCACGGCGTTCCTATTCGGGGCTGGCGTCCTCGGGGCATCGGCGGCCTACCAGGGCGTCACGGCCACCAATGCGCCCGGCGCCAACCAGTTCTTCCTGCGCAAGTACACGCCCACGGCCAACTGCACGCTGAACAGCGTCGCCATCGTGCCGGGCGCCACCAGCGGGACCGCGAAGTTCAAGGCCGTCGGCTACGCGGACAGCGCCGGTGCTCCGAGCAGCCTGTTGTCCTCCGGGACTGAGGTGGTCGGCTGCACGTCCGGATCGACCCTGACCGGCGCGCTCATAACCCCGCAGTCCCTGACTGTCGGTCCTTGGCGCACTGCCTCCACCACACGGCCAAGCCGATCATTCCCGGTCGTGACGAAGACAAACCGCGCGTTGAAACCGAGTGCACCCTTGATTGGGTGCACTCGATAGCTGTTCATGTCGGCGTGTTCGCCCTCAGGAACGCGCGCAAATGGCGTACCGCCATCGAAACTCGTTCTTTCGGCTCCTTCCACGGAAAAAAGGTCATTTGGGCGTTCGGCGCCAGCAGCGCCGTTTCTTCGGCCACGGCGTAGGGATGCGGCTGGGTGTCATCGGGCATGACAAGAACCGGTGTCGTGCACTGGCGTACGAAATCGCGCGTGACACTGAAAACAAAATCATTGTTGACATGGTACATATTCTTGAGGAAGGCGGAGCACGCTTCCATCGTGACATCTGGCCTCTTTTCGCAAAGCGCCGGAGCCCAGTTCTTCATGTTGTTCTGGTAGAAAAGGTCTGGAACTTCAGGCCGGAAGCCACTTGGCGTCGCTGGCACGGCAGCGATGACGCGCTCGGGCGCGCGTTGCAACATTCTCCAGATAAAAGGACCGCCGATGCAAAACCCGAGTACCATGAATTTTTGGATTCCCAAATAATCCATCAGTCCCAGTTGGTCATCGCCATACGAATCCCATGGCCGGTCGACCTCCACCGGGCCGGAGGATCCGCCGTCGATGGCGTTCCGCAGATCCATCGTGATGCATCGGTATTCGTCACTGAGAACGGTCATGGGGTTAAATGGCGTTCTTTCGGATAGATAACCGATCGTCGCATTCAACCCTCCACCGGGAATAACCAGCAACGGAAAGCCAGATCCGGATTCCTCGTATTGAATTTGGACTGAGCCTCTTTCGTAGATTGGCATGTTGAACTCCTTGGTCAGGAAGGACTGAACAGTCGCCGCGCCAGGTGGCACGGCGGCGTCAGTCTAACGCGCGACCGGGGTGACGCCAGTTGATGCAGCCCGCCGGTCGAACGCTGATCCGGGTCCGATACGGGCGCGCGCCAAGTAAGGCTGCGCGTTCCAACGGGTGTGAGGCTCCCCACGACGAAGTTCAAGGCCGTCGCTTACGCGGACAGTGCAGGTGCCCCTGGCAGCCTGTTGTCCTCGGGAACCGAGGTGGTCGGTTGCACCTCCGGATCGACGCTGACGGGCGCGCTCATCACCCCACAATCCCTGACGGCCGGCACGCCATGCTGGATCGGCTTCATCACCGACACGTCGGTTGTCCTGCAGCAGGCCGATGCTGGGACCGCGGGTTCCAAAGCCAGCAACACCTACACCGGCGGCGCGCCGGGCACCGCGCCCGCCATGACCGGGGGTCAGGCAAGCTGGCTGCTCTATGGCAATGTCTCCGGCATCACGGCGCACAACTGGCTGGAACTGGCGAACAACCCCGCGCTGGGCGATCTCAGCTACGTCTATTCCGACACGGTGAATGACGAGGACCTGTTCACCTTCGGCGCCCTGTCGGTCACCCCGGACACGATCTATACCGTCGCGGTCAAGGGCAACATCCGGCGAGAGGCTGGTGGGTCTCCGACGCTCGACTTCAGGACAAAATCCGGCGGCACCACCAGTTCGGGCGGCACAACCGGCATCGGACCAGGGGCCACATATGAATGGCGGGGTAGCTTCTTCCCCCTTGACCCGAACACCGGCGTGGCCTGGACGGCCTCGGGTCTGAACGCCGCCACATCTGGGATGAAGATCGCGTCATGACCGCCATCCGCGCTGCCAAACTGACGCGGGAGGCGCTGCTCACCGGGCCGCCGGGCTTCCGAGTCAACGGCATTGTCCGCGAGACCCTGGTGTCTGGCAGCGGCGCAGCGCTTCCATCGGCCGTCGTGGTCCGCGTCGCAGCGTTGGCCCGGGAGGCGTTGCTGGCAGACGCCGGGACGTTCCGCCTGGCCGCCGTCGTCCGGGAGGCATTGGTGTCTGAATCGGAGGCGCCGCCGCCATCGGACGAGGCCCCACGGTTCTGGGCTACGATCCTGGCGTAGCCGCCGCGCGCGAGTTCGTGGCTGCCAGGTGTCGTGCGGCAGCCCATTGAACCCATTCACTCATCCCCTGGAGGCAACAATGACCGATCCAGCCAGCAGCGGAGCGGCCGGAGCCGCCGCGTTCAAGGCCGTGGGAGGCGCGTCCGCCGTAGCGGCGGGCGGTGCAACCCTCGCTGCCGTGGTCGTGATGCTCATGACACCGCCACGCAGCAAGCGCGAATGGGCGGTCGGGCTCATCAGCACCGTCGTTGCCAGCATCGGTGGTGGCGCCGCAGCGATCGAGTATTTCGGCTTGCAGCATTGGGCAACAGCCCCGATTGGCCTCTGCGCGATGGGCGGGTTGATCTTCGCCTGCGGTCTGCCTGGGTGGGCCATCGTGCGCTGGGTGTTCAACTTCATCGACAGGAACGGGGATGCTGGGATCGACGAAGTGGCCCGCAAGCTGTGCGCCGTGCGGGACGGTCCGCACGACCATGGCTGATACCAAGTGATCGCCAGCCGATCGGGGGGCCTCCTTCACATCACCCGAAACCATCGTTACTACCGGCGGGGCGCTCACGGGCGGCCCGCCGCTACCTACTGTACGAGCCGCCAGAGTTCATGCGGTTGTCGCACGATCTCCGACGTCCCAGGGAATCAGGTCGTCGGCCTGGCGACGAACAGGTTCGTTCAGAAGCGGCCAACAAGAATTCTATCTGACCAGGGTCGGAGAGGAGGCAACGGCAGACTCTCCTCCATGCCCTCGCCGCATTCGACCAGCCCTATAAAGGCCGGCTTGGTTGGCTCCGAACGGGTTCGCCGCTGTCCCCACCGCCGCCCTCGATCCGCCCCTCGTGCGGCGTCTCCGGCGGTCCCCGCGCTTTCGGGTCCGGGTCCCCATCTTGAAAGTCGGCCCCACGGAGCCGACTGGCATCGTGCCACAGCGCCAGCAGCTTCCCTTACTGTCCCGGTAGCCACCACGTTCTCGAGCGTAGGTCTTGCTGATCTGCAAGGTTCTCTCAATCGGAGCTCGGCCCGGACCATATCGAAACAACGGTGCGGCAGCGAGAGCGGAAACGGGCATCATTCCGGACAAAAGGGGACCGCGATAAGAGCGATCTTCGCCGGCAAGAACCGGCAATACAACCGGCGCTTTCTGCAAATGTGCATCCATTATCTGGTTGAGCCCGTGACCTGCTCATCTTTCTGTCTTGCGGGGGCGGTTGCGGCGTGTTTTCGTCGAACGGCCGATTGTTGGCGTTCACAGGGAGCATCGTTTGCGAAATTTGATGACAAGCGTTGAAACCGCACTGAAGCTTGGGGTGCTAGGCGCCATACTGGGCTATCTCTCTCTGCGAGCCCACTTCAACACATTTGGAATTCCGGCGCTTAGCCATCTTGGGAGCGAGCGGTATGCACTTGAGGCGTACGTGTTTGCAGTCGGCACGCTGTCGTGCGCCGTGCCGGTAGTGCTTCTTGGTATTTGCGTTCTGGCGTTGGGCAGATTGCTTCGGTTCGCGCCTCGAGCATTGCAGGGCCAGATTTCGAAAGTTCGCCGCCTGTCAGACGGCGCGATTGCGGCCGGCCTCCTGCTCATGCTTACAATCGTTGCGGCGCAGGAACCCGTCTACGATATTGCGGTCGGACATCTTCGCTCCATCGAAGGTCGTGGTCTGCGTCCCTGGGTCTTTTACGTTCTACTCGGGGCTCTCGGCACTGGGGCTGCACAACTGCTCACGGCCCCACATCCAACCGGGCGTGGTGAGCCGAACAGCCTTCAGCGAGGTGTACTCATTTTTGCATTCGCCCTAATTGTGCTGGCACTGCCGATCGTTTTTGGCGCCAGCGTGCGGGATGCACGGTATCCGCTAGTAGCACTTCGCGGTGCTGGCACAGATCGGACCGAGTGCGGCTTAGCTGTCTACCAAACTGAAAAAGCGCTTTTCATTTGGCAAGCGGCCTCTCGAGAGGCTTGGGTGCGTCGCGTGGAACTATCCGATGTCGGACTATTGCGGTTCGGCGACCTCCGCGATCTGCGGACCCAGATCCAATTCGCTGCAAATAGCGATGGGGATTTCCCTTCGTGTAGTCGGCTGCGTCCTTAATGGCATAGCGGAGCAAACGCCAATGGCGGAATATAGTCGCCGGATCTGCTTAGGTGCCATCGCCGCAATCAGTTTGCTTGCCTCGGGCTCGGCGTTGGCAGCACGCTACATGGTACTTGAGGTAACTGGCGCTACCCCTCAGACGCTGGTTGTGTCGTCGGTCATCCCTGGGTTGGTGCTCGATATCCCGCGGGGCAGCACCGTCACGCTGCTTGCCGAAACCGAGGATGTGGTTCGCATCATCGGCCCATTCAAGGGAAATATCAACGATGCCCCTCGCGGCGCTCGCAACACCACCGTGTGGTTTTCACAGTGGTTCACTCGTGCGGCGGCGGCGCGGGGTCTGGGGCACTTACTGGCTACCCGTGGTCCGCTGGCGACCTCTCAGGTGTCCGATCCGCTCATCGTTGATGTACAACACAGCGGTCCGCAATGCGTCCGGGCAGGCGTTCAGCCCACGCTTGGAGGGTTGCAGCGTGACCGAGACCAGCGACTTTCAGTTCGGCGGATGGAACCGCGTGCACAGACGTTCATCACTTGGCCGGCCGGTGCGTTGACAATTCCCTGGCCGGCCGAGGTACCGACAAGCGATGGTGCAATCTATACTCTAGCCGTTACGACTTTACCGTTGCCGCCGACGGAAATAGTTCTACGCGAAGTTTCGGATGCAGAGGCTGGACTGGCACTGGTGCGCCGGCTTGCAGAACTTCACTGCGACTTGCAAGCCGTTCGTGCGGCAAGGTTGTTGGCGGTCGATCGCACGGTCACGATGCAACCAAGCGAGCCTTGAGCGCGCGCGTCTTGGTGCAATTCCGACGGGGTGGTTGCCACGGCAGGAGAGATGTGCGCCTGGAGCCCAGTTTCACGTGGGTTGCGCTTGGCCTGTACGCCCTGCCGTGACGCAAGGAGGTTCAGCGTGCACTTCCGATGAGCGTGAAAGGCGCCCATGCCATCGGGTGCCTCAGTTCTCCCATCCGCTCATCGGACGCCATCGCCCGGATGGCATCGCGAAGCGCCAGGCTGATGTCCGGATCGCGGCGTGCAATCGCTGCGGCGACCGGTAGCGTCATGACCGCAGCCGCCGTCGACATCACCGGCCAGCGCGACACCAGCGCCGCACGCGCGCCGGCGAAGAAGAAGGCGCTTGCAATCCCGAGCGCACCGTGCTGCGCACTGCCCAGATCGCCACCCGCGGAGTTGCAGGCTGACAGGATCACAAGATCGGCATCCAGCCTCAGTTCGGCAATCTTGGGGGGTGTCAGAAAGCCATCGTCGCGACCCATTGGCATTGCTGGCGGGGTCATCACGAGGCCAGGCAGCGCGCCCGATCCGTCACTCCCGGCCTCGAACCCGTGCGTCGCGAGTGTCAGCACGCGCCATTGGTCGAGCGCCCGTTTGGCCAGTGCAGTTTCGGTGAAATCCGGGCCGGCTAAGATGGTTGCGCCTTGCGTCGCGAAAAGGTCGCGCATTGCGGACAGTTCCTCGATGGCGCCCGCGACCTCCGGTAGGTTCCGAAGCGCCTCCTGGTTGACCCGGCCACCAGAATAAATTTGATCCGAGGACTTGGGAGCCGCACCGAAGTCGAGTTGGCGAAGCGACGGCGCACCCAACCCAAGGAATGCCCGTGGCGCGCCGGAGCGTTGTATCCCCACGCGCGATTGCAGATGCGCCCGCCCGGTTGGCACGAACGACATTGCGACGTGCTCGCCCATCCAGCGCGGGCGCCAGGCGGCCGCGGGTAGCCACCGATCCTCTTCCGGTTGCTCCGTAATCAGAGCCGCGAACGGCACCGCCCACAGAACCCCATCCGGCGACAATCGGAGGCGGCTGATCCCCGCAAGATCCGATGCGAGCGGCGACAGCAGTTCAGACCAGAGCGCATGGGCCACGGCCACGGGGAACTCCGGAATGCCGGAAACAGCCAGTTGGGAAGGGTCGGCCGCGGCACGAACGCGCGATGTCATTTCGATGATCTTGTCGAAATCGGTGCGCCAAGAGCGGTGTACCGCTGCGTTGCGAGTGACGACGAACGCGTGAAGATGATCGTCCAATGCCACATAGCTCACGAAGGCTTCATCATCTATCAGCGAATCACGAAGGCCCGTCAGGTCGCCGGTCTGGCTGGCCGAGCCGCCATTGCCATCAGGAAACCGCTTAACGAGCGCCGTGACACCGTCACTCAGCGCGCTCGACTTGGCGAAGTCCGCCGCCTCGATCGCCTTGAGAATGGCGCGCTCGCCGTCATCCCGGCTAACCTCCCACATGGCAGCCGCCGCGGCAAAGAGGTTCGGGAGTTGCTGCCTGGCGGCGCGTCGCGCCATGCGTCGGGCCGCGGCACCAGGCATCTCCGCGGACTGACGCTCGGCGTCGACCCGCTCCTCGTCGGACGCCTCCAACGCGACAGTCCAGGCGACACCCTTGCACCGCGGTCCCGGCACGATGCCTTCGAATACCGAAACGGTGCCGCCGCACGCCTCAGCAAGCATACCGGGCCAGATCAGCCTCACCCACCGGTTCGACCAGCTCGCACTATCCTTGCGAAACTCTTCGGCTGCTGTCTCATAGGCCTGGGCATCCAGCAGAAGCCGGAGACGGTCGAGCAGCGGCAGGGAACCGAGCCCAGACTGCCCGAGTTCACGCACCTGCGCTTGCGCCGCACGCACGGCGTCGCGTTCGCCACTGATGCGCTGCAACCAGACTGGCGGGGGTTCCGACACAGAGGCTTCGGAAATTGCGTCGTCGATTGCCGCCGCCGCAGCAACCTCCAGCCCCGCGGATTGTGCCAGCACGGCAACGTGAAGCGCGGTTTCTGCAATGACGGCGTGGCTGGGCGGGGTCATCATCTTCTGGCGGTCAAGCACTGTCCTGGCGAGCCGGTACGCGGGCTCGGCTTCGTCTTGCCGCTTGTACAGACTGGCCAGCCGGCGAAGCTGCGCGTCAAGCGAGGTTCCGCCGATCCGAGAGCCGGCCAGCCCCTGCTTGCTCCCCGCCAGGATCGCGACCGCCGCATCCGGGGTGCGCGCGGACAACAGTTCCTCCTCTAGGCGGAGAAGTGCGACTCCCTGCCGCACGGGGTGGTCTTCCGGCAGGCCGCGCGCCTGCGCGACGATTGCACGATCCAGGACCTCACTTGCTTCGTCGACGCTTCCTTGCTGGTGTGCGGCTCGGAGAAAATCGCGCAGCGTGTTCGTCAAAGCGGCGTCGTCAAACAGTTCCTCGGCGAGCAGGGTGCTAGCTGCCTGCGACAACGCCACAAGGGCAACGGCCGCGTCCAGTTGCTCTAGATTGAGTGTGCCGATGGCCGCCAGAATCGTCGCTTCGGTCGCCGGATTACGTGGCACACGCGCTTCCTGCGCCGCAAGCAATTGCCAGAGCGCGGCCTCCCGCTGTCCTGGATCTCGCGCCTGGTCGGTGCCAATCCGGTGCAACTCCGAGGCGATGCCCCCGCCCTGCGCACGCCGGGTCTCAGTCGCAGTTGCAGTTGCATCCACGCCGTTCAGCGTCGGCGTCGAGAGCGCAAGGGCGCGGGCGCGGGCGCGGGCAAGATCATTCGGCGGTACCATCGCCTGACCGGGTTTGGTAGCCGCGACGGCGCGACGGCAGATGCCCACGGCGGCGATTGTATCAGCAACGTCTGGTATCGTGCGGCGGCACAGTGCGGTAGGATCGCTGCGCGACCCCATAACCGTCTTGAGCTGGTTAATAACCTCCGCCGCGGCCGGCCGCTTCGCATCGCGTAGGACCTGGGCAAAGTTCCCCAAAGCGATGTCGACAGTGAAATTATCATTCGGCCTGGCCTTAATCAGGCGAACGATAAAAGCTTGCCATTCGTCCACCGGTTCGGAAAATTGCCCGAGACGAATCGCCTGCTGCGAAAACAGGTCCAGCGCAAGCCTGACATCCAAGCTGTCCACTGGGTGCAGATCGCTCGCAGCGCGATATTTCTGCAGGCGATGCGCAAGGATCTCGTACTCCGCGTCGAGTCGCAAACTAGCTGCCTCGTTAGGCCGCCCGTAACTGGCGAATGACTCAGCTACCACGCGCAGGCTAACGGCAGCGGCGTTGTGATCGCGGTCTGCGGTGGTCTTAAGGCGCTTGGCAAAGTCGTCATACCTATTGATCGCCGCTTCGACGTTGATGACCTCCTCTTCGTAGGCCGCAGCAAGGGCCACTGCGGCGTCGGCGTCCTTGTGGGCCGGGCCCAGCAGCGTGAGCCGGATGCGTGCCGCTTCCGCCGCCAACAGATAGGCGCTTATCACGTCGCGATGTGCCCAGGAGTACGAATCCGATGCCTCGAACAGCATCGTGGCCGTCTCTTCGTTAGATGTGCGCACCGCCCGGTCGAGGAGCGATTGCACTTCCGCTGGATGCCCGTACCGCTTGCGCAGCGCCCAGGCACGCGCATACGTCGCCTGTGAACGTTCCGATAGGCGCATTTCGGCGTAAGTATGCGCTAGATCGCCGAGCAGCAGCGGGAAGGACGGCTCGGATTCGGCGACAACGGGATCCCTGGCGTCCACCAAGATTTCAAGAAAGCCTGCCCGAGCAGGCTTGGGTGCCTCCATATCGACGAATTCGATCACCGTTGAGGCCAGCAGGTCGCTGCGTCGAGGATCATCTGGCGGTAGGCCAGCGAGCCGTAGACGCATGGCGCGCTTGAGGAACATCGCCGCATCGTTGACTCGCCCAACACCGAGAAGTTCGCCGCCAGCCTCGGCATAGCGTTGCCACAACGATCCGTCGTCCGCGACGGCAGACCAGAACCCCAGCGCGGCAGTGAATTCCTTTGTGGCCTCGGCCCCGTTGCCCGCTTTCACGTATTCTTGGGCAAGCGAAACTCGGAGCCGCGCCGTGTATGGATGCTGGTTGCCGACGAGGCGTTGCGACTCGCGAACGCTACCCCGCAGCTGCTGAATAAGCACCTCCGGCCGGGCTTTTCCCTCGCGTAACGCAACAATTCCAGCAACCCAGGCTAACTTGGGTTTTAGCCAATCCACCCCGCGAGCAGACGCCCTGATGGCCGCCATTGCCTGGTCGAGCCTTGTTCGGGCCTGCGGGACATTACCCGCGAGCAAGTCGAGCAGGGCGCGCTCGATCGTCGCCTCGATCTGGATGGGTCGATCGGTCGAGCGAGTGGCCTCATTGAGATATCCTGCCGCCGTGTCGATCGCCGCATCCAACGCTTTCCTGGCGGCATCAAGCGCCGAGCGATCCTGCGGGCTGGTTTCCGCCGGCTGTCCATCGAGCGAGAGCGGTTTCAGCGCTTCGACCTCGGTAGCACACTCAACCACGTCCGTTACGCCGGCCATGCCCGCCAACAGTGCAATTCGTGGCCGAAGTTTGGGTGGAACGCGCCGTGGTTCCAGAACTTTGAGCCGGGCGACGAGGTCCTTAACTTCGTGCGTCCGCTCTAGTAAGAGGAGGGCGGTCGCAACCCGTACTAGTTCGGGTGCAATCGCCAGGTCGCCACCATCCTTGCCGCTCTTTAAAGACAGTGCGGCCTGGGCGTTGTCCAGTTCGGCGGCAGCTGACGGTGGCGCGACCTGGGCGGCGTTTGGCGCCGGCGCCACTGCTCGCACCTGCGCCGCGACCGGAAACGCAAAGATGAGGGCCGCCAGCAACAGTTCCCAGAGCAGCATGCCGGAGATGCCCCTGCAGGCTGGTCCTACCATGACAACTCCTCAGGGTTGTTTCACGTCAACGTCAAGCAACAGGCCCCATTTCCCATCGCGATAATCAATCGCACGTATCTGCACCTCCGGGTCGTCGTCGCCACGCTCGAAATCATAGATCGTAGTGTTGTTGCGGCGGCTTATGCGGCGCTTCTCTGACCAGCCGTCACCAAGACAGGCGCGCACCACCTGGGCGAGAGCAACGGACCCGGCCGTAGCATCGTCTCTGTCCGCAAACATTTGCCATCTGCAAGTGTGGTATACGGTATCCGAAAGTTCATTGATTGCACAATCGTCGACCGACTCGATGGAGATTTTTGAGCGCCAGCTTCCCGCCATGGATTGCCGGCGTTTCAGGTCGGTAAATTTTCCGTCTGCGCTTTTTAGGATCTTGACGAGCGAGCTACAGACGTCGCCGAGTTCAGCTGCGGTCAGGTTACGCTGCGGCTTTGTCTGCGCCGTTGGCGTCGCGGCGGCGGGCCTACTCATGGGAGCAATCCATAGTCGCGCATCGTGGACATCACGTGCACCGGCAGATCCCGAAATTTCAATCCGTTGAGAAGGCATCAGGTTGATGGCGATCAGTCTTTCGGAATTCATCAATCCAAATGAGCCTGCAACTAGGATGGGCCCTTCATGCCACGATGAGCCGAGGCATTTCGAAAACGCCAGACCCTGCTCTGCGATGAACTCCTTGGCGCTGGCCACATCCCCCAACGGTGCGGATTCGCACTCGAATTTCATGCCATTGCTTCTGGCTATCCAGCAGGACTGGTAGGATGCCAGGTTCTCGCGCGAGCGCCAGCGATCATCCGGGAGCGATTTTGCCAGCAGACGGCTGAAGCCTGACTCGGCCGCCTCAACGATTGCCAGAAGCGCAGGGCAGTCGTCCGCTCGGGCGAATGATAGAGGTAAGATTTGCATCGAGAGGACTATTGCAATGACGTTGCGTCGCATGTCGAAATGCCCCGAAGTCTGTCAATCAGGTGAACTGTCGCCACCCCAAAATCAGAGAGGATAATACCCACCTGACCAACCACCCGCAACGTGGGACATGCTGAAGCGATGGGTGACGTTCAGCCGGCTCCTGAGCGACACACGGATCTGCCTAGCCAACAATGCCGCTCAGCGCGCATTATGAGGGCCGCCCTAAGTCGAAAGGCATGGTTGTTCGCCGGCAGCGATCGCGGCGAGGAGCGGGCCGCACCAATGAACCCGTTGATCGTCTCCGCCAGGCTCAATGACGTTGATCCACGGGCATGGCTGGCCGATGTCCTGGCCAGGATCGCTGATCACCCGCGCATGGCCGTCAGCACACGACGCAGCATGGCCAGGCTAACATCCTGGCCAATCCGGATGGTCCTCCCGCTCGGCAACGTGACTTCAATCCGGCAATCAGGATTATGTCGTTTCGACGACGCCCGGGCCGGATCACTGGCTGTGGGCGGGCCGAGCATGGGTTCGCCCATCACACGTACCGGCCGGAAGGCTGGCGTCGAATGAAAGCCCAGCACGCCGTCGCGCCTGACTGCGCCAGGCCCAAAGCAGACCCCGACTGTCATCATGGCGTTTGGCAACTTCGGCGAACCACGCGCCACGCACTTCCGTTTCCGCGACGATCCGCAGCTTCTCTTCCGGTCGCCAACGCCGGCGACGCTCGACACCGGTGATGATCTCCATGCCAGCCATTGCCCCACGATCTTTGCGGCACTCTTACGTGCGCCGTTATAATCAGAGGCCGTCGGTCAGGGATGCAAGGCGGTCGCCGCTGGATAGATACTCCTATAGTGCGATCGACGCACGTACAAGCTGAAAAACTTCATGGGGTGCCGACGTCACCAGCTGCTTTGAGGAACGCGACGCATTCCGCGTGTATCTCATCCTCCAAATTGGCGACAATCTCCAACTGCGCCGCATAAGTGGCATACATCTGATGGTGCCGCTTGAATATTTCGAGCCCACGCTGTCTGACCTGATCTTTGCAGATTGCGGCATTGTTTGCATGCCGTTGTTGAGCTTCGCGTCGTCCTGGCATGCCGACTTTGAGTCGGTCAGCATGATATCTCGCCTCATCGACGTCAGCTAACTTGAGCTTCAGTCTTGCTTGGTAGGTAAACAACTGCTCACCCAACTCAGCAAGCGGCTGATCGAGGAAGTTGAAGTATCCACCTGCATCGAGAGCGGCGGTGAGCTTGTCCGAGATCTGGGTGGCCTTCGCCATATCGATCACCTGCAATAGCGCAATGGCGTCGCTAAGATTTCCAGGTGGGCTTCCGATCGGGCAGCCTTTTGGGAGCGTGATGCCATCGTACATGGGTCGGACGAGATGGAAGGCTTCCTGCGATATCTCCATTTCCCGCTGCATGTGCGACTCGGTATAGGCTTTGTCGCGATCCATGTAGAACTGGACCGTATCTTCATTCTCTTCCAGTAAAAAATCAAGCTCCACCAATGGCGTAGGCGCCATAACGACGAGCACCGATCGCTGATGAAGCATGTTAGGCGTGACTTTTGACGCTGGAACCTTAGCCACCAGCTGAATCCCGGCCATCTCATATGCGGTAGCAACCAGCTGCGAGCAAAAAAGTGCAATCGGATTAGCGCCGTCACGAAGGGGGATCTTAGTACTGATCGCGCCAACGCGGTCATACAACTTGTGCGCCATATTTCGGGCGTGAGTGACGGCTTCCGCCGCTGCAACCGGATTTCCGGGCAACCTAAGCATCAGCCAATCATCCGGGTTACTGACGAGCACCCGGGCGAAGCTGATCACCCGAACACCGGTTCCAACAGCCTCCAGAAAATCGGTGCCGCCCAGCCACAGCAGCGCGTGGCTATAATTGCCACCGTCAACCCACATGATCAGCTTGCTTAAGCGGCCCGGGCCCCGCTCCAGGACCACATCCCCGGCCACCAACCCCGCAGGGTCGAAGCGCCATAGCCGTTTCGGCGGATCGTCTTCCCGACCGTCCCGCACCATTACCATCCTTTCCTTGCCGGACCTATCCTAGGCGACGATTCTAAAACAGCAATATAAGCTATCCTAGCCCGAATTATGCACCGGGGTTGGCGAGCGTGTGGGCAAACCTCCGATCTGATGTACGATTTGGGTCTCGGGACCAACTCCCACCCAATCCCGGATGCGCCATGCCCGCCAGTGTCGATGCTATCCCCATGCTGCCTGGTTTGTCACCGATCCATGGCCGGGCGATCGAGACGCGTTTCAATGCCGTACTGATGTCCTCGGACGGTGGCCTCCTGGCCTTGCGCGAGATCGAGCGGCGCATGGGCTTGGCGGCGCGCCTGGCGGGTTGCATCGCCGATCCGCGCGCACCGGAGAGCATCGCGCATCGGTTGGCCGCATGATTGCCGCCCTGCTGCGTCCAGCCTGCCGGCCAACCGGACGGCGGATCGTCTTCTGGCTGCGCCTACATCGCCGCCCTGCGCGAAAACTGGCCGCGTGTGGAGATCCTGATGCGCGCTGACAGCCATTACTGCACGCCCGAGGTGCTGCGCTTCTGCCGCGCCGAGCAGCTGGACTACGTGGTTGGGGTTGCGCCCATCGGAGTATAAAGACGTCGATCCGACGTAATGTCGGATATAACGCCGCCTTGTAGAAGTGGCTGTAGTAGTTGATCCAGCCTGGGATATAGGCGGCCGCTCATGACTCCCCTCATTTTTGACTCCCGCATTACTATGTCCATGCAGGCCGTGACTCTCCTGGACACCGCTTTTGTATCAAGGTCGGGCACGTGACTCGGGGTGTGACCCGGTCAGCTGGCCCAGCTTCCCGTTGCCGGTGGCAGGACGACTTGGCGTCCAAACCTACTACGTTGGAATCGCGAGAGAAAAAATGAGGGGATGGCTGAGAGGCGGCCGAGATGTTCGCTCCAAAGCAAACTATGGCGCGGTCAAACTCTTGGATGATGTCAGGTGCTGATGTGGGCAATCTTATCTTCACCTGCGGGAAAGACCTGTAGTGGGCGGCTCCCGACGAAGGGAAGGGCCAATGCATGGAGCAACCAAGCACTAACCCGCTGTCCATGTCGGACGCCATGTATTTACAACCAACCAAACTAAATATACAGTAAAAATCCAAACGTCTGCGTCAAAAGCCGCCTGGGCGAGAAGTGGATCGGCCCGCTTCTCACAGAATGTTCGCCGAGTACTTGACGAAGCGGCAGATTTTCTCGATAAAAGGTGCCCGATTTAGTCCGTCAGCGTGGGGCCATGAGCGAGGAATCTGCCGAAGAGGGCGAGCCGCGGGAATCTCCCGCATCCCGGCACTTTGTGACGCTTGAAGACCTGCGGACCGTCAATTTTCAGGACCCTATCTCGGGAATGTCCTTAAGTGACGTGCATGCCTACTACCCTAAGTACCAGCATGCGCGGGATGAGGCTGATGAAGTGGGAGACCGGGTCACGGCTGCGGTTCATCACATGTTTCTCGGCATTTGCACCATTCATCTTCATCCAGACGACCCGGCTCAGGTATGGGTGCCGCTGGCGACGATAGGCAACGAGCGTACCTTCATGCCGGAGGATTGCACCAGTGAGCAGACAGACGCTCTAGCAGCAGTTGCGGCCGAGATTTCCAATCATGCCCTTCGGGCTCGGGTTGCAGACGTTGCCTGGTCCAATCACCGCCGGCTCGGCGATATGGCGAAGCTGGCGGTTGATTCCTACTGTGCTGTGGTCACCGGCCTCTTGGATGGCTCGGTCTCCAACAGCCATGGACTGCGTCCGGCCCGTGAAGCCCGGATACCGATGCATCGAGCGCTCCAGATCGCCGCGCTAACAACGAAGGGTGGCAAGCCGTCACAGCACGTGGTGGACCTGTTTGACCGCTATTTCCTTTCAGCGATCGACTCCCATGACACCGAGACGGCTGTGGCCTTGGGGGAGCTGGCGCTTGAGTTCCGGCTGCACACTGCCGCCCACCTCGCCCCGAAAATGGAGCAGCTGGCGACTTTGCCACAGATAGCAACAGACCCGCTCGACATTAGGCGGGCGTATGATTTCGCCGCGAAGCTGTATGGGATCATCAAGGATGAGGTTGCGAGGCAGCGCATGCTGTACGGCGCGGTCGAACAGACGCTGTCCGCCAGGCACCATGGGATTGGTCCTGCCGGCCAGGCCGCGTGGGTTCAGGAGGCGCTACAACGGCTAAACCATATGAAGGGCCATGAAGACCTTGCGGTAACGCTCGAGGCGGAGCTGAAAAGCCTGCAAAAGGCCGGCCTCAACGACCTCGGGTCCATATCGGTCGACCTGTACATCGGCGATACGCCGCGGCTGACAGCGGAGCATTTCCAGAAGCTGACGCTGTCGGAGGCGCTAAAGCAGATCGGAATCTTCGCCTGCCCCCAGGACCCTGAGCAACTGCGAGCCGATGCCAGGAAGATGGTCAAGGACGCGCCATTCTTCGCGGCGATCCCGATGGCGTACATCGATCAGCGAGGGAGGGTCGAAGCGAAGGCGCCCGGCGCCAATTTTGCTGGGGAGCAGGATGATGCTTGGTACGCCAGGATGATCGATATGCTGGAGGCCATGCGGCGCCAGCGAATGGTAATCGGCTGCATTGAACCCGCGCGTAGGACGATTCACGCCGCGGTCGGTATCCAACAAACTCACATTGCACCAATTGTGGGCGCATCCCTACTCGTGCCAGACATGCAGAAGGAGATCATGCTGCTGGGGTTCACCCGCATGTTCCAGGGCGACTACATCTCATCGACACACTTGCTGATTCCACATCTGGAGCCATGCCTCAGGCATGTGCTGCGTCTCGCCGGTCATGACCCAGCCAAGCGCGATCACGACGGTTTGGAGCAGGACAAGTCGCTCGATGCCATCCTCAGCCAGTTCGGCACGGAGCTGGAGCAGATATTCGGTGCGGATGTCGTCCAGGAGATTGACCGGTTGTTCAACTCAAGGCCAGGGCCTGCGTTGCGGCATGAAGTGGCACATGGCCAGGTGAGCGGCGATAGCTGCCTGACTCCGAACACTATCTATGCCAACTGGTTCCTCTACCATCTCTGTTGCCGCCCAGTATTGGGAAACTGGGATAAGGTGATTGCACCTCGCATCGACCAGCTTGGCTGAGTAGACGAACCGCATGTCGGCCGAAGGCGGGTGTCACGACGCAACCGTGTTTCCGGAAACCCTACCGGCAACGCGGGCGAGTATGTTGTCATGGGCGAGCTGTTGCGTCGTGGCCCCGACGCTCAGCTTGCAGATCGGAATACCAAGGGATACGACCTTCTCGTCGGCAAGGGCGGGGACGCGGTGCTGCGATAGGTTCAGGTCAAGACGGTCAGATCAGCGCCTTGGTATGTGGAGATGGCGGTGTTACCAGGCGACATGCTCGATCAGGTGGGCCACCTCGGGTGTTCGACGATGAAGCGTTGCTGCGGACAGCGTGCTTGATCCTCGCGGGTGGCAAGGGTGGTCGGGACCACATCAAGCTATTGATATCGCATGATACCTCTCCCCAGCGAAGGTTGGACCCCGGTTCCTTTTCCTGCTCCATTCATCTGGAAAAATTGTCATTGGTTCCAATGGCTTACTAATGTTTTCAGATGCTTGGTCAGCGAGTTGGGGCGAAAATGGCTAACATTTCGTCCAACACCGCTGGTGATCCATGCCAGATTTTCTTACCCGCCGCGGCACGACGTGGCACTTCGTCCGGCGCGTTCCGGCGGAGTTCGCCGCACTCGATCGTCGCGGCATTATCCGGCATTCGACCCGGATTCGGATTGCCGATGACCGGATCGGTCGCCGGGCCGCAAGAGTCGCCCAGAAGCTGAACGAGGCTCTGGAATGCTATTGGACCTCCCTTGCAACCACGCAATCAGCGTCCGAAGCCTCGCGGTATGACGAGGTCCGCCGACGCGCTCGCTCTCTTGGCTACGACTATGTCGCGAATGAGCAGCTGATCACACAACCGATCGAGCGGTTGCTCGAACGCTTGGAGACGCTTGTCGCAAACGGCCTCGCGCAGGACGCACCTGCTCGGGCCGCGTTGCTGGGAACCGAGAAGCGGCCGACCTTCTCGTTGTCCAGGCTGTTTGAAGAATATGAGGCCGCGACCCGGGACGAAATCCGCGACTTCTCGCCAGATCAATTACGGATCTGGCGGAACGGCCGGATACGCGCCGTCGCGCAATTCGTGAAAGTGGTCGGCGACAAACCGGTCACCGCGATTACGGAGTCCGATGCCATCGATTATGTCGAGTGGTGGCGCGAGCGTATCCTTGAGGAGGATGTCGCTGCGAAGAGCGCCAACAAGGACATCGGTCAGCTGAGCCGGATGCTGAAGGAGATGAGCGTTCGCCGCCGTCTCAACCTCCCGGATATTTTCAAGGGTCTGCGGCTGCGGGGCGAGGTCGAACGGTCCCGCCAGCCCTATGATCCTGCCTTCATCCAGGAACGCCTACTCAAGGGTGACGCCCTTGCCGGGCTCAACGACGATGCGCGCCTTGTCCTCCATGTGATGATGGAGACAGGTCTGCGGCCCTCGGAGGTGGTGAACCTGCGTGAGGGCACCATCTTCCTGGACGCCGCAATCCCCCATGTTAAGGTTGCGGCGGACGGTCGTCGGCTCAAGACCGAGGATTCCGCCCGGGACATGCCGCTGGTCGGCGTCGCACTTGCGGCGATGCGCCTGCGTCCGGGCGGCTTCGCCAAATACCGCGACAAGGCGACCGTCCTGTCGGCAACCGTGAACAAATACCTGGCCGAGAATGACCTGCGCCCCACCAAGGACCACACCGTCTATTCCCTGCGTCACAGTTTCAAGGATCGCCTGGTTGCCATCGAGGCACCGGACAGCCTTATCGACAGCCTGATGGGCCACAAGACCTACAAGCCAAAATACGGCCGTGGTCCGTCATTGGAACTCAAGCTCAAGTATCTGGAGCAGATCGCGTTCGAGCGGCCTGAGCGGCTGTAGCCCACAGGAGACGCTTGGCGCGCTCCTTGGTGCTCTCCTTCCGCTTCAGTTCGTGGAGTTCGGACTCGAACCTCTCATACATTTCGACATGAACGTCGCCATCGACCTCAATGAAATAGGCCAGGAGCACCAATGCGCGCTCGATCCGCTCGATAAGGGTTGATAACGTGAGATCAGCAGCCGGGACGATCGCCCCCGGGGGCACGAAAGCATGCTGACTGGCGTCCGGTTCGGCGGTATGTTCGCCCGGACGGGAGGGGTCGATCGCTTGGCCGGTTCCAGTGCTTCTTGCCTGCACCGTCGTGTCTCCCGGGACTGCGTAGCGGACAGACTGTCCATACCGCCCGCGCCCCTCTTTCATCGGAACCCTATGCTAATGGTACTTGCCTCGGCAACGTCCATTGACATACAATACCAATGACTGACAGAACCTCCGAGGCGTTCCGATGGCAACCCCAGGCGATCTCGTGCGAAGTCTTGCTGCCGTGACGCCGTTCTCGGAAGGGACGATCGCGGTGCATGACCGGCACCTCCGCACCGCTGGGCTGCGAAGCACGGGCGGGCGTGGCCGCAGCGCCGCGCGCGTTGGAGCACGTGATGCCGCGGTTCTTCTGGTGTCAGTGCTGGCGGGCGGGGATATTGTCGATACGGCTGACACGATCCGCCGTTACATGATGACGCGCGCCCAAGGACATCGGACCACCGCTCGACTACTCCGCGCCACCGGTATCTCCGAGTTGGCATCGCTCCCTGCCGATCACAGCTTTGTTGACGCAGTGGAAATGCTGATAACGGCGGTCGCGACCGGCACGCTTGCGGTCTCCGTTCGTCCGACGACAACGCGCGCGAGGCAGGAACGGAGTATCTTTGTGCCGTTGATCGAGATCGCGGCTGTCATGCCGGGAACAATGGGCGAAATTCGTCTGGCTGGTCTGTCAGATGGCGTGGTGGTCAACATCCGCTACGCACTCTCGTCACCATGGGATAAGGGAACGCGTCCCTCGAAAGCAGCGATCGACAAATGGGAAGGTTCGATCGCCGCGCACCCGCACGGGCGCAACTTTAAGCGATATCAGCAGGTGACGACGCCGGTGATCATTCAGCTGGCGGAAACCATATCCGACAGGATGGAGGGGTAAATGACTCAAACAGCATTGACGCCCGATCATGAACCGGAGGCACTCGCCGATGATCTACTCGAAGGCGCTGGCGCCATCGCCGAATTTATGTTTGGAGACGCGAAGCTGCGGAAGAAGGTGTACTACTTGCGCCAGTCGTCACGCCTTCCGTTGTTTCAGATCGGAACGCGCCTCTGCGCACGGAAGTCCACATTGCTACGCTGGATCAAGGTGCAGGAAGAATCACGCCTGTCGCCTGTCAATCGACAGTTCGTCGTGTCCAACGCGAACACCGTAGTTATCGGCCAGAAATAAGCCTCGAGCGCACGGCCCCCAAGTGCAACTGCCGAATTTGAGTACGGACTGCTATATCCGTACGAGCGATCCCGCAACGGTGATCGGAGCGGAATAAAGAGGGACCAGACCGGACCGCGCCCGATCAGGGCCATTGTCTGCCAGGTCCGTCGGCGGACGCCTCCGACACCGCCAGATTCCGCGTCAGGCGGCGTCGGAACGCTATTCATGATGTCGTGCGACGGTACGCCATCATCCGGACTCGCGATAGGCCGCGGTAGCCCGAAGTGGCACTTCGGCCACGATTCAGCTTATCGGACCGCCGCTACCAAATATTAATATTTCGTTTGATATGTAATCGTCACATCGGACCGGCGTCGCTGATCCGGCCACTCGCAGTTGCCGTGAAGGACCTGTATGGATTCAAATTTGGAGCGACTTTACACCAAGGCGGCCTCTTTTGAGGAATTACTGTCAGACGCCTTCCAGACCGGCACAGGGCAGAAGATCGACGCTGATCTTGCGGGCCAGCGTCTTGCGGCCTGGTGCAAATCGGCAGCGAGCGGAGACTGGGAACTTTTCTCCCAACGGCTGGCCCGCGACGGGTGGGACTTCGCCTTTGTGCTGTCCCGCTTTGCCACCGCCTATCCAAACCCGGCATCGGACCCGCCACAATGGATCCAGGATGCTGGCTGGATCATACAAGCCGTCAGTGACGCGCTGACCTCAACGCCATCACAGGCTGACGACCGCTGGTCGGCGCTTCCGTTTATCGATGTCTATGTCGCTCTCATCACGGAAGCACGGCGCATACGCGATGGCTTGCTGCCCGACCACACATTGAGTTTCCTGACCCAGACGGCCGTCGCCGACCTGGATTATCAGCTCGCGCACCAACTCACCGAGCTCAGCATGATCCCGCTATATGAGGCGTTCGACGTATTCCGGTCTGGCCACCTGCCACACGATGCCAAACCCGGATCGACCACGCTCTATCAGGCCTTCATCGCGAACCTGCGATCGAACTCTCAGGCGGTGATGGTCGAACGCTATCCGGTGCTGATACGCCTGATCGCGACGATCACCCGTCAATGGATTGAAACAACAGCAGAATTCATCGTGCGCCTGGCATCTGATGTGCCGCTCATTCGTGCGGGCATCATGAACAGCGAAAGCCCTGCCACCGTCGTCCAAATC
>ORJL011275486.1_pt1 | contig 26042 bp, 27 predicted proteins | sample 1779941 | NCBI WGS metagenome assembly ORJL01 (sample SAMEA104232317, study PRJEB22302) | groundwater metagenome | biome: forest; feature: aquifer; material: groundwater | place: USA | collected 2011-08-07 | depth 5.8 m
AGAATATTTTTTTGGCGGGCTAGCAATTCTCCGGCTCTACTGCCGTAAGGAGAATAAAAACTGGGCGCTTTAGGCAGTGAGGCTAACAGCGCGGCTTCGGCTAAAGTTAAATCTAAAGCTGATTTGGAAAAATAAGTTTGAGCGGCGGCTTCAATGCCATAGGCGTTGGCGCCGTAAGGAATTTGGTTTAGATAAAAATTAAGAATTTCGTCTTTGGAGTATCTTCGTTCCAGTTCCAGGGCTAAAATAGCTTCTTTAATTTTACGGGTAAAAGTTTGCTCGGCCGATAAAATTGAGTTTTTAATAAATTGCTGGGTAATAGTGGAACCGCCTTGAAGGCTTTGACCTTTCAAGTTTCCCCAGGCCGCTCTGAAAATTGCGATAAAATCAATGCCGGGATGATTGTAGAAATCCCGGTCTTCAGCCACAATGGTGGCATCTTTAACCACTTGGGGAATTTCGGAAAAAGGAATCACTGTCCTTCGTTCTTCGCCGTGAATATCATAAAGAATAATTTTACCGGTGCGGTCGTAAATTTTAGTGGATTCGGTAACGGATCGATCTTCAATATTAGAAGGGTCGGGCAAGTTTCTGGAAAAGACCACAAAAACAACCAAGGCGCCGAAAAGCCCGACAATCGCCGCAACTAAGGCTAATCCTAGTAAAAACTTGAATATTTTAAAACCTCTTTTTCTGTAGAATTCTCGATGAGGCATATTTATTTAATCTATTATACATCTCCAACTGTTGTCTGATATAGTATTAATATGCTGAAGATAAATACCGACCCTATAAAAATCAATGATTTTCTGGAACGGGGAGTGAAGGAAGTTATAACTAAAAACAGTATTTTACGCAAGCTCGCGAGCGGGCAGGTTTTGCGAGTCAAACACGGGGTTGATCCATCCGGCCAAGACTTGCATTTGGGGCATGCTTCGGTTTATTTAAAACTGCGCGACCTTCAAGCTCTGGGGCATAAAATAGTTTTTCTGATGGGCGGATTTACCGGCCGATTCGGCGATCCCACCGAAAAAATGGAGGGTCGCGCTTTAAAATCTAAAACAACGATAGAAGAAAACGCTAAAGACTATGTTAAACAAATATCCAAAATACTCAACATAGAAGATTTAGAAATCAGAACCAACAATGAATGGTACGACAATATGTCGGCCGAAGAGTTTATTAAACTGCTTACCCATTTTACCGTAGATCAGGTTTTAGAGCGAGATATGTTTCAAGAAAGAAAAAAAAGCGGACGGCCTATTCAAATGCACGAGATTGTTTACCCCATTTTGCAAGGCTATGATTCGGTGATGTTAAAAAGCGACATAACTGTTATCGGTTCGGATCAAGTTTTTAACGAAAACTTTGGCCGAGAGCTTCAAAAAAAATTCGGCCAGGAACCGCAAGATATTCTAGCTATTCCGCTACTGGTGGGCTTGGACGGGGTTAGAAAAATGAGCAAAAGCCTTAACAACTATATAGCTATAAACGAAACCCCGAGCGAACAATTCGGCAAAATTATGTCTCTGCCCGACAGCGTTATTATTGATTACTTTATCGGGGCAACTCGAGTTGATTTAGATGAAATAAAATCCATGGCCAAAGAATTAGAAAACAATTCCGTTAATCCACGCGATCTAAAAATGAAGCTGGCCCAAGAAATTGTTGGTTTTTATCATTCGCCCCAAGAAGCTAAAAAAGAAGCTGAAAGTTTTATAAATACTTTCTCCAAAGGCAACGCACCTTTGGATATTTCCGTTATAAAAGTGCCGGAAAAAGAAATGAAGTGGCTGGACGCGGTTATAAAATCGGGCCTGGCTAATTCTAAAAGCGAAGCCAGGCGCCTAATTGAATCCGGGGCCGCCGATTGCGATGGCCAGCCAATAACTTCTCCAGATAAGATAATTAGTCTCGAGAAAGGTATAACTCTAAGGATAGGGAAACACCGTTTCGTCAAAATGGAGACAGCATGAACAAAGCCCCCCGACCTTGCGTCGGGGGGCTTTGTTATTTTAAATTTTATTCCAAATCTTCCTCATCGTCATCGTCTTCTTCGTCCTCATCTTCTTCGTCTTTTTCTTCATCCTCATCTTCCTCTTTTTCTTCCTCCTCCTCTATATTGATATCCTTATCATCATCCGAATAAGAATCATCGTTGCTATGCTTATTTGGCATGTTTTTTTATTTATAATTAGCTTCTAAAAATTAACTTTAGTTAAGAATACACATAGCCCAAAACTTGGTCAAGGGGCATTTCCCCACAGCCTTATTTTAAACCGTCAAATCGGTTATGCGGCTGGAATTGGCGCAACAAATAGCCAAAGCCAGAGCGTCGGCGGCGTCGTCGGGTTTGGGATCAAAATCTAAACCTAAAACCAAACGCACCATTTTTTGAACGGCCTGCTTGTCGGCCCGGCCGTCGTTGGACACAGCCTGTTTAGCTTGCAACGGAGTAAACTCTTTTATGGCAACGCGCGCTTGAGCCGCGGCCAATAAAATAACCCCCCGAGCTTCGCTGACCTGCATTACGGTTTTGGCGTTTTTAAAAAAGAATAATTTTTCAATAGACATAATGTCTACCTTCCATTTTTTAATCAGCTTAGAAATTTTGCCGTGCAGCTCCGCCAAATTGCTATAATTTTCTTGCTTGTTAGAAACTAATTCAATACAACCGCAATCTAAATAAACCGGGTTGCCGTCTTTTAGTCTTAAAACTCCATAACCAATTCTATTAGTGCCGGGATCAACGCCTAAAATTATCATGTTTATAATTTTACATACTAATTGGCGCAATGACTACTTGCTCCATCACCCAACACTGCCTCGATGCGTAAACTTGCTTATAAGAAGTAAAAATATTAGAATCAAGCCATGCTTATAGCAACCATCAAAAAGTCAATAACCAAAGGAGAAGAACTGGTAATCATACCTCGCAGAGAATACGAAGAGCTGATGTTTTCCAGGAAAGAAAAAAATAGTCTTGATAAAGAACTTCTGGAAGCGCTCAAAGAAATAAAACAAGGTAAACTCATTGGGCCTTTTAGTTCGGTTGGGGCATTAAAAAAATCTCTTGAAAAATGAGATTGTTTTATCCGCCCCGGTTTAAAAAAGAACTTAGAAGTTTCCCTAAAGAAATCCGGCGCAAGTTTTATAAACAAGCCGGTTTTTTGTTACAAAATATAACGCATCCTTCATTACACGCCAAAAAATACAGTGAAACGTCGGGTATTTGGCAGGCCAGAGTGAATAAACATATCCGTTTTTATTTCACGATTCAAAAAGACACCTACATCCTGATCCACATCAAAAAACATTCGGATTAAAATAACTCGACTTTTGGTGGTAATTTTTTATAAAAAAGAGCTCCCGGATTTTTCCCCGAGAGCTCAAATAACAAACTTTCAAAAGACTCGATACTTCCAGTATCAATTTTCGGCCTGGAACTTCAGGGAGGCAGAAAGGCCTATGAAGCTATCACGGTCGTCGACCCAGTAGCAGAGGCAGAGGCCGTTGGCGACAAAGAAGCCGGCATTGACGCGGAGGCCGAAGGAGCCGAGATCGGAACACCGAACATAGACATCTTTGAACAGCCGTTCGCCAGTGGCCAGGAAATGGCCGGTGATGGTGTAGACCATCACCTGGGTGGTGGGCGTCTCCTCGGTCTCGGTCAACAAGGCCTGCTGTTCGCTCCAGGTCTTGTTGATGGAATCGGGCACCGGCGTCTTGCGGACCAGATGCCAACCGACTTCGCCTTTACCCTTGGCAAACTTTTCCTTGTTGTACCAAGCATTCTCGTGGCTGTGGAAGAGCTGGTGCTCCACCTTGCCACGGATATCCAAAATAGACATCGGGAAGACAGCCACAAGGATGTGAGTGTCCTTGTGCGTGGCGAGAACTGCCTCGGAGAACGGCACTTCGGCGAGGGTGTTGGTTTGCGCCTTTGAGGGGTTGATACCGAAGTGCTGGATCGCTTCCTCCACACCGAAGAAGTTAGTACCCATGATCTCGCGGGCGCGTTTTTGGGAAGTCGTCGGCTCAAGGCCGCCGGAGTTCCAAAAACACACCGGACGTTGCATGTCGGGGTCGTCGATAGACATCTGCATACCTTCCTTATATTAATATTACGAGTGAAAAGAACTGTTTCTGGCTCTATTTGAGCTTAACTTATATATAGACGATTATAATATCTTTGTCAACCCATCGTTATGGTTCAATAGCTTGGAATCACCCCACGACCAAATTAGTTACCATTAGTAAAAACATCGGAAACGTCTTCGTTTTCTTCCAAAGCCTCCAAAAGATTATCTAGTTTAGCACTATCTTCTTGGCTTAAATTTACTATCTGCTTCGGCGCCCAGACAGCTTCGCCGTTTTCAAATTTAAAATCAAACATCCACTTAACACTGCCGACTCCCGATAAACTAGAATGATTTTGAGTTAAAATATGCTTTATTTCCGAAACAGTTCTGTTTTTATTTGAAGTTATGCCGGTTATCAATATAGCTACTCCGCCCGGACCATAGGCTTCGTAAACAACCTCTTCCAAATTGCTGGCGCCTTCCCCGCCGCCGCCTTTTTTGATGGCTCGTTCAATATTAACCATAGGCATATTGGCCGCCCTAGCCTGCTCCACAACAGCTTTCAAAGCAAAGTTAGACTTGGGGTCGGCTCCGCTCTTGGCCGCAATCTCAATCATTTTAGAAAGCCTGGAAAACAACCGGCCTTTTACAGCGTCGGTTGCGGCTTTTTTTCTTTTTATGGTGGACCACTTGCTATGACCAGACATTTTAATAGGTCCTATAGGACCAATAAGACCTATAGGTTCTATCTACGCCCTTATAGGCATTACTAAATAAACAAAGCTTTTATCTTGATCGGATTTAACCAAACAGGGTTTGCTTTCGTCAATAAAATTAAGCGTAACTTTATTAACGGCCGAACTTGTAATCCCGTCCAGCAGATACCTCCAGTTAAATTTAACCTCCAGATCGTTGCCATATATTTCTGCCGGAACTTCCGATGTGTTTTCTCCCAAATCGCTATCGGACGCGAAAATATTTACTTTGGGAATTTTTGAAGAAAAAGAAAGCTTGATGTCGTTGACTCTTCCGGAAAAAATACTGACCAATTTAATAGTTTTTACAAAATCATCCTTGTTTACCATAACTTTCGTGTTAAATTCAGCCGGTATCAGCCTTTTATAATCGGGATAACTTCCTTCCACCAATCTTGAAACTATTTCCACTTTATTTAATTCAAAAGATATTTGGTTTTTTTCAATAATAATATTTAAATTTCCGCCCATATTGGAAAAAATTCTAATAACTTCTGTGGCTGTTTTTGCCGGAACTATCACTGAAAAACTAATAGCGCCGAACTTTTCAGCAATGGTTATTGTTTTTTCTCCCAATCTAAAACTATCAGTGCTCACAACTTTTATATCGGAATCCCCGCTGTTTTTGGTTATAAAAACCCCTGTTATTTCCGGCCTGGTTTCGGAATTAGACACAAAACCAACCACTTGAGCGATGGCGCCGCACAAACTGCCCGAATCAACCTCTATAACCTCTGTTTTATTCAATACTGGAATAATCGGAAAATCCTTAACATCTTCGCCTTTTAAGTCGGCCTTGTATTTTTCCGTTAATATTTCTAAAGTATTGTTTTTCTTTGAATTTAAAGAAATTTTATCGTCATTCAAGGCGGAAACAATGCCGGAAAATATTTTAGCCGGCACGGTTATATCCCCGGCCTCAATAACCTTGCAGGGAAACCAAGAAACAACCCCTATTTCTAAATTAGTTGAAACTATTTTTAAACCGTTTTTATCCGTTTTTAACAATAAATTATTTAAAATTGGGAGCGTCAAATGCCGAGTTACTATTCTCTCGGCATGTTCCACAGCTTCTTTAAGTTTTTGCGATGTGCAAACTATTTTCATTATGGTAATAGTATCTTAATTAATATATAAATTACTACTAACTACTACTATGGATCCACATTGTTGAAAAGTTGTATTTTTATAAAAATATCCAGACTTTTAAATAATTTTATATTTTTTAAGTGTGAATAATTTTGTGTAAAATATTGGGATAAAATGTTCAGCAATATTAAAAAATATTTTTTAACGATTTTTTCCACTTATTATTAAACTTTTATTCACAGCGTAATCAACAGCTTATTAAGATTGATATATTCTATTTTTAATGATGTTTAATTCTTCAACAAAAGTTTCGTTTGATTGTATTTCCCTGTTAATTTTTTCACAAGCGTGCATTACCGTGGTGTGATCTCTGCCGCCGAACCTGTCTCCAATGAAAGGGTAAGAATTTTTAAGTTCTTCCCTCATTAAAAACATGCAAACCTGCCTAGGTAAAACAATTTCTCTTTTTCTGGACTGATTCATCAGTTCTTCTTCTTTTATTCCATAAAAATCAGCCACAATTTTAATTATGGTTTTAGGCGTTGTTTTAACGATATTATTTTGGTTGGTTGAGGCTAGCGCCGCTTTGGCTTTGTCCAGAGTAGGCATAGAATCATCTATTTTACAGGACATTACCACCCTAGTTAACGCTCCCTCAAGTTCTCGGATATTTTTAGTGACATTGTTGGCGATATAAGCCAAAACATCATCATTTAGCTCTCCCAGATTTTTCTCCACCAGCTTTGTTTTTAATATGGCGATTCTGGTTTCGTAATCGGGAGGAGTTATATCGGCAATCATACCGCCTTCAAACCGAGATCTTAGCCGGTCTTCCAGTGTGGCGATGGCTTTGGGCGGCCGATCGGATGACAAAACTATCTGATTGTTTTTGCCGTAAAGCTCATTAAAAATATGAAACAATTCTTCTTGGGTTTTTTCTTTTCCGGATAAAAATTGGACATCATCCAGTATCAACAGGTTTATTTTTTTATATTCTTCTTTAAACTTATCCACGGTCTTGTTTTTAATTGAGGTTATCAGATCGCCTGAAAATTTTTCCGCGGAAAGGTACCTGGTTTTGTTTTTACTATTGTTTTTCAAAACGGCGTTGCCGATAGACTGCAGTAAATGTGTTTTTCCAAGCCCAACGCCCCCATAGAGGAATAATGGATTATAGACCGCGCCGGGATTTTGGCTGACCGCGACGGCGCAAGCGTGAGCCAGCTGGTTGGAAGACCCCACCACAAAGGAATCAAAGGTATATTTAGGATTAAGATTGGTTTCTTTGTCTAACATAACAGCGTCAGCCAGGTTTAATTGATGCTCGGAAGGCATTAGGGCGATCGGTTCCCTTTTCTTAACCAGCCTTTTATCTGTTTCGGCTCCCTGTGATTTTATGGAAAACTTAACCTCTTTGATGTCGGGCGATAAATTGCGAAGGATTTTTAGTATAAGCAGGTTATACTTGCCCTCAAGCCACTCTTTATTAAAATTATTGGGCGTGGAAAGCAAAACAACCCCTTCTTTTTTCGAAAGAATAGCCGTATGTTTAAACCAGGTCACAAAGTTGGCCTTTGATAGCGTCAGTTCTATTTCTGCCAAAGTGGCTTGCCAAAGTTCGTCTTTGTCCATTTGGTTTATTTCTAGGCTTTAATAAAAAATAAAAGACTTTATATAAATATACGAAATTGAAGCGGGTTAACGAGAGGGTTTGAAAATTCTTCGCTCGGAATTATATCACAAGGGGTTTTAAATAAAAATTTAGTAAAAATTAGCAAAAACTGTGGAAAACCTGTTGACGCATTGTGGACTAAGGTTTGACGAAAATTAGGATTTGTTCATTTTTAATTAAACTGTTATGCTGAAAACAACGAGTTTAGACATTGACCCCTCACCAAAGGTTCGGGGTGCTCACTTTTGTAGTTACTCGTTAAACTCGTAAACAAAACTGGCATATGAAAGTAACAAAATACAGGCCTAAAAATAAAAAGAGAAAAAGAACCCATGGATTTTTTGAGAGAATGTCCACTAAAGCGGGCAGGAACACGCTTAAAAGAAGAAGGCAGAAGGGCCGAAAGAAATTGACGGTCTAATTTAGCTTAATAACCCATGAAAATATCGGGCAGGTATTTTGATGTTTATCTGGGGGAAGCAAAAAAAGGAGCGCCGCCCCAGGTTCAGATAACTGTCAGCGCTAAAGTTTCCAAAAAGGCCGTTGATAGAAATTTAATTAAACGCCGTTTTAGAGAGATTATTCGCTTGTCCCAAGCGGCCTGTCCCGACCTGTCCCGAGCCGTATCAAGAGAGCGTATCCCAGGAAATATACGAATAATTGCCATCCCCGGCATCTTAAGGGCCAAGTTTAAAGAGCTCAAAGACGATTTTATGAGCGCCGTGGCTAAATTCAATAATGAAATTATTAATTAAAACTATCGTCAGGCTTTATCAAGCGGTTTTGTCTCCTCAAAGCGGTTTTTTAAGGTGGATTTATTTATCTCCTGTGTTTACTATCAGCCCGGGCGCAAACTACGGTTGCAAGTTTGAAACCAGCTGTTCTAACTACTGCATAGAGTCAATAAATAAACACGGCGTGATTACCGGTATAAAAATGTCCGTGGCTAGGCTGGCTTCTTGCAGATAATCAAACCAATGTTAGATATATATCACGAAATATTATACAGGCCGTTATTTAATCTTTTAGTTTTTTTATACGATACCATTGCTTTTTCCGATCTGGGTATCGCCATAATCCTGCTTACCTTGCTTATCAAGGTGGTTTTTTTGCCGCTGTCCCAAAAGGCTATCAGGTCGCAAAAGGCCTTGCAGGAACTTCAACCGCGAGTTAACGCCATAAAAGAAAAATAAAAAGTTAATAAAGAAGAGCAGGATCGGCAGCTTATGGCTTTCTATAAGGAAAATAAAGTGAATCCGATGTCGGGCTGTTTGCCGATTCTAATCCAATTGCCGATTTTAATCGCTTTATATCAAGTTTTTCTAAAAGGATTTAATCCAGATAATTTAAATGTTTTGTATTCTTTTGTGGCTAACCCGGGCGTTCTGGACCCCTTCTTTTTGGGAAAGTTAGACCTATCTTTGCCTAGCCGGGTTGTGGCGGTGCTGGCCGGATTGTCCCAGTTTTGGCAGTCTAAAATGATCACCCCCAAAAAAAAGCTGGCGGGAGCTCCCAAAAGCTCCGATGAATTTATGGCGCAAGCTATGTCCAGAAATATGTTGTATTTTTTACCTATCTTTACCGTGGTTATTTCTTGGAGCCTGCCTTCGGGCTTGGCGCTTTATTGGCTGGTTACCACCATATTTACTGTGGTTCAGCAGTATGTTAGTATGCGTCCCAGTTCTCCTAAAGTTTAATTTGAGAACTAAATATGGACGTCAAAGAGATAGCGCGAGAATTAACCCAGAGGGTTTTAGGCCTATTAGGCGCGGATGTTGAGAGTATTGGCGTAGAAAATGAATTAGGCCGTCTGTCTGCCAACGCTACCGTGGCCGAGGCGGGTTTTTTGATTGGCCAAGAAGGCGAAAATCTAAAAGCTTTACAGCATATTTTGGCTATTATGGTTTCAAAAAAATCCGGCGAAGTTATTCGCCCCGGTGATTTTAGTCTGGATATAAATAATTATCGCAAAGAAAGAGAAGATTATTTGGCGGCTGTGGCCAAAAACTCCGCGGCCGAAGCAATATCAACCAAGCATCCCATAGAACTTCCGCCTATGTCGGCTTATGATCGCAGAATTGTTCACTTGGTTATAGAAGGAATAGAAGGTGTGAAGAGCGAGAGTGTGGGTGAAGGAGAAGAAAGGAGAATAGTTATAAGCCCAGAAAACGACAAATTCCAAAATCCAAATGACAAATAAGTTTCAAAGCCTAAATATCAAATGTCAAAAAGACTTAATTTGTCATTTACCCATTAGTTATTGATTAGACATTTGGGCTTAGTCATTTGGCATTTGCTTTATAGTGTTAGACGGTATAGTCTGCCGTCTTTTTTGTTTATAAAGAATAAATAGGTTTCATCTTTAGATAAAAACAGGTTGCTGGCGTCAAAATTGGCTGATATTATTTTCTTGTTTTCCCCGGTATCTAAATTCATTTTTACGATTTCCTCGGCCGAAGATTCAATTTTGCCTTTGTAGTAGTCATCAGGCATAACATAACTTTCTTCTGTTTTTATCACGGAACAATAAACCGTGCGGTCGTCTTGGCTCCAAGCGCATTTTTCCGGCAAGGTAAAAATGTTAAGATTTTTTACAGTTTTTTTAGCTAAATCAAGCGCCGCCAGCTTTAACCCGAAACCGCTGGATTGCGTTTGAGAATACAGCAAGTTTTTGTTGGATTGGGAAAATTTAACCGTTAAACCGTAGGCGCTGCCGAAGATTCGCTCGGTTTTTTTAGTTTTAGGATCCAGCAGATAAAGCAGTCCAAAAGCCAGTCCCGAGGGCTTGGTTTTAAGAGCTATAAATTTATCGCCGGGCCACTCCAAAACTAGATCGGGTATTTTGGTGGTGGCGATATTTATATTTTTGCCGGAGCTATCTAAAGAAATAATATTTTTTTCAAACGATTTTGTTCCGGGAACAAGCATTAAAACCTCGCCTCCGTCCGGGCTAAGCGCGGCTGTTTGGGTATTTTGAGGCAGAGAACGCAAACTCTTTTTATCGGAATCAAAAACCACAAAGCGGTTTTGGCCGGAAGCCAACGTTTGTTTTACCAAAACTCTAGCCCCGTTTTTTGAAACCTCGGCACGGCCGATTCGGTCGGCGGCTATCACGCCCAGTTTTTCTTTAGCTTGGCCTTTAAAATCAATTTTATTTATGGCGCCGTCCCAGGCCACATAGACAATTTTATTGTCATCCCCGCCATTGGCTCCCAAAACCGCTTCGGTGGTTAGAGCTATTAACTTTCTTTCTGCTTGAGGAGTTACTTCTCCGGTAAATATTGGAACCTCCCCGCCCGCGCCCGGCGGAACTATGGTTGGTTTTTCTTTAAAGAAAAAATAATAAATCGCGAGGCCCACAAAGACTAAGGCCAGAATCACCGAAACTATTATTAATATTTTTTTGGTTTTGAGGCTCATAAAATTTTTACGGTACACAAATGTTGTCTACACAAGAACCTATAAAACATCCTGTATTATATGCCCCAGTAGGAGAACACACTTCGGTCAATGTTCTTTTTTGTGTGCAAGTTCCAGCAGGCGCGGCTGCCTCGCTGGGATCTGTTATTACATTACCTGTATTGCTTAGACAACGAAATTCGTCGGCGCATGTTATACCACCACCACAACTTCCTGAATCCTCGGCGCTAGAGCTTGGTTGATTTGATGTGCAGACGCCTCTTTTGGTGGTTTCATCATCTAGAGGCGCAATGATTGTTTCTCCAGTTTCTTTATCTACGCAGTATTCTCCATTGACCACATCACATTCTAAATAGCTATTACATTCTCCCACCGCGCCACTGCCATTAGGATTGCCGACAGTTTCTATTATACCCTCAACTGTCGGGTTTTTAATATCCGTTAAATTCGGATTTATCGTGTTTAAAACAATATAAGAACCCAGCAATAAAACAAAGCCCAAAACAGCGTTTTTTATTCTATCAATAGCATCTTTTTTATTAGTGATGCTGTCTGAAAACATCCATTCCAGGCCGGCTCTGGAAAAACTATATATCAACGCCAAGCCCACGGCCGCCAAGCTGAATTGAAAAATATAACTGATCCACTGGGCCGGGCCAAAAGAATCGGTCGGCTCTATTCCTCCAAACGCCGGGAAATCAACTTCCAAAGCATAGGCTATTCTTGAAAGCCCTAATATGACAAAAGTAATCACTAATATACGAATAGCCGATTTAATATACAAATATACTAATTGCATATGGATCATTTTTTAGGTTACCTCCTGGGCAATGCGGTTATATAGATTTTAGTAGTTGATTTTTCATTATAGTTTTCAGCGCTTAACTTGTTGGTTACTTCCAGTTTTAACGCGGCTCTCGCTCCCGTCGGCGAGTTTTTATTTAAGCGCAGGGGTAAAATTTCCGGCTTGGGATTGTTATTGTCTATAGGCTTGTTATCCAACCGCCAGGCCAGTTTTAAATCGTCTATTTTATCGGCGTTAAAATAAAACGGCCGCACCAACAAAAATCTTTCATCGCCCGGAACAAGTTTTATTTCCTCTTTAGACACTGAATTATAGCTATTGTTTCTATTTAAATAAAAATAAGATTCGTTTTTTTGAGTTTTTATATTTACCGTAGCCGAAGCGCTGATGCCGGTCAGTTCGTCAAAAGCGGTTACTCTGACGGTATGGATAAAACCCGGGACTTGATAGGAAAAGAATGAAAAAGTGTCTCCGCCGACGCTTTTTTGTTCGGGGCCGTCTCGGCTGGAAGAAATATCATCAATAACCCAAGTGTAAGTTAAGTTTTGAGGGTTGGGACGGTTAGCCAAAGCGTAAATAATCAAACGGGAAAAAGTGCCGGGGAGGGCTTTGCCGGCGTAGTCGTAAGGCACCAAAGTATCGGTTTGCCAAACAATATCTAAATTAAAATCATTGCCGGCGGGGGCTTGGCTTTGCAAAGGATTGGATTCAAGATTTTTTATGGCATTGTCTAATTGATCAATATCGTCTTGAGAAACCTGATCGGCGGTATAATCACTTGGCAGCAACGGGTTATTTTGCGCCAAAACCTGCTCGGCCGCGGAAAAGCTTAGCCAAGAAAGTGATAGGGTCAGTAATAGTATTTTTGAGATGAAAGATTTCATTAGACTTTGGCGGATGATTCTATAAAAGTCAGCACTTTATCAACTTGTTCGTTCTCTTTCAAGTGAGCTCTAATAACAAAAATAGCGTTTTGAGGTATTAAATTTATGAAGGGAATAAATTCTAATATCATCGTAAAAACATATTTTCTATAAATCCATTTTTGAACATAGCCCACTTTACCTCTTAAATATAAAAACATAATGGGCGCAACTATTATGTTGACTATCGTTCCAGCAACACCTAACCCTACCCAGTCTACGATATCTTTGGTTACGGCTAGCATAAAAATTAAAAAAGGAAACTCTGGTTTCTCCGGAATATTTATCTTCGCCCCTTCTATATCCTCTTTCGTAATTCCTTCTGACTCCAAATTTTCCACTTCCTGTTCGTAATCCATATTATTTTTGCTGTTCGGCCAGCTCTTTTTTGGCGGCTTCTATTTCTAATAATTGGGCTGGGTCGGAGGTGATAACTTGGTCTTCGGTATAAGAGGCCACAACTTTGATGGCGGCGCGCTTTAATCCGGCGATAAAAATACCTTCGCCCACGTTGGATTCCAACAATAAAAATTTTTCTTGGTCGGTTAAATTAAATGTTTGAGCCACCACATCTATAGCGGCCGGCGATTGTTTTAACAAAATTTGCATAGAAGAATTAGTCACAATCGGCTTGCCGAAGGGCGATTTCATAAAATCTTCCACATCTTGGGTAATGGTAGTTAGCCCTAAATAATATTTTCGACAACGTTTAGCGATGCTGAACAAAAAAGAAGCGGCTTCGGGGTGCTGGAGCATCCACCAAGCTTCATCTACCACCAGAATTCTTTTTTTTCTTTCGGCGCGAATCAAGTTCCAAATAAAATGAAGCAGAATATACATCGCGATTGGACGCAATTCCGGTTCTAGATCTCTAATAGAAAATACAATCAGGCTATTATTAAGAGACACGTTGGTAGGCTGATTTAAAAATCCGGAAAAAGAACCCTTAACATATTTTTCTAGGCGAATAGCCAGCTTTTCCGCGCCCTGCATATTTTGCAAAACGGTATAGAGATCGCCCATCAATGGTACGGTTTTACCCCGCCAGTCAGAATTTATAGTAATATCCCGCGAAGCGTAGGTTTCAGTAACGGCGCGATCAATAATAGCGTCTTCTTCGGGAGTGAACTGGTTTTGTCCACCCGAAGACTGTTGATTGGCGGCGCCCAGCATCACTTTTAACAAACCAGTCAGCTGAATTATATTTGATCGCAAAACTTCGGCCGGGCTTTCGTCTTCGGGCGGCGCAGGCAGTTCAAAAGGATTGATATGATTAGGCGAAGTTAAAGAAATATTTATAAAAGTTCCGCCCACGACATCGTTTAAATATTTATACTCGCTTTCAGGATCTATAATCACCACATCGGTTCCCAGCATCAATGATCGCAAGACCTCTAGTTTTACGGTGTAGCTTTTACCCGAGCCTGATTTGGCAAACACCACCGAGTTGGCGTTTTCCAGCGAAAATCTATCAAATAAAATTAAACTATTGTTGTGGCGGTTGATGCCGTATAAAACGCCTCTATTAGAAGTTAAATCGGCCGAAACAAACGGGAAGAATGACGAGATCGGGCCGGTATTTAAGCTGGTGTAAACGCCTAGTTGGTCAAAATTTAACGGCAGTGTTGAGGCAAAACCTTGCTGTTGCTGGAAAACCGCGGTCTTGGTATAAATCAGCTTTGATTCCATTATGGTTCTTATTTTCTTTTCAATCTCATCCAATTCTTGAATGGAACTTCCATAAAAAGTTATATAAAGGCCCAGCCTAAAAAATCTTTCGGTGCCCTGTTGGAGTTTATCGCGCAATGATTCTAAATCCTCATAAGCTGTTTGCAGCATCGGGTCGCGCACATAACCGCCTTCTTCTTTTTCGGATATTTGAGCGCCGATTTGAGCCGTTTTTTTGGTTAGTTTTTTAAGCACGGGACCGGTTTCACTGGGCTGGATGATAATTGAAATATCAATAACCTTATCCATATTTATTACCGGAGAAAACCAGCTCACGCTCAAAAATCTGGGATAAGTTGCCGCGAATACGGTTCTAGAAAACTTTTCGCCTATTTGCAGATAAGTCGGGTTTATTTGCAAAGCCGGCGGAGCCAGCAAATCTTGCAAGCTCTGGCCCTCGGCTTTTATTTGAGCCGTGGAGGGTTTGTTTGACGAAAATTTTTCTTGTAATTTTTGTAGTATGCTCATAGGTCTTATATGTCCAATTAGTCTTATCTGCTATTCAACTTTCTTGGCCTCATCGCCGGTGGCGATCAGCTCTTCCATATTTTTTTGTTTTAAAACCGATCCCGGATTATATGAAGCATATAAAAGTTCCACCAGCTCTTCTCGTCCCAAAGGAATAGTTTTAAGGCCCATCGCGCCCAACAAACTTCTGATTTGATCTACTCGGCGCAGAAGTTGATTCTTTTTTGATTCAAAATCTATATTTTGTTTTTTGGGGTCGGATGAGCTTTTTATATTTATAGATATTGAAGTTAATGGCACCACCACATAGAAAAACTTAGACATCACATTGGTTAATTTAATCAATTCTTCAATAAAGCCCGTGTATTCGGCAGCTTGTATTTTTAGAAGTTCGTTAGTTTGTTTCTCGCTTTGTTCTTTAAGGAAAGCCAGATACTCGGAAATATCCAACTGGCGCGATTGAACCAAAATTTGGATAGTGTAATCAAGCGAATTCACCAAATCTTGAAACCGTTCAATTATAGCCTGTTGTTCATCTTGTGATTTTAAACCGAAGTTTATGGACGAAACCATTAAAACCATTCTCAAACCGCCATTTTTAAGAATAGCGATATTCTCTTTAATTTCTTTGACATCAATAATTTGGTGAGTAGAGGCTTCCATATGATTCTGATTTATTTCCTTTTCCACAAATAAAGTTGCGGTCTTAGGGAAAAGCCGATCAGGGCGGTTAAATATTTAGGTAAAGGCATGCCTTTTATTTTTAGAAAAGCGAGCGACATAGCCAAAGCGGCGACTGGAACAGAGAGCATAATGGCGAAAGTCTGGCGCAAGGTCATAAAAAAAACAAAACACAACGCTCCGCCCGCGGCCAAATAACCAAACTGCCTTAGTGTTAGCGGCCCGACTATTTTATCTTCAAACTCTATAAATTGTGGAACCTGATACTGCATATTTAATGACAAATGTCTAAACCTAAATGCCTAATCAATGACTAATGACAAACCTATTTCTTTTTAACTATAGATGAAAATATTAAATTCAACTCGTGGGCTTCTTTCCAAAGTATTCTAGCCTTTTCTTTAAGTTCTGGCGTGGCTACCGCTACGGTTCGGAGCCAGTGTTTACTTTCTCGCGATTCCTTTTTAGAAAGTCCTATTTTGTAATTAAAATATTTTTTTGTATCAGCGCTATCAGCCTCACAATAATTTGCGCCCACGCTTGTTCCAGCCCTTACTAGTTGACTTATTATGGGCATAGTAACAACATTGGTAGGAATTTCTTTTGCAAACATAATTATATTTTCAGCGAACTTTGCCGTTCGTTCTTCCAGGTCATATTTTTTGTTATTTGAACTTTGGAATTGATTTAGCATTTGTGCTTTGGTATTTGCCATTTGCCCGCCAGCCGGCGGATGGGCATCGTGTTCACGCTGTAAAGAATAGATCGTGCTTACGTTTAATTTTACCATTTCTTAGGTCAATAATGTTTTTTCTGGCTACGGGATTTCTCCAGCTAGCTGGTCGGGCTGGTGCTTGCCCTTCGTAGTCCGCCTGTGGCGGACGAAGGAGGGGTCGGGGTTGAAATGGTCTGGGTGGCTGACCGTTAGCGTTTCTGCTGTTACCATTGCCATTTTGGCTGTTCCTTATTTTATTTAGAACCTCTTCCCTTCTTCTTTGGGCTTCGTAATCATTATTAGTTTGCGGTCGTGGGTTTTTGTCATTTGAACTTTGATATTGATTTGGCATTTGAGTTTTGGCATTTGTCATTCTATTTGTATTATTCGTATCCATTCGTTGATCCGCGTTGCTATCCGCGTGAATCCGCGTTTGGTTCGGCGTTGATCCGCGGTCTAGGCCGTGCACCATCATCAAACTTTCCTTAACCGGCTGGAAAATGGCTTGGTTGATGTCTTGGGCGATAGCTGTGGCGGTTTGAACATTTATTCTAAGTTCGTTTTGCAAAGCGATTATAAAATTTTTGATAGGTAGCTCACCTAGAAATATCAAACCAATGATTCTAGCCACCTTGGTAACGTTATTATCTCCCAGATCATATTTTTCATTTATTAAATCCCAAATTTTATCAGCCACCGGCGGATCAAACATAGCGTCCTGCAGATTTTCGGGAATAATAAAAAACCTTTGCCAGCGCAATTTTATTTTTGGGTTGCTAATAGCTAGTATTTCTTCTCTTAATTGTGGGGTTAGTTTAGACATTTTATTTATGATTTTAATGGGTTGCCAGATGCGTCAACTAAGCCCGATGGCTGGGGTTGTTGATCTACCGGTCTCCCAAATTGATCTACTAAGTTTGATTGTTCCGGCTTTACTTCTTCCTCTTCTCCAAAGGTTGCACCACCAGGCGTGCCGATAATGTGCGCCCAAGTTTTTTTACTGATTTTACTGGCTTGGTCTTTTGTTTTTTCTTCGTCTGTTAAATTAAGTTTACGGTCTGTTTTATCGAGTTCATCAACCGACTTGCCCAACCTTTTAGCTATAAGACTTTCTTTGCTTTCTATATTTGTTTTTAGATATTCTAGCAGGTCAGATTCAGCTTTGGGATTTTTCCGGCCGATGGCGCTTAATTGCCCACTGCCCCAATGGTTTCCCAGAACGGCTTCTTTTATAGCCGCTTGAATTTCGGGTAATTGTAAAGCGCCACGCTGTATTTTATCAGCATTGGCTGGGCTCATTTTTTCAATAACATCCTTTATTTTTTTGCCCACAATTTCGGCAAATTGCGGAGCGGCGTTAAGTATTTCTTTGTCTAGCCCGGCTGTGCCGCTTAATTTTAAGGCGGCCTCAAAACGAGCTTGGGTTATTCCGCCCATTTTATCTTCGTTTATCATACCGAGTTTATCTTTTTCTGTACCAATGAGCTCAAGTTTCTTTTCTTTGTCTGTTAATTCTTTGGCTGATTTCTTGCCCAGCCTTTTTGCCAGCAAATCATCTTTAGTTATGAATTCCAAGTTACCTCTATCTGCCAAAAGGCGCGTAGCGGCAGCTTTATCATAATCACTTAAACCGGCAAAGACTGTTTTTAGTGTTTCCGTAGAGCTACCCTTAAGTTTATCTTCGGATCCTTTAATAAGTTTTTGACGCTGTTCTATTAAACTCGTAGGCAGGCGCATAGCTTTCCCAAAAATATTACCCACTCCGAATCCAGCGCCGGATATTTTCTGCAGGCCTTCTCTTAGATCTGTTCTCTTGCCCCCCTCGCCTTCTTTATATAGGGCTTTTTGAGCCAGACGGCCCGCCGCTCTTTTGCCGATATTGCCGGCGCCCTGCAAGGCCCATTTCTTGCCGCTCTCGGCTAGTTTCATCATAGTGCTGGCTCCACTGATGCTCCATCTTTGCGCCGTGGCCAAACCCATAAAAAGAATAAATACCACCACGATAAACTGCATTATGGCGGCGATGGGGGTTTCTGGAAGGATATTTTCCCAAGCGCTGCCAACATCTCTGGTTCTAGAAAAGTCGGAACCCATAAAAGTGGCGCCGGTTATCAAGCCCAAAAAGATAAAAAAGCCCATAGCCGCCGGAATGAAAGCCCATTGAAGAAAACTACTCCACCATTTTGTATAGTAGCCCTCCATACTGGGTAAAAACGAACAGACCCAAGCCAACGGCGCCATAATTATCAAAAGCCACAGATGCACTATCCGATAAACCATTATAAACGCCATAGCGAACAGCAAAAAAGCTAAAATTACATAAAAAATTAACTGTATTATAGAAGACATTAGTAGATTTGTAGTCATGTTGGCGGACGCGCGATTACGCATTTGGGCTATTTGACCGGCCGAAACCGCCGCCATAATATTAGCTCCGACGTTAATTTCTTCACCCGGTTTGGCTCCGGAAACAAAAAAACGTCCCAAACTATTGCCCACGTCTATAATGGCTCCGCTAATCACCAAACTAAAGTTTAGCAATAGCGCCATAGCGATTAGTTTAGGCAGAGTCTTTCTTAGATTGAAGCCCAAAATATCCATCCGCAGAATAGTGGCAAAAGCGATGGCCAGCATGCCCAGAATAAATGTCATATTGGCGAGATCGCGGGTTATTGTCCAGCCGACTTGAACCACCGGCGCTTTAACAAAATCAGGGAAGCTATAAACATAATTGACCAGCGAGCCGGCTATAGTTATTAGCATGCCTCCCACAAAATTTACCAATATGTTTATTAACTTCAGCAGGCCTTCAAACACAAACTCGGTGATATCAAGCTCCATAAAACCAACAGCCTTGGCCACAGCGGGCAAAGTTATCAGCAGTAGTGATGTTATGGTTAAGCCGATTTTATTTTTCATGGTTTGATTTTATTCTTCATGACCGAAGGGTTCGCCGATGTTTATGGGCATGTTTTTATTTGAGATTGAAAGCGGTCTCTTGCAAAATAGTCGTAAATAAAGCCGGCATAGCCGTATTGGAAACGATTGTAAAAATATTTTTCCCATTCATTGTCGCCGCTATCAATTCCCGTCTCTATTCTTGTTTCTCTATCGGTTATAAACCTACCCAGCGTGTTGTTAAGGTCAGTTTTAAGTTTCTCTACTTCGCCGGCTCTTCGTTCTATTTCTTCCAGAATCTGATCCAGAGGCTGGGGCAGAAATTTTTTGCCGCCGGGGTCGCTGTCATCAACTGTGTCCTGCATAATTTGTCCAACAGCATCAGAAGGACTTGTTCCTAAAGCTTGCTCGAGTGAGCGAGTTTCGCTCACTAAATTGAATTCTAGCTCATCGTATATTAGCTCTATAGCTGGGATTATTATCTTTAGCTTTTTAGTCGCTCTTAACCACTCGTCGGAGTTTTCTGGGGCGGTACCTGGGGTACCTGGGATTCCTGTTATATCGCGCTGGTCTTGAGCCCACTTGGCTCGGGTAAGACTTTGCGCCCTTCTTAATTCTAATAGAGCCACTTCTACGGCCATATCGTCGGTTACCTCGGTTGCTAATGGATCCACAGTTCCCGCCGGTGTGTCCGTCGTTAGTCCTAATTCACTTTTGGCTTGGACAATAGAAACTTTGTATCTTCCGGCTAAGGCGTCCTGATAATTTTTTATTCGGAGACTCAAAGAATTTGCCGATCCAGCCCGGTCGTAATCCAACAATAAACTGGTGTAGAGGTTGATATTGCCGGCTTCCTCGGTTGAATATTTAAAATTTTCATCCAGCTTTGTTTTTTGCTCTTGAGTATTTTTAATAAGGTCTACATACGACTCGGCAATCAACTTGTTATTTTCTTTTTGTTGTTCGGCGGTGGCTAACATTTGAGAGAGCGAAGAAACTTTCCAGTCCTGGCCATTAACGGCGCGTCCTTCCGCGACATCATCGGTATTAACGTTGTCACCAACGACATTCTTTAGAGTTTGATTGTAGTTATCTCGATCGGCTCCGGTAACCCATTTTATTCCTTCAGAGTTAATCAGAAATGGCAGATCGTCTCTTTCTGGATTTAAGGTAAAGGTTATATTCGGGACGCATTTATTGGTATCAATACTAGAAATTCTAGGATCAGAGTCTATTACTTCAAGCCTAGCCATAATGGCTTCCCATAGTTCGCTTATTTTTTGATAAAAAACTTGATTGGCAATATATACTCCCGGATTATTTTCTTCCAGATTAAAATCAATCTTTGGCTTGAGAAGGAATGGATAACCTGTATTATCGCCGTACCATATTTTGGTATAGAGCTGATCTATTATATCTGCCGTGGTGTCATCGGGTTTACCCTCTCGGTGTTTGCCTGAAAGATCAGGATCTATGATAGCTATGTCGGTGTCAAGGTTACCTGGTCTAGTAAGATAATCCAGCCTAGCTTCAAGATCAGTTTTTTTATCGGTTTTGCCGACAAGTTTGTTTATTATGATTTGCGCTTGCTGGCTTTTATTGCGCAGGTCAAAGAGCTGGTTTTGGACGGCGATGGCTTTGGGCCCTTCCAAACCGGGCTGTTCTTTTATAGCGGAAGTTGTTTTTTTGCCGCCGCCTCTTTGCGGTTTAGTAAAAGCGCCGCGGCCGGTTTTAACATAAGATAAGCCCTCGCGTAGAACTCTATTGGTGGCGGCGTCTATAAGGGTGTTTAGAAATTGTGAAAGCTCTTGGGCATCAACTAAACTATCCATACTGACTTTTTGTAAAGTGTTAGAGACAGTATCGGCAATTATTTTTCCGGGTGTTTCTATTTCTTCAGAGCCGCTGGCGCAAGTCTCGCCTAGTTGGGTGTAAAAGTTAAGGGTGTCTGTGGGCGGATTATATTCCTTAGAGAAGGTGATAAAATCGGTCTTGAAAAGCTCTGACCATCTATAAACTCTTCCACCAGAATCAGGCGGAGCTGCTGATGGTAAGGCTAAGGAATCAAACCATGCGGTAAAATTACCTTTATAGGGATTGGCTTCAACCAATGATCTGATTTCGTCTATATCCAATGTTTGACCGGTGTATTTCCCAACTAATGGGTGATAGGTGCTTTTACTGCAAACTTTTTTCCCCAAGAATCCTCCAGCGGTGGTCAGCTCCACCCCCGCCGCCACCAGAGTGTTGCCTTTTTTGTTTCGGATTGTTTTGCTGACTTGGCTGTAAACATCAGGCAGGTTGTTGGTTTCTTCGTGCATAGCCACCCAAGCTTTCCAGCCGCCATTGTTAAAGTTATCGGCAAAAGCCTCAAGGTTATTAGCTATGGCGCCCAAGGTGCATTGGGTTTGAGATTCTCGCCCCAGCTGGGCTCGATTGACTAAAATGCTCAAACTGGCTTTAAACGGCGAGCAGATATTTACGCCCTCCGCCATTAAGGTATCGTTTATTATCTCACCGGCCGCTTGGTCGGCCGCGTCTCCAAGAAACTTTTTAAAATCCTTTACGAACCTTGGTTTGGTGTCGTTTTGGACATAGTTGATAATGTCGTTGGTGGCCATAGTCACCAATTTTTTTTTGTATTTTTGAAAAAACACGTCGGCTATTTGTTTGCCTATTTTTAGAATAAGAGCGGGGATGTCGCCGATGGTGGTGTTAAAAGTTATATCGCCGAAACCTAAAACAGCGTTAGCGTTTTTTATAAAGGCAAGATTGGAAACTAAAAAAACAAAAACCAACAGCAGAGCGACTGTTTTTGTTTTAAAGCTGTTTTTTTTATTATTCATCCCGTTAGAAGCAGGTCGCGGTCAGTTCCGCTACTACTGTCGTGGTTATATTTATTAAAAATCTATTTTATTATAATAAATCCATTTAGATAGTCATGCGGCCGCGGCTTCTAACGGGATCTCTTGTTTTCAGGATAGCCAACATAATCATACAGAGCCGTTTGCCAAAACTGTCCCAGCTCTTCGGCTCGGTTGATTATCACCATTGATTTTAAGGGATCGGCGTTGCTGTTTATAATGGATTCCAGAACTTTGTGGAGCGATAGTGTTGAAACAAGAATTCCTTTATGAACGGCCGCCAGTTTTTTAGGCACGGCTATTTTGGAAAGATTTTCAAATGAAGCTTGAACATCCAGCGCCAGGATTCGGATATCGTCTTGGGTGTCGTCCGAATCCAATTTTTCCGGGTCTAGGGACATTACTTTTTTTACAGCGTTAAAAAATACGGTTACATCTTTGTCGGTATCCTTATAATATTTTTGGGAATTCGCGGTTGAGTCCGGTATTATTTTTAGAACAGAATCGGGAATGTCGGGGAAAAGATCAATTTCGTTTGATTTAAGATAAGGCAGAACCGACGAAGTCATAAAATCGCTGCTGGTTATTTTTTCGGTGGCGGCCGAGCCGCTCTTAATGGCCTCGCCGGTAATTATTTTAGAGAACTCTTCGGTTAAGTTTTTATTTTCCGGCGGGACATAGTCTTCGGGTTTGGCAGATTCGGCTTGGTTTAGGTTGATAAGTTCTTGCAGAAGCTCGTCGCTGGATTTGCCTTGAGACAACGGCGTGGAGTTCGCCAGCTCGCCTTTGGTAACCGAACTTTTTAAAACCAAATAAGCTCCGCCGACAAGGCCGATGGCAAAAACAAAAACAAGGGCGACGACAAATCTTTTTCTCACATCTTAATTATATATCTTGACGAGTTTAGTAGCTATCAAATTTATCAATGTTTTTCCACAGAAAATGGTCAAAAGATTGATAAACCCTTATAGAGAATGACCAATGTCTAATTTCTAACGCCAAATGAATGCCAAAACCAAAATTCCAAAATATTTTGTCATTTGATCATTAGTCATTGATTAGATATTTAGGTTTAGTCATTTGTCATTATTTTTTCGTATAGCGCGCGAAGTGTTTTAATATCTAAATTTTGCGGCCGGGTGTTTTTATCAAAGCCGAGTTTCTTCAAGGCTATTTCTATCTTAGTTGCCTCAAAACCATTTTTCCTTAAGTTGTTAAATAGAGTTTGTCGCGGTTGTCTGAAAACCATTTTTAAAAACTCAACAAAGCCCATAATGTTCAACACTGAGTGTTGAACATTATGGATAGGGGTGATTCTAATTGCCACAGAGTCTACTTTGGGTTTGGGCCAGAAGTTTTCCCGCTTAACTCCGAATAAAATTTTAACCTTGGCAAATGATTGCGCCAGCGAGGATAAATAATTAGCCTTCGGCGGTTCGGCGCAAATCCGCTCGCCTACCTCGCGCTGAACCATCAGGATCATTTCTGCAGGCTGGTTGGAGCTGAACAAAAATTTTTGAATAATCTTGCCGGTAATATAGTAGGGAATATTAGCGACAATCTTGTAAGGGGGTTTTATTTTTGTTTCATCAAATACTAAAATATCTTCTTCAATAACTTTTAATTTTTGTTTAGAAATTGGAAATTGGAAATTAGAAATTAGTAGATGAACTAATTTAGAATCATTTTCTACTGTTACCACCTCGGCTCCCTTTTCCAATAAGGCCATCGTCAAATTTCCGGTGCCGGGGCCGATTTCCAAAACAGTGTCGCCGTTTTTAACTTCGGCCGAGGCGACTATTTTTTTTATGTATTCAGCCGAAACTAAAAAGTTCTGCCCGCGATGTTTTATGGGTTTTAACTCGGTTTCAGATAATATTTTTCTGGTTATTTTTCTAACCATATTTATTAGCGCGGTGGTTAATCTATAAGCCTTTCATTGGAAGAAGAAAACTCTATTAGGTTTTCGGGTATATCATTTAAAAAACGCGAAGGCAAATTGGCTTGGGTTTTTCCATACAAACTGCGCCGGCGGGTAAAAATCAAATAAGCTTTATTCTTGGCCCGAGTAATGCCAACATAACATAGCCGTCGTTCTTCTTCCATTTGTTGCGGATCAAAAATACTGCGCTGGTGCGGCAATAAGCCTTCCTCCGCGCCGGCAATAAACACCACCGAAAATTCCAGGCCTTTGGCGGAGTGCAGGGTCATTAAATTAACTTGGCCGCGTTCATCGGAAACATCGTCGGCCGAGGCGGTCAGCGCCACTTCTTCCAAAAAAAGATTTATTCCTTCCGGAGGAGTTAAGGCGTCAAACTTTGCGGCCACACCCATAAGTTCTTGCGCGTTTTCCCAGCGGGACTCGCCGTTTTCATCCAAGCTTAAAATATAATCTTTATATTTTATTTTTTCTAAAATATAGCCGATCAGCCGGCTTACTTTCAGTTCCTTTGAAACTTTTTTAAAATCAAAAAGTATATCTAAAAAAAGTTTTATTTTAGAATTAGGCAGTTGATATATTTCTCCGGCTGAATTTGTTTCGGCCAGCGTCGCTTTGCCGATGCCTCTAACAGGCGTGTTTATTATTCTTTTTAGGCTGATAATATCGTTTTCGTTCTGGATAAGCCTTAGGTAAGCAATAATATCTTTTATTTCTCTGCGATCGTAGAATTTTAAAGCGCCGACCATTCTGTACGGCCAGCCTTCGCGGATAATGGCTTCTTCCAGCGCGCGCGATTGGGCGTTGGTTCGGTAGAGCACCACAAAATCATTTAAATCTTGGGCGCCGGAGGAAGGGCTTGATAGAATATTTTTAATCTCTTGAACAATAAAACTAGCTTCGCCGATTTCGGATCCGGATTCCACAATTTTTATTTTTTCGCCCGGACCGCGGCCGGTCCATAATTTCTTATTGGTCTTGTAAACATTTTTTTCTATGACGGCGTGGGCCGCGTCTAAAATATTTTGAGTGGAGCGATAGTTTTCTTCCAGAAAAACTATTTTGGCCGCGGGGTAGTCTTTTTCAAACTTAAGCATATTTCTAAAATCCGATCCTCGAAATCGATAGATGGATTGCCAATCATCGCCCACCACGCAGAGATTTTGATGGGCTTGGGCCAGCAAATTAAGCAAAACATACTGGGCGGTGTTGGTGTCCTGATACTCATCCACTAAAATATATTTGTATTTATTCTGGTATTTTTCCAATGTTTCCGGGAACTTTTTTAAAATCGTTACCAAGGCCATCAATAAGTCGTCAAAGTCTAAGGCATTGGCTTCTTTGAGCCTATCCTCGTATTTTTTATAAATTTTGGCGACTATTTTTTCGTAAAACTCCCCAGCTTTTTCTTCATAGGCGTCCGCTGTGGCGAGTTCATTTTTTTGGCTGGAGATGGCGTTCATAATACTGGAGGGTTTAAATTGTTTGGTATCAACAGCCAGTTCGGCCATAATATCTTTTAGCATAGAGAGGCTGTCATCCTCGTCATAGATGACAAAATTGGAGCTGAAACCTATTTTGGGAATCTCCCGCCGGAGTATTCTTACGGCTAAAGAATGGAATGTGCCTACGAAAGTTTTTTCTTGATTTATTTTAATAAGTTGGCTGACACGGTTTCTCATTTCTTGGGCGGCTTTGTTCGTAAAAGTCAGCGCTAAAATATTTTCTGGATCTATGCCTGTGGAAATAAGATAAGCCAGGCGATGGGTTAAGGCTTTGGTCTTGCCTGAACCGGCTCCGGCGATTATCAACAATGGCCCGTCAAGGTGAGTGGCCGCTTCGGTTTGTTTTTTATTTAAATTTTTTAATAGTTCCATCTGAATATTAAGATAGAATACCACACCCGAGTCTCGGCGCTCCTTGTGGATAGTTAGTTGACCCCGGAATGCGTAAAAGCTATACTTTTAGCAGATAGCCCCTGCGGGGGGTTTTGCAGTCTTATA